>Ga0307995_1001171_pt1 | contig 16652 bp, 10 predicted proteins | sample EllFjometagen262_FD_203132 | JGI IMG/M metagenome (GOLD analysis project Ga0307995, IMG submission 203132) | Marine microbial communities from Ellis Fjord, Antarctic Ocean - #262 | ecosystem: Environmental > Aquatic > Marine > Unclassified | place: Southern Ocean | collected 2014-11-02
CGCTGCAGTAAATATTCTCAGCGACCCTAGAGCAATTCCCTCGGTTTGTGCTTGGTCTGATTTCCCTACAATGCCGCAAGTATTTGTTCAAGGCGAATTGGTCGGAGGATCTGACATCGTTTTGGAGATGCTCGAAGATGGCTCTCTAAAGGAAATGTTTGATGCAGGCCGCAAGGCTTGAAATGAATTCAATTATTGTAATTTTGCAATTATTTGTTCTACCGCATCTTTGCGACTCACAGTTAACCATGGTACAATTGTTGCAACCTTTAAATCCTTAGCGATACGTTCAGTACCTCCACCACTAATGTTGAGAACTGTGTAATCATCTGAGTTGATTTCTTCAACTTTCAGTGCTTGTTGAAGACTCGCTAAAGCTACGGCTGCCGGAGTCATAATGTCAATTCCTTCAATTTCCTCGAATAACTTTTTTGCAGCGATCGCATCACTTTTTTCAACCGCATATGTTTGCCCCTTTGATTGCTTCAAAATATCATATACCCCACCAACTGGTGAATAGCAAGGAGATTTATTGAGCAACAGGTCTGAATAAACTTCTACTTCTTGAGTCGGGAAATCAGAATCTAACAACTTTGAACGCCCATCTTGCCAAGCATTGTGGATTGGGCAATGTTGAGTATTTTGAGAAACGTGTTGCCTTGGTACTGGGCCTTCAAAAATTCCACTATCGATTAATCGATTGGCCATTTCATGGACTCCGATTGGACCAGGGCCACCGCCAATTCCTTGGAAGTAATGTTTTGGCAATTGGCCAATAGTAAATGCCGCATCGACGATTAGTGTGCCAATGCCATCTCTACGGGCGATATTGTGCGCACCACCTTCTAATTGCCAACCTTCAAGGATCTTTGCTAACTGTTTGGAAATTTTTGTTGCATTCCAATAATCGCCGTCTTCTATCACCACTACTTTTACCGAATCGCGTGGATGGTTTTCTGGCAGCCACAATCTTTCTGCGTGAGATGCTCCAACGATTACGATGAGAGGTGTATCAGATAATCCACAATAATATGAAAATGCACGAGCCGTATTTCCAGCACTGGCACAAATTATCCCTTTACAACCATGATCTGCTATACGAACTAAAGTTGGAACTGCCTCCATGTCTTTGAAAGTACCAGTAGGGCACAGACCTCCCTTTTCTGGCCAATAGCCATGGAATGTAATCCAAAGGTTTGACATCCCAAGGGCCTGATTTAATTTTTCAGATTTGTAGGTCACTGTTCCAGCAACATTGTTCGAAGTGGAACTAGTTGGTAACCAATCGGCATAATTCCATACCCCGGGTAGATTCTTTAGGACTAATTGTCTAGAATATTGTGCGGTAAGTAATGCGCCTTCAGTATAATGCAAGGTGTATAAATCATCAATAATGTCGCCAGACTTTAGACATTTTAGTTTATGATGTAGCATTTTTTCACAATCCGTTCGGGCGACCGACGGCATGGCATATCCATCCAGTTTCAGTAAGTTCATCTAAATCTAGGACTCTTCTTCCATCATATAACAAAGGAGTTCGCATCTTAGAAACAAGTTTTGTAAAGTCTATTTCCAAGCATGCTTTATGTGCTGTAACCAATATTGCAATATCATATCCTTGGGCTGAAGAAATATCTTCAACTACATCAATTCCTTGAGGGAATTGCCCAGGTTCCAAATGTGGGTCCCAAGCGCTAACTTTGACTCCATTTTCCAATAAGGTCTCACTCAGTGGTATCGCTGGAGTCTCTCTTGGGTCTCCAACTTCTGCCTTATATGACCAACCTAGAAGGAGAACTCGGGCATCGTTTGCCTCAACCCCATGCTTGCTCATCAATTTACGAATCACTCCAGCAACGTGAACTGGCATATTGCGATTTACTGCACGGGCTGCGGTAATCAATTCAGCAGGTACTCCGACATCAGCAGCTCGCTGAATCATGTAATATGGGTCAACTGGAATACAGTGCCCTCCAACTCCAACACCGGGTGTATAGCGGTGGAAATTCCATTTGGTCGCTGCCGCGGATAATACATCTTCAACATCGACATCTAAGGCAGGGAAAATTCGAGCCAATTCGTTGACCAAGGCGATGTTGATATCACGTTGAACGTTTTCGATGACCTTTGCTGCCTCAGCCACTTCGAGTTTACCCACATAGCGAACATCTTCACTAGTTAATTTGGAGTATAGTTGGACAAGTTCTTCACCTATTTCCGGATTTTCACATCCGATGACTCGTGCTACTTGGCGAACTCCGTGAGCAGCATCGCCTGGATTAAATCTTTCAGGACAGTAAGCGATTTCCAAATCCTCACCAATCACTAAACCTAATTCTTCGATAATAGGGTGCCAAGTCTGAGCCGTGACACCAGGATAGACGGTTGATTCGAGAACGACAATCGTTCGAGAACCTTTTGGAATTGATTGGAATACATCTCGTCCGGCACCTTCTACATAGGAAAGGTCTGGTTTGAGGTCATGGGTAATCGGGGTTGGAACGGTTACCAAAACAAAATCGCAGTGTGGCACTGCTTCTGCCGCTGAGTTAGTGATGTGCCAATTGGGCGTACCTGGTGCTGGCATGATATCATCGACATCTGGGTCGCCAGTTGGATTCTTTCCTGCTTTGACCATGTCGACTGTTCTTTGAGAAACATCTACGCCCCATACTTCAAAACCAGCATCAAGAAAACCGATTGCTGTAGGCAAACCAACATAGCCCAATCCAATTATTCCGACCTTCTGCATGGTAAATGGCTTGGGGCGGGGGTTTTCAAGATAGTGGTGGGGATGGCGTTTGTTAGTCAAATACGGCATCTTAATTGTGATACCATCGTCGCCTTTATCAGTCAAATCAAAATACCGTACAATATGGAATCCGAACAAGGGGTACAACCACTTACCCCTTTGTGGGGAAAGCGTTCCACACTTCGACTGCCATTTATTGTAATGGCCGATATCATTCGCAGCCGTAATCTCCTCCAACTATTGGTAAAGCGTGATTTGAGTGCAAGGTATCGCCGAGCTTATTTGGGTTATGCTTGGGCTGTGCTTGAACCGCTTTTATTGGCCATCGTTTACACATTCATCTTCACGATCTTGGTTGGTTCATCAGACCCATTATATCCAGTGAAAATCATTATTGGAATCATCGGTTGGTCTCTTTTCGCTCGTTCACTTACCTCTTCTACAAAATCACTCAGTAGTTCGATTAACTTATTTCAATTTGCTAGAGTCCCGAAAACTGTTTTTGCCACCAGTGGCGTTCTTACTAATGCTGTTCTTTCCATAATATCTCTAACTTGCCTCATACCTTTCTTCTTTATTAGCGACCTTCCTATCACTTTAAATTTGTTATTTTTACCATTTTGGTTACTAGTTTTATCCTTCACTGGCTGGAGTATTGGACTCTTACTTGCACCAATTTCCTGTAAAGTACCAGATGTTTTAAATCTCATAAACTTCCTCATTCGAGCTGGTTTTTTCCTTTCCCCCGTAATGTGGACTTATGATATGTTTGACAATCGCTTTGGCGATGGATGGCACGCAGTTGTAGCACATTTGAATCCGACCATTGTACCAATCACAGGTATGCGTGATGCTATTCTTGGCACCTCATCTGCAATTCCAAATTATGGATACATGATGTGTTTTGGAATTGCAATTTTAGGATATATCTTTGGATCAATCGTCTTTGAACGAAATGCACATCATGCGGTGGTGAATTTATGACGGTGGTGATGAGTCTTGAAAATGTCACACTGGAATATCCAGTGGATAGACGTTACCGAAAAGAAAAGGTCAAACCTTCCGGCGTTCAAAACATCTCTATTGAGATTCAAAAAGGTGAAGTTCTGGGCATTGTTGGACATAATGGTTCAGGAAAGAGCACTTTACTGAAAATGATGGCAGGGGTATTTCCTCCTGATTCTGGAAGCATTGCTACCCGCGGTAGTGTCTCACTTCTCGCTGGTGTAGGCGTCGGTTTTCACAAGGAATTAACCGGTAGAGAAAATGCTTACCTTTACGGCGCTCTAATGGGAAGAACAAAAAAACAGATTGATGACCTGATTGATGAAATTCAAGAGTTTGCAGAATTAAAACATCATTTTGACCGCCCTCTACGAACCTATTCATCTGGAATGAAATCTCGCCTTGGCATTTCAGTGGCAACTGCTTTCAAGCCGGACTTATTACTTATTGATGAAGTGTTGGGGGTTGGCGATGCAACTTTCAGAAAGAAGAGTGAAGACAGAGTTAAAGAAATGATTAATGAATCTGGCTCGGTCATAGTAGTATCGCATTCTCTTGGACTGTTGAAGAATATCTGTACTCGAATAATGGTTCTCAAAGACGGTGCTCAAATATTTGTTGGAGAGCCATCTGAAGGGATTGAAATTTATGCAAATCAATGATTTCAATCTTCGTTAATTTGCAATATTGTTCAAACAATGCGCGGGCATCTGGAATCGCATCTCATTTTCTTGGAATCTTACAAAAAATATGCCCGCCTCTTTATTCGTGAAGACAGGGGTGTCATCTATCCGATGGAAATATTGACGGTGAAACCACTCTTTAATTGAATTAAAGGGCCGCTTTTAGAGATAGGAATTGATGATTTCCAATATTTCTTCATCACTTAAATTTCTAAACTGGGTGAAATTATTTTTGTATTTTTTATAATTTTCAGCCGTGATTCTGGCTATAAGTTTTGCCGGTGAGCCTGCAACTACACTACAGGGAGGAACGTGGGCGAGAACTACTGAGTTCGCTCCAACGATTGAACATGCTCCGATATCAACTCCACCGAGAATTTTAGATCCAGTCGCAATATATGAGTACTTTCCAATTCTAGGAACTGTCATTTTTGTTCCGTCCTTCAAAACATAATGTACTGGTGAGCCACCTCTGCCACCTAATGTTACGTTGCTCCCAATAGTTGCGTAATCTTCAATTATTGAGTTGAAGTGTATAATTAATCCGATTCCCCCGTAAGCAAAATTGACTTTAGTGCCGACCTTGACGGTTGAAGGTATTGAGGAATTATGGAGGATCAAATTCATATTTTGATATAATCGCGCCAAACTCTTGTCCCCATTGTTGTGTGCTCTGTTGGATTTACTCCATATCTCATACGCTGAAGGTATTGTAATATCAAGTCCTAATGCAATCATCCATTGTTCAATTTTTGTAGTATCCATTTCTTCACAACCTATATTTTAAATTTAATAACTATTGAGGGTATCTTTAATAGATCCTATTAAAAATTTTAATCTTGTACGATTAGTAGTTGGAACAAATGTTATTTTATTGGCCTTTTCGATTTTATTTTTCATTGGTGAGATTATCACTTCTTCTATTTTTAATGTACTCATCAATTCTGTATCTTCAAGTTGGATCGCCCAAGAGTCCCCTGCATCATTCTGGAATGTTATTCGATCTTTACTTTTCTCTATTCCCCAGTGATGAGATATAATAAAATTCTGTTTAACTCCAATCTGTAATGATTTGTTACAGAATTCATCTTCTATTACAAACTTAATATGGTCTCCTGAAATTGTTCTTTTCACATCAACATTCGCATACATTCCGAGAGTGGCCTCTGCTTTAGTTGGATTGATTTGCTTGACATTCGCTCGGGAAGTTCTTTTGTCAAACATATTTCTAATCGGTTTTAGTTTTGGAATTTCAATTCCAGAATGTCCCGATGGAGAACGTACATATCTCCGTTTCAAGTCTTTTTCATGATAAAAAAGTAACCCTGAGTCGTGAATTAGATTCATACCTTCATACCAAAGAGTAATACTACAATCATCATCATGTCGATGGAAACGTCCATGTTGGCATGACTTTAGAGTCATATGGAATTGGGGTTTTTCCTTGCGCCATATTGCATAGCCTTTACCAAACACCCTCATTCCTTCATTGGATTCATTGAAAATATCAGGGGATATTTGTTTGGCTAATGCCAATGATACTACTTTTTCTTCACTGTCCCCAATCGGAGGTACACATCCATCAGGGCGGCGCATCCAAACTAAATATGGAACAGTTTTACTCAAATCTTTAATATGACCGGCAATAGTTTGATCATTTGAAATTTTCAAAACATCTTTCAGTGAACGGTGAATATTTGTAATCATGCCATGATGATAAGAGGGGGAATTTTCAACATGAACTCCATCTTCTGTAAAAGAATATTCTAATTCCCTTTTTATTCTGCGAAGAGCAATTTCTTTCCATTCTTCTAAATTGCGATTAGGCATGAAATAATCAGCGATTCTGAAAAGAGCAATGGCCTGATCGAATGCGTGGTTGGATAGTGCATTATCCTCTAAGGGAGATACTAACAATTGTCCGATTTCGAATATATGTTTTTCAATTTCTGTGATAGTTTCACTTGTAGCATATTTCAATGATTCGAGCAATGCGAGGGAACGATAAGCTAATGAGTGATCATGATAGAAAAACTCATCAACTGATACATCGTTGCTGATAAAATCAATCCATGATTGGAAGATATACCGCAATTGATTATCTCTAATATCTTCTGGAAGTTGTTCAAGATGGTTTGTTAGCCACGATAAATTTTGTAACCAAAATCTCCATGTGCGATCTAAATGAGGATCGGTCGAAAAATCAATGCTATTACTAAAGGTAAACGTTGGTCTGTTATTTAATTTCACCGAAATATCGGACACTGTAGTAAAATTAGATTCTAACTCTTGATGTTTCGCGAGTGTAATTGGCTTCACCTCAACCTCAAATTTGCGGAAAAAGGTAAATAATTCTCCGAATGAATACTGTTTAAATGTTATTACTTCAACCGAAGAATGGGATCGGGTGAATCTATTGATTTGCTCATCGAGGTAAGAATTGGAAGCATTAGACCCATGGGCGATAAATACGTTGTGCATTGGATTCGTCAATTGTGCAAGATCATTATACTCATGTACATCATTGTCATTAAAAATTGAATCGAGCAATTGTAAATATTTGTTAGCGTATTTTGAACCAATCAGCCAAGTTGTAGGATTGTAAGCCAGACAAGCATTTCCTGAAAATTTTTGATGGAAGTATAAAGCGGCATGCCCTCCCATTCTTTTTCCAGAAAAGAAAATATTCTTGAGGGTAAGATGTCCAGATATAGTCAATTCAGAGATGAGAGATTCTACATCATCTAGAATCCAAGGATTTCCATTTGTTCCAACGTACCATGAACCTTTTTCATCTAAACCGCTACGGTCGGAGAGACAAAGAATATTCCAAGTTTTGTGCTTTCTATCAGTTGGAGAAATTTCACCGTCATATCCATGAAAATACACTAGAGTTGGAGAATCTGGTGTCCAATTTTGAGCGGGCTCCCAAGAATATTCAATCGCCGATTCAGCACGCGATAAATACTTCTTTCTAGTTGGATTAGTACTTAACCTTGAATATCGAAATGGATACAACTTTACTCACTCCCTTTTACATTATCAAGACATGCTAAAATTTGCAGAGCGATATTTTCAATTTGCATCTGTGGTATAAGATGTTTAGATTGTAAATATGAATGATAACTTGTCATGTTGGTCTGGTTCAATTCATGTATTTTATCTGCCATTTCTGAGATACTTTCTCTTATCCATAAGTCAGAATAAATTGTATCGGCACCGAGCCATGGAAGTGTGTGGGCTGCTGCACCTTGAAGAGGCCCATCTGCCAATGTTAAGTGGAAGGATTCGAAATCACTCGTTGATATCACATGCCCCATCGATGCATAGAAATCGTGAATATCATCTACATAGCCCAAGAAATTAACTTTTTCAGAAAGGATTTGAGAATCCTCAATTCTTCGAGATATTTCTTCATAGTATTCCCTCTCAACTTGTCTTTGTTGTAACCACTTGAAATCGTCAGGTCCTTTGCCTATAATGTTCAGTTCATACCTATCATCCAGTAAGAGAAGGCGCTCAAGTAAATCAATTGCCAAATCGATTCGTTTTCGTGATGGCACCATTCCGACGAATCCAATCTTAAAATTATTATTTTTGGGGTTTCTTCGCTCCGAAACCTCTAATGCATTTGGAATAACTTCGCACTTATCCATGTTTTCAATTTGACCAATTTTTAAAGCATTATGCATGTAGTATTCGCAAACGAAACCAATTTTTGTAATCGATGAATTATCTGCTCGCCCGAGATATTCTTTTTCTCTTTCTTGGAGATGATAGCGAACAAATAATGGGGTTTCCGATTTTATTGCTTTCGAATACCACTCTACATTACCAAGAGCCCATTCACACCATACAGCGTCTGCTTGTGCCAGTAACGCCATCGATTTGTCTTGGGAGAAGTTCTCATGATTATTCCATTTATCAACCAGTATTTCGATCCCCATTCCCTCTAATACTTTCATTATTGGAAGAGCGAATTTTAAATCGTGACCAGCAACAAGTAATTTACCAGGTATAGCGGATATATTCTCTATTTTTTCGAATACAGTTGATATTGACAAAGATGATTTACCCCCGATTGCAAAGTATTCCAGAGTTTTTATTGATTTGGATTGTCTTTTCTCGCAAATTGCAATCACATCTCCGGATTCGAGTTGTATTTCTACTGACTCTTTTGAAGAGATAAGAATGTCTCTGAGGAACCTGACTCCATTATGATCAAAGTTAGTTATATCAAAGATATTTATTGCTTGGGTAAACTGGGCCGAAGACGTATGAGTCAAGTTCCACCCTCGTGATTGAAGCAATGTCATCAAAGCCAATTCTGATACTGTGGAGGGTTTATTTGGCAGAACGATGATATTTTCGCAATATTCCTGTAAAGCAAGCCATAGTAATATCTTTGTTAGAGAGTTTTTGGTATCTAACAAATGGATGCTGTATTCGGTTCTAGATTTGGAATCTATTTTGAATGATGCTGTCAAAAGCATTACATCTAAGCGATGGTAGTTTAAATGCCCGTTCCGAATTACTTCTGATGACCTTTGTATTGTATATTTTATAAATTCTGGATGATTTAATAACTTTTGAATTGTTTTACTCGATTGCTCATGCGAATTGACGACTGGAATAATATTTCCAAAGATTTCTTGCATTGCTAACCCTGGTCCACTGACAAGACCTGCGCCTGAGGCAGGAATCTCGAAAATCCTTCTAGCTGCCATTGTAGGTGAAGATTCAACAGAATTTATATTGAGGAAAAGGAGGTGTTGTCTATGTCTTTCAAGCATCGTAACGTATTCAATTTTTGGTTTGATCGAATTTTTAAATCGCTCGGGGAAAACATATTGTGGATTATCCCCATCTGATTGTCTGTCATATATGATCAAATCATGATCGTGGGATGCGTCTAATAATTGATCCATTCTTTCACACCTCTTGGGATATTTTCCTGAATAATATGTACCTGCAAAAGCAATTCCATTTCTACTTGCAAATGTGGTGTCATATGAGTGGTGATATTTTGGTTGGGCCGAAAATTGTATTGGCTGGACTGATTTGATAGTTGGGCTAATCAATTCCTCATAGCGTGAAATACAGTTGATATCTGTCGTGAAAATATGATCAAATAATTCACTAGTTTTTGAAAATCTATTAAAGTGAACTGGATCTTCTTTGTTGTAAAAGAGTGTTGGAATGTTTCTTCTTCGGCAAGTTTGGGTCAAATCTATCAACGATTCCATCTCTTCTTCACTATACCAGCCAACTTTGTGATGCCAACTCTTGTCGTTGCCTTCCCAAGCCGATTCAACTAGTAAGATGTCAATTTCTTGTTCTTCAAGAAGTTTGGACCAATTCTCGGGGGTTGGGCGGATAAGATTGGCATCGGGCTCCAATGCAGTTGTGGAAAACTCATCCATAATAACCATAATATTTGGTTTTCTGTCCAATCGTGTAACGACTTTTTTGTTAACGATCTCCAATCGTCTACCTTCGCCAATAATCTTTGGCTTTTCTTCACCCATCAAAAGATAGCGATGAATGCTGTGAAGATATTTTGCCAAATTATTCCAATCGCGGTTGGATGAAACCCAAATCCGTCCTGCTTTACTGAGTTTTTTCATTTGTTTGCTATCGGATAATAACTCTGATAAAACTTCACATAAATGATGACTATCACCTTTCTTGAATAAACGACCATTTTTTCCGTCGCTAATAATTTCACTTAATGCAGCAACATTAGAGGCAACAACAACTTGACCCATCGCCATGGATTCAAAGGGCTTCAGAGGAGATATGTATTCACAAACAATATCCGGTGTTCGAGGGAAAGGAGCGATGTCAATGAGACTATGGTACATTTCTACTTCATCGTGTGCAACACGCCCGGTGAAGAAAACCCGAGATAAAAGATTAAGTTCCTTGACTTGCTTTTCAAGACTTGCACGTGTTTCTCCATCACCAACTAAAAGTAAATTGACATTGTCATGTTTTTCTGCAATACCTGAAAAAGCTTCTATTAAAAGTTCAAGTCCTTCATATCGAACAAATGAGCCCACATAGCCGATGACTGGTCCCGAACTAAGCCCAATCTGTTGACGGAGTTTTTCGTCAGCAGAAAGTGGATTGAATCGCTTTGTGTCAACTCCATTTGGCAAAACAAAAATTCGTTCGCCTTCGACCCCATTGTCAATTAAATAATAACGGACTGCATGTGTAATCGCAAGCACAATGTCAGCCTCCTTGCAAATAGCAATCTCTGCAGCATCCATCGCGTGATACTCTGCGTGCTCATAGAAATGTGGTTGTCGGGCAACACGGGACATGTGCCATAGCCCTCGAACTTCATAAATAAAAGGAATATCAAGGGCCTTAGCAGTATTAAGACCGATGGCCCCGTTCACATGATTTGAAGCCGCTTGAATACAAGAAGCGCGGGATTTTAGAGCGTGCTTCAGTAATCGAGAAGATGCTCTTTCGATATAAGCAACTTCATCTGGGTCTGTTATACCCAAATCAATATCTCTGTCAAAACGGTAAGTGAGGCCATCGATATCTATTTTTTCAACAACATCCTCAACCGCAAGATGGCGAAGTTTCCCCTTGTCCAATGGATAGCCAAAACGACCATGAACAGTTATTCCAGAATTTAATCCTAAAAGATTGGTCAAAAGGCCGTGTGTACGCGTACAATAGCCTGCGCTCTCAAAGGGCAAACTCATGTGAGCAAGATAGAGTATTTCATTTTCTTTGGGGGTATGTTTTTTATTATTATGTAGAGCGGGAATTGAAGATAACCAAGTGCCGTCTATCTTTGCCAAAATATTATGGGTCTTCTTTATTTGTTCAGTTAATTCTTCTTGTGGTCCATTTGTTAGCACCTCGAGAGCACTTTTTGCATCACCATACATTAGAAAGAATCGACACTGTAATTCTGCGAACCTCTTCGATTCATGGACAAATAGGGTATGTTGTATCAAGAATTGGTGAATCAAAGGATGATGTAGTTCTCTTGTCGCAATGAGAACACGGGAACAAAATTTAATTCTTTCTTTCTCACTCCCTTTACTCAATCTTTTGCCAATGTCATCGAGGAAAATTATTGAGTTGGCTTCAAGGCCCTCACTGATCACAATCTCCAGTTCTTCTGTCCCCAAGGTCGTCAAATCATATTTTGCAGATACAGTATTTTCCAAGATTCCATATTGTTTGAATAGTTTCTTAGTAACATTTTTAATTTCTCGTTGCTTCCATTCTTTGTCATCGACATATTTCAAAAATGCCGGGGCTTCTTCGTTGCGTTCGGCATTCTTCAAAAATTGAATAATGGATTTGGCTGCTCTTTCGTCCTGATATCGCGGAAGGCGCCAATTAGCAAGTTCAAGCATATGTTCCAAATTAGTTTTACCCAATGAGCGAATGGCTGAGACAAATAGGTCTCTTGTGAGTTTTTTATCTTTGGATTCATCCTTCTGTTCAATAATGATAAATGCATACATTAAGAGTGAGTATGTTTTTTCTATTCCGTGGGATATGTTCAATTCATCAATCGTCTTTGAGATGATTAATGTATCTCGTTTCGCTTTCTTGGTAACCTCTAGGAGGTATTTTGTTTGTTCTTGGAAGAATATAGATGTTTCATCATCTGTAGATTGTAAGTATGAATGATTTTCTCCAATCCAAGATGCTAATCCAATATTATCGACCCGGTGTATATTGATTCCATCCGGAATAAAGGATTCGTCATCCCGTTCCCGCAACACTCCGCTAAGATGCGTATACATGCCACTAGGTACTTTTTTCCTTTTCGCATTTTGCGGGCGCTGATCGAGAATGAGGCTGATTTCTGGATTTGAACGCCTAAGGTTTTTCAATGCCCTGTGGGGGTAAGGCCCCACTACCAAAACCATTGATGGCTGAATAAAAGAAGCAATGCCACCGATTTGTTCTTCAATTAAATCCCCCCAATTAGGAGTATGTTCTTTAGAAAGTTCTGCTTTAGTAGGAAGAATGAAGGTTGGAAATGATGTATCATGAAAGATGTGTTGGAAGTTTGATGTACAAATAATGCTAACTGGGCGTTGTGATTGAATCTTTGCCAGATCGTGTAAATCTTGCAAAACACCTCGAGCGTGTTCATCGGAAAAGCCATCTATGTAGACTAAAAGTCCATTGCCTTTCGAAGGGCGTTCCCATTCAACTCGTGTTTCAGGCAAGGATGCCCAACCGAGTCTTTCAAAGGTTATCCTGCCAATAAGGTAAGGAAATGAAATGGGCAATAAAGGAATCCGCCATGGTTTGATGAATGCTCTGGTTAAATGTTCACCAAGCCGAAGAGAGGCAGAGCGTTCCATTTTCCGTAAGCGCTTAAGCGCCTGGCGGTCTCGAAAAAAGGATTTCATGGACCATATCACCTTTCAAAAAATGTAACCAAAGAATCTACGCAGCGTAGGGCCGTGTTCCCATCCCAAAGAGGGATCTCTACAAGTTTTCGCCTTGGTGATGAAAACATAGTATCAATGTCCGACTTTAAATTATCTGCTGATGAAAGAATATTTGTTCCATGGGTTATTGTAATCGGGCGCTCTGTATTCGGCCTAAGAGTAATACAAGGTACACCGAGCCAACTCGTTTCTTCTTGTATCCCCCCACTATCGGTAATAACACATCTTGACCCGTATATAGAGCTCATAAAATCAATGTAGCCAAGTGGTTTTGTGAGATGAATCGCCTTGTTTCCAATTAACTCACTCATCCGCCCCAATTCTTCAATCCTTGACTTTGTTCTTGGATGAAGGGGCCAAATAATGTCCATGTATTGAGTTATATTCAAGAGTTCGTCAAGAAGAATCGTGAGCACATTTGGGTGATCGACATTACTGGGGCGATGCAGCGTAACCACCGCAAATTCATCATTTTGGAAGGTGTATTCGTCAAGAAATGTTGATTTCTTAACTTTTTCAAGCATGGATGTCAGAGTATCGATCATGATGTTTCCAACTCGCACGATGGCCGTTTCTGATACACCTAAATTCAATAGATTCTCATCCCCGTCTATAGACGGAGTCCAAAGTAAATCCGCAACACTGTCCGTAATAATTCGATTGATTTCTTCGGGCATGGTCCGATCGCCGCTTCGTAGACCTGCTTCAAGGTGAATTACAGGTATTCCCAATTTCACTGCTGCAAGCGCACAGGCTACCGTACTGTTAATATCGCCAATCACTATGGTCGCATCCGGATTTGTTTCAAGTAAAAGTGCCTCATAGCGTTCAAGAATACGTGCAGTTTGTACTCCGTGGGTGCCGCTTCCAACCTCTAAAGAATAATCGGGACTCCCCATACCGAATTGTTTCATAAAAATTCCAGCCATTTCGTGATCATAATGTTGCCCAGTATCCACTAAAACGGGGGTAAACTCGGAATGCTCGCGTAATGCGCGGAGTAGTGGTGCTGCTTTCATTTGATTCGGACGCGCACCCACTACAACATGTATCGTTCGAGTCATGTGTTTGGGTAGGTGTTGTAGCATATCATATTTCTTGAAGGGTTTGGGTGTGAAGCACTATAATCAGCAACTACTTGGGGTGGCTATGATGGCTCTATTGACCAATAATGGTCAAGTTTTGACTTGGGCATTTCAACTGGATGATTCCGACGGCACATATACTGAAAAAATTCAAATGATTGAGCATTCTTTTTCAATGACATTGCCAGAAAGCATTGATTTTGAACTTATTCATCCAGACCACCTCGCATTAATTACACTCCTAACTTGCCATCCATTTATTGGCACTGAACTTCATTTACCTTGGAATGTGAGTAAAGGTTTTGCAGATGCTACAAAGCGCGTTTCTAGTTATAATATCTCCTTCAAGGACTGCAACTACCCTCCATACATACCCGAGAGTAATGCTAGGCCCGGCCTTGCTTTTTCAGGTGGTGCCGATTCTACCGCCTGCCTTCTTACAATGCCGGAAAATAGTTTGAGCGTTTTCATGGACAGGCCACTAAGAAAAAAAGCGTCCATGTACAACAAATCTGCGGCATATGCCACGATTGAGCATGCACAAGAGGTTGGATTTGAAGTATTGAAGATCTCTTGTGATGTAGAATACATGCGCTCACCTCTTGGCTTCCCAACAGATTTGGTCCCATCAATACCACTTATTGCTATAGCATCTCAACAGAACATTGACAGTATTGCTTTTGGAACTGTAATGGAGTCCGCATATCGAATCGGCCATGAAAAGGCTCGTGATTATGCATCATCCCACCATTACCGCTTATGGGGTCACTTTTTCGCGGCGGTTGGACTCCCTCTATACCTTCCAGTTGCTGGAGTGAGTGAGGTCGGAACCAGTAAAATCGTACTTGAGTCATCCTTTCATCGATTTACCCGCTCATGTATACGGGGTTCGTGGCCACAATCTTGTGAGAATTGTTGGAAATGCTTTCGAAAGACTATGATTGATACGAAATTTATGCATCAACGTATTGAAGAAGAATACTTACTTTCTGGACTTAAAATCCGAGAAGTTCAGAATAAATTGAAAGCATGGCCTATAAGTCATGAAAATGTTCTAGCTTGGACTCTGCAAGGAAGTTACGGGCGTCTTGCTGTTCTTCTTGGAAGTAGGCTAGAGGGGACCGGGCGTGATTTATCTTATCTCGAATCATATTACCCGCCCTCACTCGATTTGCTACCACCTAAGTACCAAGAAATTACTAAAGTAAAACTTCAATCCTTTCTGCCCGCTATGAAACCAGAATATTGGGCTTTAGTTAATTCTCACACGATGACAAATTGGTTAAACTCTCCGAAAGCAAAGAATGCAAAAGATACTTTCTTATTTGTTTTGGTTAATGAATTCCAAGTAAATTAGGTACTTGGTTGGCCCCATTTACTTCATCATTCGGTTTTGATTTCATGGAGATTATTTTCTGAATATCCCTCTCCAAATCTTTATCGATATCACGCAAAACTAAACCCCATCCTTCTTTTTCTGCACCTTCGCATCTGCGAAGTTGATCGTCCATCCCCGTCTCCATATTTGGAATAAATAAGGTCGGAATTCCAAACATCCGCATTTCATAATATGAATTATACCCTCCTGCTTGTACCGAAGCATCAAATCCGCGAGCATATAGCGAATTTGGGTAGTCGCGAATAATTCGTAAACGGCTATGTTGTACTTCCAGTCGCTCTCCAAGCATTGACTCGCCTAAAACAACATAAACATTAGGCATCTCAAAAAGTACAGATAATACTTTGCTGATCGCTGAGTGGATATCATTGATTATTCCCGCCCCTAATTGGACGTACACGACCTTTGCTTCTTTTGGAATAGATAAACGGTCTCTTGAGACCTCCCGCGACCATGCATCCTCGGCATCTATAACCTTAATTGGATTAATGCAATGAATATTTTTCTCTGATGAAGATGAATCCGATTCACCCGGAATAATAATTCCATCAAAAAGTGAGATACTGTCAACTGGAATTGATTTGCTTGCTTTAATTGAGCCGCGTCGCATCCACCATTTTTCCATACCAGGTTGAGAACTGATGGCGTTGAGCATACCTCGATATGGAAAAGCGCCATCGAACATAAACAACTTTGGACGATGAGTTTCAAAAACTAATGTAAGCATATCTTCCACCAAACCGTTCCATTTTGTTGCTGACATCTCGCTGTGTTTGTAGCGACCCGCGAGATGGTAGGTTGGAAAACCGTCAGCATAGAGAATATGCAAAGTTGGCATCGGAGTAAAAAAAACGATTTCGAGTGATGGGTCTTTTTTGCGGAGAGATTTGGCTACTGCGTACATTCTAGTAAAGTGCCCAAAACCTACACCATTGGTTGGGAACAGAACAATGCAATGATTTCGAGGTTGTTCACCTTTAAATTGTTCAACCGGGAAAGAAATGGGTTTACGGCCTAAACGCTGAGATCCAAGTTTGAAAATTAACAGTGGGAAGGTGATTGGAAGAACAATAAGTCGCCATGGCTGCTGAACTGCTTTAGTCAAATGAACCCCGATTTGGAAAGACATAGATTCTCTTAAACGACGTAATTCACGTTGTGAACGTTCTAATCGTGTTTGCATATGTTTAGATTTTGATTTATAAGAGTTAATTTTCTCGGACTCAGGAAGATTACTTTTGCCGCTCTCAATAGATACGCCTTCGTTGATTCGGGTGTTTT
>Ga0307995_1001173_pt1 | contig 16645 bp, 17 predicted proteins | sample EllFjometagen262_FD_203132 | JGI IMG/M metagenome (GOLD analysis project Ga0307995, IMG submission 203132) | Marine microbial communities from Ellis Fjord, Antarctic Ocean - #262 | ecosystem: Environmental > Aquatic > Marine > Unclassified | place: Southern Ocean | collected 2014-11-02
TGATAACGTAGACCACCCAATCAGTTTATACGCAGCAACTAAAAAGAGTAATGAACTAATGGCCCATACCTATGGTCATTTATACGGTTTTAAAACAACAGGATTACGTTTTTTTACCGTTTATGGCCCTTGGGGAAGACCAGATATGGCTTATTATCTATTTGCAGAAGCGATCTCTAACAATAAACCCATTAAGGTGTTTAATAACGGTGAGATGGAGCGTGATTTTACGTATGTTGATGATATTGTAAATGGTGTGACTAAGATCATTGAAAAAAATATTGACTCAAGAGAACATTATAAAATATATAACATTGGAAACAATAAAACCGAAAGTTTACAAGATTTTATAGCTACTATCGAAGAAGCTATTGGTAAAAAAGCAATTAAAGAAATGTACCCAATGCAACAAGGAGATGTTCCTAGAACATTTGCAGATGTAGATGAATTAATCAAAGATTATAAATATACTCCAAGTACGGATATTAAGTCGGGTATTCAAAGTTTCGTAAAATGGTTTAAGGCTCATAAATTATAAAGAAAAAAGATTATTTTGATTACAAAAAAAACTAAAATATACATCGCCGGACATAGAGGCATGGTTGGCTCTGCAGTCTGGCGGTCATTAGAATCTAAAGGATATTCTAATTTGATTGGAAAAACTAGCGCTGAACTTGATTTAAGAAATCAACAAGCCGTTTTAGATTTCTACAAGCAAGAACAAACTGAAGTAGTGATTGATGCCGCAGCTAAAGTTGGTGGTATTTTAGCAAATAATGATTTTCCGTATCAATTTTTGATGGAAAACATGCAAATTCAAAATAATTTGATTGATGGAGCATTAAAGGCAGGAATTGATAAATTTATCTTTTTAGGAAGTTCATGCATTTATCCGAAGTTTGCTCAACAGCCGCTAAAAGAAGAATACTTACTAACAGATTCTTTAGAGCCTACAAATGAATGGTATGCCATAGCAAAAATCACTGGAGTAAAAGCATGTCAAGCAATACGCAAGCAATATAACAAAGACTATGTGAGTTTAATGCCAACCAACTTGTACGGTTCTTTTGATAATTTTGACTTGCAATCCTCGCATGTCTTACCAGCGATGGTGAGGAAATTTCATGAGGCCAAAATAAATAACCATTCAGACGTAACCCTCTGGGGGAGTGGAACTCCAATGCGAGAGTTTTTGTTTGTAGATGACATGGCAGAAGCGGTTGTGTATGCCTTAGAAAATAATTTACCAGAATATTTATACAATATAGGTACAGGAAAAGATATTACGATTAAAGAACTGGCAGAAACAATTCAAAATGAAATAGGCCATCAAGGAAATATTCTTTGGGATGCTAATAAACCAGATGGTACGCCAAGAAAACTCATGGATGTTTCTAAAATGAAAGAAATTGGGTGGCAATATTCAACAGAATTAGAAGACGGTATACAAAAAACCTACCAATGGTTTTTAGAAAATATAGATAAAATTAAAGAAATAAAATTATGAAAGTCGCACTAATTACGGGAATTACAGGACAGGACGGCTCATACTTGGCCGAGCTTTTGTTAGAAAAAGGATATATGGTACATGGTATCAAAAGAAGAAGTTCTTTGTTTAATACCGCCCGTATAGATCATTTATACCAAGATCCTCATGATCTAGATCAAAGATTAAAATTGCATTATGGAGATCTTACAGATGCCATGAACCTTACCCGCATCATACAAGAATGCCAACCAGATGAGATTTATAATCTAGGAGCGATGTCTCACGTGGCTGTATCTTTTGACACACCTGAGTATGTAGGTAATGTAGATGGTTTGGGAACTTTAAGAATCCTAGAGGCAGTTCGTATTTTAGGACTAGAGAAAAAAACAAGAATATACCAAGCATCCACCTCAGAGCTATATGGTGGTATGCCAGAGAATAAAAATGCCAAAGGTTTTTATGATGAGTCTTCTCCATTTTACCCTCGTTCTCCGTATGGTGTAGCAAAAATTTATGGTTTCTGGATTACAAAAAACTACCGTGAGGCTTATGATATGTTTGCCTGTAACGGTATATTGTTTAATCATGAATCTCCAAGAAGAGGAGAAACATTTGTAACAAGAAAAATAACGCGCGCCGTCTCAAAAATAGCTCTTGGCTTGCAGGATAAGTTTTACCTGGGTAATTTAGAGGCAAAGCGTGATTGGGGGCATGCCAAGGATTATGTGCGCATGATGTGGATGATCCTACAGGCAGACCAGCCAGAAGATTGGGTAATTGCTACTGGAGTTACTACAACAGTTAGAGATTTTGTAAGCATGGCTTTTAAACAAGTAGGTATCTCCTTGGAGTTTAAAGGTGACGGTGTTGATGAGAAGGCATATGTAACGGGCTGCAGCAAGCAAGAATTCCAGCTAGCAATTGGTAAAGAAGTTCTCTCAGTAGATCCTACCTATTTTAGACCCACAGAGGTTGATTTATTAATTGGAGACCCCTCTAAGGCTAAAAATAAACTAGGCTGGGTGCCAGAGCATGATTTGGTTTCCCTGGTAAAAGACATGATGGCAAGTGATATAGATTTAATGCAAAAAGATGTTATATTGCTTAAAGCAGGACATGAAATTTTAAAACAAGCTGAGTAATAAAATATTATATATGGATATTACTATTGTTAACAAAAAAGTATTAGCTACAGGTGGCGCCAGGTTTATAGGGGCTAACATACTTATATTAGGGATCACTTTTAAAGAGAACTGCCCAGATTTTAGAAATACCAAAGCCGTTGACCTTATTAGTTCTTTAAAGGAGTACGGAGCCAACATTACCATTCATGACCCTTGGGCAGATCAAAAGGAGGTGCTGCATGAATACGGCTTAACATCTTTAAAAACACTGCCAAACCAAAAATTTGATGCAATTGTATTAACAGTATCACACAATAAGCTTAAAGGGCTAGATTATCAGTCTTTAAAAAACAACAATGCTGTTTTGTATGATGTTAAGAATTTTATTGATGATGCATATGTTGATGGAAGGCTATAACTATTACTCGAACTTTTCATAAATTTAAAAATACGTTAAATAATTATTTATGAAATCAAAACAAATACTTGTTACTGGAGCAGTAGGTTTTATAGGCTATCATTTATGTGAGGCGCTTATAAAACAAGGCCATAGGGTTTTTAGTCAAGTGATATTTAATTTCATTTCATAGTGAGTTTACAAAAAAAATCTTTTTACACAGGTTTAACCAAAATTTCAGGAATTGGATTAAGTTTTATTGTCCAATTTGTAATAACTCCTTTTATTTTAGGTTCTTTAGGAAAAGAATTGTTTGGTATATATACTATTATAAATAAGATGCAAGGTTATGTTTCAGTTGTTGACTTAAGACCTACTGCAATATTAAGGTTCAAGCTAGCAGCTACCCAAACTAGAAAAAACATCCAATCTAGTAATGAATATATAGGTTCTTCTTTAATTATTTCCGTAATACTTTTCCCTTTTATAATACTCGTTGGGTATTTTTTAAGTTTAGGGTTTGGACATTATTTCAAAATTGAAGAACAATATATGGCAGTTGGAAAAACAGCTATTATTATCTTATCAATATTTATTGGAATTAAGGGATTTTTAGGTGTGCCTGAAGCAATAATTAGAGGTAATAATGCAGAATATAAACTCTTTTTTATCGAGCCATTAAGGTTAATAGTGTACTCTCTCTTTGTGTATGTATTAATTAATAATGGCTTTGGAATACTAGGCGTAATAACAGCAATTATTATTGCCGGATTTTTTGATTTTATTTTAAAATTAGTTTTACAAAGAAAATTATATCCTTTATTAAAACCAGTACTTCCAGATAAGACCAAGATAAAAGAGTTTACAGGGAAAGGTTCTTGGTACCTATTGTCTTCATTAGGTTCTCAAGTAATCAATACCTTTGATATAATGATAATTGGTGTAACAATTGGTGCAAAAGCTGTAACTATATATGCTTTATCAAAAATGATGATTTTTAGAGTTTCAGAATCATTTGCATCAGTTTTAGGTGCTATTACGGCCAGTATCGGTCATTTGATTAGTGATAAAAACATTAAAAAACTTATAGAAATAAGATATAAATTGTTAAGGTATAATATTTTATTTGGAAGCTTAATTATCACTTATTTTGTTTGGTTTAATAGTGCATTTGTTAGTTTGTGGGTAGACTCTTCAAATTATATTGGAGAAACTGGAAATGTTTTATTGTGCTTTGTTGGTATGTTTACATTACTTTGTTTGAGTAATGAAATTTTTATTAACTCATTACAACTTTTTAAACAGAAATCAAGAATATTATTAATTACGGTTTTTGTCTTTTTAATTACGGCATATTTCTTTTCCAAACAATATGGTATACAAGGTATTGCTATTAGTCTTTTAATTTCCAAAGCATTTCAATGGATTTGTTATGAAATATTATTACAAAAATCTATTTTAATTAAAGGATCAAATGTTATAAAAAGTAATTATGAGACAATTATATTACTTCTGTTTATTTTAATTTTAAGGTTATTTGTTTTCAAACTTGATATTTATACATGGTTTGAATATTTAATACAATCCTTTATGTTTTTCGCTTTATATGCTCTACTTGTGTTTTTATTCATTATAAATCAAACGGAGAAAAAAATAATCTATCATTTTTTTAAAACTAAATTTAATGCATAACAAAATTTTAATAGTTGGAAATTTTAATTGGTATTTTTATGAAGATGCTTTAATAGAAGGCTTAAAAGCACTTAATACTGAGGTTTTAAAATTTAATTTAAAAACTTTTGACTTTAAATCCAAGATTTTAAATTATAAAGAACTAAAAAATTGTAACAATAATTTATTGAATTTTGTAAAAGAAAACCAACCTGATGCCATTTTCTTTTATAGAACTAATGAGGTCATACCTGCAACATTAAAAAAGATAAAAAAGGTATCGCCTGTAACTAAAATCTTGTTCTATAATAATGATAACCCATTCTTTGGTTTCAAGAATAAAATAAAATATTTCCTATATTTAAACTGCTTAAAACATACTGACATTACATATGTTTACAGACCATCTAATATAGAAGATGCTAGAAAATGGAAAGCCAAAAAGATACTCTTATTGTACCCGCATTATTGTACAAAACTTCATGTAGGTAAAAAAACAGAGTATAAAGATAAAATTAACGATATAGTTTTTGTCGGACACTATGAAAAAGATAGAGGAGATTATGTTAATGCTTTAATTACAGCAAATATTAATATTAAAGTTTTTGGACCCGGTTGGGATGCTATTTCAAAAACATTAAATTGGCCTGATAAGATTGTAAATGAGCCCGTTTATGGCAATGATTATCGAAAAACAATTTCAGAATCTAAAATGGCACTTTGTTTTCTTTCAAAGATTAATAATGATGTTTACACTAGAAGAAATTTCGAAATACCCGCAATAGGGACAATTGTCGTAAGTGAATTCACTAAAGAACTTTCTGAATTATTTATACCCAATGAAGAGATTATATTGTTTAATGATGTAAAAGGTTTAGTTACTCAAGTTAAATCACTTTTAGTGGATGGTAGTTTTCTTAAAAGATTAACTTTAGCGGCACAGGATAAAGTTAAAAATGGAGCTCACTCAGAATTGGATAGAGCAATACAGATACATAATGATATCTTAGAGTTAAATTGATGAATAATAAAATTCTTTATTTTTATATTTTTTGCATTATACTTTTTGCGGACACATATATTGTGTTACCATGGATAAGACCTTTAACAATTTTAAATTACGCGTTAATATTTTTGAACTTATTTTCAAAAAAGACGGTATTAAATAAAAAAATTAAAGGGCTTCAGTTTATATTTTTTCTTTTTATAATTTTCACTTTTACAGTTGATTTATATCAGAACGATATACAAAAAGCTTTTTCTTCCCTAGTAACACTCACGCCATTACCAATAATTTTAGGCATATTTAGCAAACAAAAAGAAAACTTCAGGTTAGTACTTTTTTATGCTCAATGGTATATAATTTACAATTGTTTTTTTGCATTATTACAATTTTCTGGTTTTTATGTAACAGCTGGAGAGTTACTAGCAAAATTACCTCTTTTAGATGTTGATTATGGATTTGCAACCGATTTTGGTAATCAAGGTCTTAGAACCAGTGGTGCTTCCTATAGCTCTATTGGTTTTGCTTGTAATTTAGGGGTTATATTTATTTTTTTCTATTATTTTAAAATTGAAAGTATAATAAGTAAACAGAAAAGAATTTTTTATTTGTTTATAATTGTGATTTTTATAATTTTATCACAGACAAGATCTGTTATATTTGCACTAATACCAGTAATATATTTAACAAATCTAGTTGTTAATAAAACTAACTTTACTAATGCGTTAAAACTTTCTTTCTCGATTTTATTAATATCTCTAAGTATAATCGTTTTACTACCTTCAATAAAACAATCCTTTCCTAGGTTATTTCTAACCCTTGAAGAAGATGGTTCCATCATTCATAGAATTCAAGCTAACGTATACGGTACAGTGGGTACTTTTTATCTTTCTCCTTTTATTGGAATGCCAATTTCCGAGTCTTTAACTGCTATGAATTATGGTTATAATAAGTTAGGGCTTTTTATAGGAAATTATTACTATGATCGTGTTACACAGCATAATCAGCCAGCATATTTTTTTAGATATTATGGATTTATTGGTTTTCTTTTTTTTGTTTTGATTTATAAAAAAATGTTTCAAATTGGTTTCTCAAGAAGGTTAGATTTGAATAAAAAAGTACTTTTTGGCATACTACTTTTCCATCTTATTTATACTTTATCACATAATAATAAAATAACTACAGATTATTATTTGTGGATATTTATAGCATTACAATTCGAGAGTTTAATTAAACAAAAAACCATATGATAAAAAATAAACACAAAATAGGTTTTTCTTTTAATTTTGCTAATGGGGGCCCTTCAAATTTTTTAAAACAACTAAAAACCGCAATAAGTAAAAATAAAATAAGTAAAACCTCTTTTTTTATTAATCCATTTACTAATATAAATTTGTACTCGAATACCGTCAGAAACCCTTGGAATAGACCATATGTATACAGAGTAGATGGAATAGGACATGATAACAGTAAGTCTGAAGATTATTTAACAACTGTAAATGATGAAATTGTTGAAGGAATCAATAATGCTGCTGGTGTTGTCTTTCAATCAGAGTTTTCTAAAAAATTAGTTGAAAATATTTTAGATGTAATTCCAAAAAAAAGTAAAGTAATTATTAACGGCACAGACTTGAATAAATTTAATCCTAATGGTGCTAATTTAAGATCACAATTGGATATACCTGACAATGCTTTAGTATTTATAACTAGTGCAAAATGGAGACCACGAAAACGGTTAAACGATATGATTAATGTTTTTTTAAAATCTCAAGAATCATATACTGAAGAAATATATTTTATTGTAGTAGGATCTTTAATGGTAGGGGATAAAAACAAAAATATAATTCATGTTCCAAAAGTTGAAAACGAATTACTTCCTCAATATCTGCGAACCGCTAATATATATCTTTTTTTTGGGTGGCTAGACCCATGTCCAAATTCTGTTGTAGAAGCTATAGCTTGCGGTCTTCCTGTTATAGGTACAAATACTGGTGGTACTCAAGAAATAATTAAAGCTACAAATGGTGGTATTGTAGTTGATGCTGATAAAAACTATGATTTCAAATTAATAAATTTACAAGAGCCTCCAAAACCTGATTATGAAAAAATAATTAACGCGATGGCACAAATGGTTGAAGATCTTGAAATCTACAAAAATCAAATTGATACTACAAAAATTGATATTAACTATGTAGCTCAAGAATATTATAGTTTTATAGAAGGCTGTTATGAAAAGTAAAGGAAGATTTCTAGAATTAGATGCACTTAGAGGTATTGCAGCTATTATTGTTGTGATTTATCATTACACGTTTATATATCATCTTAAGATATCCCCTCAAGAATTTGATACATATAACAAGTTTTCTTATGGTAATCTAGGAGTAGAATTATTTTTTATTTTGAGTGGTTTTGTAATCTTTATGTCTTTACAAAAAGTAAATAGTCCATTTGAATTTTTAACAAAACGTTTCATAAGACTTTACCCAACATATTGGATTGCAATGATATTCACATTTTTAGTAGTATCTATATTTGGTTTAACTGGGAGAGAAGTGACGATGAACGAATTTTTAATTAATACGACCATGTTGCAATATGGACTTCAAATTCCTTCAGTTGATGGAGTTTATTGGAGTCTCTTCCACGAACTAATGTTTTACTTTCTAATGGCTGCTGCGTTTCGATTCGTACGGTCTAAGTATTTGATAGTTTTCTCTTTGATCTGGCTGTCTATTTCACTTGCTAATCACTTTTACCATATAACAGGAATTAGCTTATTATTAAACTTAGTATACACACCATTATTTCTTGGAGGTATTTATTTTTATAAACTCACCGTTGAAGAAAAAAGTAGAATTAATATAATTTTACCCGTAATTTGTTATTTGGTATATTTCATTATAGTTGATGCCAATATTGATAGAATATTTACTGAAAGGTTAATCGTTTTAGGGTTCTTTTTGATGTTTTATTTAAATGCATTTAATGCTTTAAAATTTATAGCATTAAAACCATTAATTTTTTCTAGGTAATATTTCGTATGCTTTGTATTTGGTGCACCAAAACCTGGGTTATATTATTCTCAATAAATTATATGCTAATTTTGGAAACTATCAAGTTTTAATTTTTATTCCTATAGTCTTGTCCATAATTATTGCTTTTTTTATTACTGAATATTTAGAAAAACCGATCGGTAAATATTTAAGAAAAAAAGTTACTCGATTTCTCACCTAAAATGATAGAAACGACCTTTTTTTAATTTTTGTTTATTAAACAATAAATTTTTCAATAATGAAAAAAAAAATTCTTCTAATTTCTTATCGTCTAGGTTACAATAATTTACTTTATTGGAATAATATTTTAACAATTATTAAAAAAGCTTATCCTAAATTTAGAGTATTCACTGCCTTCCCAGAACAAGAAACCAAAGACAAATCTGTTAAGACTGAAAAACAATTATTTGGGATTAAATATTATAGTAACAGAGGTAAGGTTAATGCTTCATTATTTTATTTTCCCTTGCCCTTCTTTATTTTTAAAATTATAAGATTTAAACCAGATTTGATTATTTTGAATGAATTTAATCTTAATAGTCTTTATGTTTTGTTGTTTAAGTTCATGTTGCCTAACACTAAAACTTTGTTGTTGGTAGAAAGCGATCCCTTTTTAGGTCATCAGAATAAACACTCAAAATTCAGAAATCTAATAAGGAGATATGTAGCAAATAATGCTGATAAGATTTTAACCAACAACAATTTAGGTTTCGATTACTTAACTAATTTTTTAATAGTAAAACATCATAAAATTTTGGTTGCGCCTTATTTGGTTTCAGAACCACCATCATATAATAATAGTTTTGTACAAAATAAGTATACAGTTGAGAAAATCAAATTTTTATTTGTTGGTCAATTAATTGAGCGTAAAGGATTAATTTATGTTTTACAGGCCATTGCAAAATTAAGTACTAAGGATAAAAGTAAAATACAATTTGATATAATTGGTGAAGGAGATGAGATGGAAATACTTAAAAAATTTAAATTGGATAATGAATTGAATGATGTAAATATTTTAGGATATATTGATTATGAAAAAGTATCTGTGTTTTATGAAAATGCAGATTGCTTTATTCTTAATACCTTTCATGATTATAGGGCTTTGGTTGGTTTTGAAGCATTGGCTTATGGTTGTGCAATGATTGGAAGTGAATATGATGGTGCTCGTTTTGAAACCATACATGAAGGAAAAAATGGTTTTATTATTGATCCAAAAAACATTGAATCAATAAAAATGGCGTTAACTAGATTAATAAATGACGCAGTGTTAAGAAACAGTTTTAAGGAGTATTCAAAAAAGCTCTCAGCTAATTTTACTTTGGTTAAAGGGAATGAAAATATTTTAAATGCAATTAAATGACAGGAGAGCAATTTTTTTTAAATAGTTTATTTAATGGTTTAGATTTTAACAACGTAAGTTATTGCATTTTAAGAAATTATGAGCAGTTGCCAATTACAACTGGAAATAGTGATTTAGATATTTTAATTAATAAAAAGGATGCTAAAAATTTTATAAAGTTAATTTCTGAATTTAGTGCCAAACAAAATGGTCAAATCATATCTATAATCGCCTCAGACATTTGCCCCAGAATATGTGTCTTGGGTAGTAAAGGGAGTGGTTGGGGTGTTATGATTGACCTTCATTATGATGAGATTAGCTATCGTGGTTATACTATTTTGTCTAATGAAAATGTTTGGAGCAACACTTTTAAGTACAATGGTCAAATAGCAGCACTTAATAAAAAAGCAGATGGTTTAGTTGGGCTATTTAAGGAACTATTAAACAATGGAACTTGTGATGAGAAATATTTTAATGATTTTAAAAAATTTTCCATTGATAAAGTTTTTTTAAATGAAGTATTTCAGGATATTCAAAAACCTGAACTCATACCAATTTTACTCGATATTAAAAATCAAAGTTATTCTAAAAATGAAATAAAAAGGTTAGTGAAAGTTTTAAATAGATATTTCCCAAGAAAGAGGAAAGAATCTTTAAAAAAATATTCAAAATTTTCTCGTTTATTTAAGCAACCTGGTTTTGCTATTGCTTTCTTGGGTGCAGATGGTTCGGGTAAAAGTACCATTATAGAAAAAATTAAACCAGCCTTAAACGATGCCTTTCATAATGCGGTCTATTATGAACACATGCGCCCAAATAAACTACCAAGCATTGCAAGGTTAATTGGTAATAAAGAAGAATTTAATGGACCTGTTAGTAACCCTCATGGTAGTTCTTATTCAGGTTTTTTTGGTTCTTTACTGCGATGGTCCTATTATATGTTAGACTATACGTTCGGGTTTTATTTAAAAATATGGCCTAAAAAAGCCATACGTTCTTGTGTTTGGATATTTGATCGTTATTATTACGATTACCTAATAGATCCTAAAAGAGGCAGGATCAAATTGCCTAGATGGATATTAAAAGTAGGACAATTTATTATCCCAGAACCAGACCTAATTTTATGCCTTGGAGCAGATGCAGCAGTTATTCATAAACGAAAACCAGAACTCCCTTTGAAAGAGGTTGAACGTCAAGTCTTGGAATTAAGAACATTTTGTGATTCTCATAAGAATGCTGTTTGGATTGATACTGGAAAAAGTATTTATGAATCTTCCAATGATACCTTAGATACAATTATAGTGATGATGGCGCAACGATTTGAATCTTTTAAATTAAAGGAATAAGAAATGAAGTATTTTTATATCCATCCATTTAAACCACAGTATTTTTTTCCGAAGGGCTTTAAACGACATCAAATTTTTTTGTCTTTCTTTAAACCTTATTCTCTTATTGGAAAAATTTCTTGGGCCTTATTTCGAAATTTTGGGTTGTATAGAATGTGGTTTGGAAAATCCAGTATTGAAGCATTTATTCCAGAGACCGCAATTAGAAAAATTGTTGGAAAAGAACCATTAATGGCTTTTAATACAGGTACTCTCGGCCCTGAACAAAAAATCACATGTTTGGGGTGGGAAAAAAACAGTTATTTCTTTATTAAGTATGCACAAATACCATTAGCCAATAAAAATGTTGTGAATGAACACCAAATACTGCAACAGCTTTCTGATTTGGACTTTGTACCTCAAATTCTAGATTTTCATCAAGATTACAAACAGGTTTTACTAAAAACAGATGTATTGATGGGGACTCGCTGGGGCAATATTCCCTTAAACAAAACGATACTGAATTGTTTATTTAAATTAGCAGAAAAATCAGTCGGTCCAATAAATAAAACAACATCTTCTATAAAAGTTGTCTTTGCACATGGAGATTTTTGTCCTTGGAACATGATGGGGCAAAACGGTAAGGTTTTACTATTTGATTGGGAAATGGGAGGAAACTACCCTTTGGGTTATGACTTATTTACATATTTGTTTCAAACCAATTTTTTATTGGAGCCAGAAAAGACAATTCAAGCTATACTTTTAGAGAATAAAGATATGATTGTGCAATATTTCAATCATTTTAATATTTCGAACCGTAACGATTACCTAAAAGCTTTTAGTAAGATAAAAATTGATTTTGAAAAAAAAAAAGATGCAAAAGGTATGTTATCACAGTATAAAATTTTGTTAGATTATGCCGAAAAAGCTTAAAATTTTAGTATCTGCTTACGCATGTTCACCAAACAGGGGTTCAGAACCTGGAATGGGTTGGAATTTTGTAACTGGTTTAAGTAAATTTCATGAATTACACGTTATTGTGGAAAAACGAAAATGGGAACAACCTATTTTAGAATACTTAAAAGTATATCCTGAATTTAAAGCAAATCTTAGGTTTTATTTTATTGATAAAACAAGAAACAAATGGTTGCGAAAACTTTGGCCGCCTTCTTATTATTGGTTTTACAAAGTTTGGCAAAAGAAAGCATACAAACTAGCCTTAGAATTAAACAAAAAAGAAAATTTTGATCTGATACACCAACTTAATATGGTAGGTTATAGAGAGCCAGGATATTTATGGAAAATCAACAAACCTTTTGTATGGGGTCCCATTGGAGGTCTTGAAAATTCACCATGGCGATTTCTTCCATCGTTAGGTTTAAAAGGGTTTTTGTTCTATGCCGGGCGTAATGTAATTAATTTGTGGCAACGTAATTTTTTGACTCGTCCTAAACTTGCTGTTAAAAGGAAAAAATCAGCAGTCATTGTGGCTACACAAGACAACAAATACTTAGTAAAAAAATTGTGGGCTAAGGATAGTACAATAATTTCTGAGGTAGGTCAAGAATCAAACATATCACATAATATTAATAAACGTATTGAAAGTGGAGCTTTGAATATTATTTGGAGTGGTCAACATACTGCAGGTAAAAATTTACAATTATTGCTTAAGGCATTGAAGGAGGTAAATTTTAATTTTCAACTTCATGTTTTGGGACAAGGTGCAATGACATCCTCCTGTAAAATATTAGCAAAACTTCTAGGTATTCAAAAACAAATTATTTGGTATGGCTGGGTAGATAAATCAAAAGCTTTTGAAGTTTTGAGTAATGGTCATGTATTTTGTATTACTAGTATTAAAGATTTAACCTCTACAGTAACACTGGAAGCCTTATCTTATGGCTTACCAATTATTTGCTTAAATCATTGTGGATTTTCTCATGTAGTTAATGATAGTTGTGGTATTAAAATTAATCTTTCTGCTCCTAAAAAAGCCACAATGGATTTCTCGAGAGCATTAGAGAAAATTTATATGAATGAAAATCTCAGACAAAGCCTAAGCAAAGGGGCATTACAAAGAGCTAAAGATTTTAGTTGGGAATCAAAAATTAATAGATTGAATGCCATTTATAATCAACTATTAAAAAATTAAGTATGAAATCAAAAATTTTATTCATATTGCACTTACCTCCCCCTGTCCATGGATCTTCCATGGTGGGTCAATACATTAAAGATTCAAAAGTAGTTGATAGTTCTTTTGATGCTAAGTTTATCAATTTATCTACATCATTAAGCATTGATGAAATTGGTAAAAACCCCATACTTAAGATTGGCAGATATTTTAAAATAGTATTTAAGTTTATATGGTATTTATTTAGCTTTAAACCAGAAACGGTTTACTTAGCCATAACTGCAAAAAGTGTTGGCTTTTACAAGGATTTACCTTTTGCCCTTTTAACAAAATTATTTAAAAAAAAACTGGTATTACATTACCATAATAAAGGTGTACGTATAAACCAAAATAACCCTCTTGATAATTTACTGTATCATATATTGTTTAAAAACACAAAAGTTATACTCTTATCTGAAAGGCTTTATAAAGACGTATCAAAATATGTAAAAAAAGAAAATGTATTTGACTGCCCAAATGGTATTCTAGTTAAAAACCAAGAAGAAAAAATAACCCCAACAAACAAAAGTGGACCGCGGATATTATTTTTATCAAATCTTATTGAAAGTAAAGGAGTTTATGCACTTTTAGATGCTCTTAAAATTTTAAATGATAATCATGTTAAATTTTATTGTAATATGGTTGGAGGAGAGGGTGATATTTCTTTAAGTCAGCTCAATAAAAAAATTAGTGATTTAAATTTACAAAATTGTGTGTCGTATTTGGGTAAAAAATATAATGATGATAAAGATGAAATTTTTAAATTATCAGATATTTTTGTATTCCCTACTCATTATCATAATGAGTGTTTTCCTCTAGTTTTATTAGAGGCTATGATGTTTGGATTGCCGGTTATATCGACCAACGAAGGCGGTATCCCTGATATTGTAAAAAATGGTGAAACAGGTTTTATTGTAGATAAACAAAATCCAGAAAAACTAGCAGAAAAAATAAAACACCTCATTGATAATCCTGAAAAAGCTAGCTTAATGGGAGAAAAAGGAAGAGAACATTTCCTTGAAAAGTATACTTTAGAAGTTTTTGAAAGAAGAATAGTACACATTTTAAATCAAATATAATGTTATTAGGATATACAATTTTTGATAAGTCTTTAGGGTCTATAGATTTTACTAAAAACAATATCATAAACACCATAAACCCGCACAGCTATTGTTTGTCTAGGTATGATAAATTATTTAATAAGTCCTTACAATCTTCAGATATATTGTTGCCAGATGGTACGGGTATTGTATTGGCGGCAAGAATATTAAATAATAAAAAAATAAACAAAATTGCTGGTGCAGATATACATCAGTATTTATTACAACAAGCTCATTTAAAAAACCAGAAAGTATTTTATCTAGGTGCCTCCCAACTCACCCTCAAGCTAATTGAACGCAAAGTAAAAAAAAAGTTTCCAAACATTACTGTTTCTAGTTTTTCTCCTCCCTACAAACCCAAATTTTCAGAGAGTGAAACTTCTGAAATGTTAGAAAAAGTAAATGATTTTAAACCAGACATTCTTTTTGTAGGCATGACAGCACCAAAACAAGAAAAGTGGGTATTTGTTAATAAAGAAAATATTGAAGCAAATACTATAGTATCCATAGGTGCCGTGTTTGATTTTTATGCAGGTACCATAAAAAGACCCGGCAACTTTTGGATCGCTATTGGTTTAGAATGGTTGCTTCGTTTTTTAAGAGAACCAAAACGTCTTGCAAAACGCAATTTAGTATCTACACCAAAATTTTTACTTGAAATTATATGGTTTAAAATTTTTGGTAGAGGAATTTTATAATTCACAAAAAAATACGCTAGATTACTCTCTGATTTTTAATAACCAAAGGATTTAGTTGTTATACAAGGTTTTTTCAATGTTATTTTCTTTATCCATCAATCTATATGGAACAGTTTGCAAAACCATTGAACAAATTGCTTTAAATTATGAAGCAACTTATGATTTTAGTTTTGCAAATGGAGGAGATTAAAATAATAATACAATACAGGAAAAATCAATCTGTGATTAAATGGGGATTAACTTAGTAGATGGGTTGGGGGATAAAATACAGTCTAGCAGTTGGTTGCTAAAAAAGTAAACTTTTTTGGTTATATTTGGTTTAGAAACTAATTTTAATATACATGCCATTTGATCCAAACTCAGCAAAGAAAGCAGGTAAAAAATCCAAAAGAGGACCTGCAAAAAAAGAAGGGCTTTCCATTAAAGAAAAGATGGAACTACTTTATGAAAAAGTGCTGGATGATCTGCTTATAAACCAAGAAAAACTGACCAAAACAGAGCGGGTAAAGCTTTTTGTAACACTCTCTAATTATATTTTTCCAAAAACAAAATCTGTTCGAGATCAATTTACTATTAAACAACTAAAAGAAATAGAGAAGCAAGGTTTTATGGATAGAGATCCTGATCCTACCAAATAATATTTTATTTTATTAAAAGTGAATTATAAAGAAACCCTTTATTTTATTGCCAAATGTTTGACTATTTCTCTAGAAGAAAAAAATAGAGATGAAATAGAGTTCATGTTGAAAACAACGGATGTGGATTGGGACAAAGTTGTGAAAGTAAGTACCAGTCATTATGTCTTTCCTGCGCTCTACTGTAATTTTAAAAGAGCTGATTTTTTGAATTACCTTCCCACGGAATTGGTTGATTATATGAAACATATAACCAATATAAACAGAGAACGAAACGAAAAAATAATTGAACAAGCACAGGAACTAAATAGCCTATTATTAGCTAATAACATTAGACCGATTTTTTTAAAAGGAACGGGTAACTTATTAGCAGGAATATATGATGATATTGCCGAAAGGATGGTTGGGGATATTGATTTTATTTTCTCAAAGGAAGACTATCCAAAAGCGATTAGAATTTTAAGAGAGTTTGGGTATTTACCACAAAGAATATATAATTTCAAACATTTTCCTCATAGGCATTATCCAAGATTAACAAAGAAGAATAAAATTGGTGCAGTTGAAATTCATAGTCAACTTTTAAATTCAAAATATGATAATAACTTTAATTATAGTTTTGTAAAGAAAGATATTCAAATTAT
>Ga0307995_1001174_pt1 | contig 16637 bp, 12 predicted proteins | sample EllFjometagen262_FD_203132 | JGI IMG/M metagenome (GOLD analysis project Ga0307995, IMG submission 203132) | Marine microbial communities from Ellis Fjord, Antarctic Ocean - #262 | ecosystem: Environmental > Aquatic > Marine > Unclassified | place: Southern Ocean | collected 2014-11-02
AAGAGAACCCAAGTTAAGCAAGAGAGCATTCAAACACCACCCTGAAATGTTGATGATTTGTTGATGGTCTATTCCAGATAATCCTAAAACCAAGATCCCTAAAGATTTTTTCATTTTTTATTTTTTCCACTTTTTAAACCAAGCATCTTTAGCATAAGTATGGAGATTATATGTACACCACTCATTCTTTCTACCTTTGAGTAATTTTTTATGAATGTATCTAGCAGGAATTTTAAAATTACCTGGGGGACTACCTCTTTTCATTTGTCCTAAAGCACATGCAATAGGTAGAGGGTCAAAAGGGTTGTCTGATGTTGGAGTTAAATAAACAGAGTCTTTTAAATCTGGACATGTCGAATCATCATGACCATAAAGTGCTTTTGGAAGTTGTAATCCTCCGCCCCGTGCTAAAATTCCAGAACCCATGTGGGCTCCATCTTTTACTCCTTTTGTGCAAGGCATAGCAAAACCTAAGCCATGCAGCATTTCATGAATTATAATTTGGGGATACTGAGAGCCTGCCTTACCTATAAAAATATATCCATGATGTGGGCCCATTTGTCCCCCATCTCCGCTAGCAGAGTCGGTAAAAGATAAATACATTTTTTTAGGGTTATTAAAACCATTTTTTGTTAGATAATAATCTGGATAATTTACATTCCATCCACCACTTCTTGCCTTTCTATCCATTCTAACGAAAGTCATATCTAGTTTTCCATCTTCTCTATAATCAAACTTAAACCTTTGTTTGTTTTTGGTCATTTTAAAAAAAGCATCATCAGCTTTTTTCATTTGTTTTTCAATGTAACCAGATATATCTCTTTCCTTATCTTTAGTTTTATTGTCTAAAAAATAAATTAAATGGAATTGAAAATCATCATTAACATCTGGTTGATCTTCAAAAAATCTTCCTGGTTTCTTATCTAATTCTTTTTGTTTTTCTATTAACACACTTGCTTCTGCTGTTTCAGTTTTTGCTAAGATTGATGCATTAGCCTTGTCATATTTCCAAACAATTTCATCATTAACTGCATACAAATAACATTCTTTACCCGTATGTTTCTTGGAATATTTCGCACATTGTTTATATGTTTTCTTATGAAGTTTTTCTAAGTCCTTGCCTTTATTAACTGCCCAGGAATAATTTTCATAATCACAACTGGCATAGAGAACACTAGTTTCATTTTTTTTTGATAATTTTTTTAAATGTTTTTTTATAAATTTTTTATTTACCGATTTAAGACCACTATCACACCCTGGAATAGACGTTACTCCAGGCTCATTAACACCTGCATAAGCATTCCCACTCAACAACAAACCCAGAACCACGATCCCTAAAAGTTTTTTCATTTATTTTGCCCCACCTTTGCATCTATGAGATCCTGTATAAAGATCTGGATGAGTTAAATTACCTCTCTTTTTTCTACAAAAAACATCGTAAGGATCCCATGAATCTTTTGCAGTTGGTGTAACAAAAACACTCTTAGCTAAATCAGGACATCCTTCAATATCATGTTTGTAATAAGTATCATTTCGACTATCGACTGATGATGTGACGGTATTTACTCCAAGAATATCAGAACCTTTTACGTGTGCACCTTTATAAGTTCTTTTACCACACCCATAAGCGGCGCCCTGTGAGTGAAACAGTTCATGAAGAATAATTAAATCCATGTCTGGGGAAGTTTTAACTGCAGGTGTATAAATTACCATCATGGGTACAAAACCTTCACCACCATCACTATTTCCATGTTTAGTTTTAAAGCCTGTAAATGTTGCATAAACTTTTTTAGGATTATTAAAACCTTGTTGTCTAAGATAGTGATAAATCATTTTGCTCGGGTAATCAGGCACATTTAATTGTTTTTTTGAAACATTCATTCTCACAAAGGTTACATCCAGTTTTCCTTCTTTAGTCATATCTAATTTAAACTGCTGCCCTATACCATTTGATTTTTTATTTTTTGCAGAGAATTTTAAAAATTTATCATTTACTTTATTTACCTTTTTTTCAATCCAGCCATTAATATCTAGTTCACTATCTTTGCCGTCTAATATTAATAAATAGATAAAATGAATTTGATAATCATCACTTGCATCAGGTTGATCTTCAAAAAATCTTCCTGGTCTTTTATCTAATTGTGCTTGCTTTTCTCGTTTTGCTTTTGATTCAGCTGATTCCGACTCTTTAGGTTTTGCAGGTCCGTCAAGGTTCCAAACGATTTTATCGTCAATAGCAAATATAAAACAATCTTCTTGAGTGTATTTAGCTGCATTCTTCACACATTTTTTGTAAGCTTTCTCATGAGACTTTTCATCAATTTTTTTAACGTAGAGTGACCAACCTGCCCAACCACCATCATTATTAATAGAAAGATAATAAATTAAATGTTTATTTTTTTTTTTAACTTGTGCAAGATTTTCAGAATAATTGCTTTTCACATCAATAATAGAGGCAATAGGACCAGATCCAGGTTCATTGACACCTGCATAAGCATTCCCACTCAACAACAAACTAAGAATGATAATCCCTAAAATCTTATTCATGAACCAATATCCTAGCACAATAATCCTTGGCACAATAGTGGTACAATTCAGTTGTAACTTCTGATTGTTTCTAGATTAAGTTGTAGCAACATCGTTGCAAAATAAGGATTATAGAAGCGCAGTCTGGGGGCACCGGGTAACAGAACGCTCCTTCACACTCTTCTAGTTCTCTTTGTTTATATTACTGATTAATGTTCGAGGTATTTAAAAGACAAGTGAAGAGTATGCCCAATAAAATCAAATAGTTTTATAATTTAACAATTTTAATTTGTTCAATCTTATCTTTAAAAAAATCAATAACATTTTGAACAGTTTCCATGCTCATTTTTTCTAAACCTTCTTTTGTAAAAGTTGCAGCATGAGGACTTAGTAAAACTCTCATATTTTTTAAAAGTGGATTATTTTTTTCTGGTGGTTCTTTTTCAAAAACATCAATTCCTGCAAATGATATTACCTTGTCGTTTAAAGCTTTATCTAAATCAACTTCATTAACAATACCCCCTCTAGAAACGTTAATGATAATTGCATTCTTCTTCATCAGAGACATTTGTTTGAATGTTATAAGATTTTTAGTCTCCTTATTTAAAGGGACACTTAATGACAAAATATCTGCTTCTTTTAAACCCTCTTCTAAGTCTAAAATTTTCTTACCACCAAATGAAGAAATAACCTCATTATCTATATAAGGATCATAGACTGAAACGTTCATGTCAAAACCCAAACATTTTTTTATTAACTTTTTACCAATACGGCCAAAACCAGCTATTAAAATAGTTTTATTGAGTAATTCAAAATTATCATCAATTTTAAGATGAATGGCTTTATGAAAATTTCCATCCCTAACCATGGTATGAAACATATCTCTACCTTTATAAATATTTAAAATCATAAACATAACGTGTTCTGCAGGAGAAGTGGAAGTTGAGTTATGAGTGACTAAAAGAGTAATGTTATTTTTTTTCAAAAAGGCTGTATCTACATTATCATAACCAACTCCGTGTCTTGCAATTACCTTTAGATTTTTACATTTCTTTAAAATTTCTTCATCAAGCTTTCCTCTTCTAAGAGTTACACCATCGAATTCTGGAAGTTTGGTTAAAAGATTTTCTCTCGACAAATCTGTAATTACTTCATATGAAAATTTATTATTAGATCTTAATAACTCAATACCTTTGTTATCTATGGTGTCTATAATTCCAATTTTATACATAATTTTGTATCTAACTTCTAAACCAAAGACCTTCAGGCAAAGGTACTAATAATAAATTTTTAAAGCCAAAATATAATAGTAAAATGAATAAACTACCAGTTAACACATAGAGAATTACCTTTTTTAAAGGAATTTTTGTTCCTGAATTAATTAAGATTAATAAATTAAAAGCTATGAGACTTGTTAAAATAAAACCTGCTCTTTCTAAAAAATAAATCCATGCAAAAAAAGTTATCACAAGTAATGAAATTTTAATTGAAGAGACATTTTCATTAATGACTTTAATTTCTAACTTAAAAGAACGAAATATTAAAATTACAGATAAAATTATTAATGCAGTTGTTATTGCAAATGGAAAAACTGAGCCAAAAGGACTCAATGTACTTGCTTCATAGAAAAGTAAAATTGAAAGTACAATAAGACACACACCAGATATGAATGATGTTTTGTCTTTAATTAATTTAAGCATTCTTTCTCCTATTGTAAATTTTTTTTAATGTGGGAAGAAATAGACCCATTAAAATTAAAACAACTAATACAATTGAAATAGGCCTTGCAAAATAATTAGCAAGTATATTTTCTTGAGCATTTCCTATTATATAAGCTTGAACAAAGCCTTGTTCGGCAATTTGACCAAGGACCAACCCTAAAACAATGGGTGATGCTTTAAATCCTGCTCTATTTAATATCCATCCAATTAAACCAAAAAAGAACATGAAATAAACATTTAAAATATTATTTTGAATTGAATAACTACCAATGATTGTTAAAAAAATAATAATAGGGATGAGTATTTCTCTTGGTACTTTAATTATTGATTTGTAAGCATATCTTCCCATCAATAATCCTAATGGCAACATCATGATTGTTGCTAAAAGTAAGCCAAATATAAAAGTGTAAACAATTGAAGATTGTTGTGTAAATAGTGTGTCGCCAGTTCTAATTCCTTGAACCAATAATGCTCCTAAAATTACCGCATCTGGAGGGGTTCCTGGTATTCCCAAACATAATGTTGGAATAAAACCACCACCTACTGTTGCATTATTTGCAGTTTCTGAAGCAATTAATCCCTCAGGCTCTCCTTTACCAAAATTATCTTTATTTTTTGAACTTCTTTTTGCCTCACCATAAGAGACAATGCTTGCAATACTTCCTCCTGCGCCTGGTAGAATTCCTATGAAAGTGCCAATGAATGCACCTCTTAATGCTTCAAATTTTTTATTAAAAACTATCAAAAAAGATTCTTTTAATCTTAAACTTTTTGGTATTACACTTTCATTTAAATGTTTCCCTCTCATGCTCGTTAAGTCTAAAATAACTGGGATACAAAAAAGTCCAATCATTGCACTAACAATTTCTATACCACTATTTAAAAAACTAATATTCCAAGTCATTCGCATGTCTCCACCAATTACAGCAACACCAATCATAGACATTAGCAAACCAAGACAGGCTCCAATTAATGATTTTATATTGTCTCCTTCCGCTAAAGTAGAAATTAAAGTAAGACCTAAAATTGCTAACCAAAAATATTCTGTGGGGCCAAACTTAAGAGAAATACTGGCGAGGGGAGGTGCAAATAAAGCTAAACAAATTACGCCTATTATTCCTCCAATGAATGATGAAATACAACTTATAGACATAGCTAAATCACCATCACCTTTTTTTGCCATTGGATAACCATCAAAAGTAGTCGCTACAGCAGATGGGGTCCCTGGAGTATTAATCAATATTGCAGACCATGATCCACCAAAAATTGCTCCAGTGTAAATTGCTCCTAAAACTATTAATCCAGAAGAGGGTTCAAGTGCAAATGTAAAAGGTACTAAAATAGCAACAGCCATTGTTGCTGAGAGTCCTGGCAGGGCACCAATAATGATGCCTGCCACAACTCCTGAAAATGCTAAGCCTAAATTGATAAGGCTTAACGATGACAAAAAATCTGTAAAAATATTTGTCATCAAAAAAACTAGTTTACTTAATTAAACCAAGTTCTTTAGCGATAGCTTTGTTAGCTTTCATTTGTTTTTTCATAAACTTTTTCATTTCTTTATGACCAATGTTAACAACTACGAAAGCATTATCTTCCATTTGTTTAATGAACGCTGGATCAGCATTAATTTTCATAATACGATCAGACCATTCTTTCACAGTTGCTTTAGAAGCAGATTTTGGAAGTGCGTATCCTCTATAAGCTCCAGAAACAATGTTGTGTCCTAACTCTTTAAAAGTGGGAACATCAGGAAAGGCTGGTAGTCTTTCTTCTGATGCAACAGCAAGCATTCTAACCTTAGATCCTTGTTTAGCAGCAACAGTTGAATAACCTGCTTCAGCTACAACTTGTTTTCCAAGTAAAGCTTGAACAGCAGCACCCGTGCCTTTGAAAGGAACATAAGTAGTTTTAACTTTTGCTTTCTTATTTAAAGAAATAGTTAAAAGATGGTTTGCTGAATATGTTCCAGATCCACTAAAAGTTAATTGGCCTGGGTTTTTTTTAGCAAAGTCCATTAGCTCTTCGAATGTTTTGTAAGGGCTTGATGCTTCTACTAAAATTGCATCAGGTGTGTAATGGAAAAAAGAAAAAACATTTACGTCTTCAGTTTTGTAACCAGCTTTTTCACCTTTAGCAATTGGTTGCATGATAATATGTGGAAGGTTTACACCCATTATCACAGTACCATCATTTTTTTCAGAATTTAAAGATGACCAACCTACTGATCCTCCACCACCTGGTTTATATTGAACAACTATATCGTCATTATAAATACTTTTATAATAAGGTTGTTGCATTCTAGCAGTAACATCAGATTCACCGCCTGGTCCAAATGGAATTATGTTCGTAACACCTGCGTTAGCACCACTTAAACTAATAACTGTAAGTGATAATAGGGCAAGAAATTTACTAATATAAGATTTTAATTTCATTAATATTTCCTCTTGTTTGTTAATTTAAAACTGAAAACTATTTACTTTTGATGTTGGTGTCAACATGCTTGTGGGCAGAAGTTTATGATATATTTTAGTAAAATTTTGACATTTATGTGCTTTAAAAATAATAATATAAAAATTAATTAACAAACAAAATGAAAATTATTGAAATCCAAGAGAAAACCTTTCCTATCAGTTCAGAAATTAAAAATGCATACATCAGTTTTGCAAAAATGGATTGCAGTGTTGTTGCAATAAAAACTGATGTCAAAATAAATGGAGAAAATATAATCGGATATGGTTTTCATTCAAATGGAAGATATGCAGTCAGCGAACTTTTAACAAAAAGATTTATTCCTAGATTAAAAGAAGCAGAGGAAAAAGATTTACTAAATGATGATGGTAATAATTTTAGTCCTGAAAAAATTTTGAAAATTTTGATGCAAAATGAAAAACCTGGTGGGCATGGAGAAAGAAGCACTGCTGTTGGAACATTAGATATGGCAGTATGGGATATTGTTTCTAAGATTGAGGAAGTGCCTTTATACGAACATCTAGCTAAGAAATATGGTAATGGAAATTTTACAAATAAAATTTTTGTTTATGCTGCAGGTGGCTATTATTACCCAGGTAAAGATATTCCAATGTTGTTGGATGAAATGAAAGGTTATTTAGATTTAGGATTTACTACGGTTAAAATGAAAATTGGTGGTGCCTCATTAAAAGAAGATTTAAAAAGAATTGAAAGTATTTTAAAATTAGTTGGTGATGGTAAAAATTTATGTGTAGATGCAAATGGTCGGTTTGATTTAAAAACGGCTATTGAATATGGAAGAGCCATGGAACCTTATAATCTTAAGTGGTACGAAGAAGCAGGTGACCCTTTAGATTACCAACTGAACTCAGAATTATCTAAGTCTTATAAAAATGGATTAGCTACAGGTGAAAATTTATTTTCATTACAGGATTCTAGAAATTTAATTCTTTATGGTGGAATGCGGAATGATATTGATTGGTTACAGTTTGACTGTTCACTGAGTTATGGCCTTGTAGAGTATTTAAAAACTTTAAATATGATGAAAAAAAATAATTGGAGCTCTACAAGAGTTATACCTCACGGTGGTCATCAAATTTCTTGCAATATAGCTGCAGGACTAAATTTAGGTGGTAATGAAATATATCCAAATTTATTTCAACCTTTTGGGGGATTTCCAGACTCATCCTTAGTAGAAAATAGCTACGTAACGTTTCCAAAATTCATTGGCATGGGTTATGAAAAAAAACAAAAACTAAACGATTTGTTTAAAAAATTATTTAATTAAACTCCTTTAAAACTTCTACTTTTTAGCATTTCAGCTTTGTTGCAGAATAAGCATTACAGAAGCTCAGTCTGGAGCACTGAATAACAGAACACCCATATTAACTTACAAATTTATTTAAATCAGGTTTAAAGTATTTAGGACCTTTCATAACTTTTCCTGCTTCATTATAAATTGGTTTACCACCTTCATCTAACTTACTCATATTTGAATTTTGAACTTCTTCAAAACATTTATCAAGATTAATACCAAATGCGTGTCCAGCACCATATGTAACGTACAATATATCTGTTAGGGCATCAGCAACTTCTAAAAGATCATTACTTTTCATAGCAACTTTGAGTTCGTCTAATTCTTCTTTAATAAGATCATATCTAAGGCTATTGATCTTATTAGTACTAAAAGAGGGTTTGGTTTTGACTTCTTGACCAAAGGTTTCCATAAAAGTTTTTACTTTGTTAAAATTTGACATTTAGCTCCTATAAGTTTTTTTAAATTTAATGTATAAGTATAATAAAATATTAATTATATATTAATCAATGAAATTTAGAAAAGAATTTGACAGTATCGGAAGTGTAAATGTGCCAAATGATAGATATTGGGGTGCATCAACTCAAAGATCTAATAAATTTTTTAATATTGGAAAAATCTTAGTTAATATTTCAATAATAAAATCTATTGCGATCATAAAAAGGTCAGCTGTATTAGTTCATTATAAAGAGAAGCAAATTAACAAAAAGATAACCAATTCTATAATAAAAGCTTCAGAAGAAGTTATCAAAGGACAGTTAGATGAAAATTTTCCATTGAAAGTTTGGCAAACAGGCTCTGGTACTCAAACAAACATGAATGTTAATGAAGTAATTGCAAATAGAGCGATAGAAATTATGGGTGGAAAGAAAGGTTCAAAAAAGCCTGTACATCCAAACGATCATGTAAACAAGTCTCAATCTACAAATGATGTTTTTCCTACGGCTATGCATATATCTGTAGCTGAAGAGACTATAAATAAATTATTACCTAGTCTAAAAATTTTAGAAAAAGAATTGAATAAAAAAGCTAAAGAATTTAAAAACATTATCAAAATTGGAAGAACACACTTGCAGGATGCAACACCCTTGTCACTTGGTCAAGAATTTTCAGGATATCAAGTTCAATTAAAAAAATGTATTGAAAGAATAGAGCACGCTCTTAAAGAAATATATTTTCTTGCCCAAGGCGGAACAGCAGTTGGAACTGGCATTAATTCAAAAAAAGGCTTTGACAAAAAAATTGTTAAAGAAATATCAAAATATACTGGGATACCTTTTAAACCAGCAAAAAATAAATTTGCTGAATTAGCAGCTCATGACTCCATTGTTAATTTTTCAGGAACATTAAATACTTGTGCTGTTGCATTAATGAAGATTTCAAATGATATAAGATTTTTGGGTTCTGGACCAAGAGCAGGTTATGGTGAATTAATCCTGCCAGAAAATGAACCCGGATCTTCTATTATGCCTGGAAAAGTTAATCCTACGCAATGTGAGGCTGTTACTATGGTTTGTGTAAAGGTAATAGGAAATCATACTGGAATTACTTTAGCAGGATCACATGGTCATTTTGAGCTTAATGTATTTAAGCCAGTAATTGCTCATAATGTGCTTCAATCAATAGATCTTATAGCAGATAGCACAAAAAATTTTGCAACATTCTGCGTCAGAGGAATAAAAGCAAATAAACAAAAAATTAAAGAGCACTTGGATAATTCATTAATGTTAATTACAGCTTTAGCTCCAAAAATTGGTTATGATATTGCTGCAAAAATCGCAAAAACAGCTTTAAAAAATGGTACCACTCTAAAACATGAAGCTCTTAAAACGGGCCTTGTTAATGAGAAGGATTATCAGCGAATAGTAGATCCTAGAAAAATGATCTATCCTTCGTAGGCCTCAAATATACTATTCAATAAACGTCTACTTTTAATCAAATTATTAAATTTATTATCATTAAAACCTTCAATAATTCTTAATAATTCATCAGTTACTTTTTGATTATTAATCTTAAAATTATTAAATTCAATCTTGTTATTTGAAAAATCATAATCCATGTTAACTAAAATATTTTTAACTGATTTTCTTGATTTTTTATTAGTTTGAAGAAAAGAAAATAATTCATTTGTATTACTAATATCAATCATAACATCAGCATTTAGAATTAAGCTTTCATTTTTAAAAAATAAATTACTATTTGCTATTTCAAGTGATCCTATTTTTTCATTAATTAATCTTGTTTTATTAAGATTTATTTTTCCATTAGTGACATTAAAATGAACTATTGCATTTTCAAAAAATTCTTTTTTTGAATTCGAAGCTGCTGTTATAGTCGTACTTATACTTATATTTTCATTAAACAATAACTGGGTCTTAATTAATTCATTTAAAATTGAATTATTATTTAACATCTCAAATAACTTATAATTATTTATATTAATATTTATGTTTAAATCAAATGGGTCAATTGAAAAATTTCCCTCATAATCTACCTTAATATTCTTTATTCTCGAATTGTTAGAATCAAAAAAAATTATATCCTTATCAATTTTATAATTTGAGTTGATTGAAGACTTTAATAATGAAATAATATTTCTTCCATTACTAAAACTAGTCGCTCTATTGTTGTATATATCAAGAATATCTAATTTAAGTGTTTTAGCAGTAATATGGATTTCCTGGCTTTTAGTGGTTTTAAATTTTTTAATAAAATCAAAGGTGAATGGTATATTAAAAATTTTCCCTTTTAGATTAAATAAATTTGATAAATTTTCTTTATCCCATAATAAAAATGCTTTTGATATTTTAATAATAGCGATTGTTTTATCTGAATCATCTTTAAAAAAGATATTACTCTTATTAATCTTAATTTTTTTATTGGAAAACATACTATCATTACTATTTTTTAATAACTCATAATCATCTCTGAATATCGAAAAATTAGCTTTATCAATTTTTATATATTTAAGTGTTATTTTGTCTTTATTAAAAAAATTTTTTTGGTCAATAAACACTTTTAATATTTTAATATCTGCAAATGAGCTCATCTTATCACTGTCTTCTCTAATTATTTTAGAATCCTTAATTAAAAAATGTGGTGATGGTAAAATACGATACGATACGTCATGAGATATACTAAAATTAGTTTTAAATTCTTTTGATAGTTTTTGCTCAATATTACTTTGTATCCAAGTTTTATCGTATAAAACAGGTATCGATAAGTAAAATAGATAAAGGAATAATAATGATATAAAAGTTATTAGATATTTATTAAAGTTACTAATTAAAAAGTTATTATTTGTTTGATTCTTAACTTTGAATATTGTCTTAATAATAGAGTTATTAAATTTACGAACTAGAAAATTATTATTTGTTTTATTCTTAACATTGAATAATATCTTGTTAATTGAGTTATTAAATTTTTTAATAAATTGTTTCATAAATATGTTTGAAATTTAATTAGCTTATAGTGAATTTTTAAAAAATGATAAACTCTGAATATTTAAATAATCTGAATGATGCTCAAAAAGAGGCCGTTTTACACCTTGATGGCCCTTTGCTTATAGTTGCTGGTGCTGGATCTGGAAAAACTAAGGTTCTTACTTCTAGAATTGCTCATATTATTAATGAAAAAAAAGCGTTCCCCACTCAAATATTATCTGTGACATTTACCAATAAGGCTGCGAAAGAAATGCAAAGTAGGGTTAGTGCTATACTTAATTCTGAGGCTACTGGATTGTCCTGGCTTGGCACATTTCACTCTATATGTGCAAAGTTATTAAGAAAGCATGCACCTGCAGTGGGATTAACTTCTAACTTTACAATTATCGATACTGATGACCAGGTAAGATTAATAAAAAATATATGCAAAGCTGAGAATATAGACATCAAACAATTAGCACCCAAATACATTCTATCTATTATTGATAGATGGAAAAATAAAGGTTTTTACCCAAACGAAGTTATTATTAATAAAAATGATATCTATGAAAAAACGGTGTTTCCTCTCTATAAAATTTATCAACAAAAATTATTAGATTTAAATGCATGTGATTTTGGTGATTTAATCTTACACGTTGTTAAAATTTTAGAAAAAAACTCAGATATTAGAGAAATTTATTCAAATAATTTCAAATATATATTAGTAGATGAGTATCAAGATACAAATTACATTCAAAGTAGATGGTTATATTTATTATCACAAAAGCATAAAAATATATGTTGTGTTGGTGATGATGATCAATCAATTTATAGTTGGCGTGGAGCAGAAATTAAAAATTTTTTAGAATTTGATCAAGTTTATAAAAATTCAAAAGTAATACGATTAGAAGAAAACTATCGATCATCTCAAAACATTTTATCTGTTGCATCCAACCTTATTGCAAATAATCAAAATAGAGTTGGAAAAACTTTAAAAACTACAATGGAAGAAGGCGATTTAGTTAAACTTAATTGTTTTAAAAATGGAAAAGATGAAGCTATAGGAATTTCAGATGAAATAGAAAAAAAATTAAAAAATGATTATTCTTTTAATAACATTGCAATTTTAGTCAGAGCTATATTCCAAACAAGAGAATTTGAAGAACGTTTTTTAAAAATTGGAATACCTTATAGAATTTTAGGAGGGACTAAATTTTATGAAAGAGCAGAAATTAAAGATTGCGTAGCTTATTTAAGATTAATTCATCAACCAAAAGATGATTTAGCTTTCGGTAGAATAGTAAATAATCCAAAGAGATCTATTGGTGAGAGTACTATAAAATTAATACATGAATTTTCAAACAAAAATTCAGTAAGTTTAGAAATAGCATCAAAAACCTTAATTGAACAAAATTTAATTAAACCTAAAACAAAAATGGGTCTTAGTTCTTTTTTATTTCTAATAGATAAGTGGAGGAATGATATTAATATAAAAAAAATTAGTCATGTTAAATTACTACAATTAGTATTGGATGAATCAGGATACTCTGCAATGCTTAAAATTAAGAAAGATCTTGACAACGAAAGTAGGTTAGAAAATATTAAAGAACTTTTAAGCGCAATGAAAGAATTTGATGATTTGGAAAATTTTTTAGAACATGTGGCTTTAGCAACTTCAATTGATCAAGACTGGGATGGTGAAAAAATTAATATGATGACGATGCATGGTTCAAAAGGCTTAGAATTTGATGTTATTTTTCTCCCTGGATGGGAGGAAGGTCTTTTTCCCCATCAAAAATCGATTGAAGAAAAGGGTCAGAATGGGCTAGAAGAAGAAAGAAGATTAGCCTATGTCGGTATAACTAGAGCAAAAAAAAAAGCCATTATATCATTTGCAATGAATAGATTTTATCAAGGGAACTGGATTGACAGTATGGCATCTAGATTTATTGAAGAATTGCCAGAAAAGTATTTAGAAAAGAATTCATTTTTTGATGATGCTAAAGATGATGATGGTGATTTTGAATTTAATCAAGATTTTGAAATTGATGAAGGAACAAGAAGTCCAGGGTGGATTAGATATCAGAAAAGAATCAAATGACTTTAAATAGAATAAAGATACTCAGAGAAAAATTTAAAAAATTTGAAATTGATGGATATATCGTACCCAAAAATGATGAATTTTTTTCTGAATATGCAGAAAATGATCGTTTAAAAAATATTTCAAATTTTACTGGTTCTGCGGGATTAGCAATTATCTTAAAAAAAAATAATTACTTGTTTGTTGATGGAAGATATACAATTCAAGCACAAAATGAATCAGGTAAAAATTTTAAAATTATTGAAATTCATAAAAAATTACCCCACAATATAATTAAAAAATGCAAATTAGGTTTTGATCCACTTTTATTTACGTCGAATAAACTTAAACGATATTTCTCAAGTAATATTAAGTTAGTTTCGATTGATGAAAATTTAATAGATAAGATATATAAAAATAAAAATAAAAAAGCAAAACCATTTTTTTCTTTGTCAAAAGATATAGTTGGTGAAAGCTACCAATCAAAAATTAAAAAGATTATAAATTTTCTAAAACAGAATAAAGCTGATTATCTATTTGTTAGTGCTCCTGAAAATGTTGCTTGGCTATTAAATATAAGAGGATCTGATAACCCAACAAGTCCAATTCCAAATTCACGTTTAATTATTGGTAAAAATAAACAATTGTTATTAATCGCAAAGAAAGGCTGTGTACAAAGAATTATTAACCAAAAAAAAATAAAAAGAGGTCAAGTAATTGAATTTGATCAATTAAAAGAATCAATAAATAAACTAAAAGGTACTAATTTTATAATTGATCATCATTCATGCTCTATTTTTGCAGAAAGAGTTATAAAATCTAAATTTAAAATTCTGGATATAAAAGACCCTATTTATAAATTAAAATCTATTAAAAATTCTTCTGAGATTAAGCATATGATTGAAGCTCATAAAAAAGATGGTTTAGCATTAACAAGATTTATTTACTGGATTAAAAATATAAATAAAAAAAAATTAAGTGAAGTTGATGCTCAAATTAAATTAGAAAAATTTAGAAAAATGAACAAGGATTATTTATTTCCTAGTTTTAATACGATAGCTGGAACTGGCTCAAACGGTGCAATTGTTCATTACAGAGCAACTAAACTTAATACAAAAAAAATTAATAAAAATGACATATTCTTGTGTGATTCAGGTGGTCAATATAAATATGGCACAACAGATGTTACTAGGACATTGTGTTTTTCTAAACCTAAACAATACATAAAAGATGCATTTACCAAAGTATTAAAAGGTCATATTGCAGTAGTACTCACAAACCTAAATAAAGACAATACTGGTAAAAAAATTGACCTACGTGCAAGAAAGTTTTTAAAAAAAGATGGTTTAGATTATGCTCATGGCACTGGTCATGGTGTAGGTTTTTTTTTAAATGTACATGAAGGACCTCAATCAATATCAAAATATAATTCTACAATAATTGATAAAGGAATGATTTTAAGTAATGAACCTGGATTTTATAAAAAAAATTATTTTGGGATTAGAATAGAAAATCTACTTTATGTTAAAAAAATAAATAATAATTTAAGTTTTGAAAACCTTACTTTAGCACCAATCGAAAACGATCTGATTAATTATAGTTTACTAGACAAGGTGGAAAAAAACTATTTATTCAAATATCATTTGAGTATCTATTCAGAATATTCGAGTGTTTTAAACAAAAAAGAAAAAAATTGGTTAGCTAGTCTTATTTAACATTTTAATCCACTCTAATTGATTTATTATTCGGATACCCAGTTTTTTAGCTGTATTAATTTTTTTAATCGTTGATTTTTCACCAGCAATTAAGAAATCCAGTTTCTTATTAACATTACTAATTATTTTTCCTGAATTTTTTTCAATTAAAGATTTTGCTTCAGCTCTGCTAATTCCATTTAATTTTCCTGTAAGCATAAAAGTCTTATTTTTTAATAATCCATTATTGTCAACTGGAATTACATCTGCAATCAAAAGATTTTTATCCAGTGCAAATAATACATTTAAATTAGTCTTATTTGAAAAAAATTTTTTAATTGATTGTATTTGTGTAGGACCAATTCCATCTATATTTGACAAATTATCAATATTTTTATTTTCATTAAGTTTCAAAAAATTTGATAATGATTTTAAATGTGTAGCTATTAATTTTGCATTTTCTTGTCCTATATGCCTAATGCCTAGTGAATAAATAAATCTCTCCAGAGAAATTTGTTTTTTTTGTTCTATAGAAAATTTTAAATTAGTCACAGATAACCCTCCCCAACCTTCTAATTTTTCTATTTTTTTGTAATCCAAATTAAAAATATTTTGTGGTAATCTAATTATTTTTAAATTCCAAAAATTTTCTACAATCTTTTTACCTAATCCATCTATATTAAAAGCTTCTTTTGAAACAAAATGTTTTATTTTTTCAATAGCAATTTTTTCACATTCATATCCTTCACTTACACATCTTCTTACAGCATCTTGTTTTTTAGTTGTTTCATTAAAATCTTTTATTGTTTTATATCCACAGGAAGGACAATTTATAGGAAAAACAAATTTTTTAGAATTTTTATGTCTTTTTTTTAAATCGACTGAAATAACATGTGGTATTACATCTCCTGCTCTTTCTACTGTAACAGTATCTCCAATTCTTATGTCTTTTCGAACTATTTCATCTTCATTATGTAACGTAGCATTAGAAACCATTACACCACCAATATTTACTGGTTTAATTTTTGCAACTGGTGTGAGCGCCCCAGTTCTTCCTAATTGTATTTCAATATTTAATATCTCAGAAACTGAATTATTTGCAGAAAATTTGTGAGCTATGGCCCATCGTGGTGCATTAGCAGCAAAACCTAGCCTCCTTTGTAAATTAAAGTTATTAATTTTATAAACAACTCCATCTATATCAAAGGGAATTTCTTTTCTTTTTTTTTCTAATTCTTTATGATTTAAAATTAAATTCTTAATACTTGATATTTTTTTATTATATAAATTTGTCTTAAATCCCCATAATTTAAGATTTTTTAAAAAATCAACTTGATTGTCTATTTTCATATTTTTTACATGGCCATGAGTATAAGCAATAAATTTAAGTGGAATTTTACTTGTAAC
>Ga0307995_1001180_pt1 | contig 16598 bp, 26 predicted proteins | sample EllFjometagen262_FD_203132 | JGI IMG/M metagenome (GOLD analysis project Ga0307995, IMG submission 203132) | Marine microbial communities from Ellis Fjord, Antarctic Ocean - #262 | ecosystem: Environmental > Aquatic > Marine > Unclassified | place: Southern Ocean | collected 2014-11-02
AAAGCTAAAAAAGGTGAAGATAAAGACTCTAGCAAAGAAGACGAAGAGAACGGTAAGAAGAACAAAGTAAGCGGTAAGAAAGATAGTATCGATACTGATCCTAAGATGGATGACCAGAGGATGACATCTGAGATGACCGACTCTCAAGAGAAAAAACGCGAAGAAATTGTTCTTTCTATGAAAAATAAAATGCCTGATTTCAAGAAGAAGTATGGTGACCGCGCTAAAGATGTTATGTATGCTACTGCTACAAAGATGGCAATGAAGGAAGGCTTTGAACTTGGTATTGAGAAATCAAACTTCATCATAGAAGTTTACGAAGCTACAGCTGGCGAAGCAGAAGCTGTAAAAAAAGCAGTTCGTATGGTAAAGTCGATGATGAAAGTCAAAAAGAAAACACCAGAAGATGCATATAAGACTTGGGAAAAAGGAACTACATTTGGTCCTAAACTCAAAGCACAAGTAAAACAATCTTTAATGTCAGAAGAACTTGGTGAAGCAAAGGTAACCAAGAAAGAACGTGATCGTCTTGAAGATCAAAACGAACATGGTTTACTTGCTCTCAAACTTACAAAAGCGTATGGAACTCCTGCCGAAGTTAAAAAGATTGAAGCGATTAATAAAAAACATCAAAAAGCTGGAAGCATAGAACGCAAAGATCAACAAGAAAGAGATTCTATTAGTAACAAATATTATAAGATGGCAGAAGAATTTAATTTTGATGAAGCATTCTCTAAAGAATTTAATTTTGATGAAGCATTCTCTGAAGCATTTGGTAAATTGAAAGTTGGGGATAAAGTAAAAAAAGACGGATATCCTGGCATTATTACAAAAGTTCATACTGGACAATTATCAGGCATGGTTGATGTAAAAACTTCTGGTGGAACGTCAACAGTAAGCATATCTGATGTAGATTATGTCGCCTCAAGAATAAAAGGTAAACTAGGTAAATCTTTAGCTATAGATAAGAAAAAAGGCGCATACATAGGTAAAATGGTTCGTTACGATAAAAACGGTAAACCTATCAAAGAAGCTGACATGCAAGAAGAAGGACAAGAATAATGGACTCTTTCAAAAAATATATAAACGAAGAAGTTGATCTTGTTGAGGGGAACATTGACAAGATAAAAGATATTGTTTCCAAGAAACAACATTCTAAGATTGACGGTGTCATGGTCGATTTGTTTACTGCTTCGGCGATTTCTCAGATTTACGACAAAGTAAATGATGCTAATAAAAAGAAAATGGAAAAACTTCCTATTACCAAACTTGCAGACCTTGCAATGAAGATGATGCAGAAAGAAGAAGTTGAACTTGGTGAAGGAGTACTCAGAGGTAGAGATTACGAGGTTGATGAAAAAGAAGGTGTTATTAAAATCTCTAAAAAGAACTTTGCAAAAGTACATAAAGATTTCAAAGGTGGTGACAAATCAAAACCAACGATGTTGGCTCTTACTAAACGAGGAACATCCATTTTATCAGTTCAGTTTACAGAAGAACTTGACATTGATGAAGCAAAATCAGGAACTGGTTATGATTTATACCACAAAGATTTTTCTTCTGCTATGAAACATGCGTATGATCATGCAAAGAAGAAACATGGTATTACAGTTGACTCAAGTGAAATTGATAATAAAGTTGCAACTGGTCCTGCAAAACCAAAAGAAGGCAAAACAAATACTTATCGTCTAAAGGGTGATAAGGGTTCTATCCAAGTTCAAGTGTACAACAAGGGTGGTTCAAAACCATTTGAGTTGAATATGTATAAAGAAGAAGTTGAACTTGGTGAAGCAAAATTCACAGTTAAATATGACAAAAATGGTAAAAATTATACTGATATCATCATGGCTAAAGATAAAGATGATGCCGTTCAAAAGGCTTTGAATACATTCTTAAAGGGAATTAGAGGTAACAAATTTAGTGTTCGCCCTGTCAGAGAAGAAGTAGAAGTTGATGAAGGCACTGCTCAAGCATCGTTAAAGAGCGTCATGGCATTAGATAAGAAAAATGCAGAAAGCAAAAAACAAGCAAAAAAATATCAAAAACGGGATGATGCTAACAGAAAATCAAATCGTGCTGCTGGTATGGAAGAAGTGGAAGTTGATGAAAAGTTGAATTCCACAATTAAAAAAGTTATACGGAAAATGGCGAAAAAAGGCACATTGCCTGTTCGTGATATGGTTAAACAAGCTATGTCAAACCCAAAGAACATGAAAGAAGAAGTTGAACTTGATGAATTTACAGTAAGCGATGTTGAAATTGCCATGAAGAAGAAATATGGTAAGGTAGATAAAGAGGCAATTGAGAAGTTGAAGAAAGTGCAACATATGGGTAATGTGGATAGGAATGCCCTTGTTAAAGTTGGTCACGGCAAGTTGCATGTAGAATCAGTTGAACTTGATGAAGCAGAAGCAGGTATCAAAGTACAAGCTGGTCCTGATCATGATAGAAAAGTAAAGCGTATACAAAATTTAGCAAAACAGTTAGGCGCTAAAGTAACAAATGTTGGTAAAAGCACAGATGGTAAAATGTCAACTATTCATGTAAAAGGCAGCATGAAAGTTGTCAATGACCTAATGAAACTGAGAACTGAAGAAGTAGAAGTTGATGAAGCTCGTGGTCGCCCTCGTAAAGATGGTACCAAAAGCGACTCTGATGACCGTGAGCAAATTCAAATGCAGCTCCGCAAGTCAATATCACTTCGTGGTTTGAAAGACGTTGTGTTTGATGATGGCAAGAAAGTTAAAATATCAGCAAGAGATGCTAGAGATGTCTTAGGTAAACTTGATGCTATTAAAGCGCCAAAAGAAAGACAGAACGCTGTTGTTCATATTGCTAAGTCGCATAAGAACCTTGTAGACTTTGCAAAAGGTAAATCTGGAGAGATGGATCCAGAGCAACGTAGAAAAGATGCTGCAAATAGCCCATTCAAAAAGAAATAAATAGATTGTAACCAATTATATTATGTCGAGTAGTCTCGAAAATTAATCAAATAGACGAAAAGCGAAGGAGAAACGCAAATGTCACTTTGGAAATTCGGCTCAGAAAAAAATGATGCCCAAAACTCATCTACTATTGGTGCCAAGAATAAGGCTGGTGGTCAGCCAAATCCTGGTTTACCAAGTTCATCATTACGTATTTCAAAAACTTTAACTGGCGGATTAAATGTTGATGGAAAGAAAAATAAACGTAATGTAATCGTCACAGAAAAAGGTTGGGTTCGCCGCGAACACCGTGTCATGAATGGTGGTGGTGCAGGTTCAGTAACTCGTCAGATTGATGAAGTTTTGGTTGCTGCTGGCAAAAAAGCTACAGTTCCAGGACCAGACGCAACACCATATACAGGTGGTATGGGTTTCCCAAACATTGCTGAAGTGTTTATTGCGAATACAACATCTTCAGATATGCCAGTTATTACTGCTGGTTATGGTGGCGGTGGATCACCCCATCAACTTGTTGTTGTTTTCAACGAGCCTGTTAAACACGCAGGAAATGCTGGGTCATTAAAATTAACATTTGCTAATACTGCAGGTGGTAATAATGGTCTTATCGCATCTGCTGTAGCTGGAAGTTCTAACACTAGTATTAAAGGTGCTAACAACCAGGTTGTCTTTAGCTTCACACCAACTGCTGGTGATGCTGGAGTATATAAGATTCCAACAGGCGCATCTGCTATCATCAATGCAACTAGCCTTGCTGCTAATCTTGTTTCATTGAACACTGGTTTCAGAGCTGCAAATGATAGTATTTCATCTGCTGTTTCAAACACTGTTTCAACGACAGGTACATTTGAAATCATACCGTATAGCGGATCGTAATAAAAAGGAGTAATTCACATGGCAGATAAAAAAGTAACTGCACTGACAAGTTTGACTGCGCCTACAAGTGCAGACTTGCTTATGATTATTGATAATCCAAGTGGTACTCCTGTAAGCAAACAAATAACTCTAAAGAATCTTGCTGGCGGCATGCCTAACACTGCCGTCAGCACTCTTTCGGTTTCTGCTAATACTACATTGGCTGGTAGTAATACAGTTGTTTCTAGTAACGTAACATTTACATCTGCTCGTGGACCTCGCACTGCAGCAAGATATATTACAGTTGGTAAATCAACAGGTACTGTATCAAACAATGCAACGACTGAGCTTGGTGGTGGAATGCAAGGTTCTATACTATTTGATGAGAACTATATATACGTAGCTACTTCTAATACAGTAATAAAAAGGGTAGCTCTCAGCGTATTTGCTTCTTAATATTAAATTATAACTGAATTGATGAATGTATGTTTGAAACACTTGATGACTCTAATTTTATGTTATTTGCTGCAAAACATTATGAAAATCCAAACGGAGATGAAATTGAATTTCAAGAAGATTTGGATCGCATCAAATATATAAAAAGACTGTTTCGTAAATATAATGACGGAGGCAAGTTGAGAGAAAGATTGATATTAAATCATCTTATCGTATTGTATAATGTATTCTATCATAAATCATGTACAAGAATGCTTTGTTTCCGTCTTTACGAACATCTTGAATATTTGAAACCATTTCTAGTTTATTTAAATTATTGGCCAGAACGTATAGAACCAGTAGGATTAGACAAGCGAGAGATAATTGATTCTGATGTTAGTATAGACTCTCATATTATAGAAGTGCTAAGGAAAATCTAATGGCGACAGTAGGATCAACAGTTAATCTTTATTTGCTTTACCGTATCGTAAAGGATCTCAGTACACCATTCAATGAAACCGATGCTTTCAAAGCTGGGTTGATTGATGATAAAGGTAAGAAATTAAAGAAAGCTGAATCAAAAGAAGAGAAGGAAGCAAGCTCTTACTACAATCGTTTTATTTTAAATATAAAAAGAATGCTGAGTAAGGTTGGTCTTGGTAGTAAACTTGCTACATTTGCCGCTGCTCTCTTTCTTATCAAAGAAGAACAAGAAAGAAATCATATTCTTACCGAAGAATCTTTTAAAGACGAAAATGCAGTTCTTGAAGAGATTGTACGGAACATTCGTTATCTTGAAGAAAACTCCCAAAAAAATTATAAACAACTCCTTGAAGATGCACCTGCTAATTCGACTGGTGCCGCTGTTGCTGGCACAGGTGATGATGGGGTCACGTGGGTTAAAAAACCATATAGAGTTGGCGTTAAAGGTGAACGTAAACGCAAGGGTAGATATATCAATGGCGTTACCTTTCTTAAAAAAATAGCTCGTGAATCTGCCAATAAAAAGGATAAGTAATCATGAAACTTTCAGATAATTTTTCCCTCGCTGAGTTTATAAAGTCGCAGACAGCACTTCGTCTTAATATTGATAATACACCAGAAGAAGAACATCTTGAAGCTGCTATGGCTCTGTTTGGTGTTGTTGTTCAGCCTGTACGAGATCATTTTGGACCAACAACAATTAACTCAGGATATCGTGGTCCAGAACTCAACAAAGCAGTTGGTGGGTCATCAAAGTCTCAGCACTGTAAAGGCGAGGCGGTTGACATTGAATGTCCTGGTGTAGCAAATTATGATATTGCAAAGTGGATTGAAGACAACCTAGAATACGACCAGCTGATACTTGAGTTCTATACTCCTGGTATTCCAGATTCAGGTTGGGTCCATGTATCATATAAAGACGGTGATGATAATCGTAAACAGTCTCTTACAGCAATGAAAGAAAATGGCAGGACGGTGTATAAAACAGGGTTAATTGCATGATGTATCTAAAGATTGCCATCGTTGCAATCATGCTTGCTGGCGGCGCTGGCGCATTCATATATGTGAAAACACTTCAAGCTGATCTTGCTATGAGTGAAGCTAACAATGCAAAGTTAGAGCAATCGGTAGAAAGTCAAAAAGCTGTTATTGAACAGCAGTTAAAAGATGTAAAAGCTATACGTGTAGCAATAGTAGAACAAGAAACGCTAAACAAAAAACTAAACGAATCCCTCGAAGATTTACGTGACAAATTTCATAAAGTCAATGCGAGTGGAAAGAAAAGAGACATAGGTGCTCTTGCAGAAGATAAGCCAAGACTCATAGAACGAGTTATTAACACAGGCACACGTAATGCTCTTCGTTGTATGGAAATATCAATGGGAGCTAAGTTGACGGAAAAAGAAGTAAATGCTACAAAGAAAAGTGAGATTAATTCAGAATGCTCTGATATTGCCAATCCTAATTATGAGCCTTACGGTAATTAGTGGTTGCAGTTCAGTAAAAGATTTACAAATTTTTACAAAGGAGATTGAAAGAACTCCTTTGAATCTTGATGCACCAGATCCATTGAAGTTGGAAAAGTTAAAATGGATTGTTATTACTGAAGACAACTATAAAGAAATATTTGATAAACTGAAAAAGCAAAATAAAAATGCAGTGTTGTTTGGACTTACTGACGATGGTTATGAAACTCTAGCCGTGAACTTTGCACAAGTCCGAAAGTATATAATCTTAAATCAAAGCGTATTAAAAAAATATAAAGATTATTACGAGGGTAAAAAAGATGGCGCAGAAGAAACTAGAACCAAATAGTCAATATGAAAAATACGATCTCAATGGAGATGGTATAGTGTCTGATGAGGAATTTGAAATGGATCAAAAGTTAATGCGTCTTGAAAATGAGAACGCAAAAGAAGACGCCCAACGCTTTATGGCATGGTTTGCATTATTTGGCATGTTATTATATCCCTCTCTCGTTGTTTTATCAGTTTTTACTGGACTTGACAAGGCAGCTACTGTACTAGGTAATATGGCTCCAACATACTTCGTTTCTGTTGCCGCAATTGTTGCTGCTTTCTTTGGCAAGGAAGCATACATTAAAAGTAAAGATAAATAAATATAAAAAAAGAGGGCATTATGGGTAAGTTTAACAACAAAATTTCAGCAGAGTTTCATCCACCTCGTAAGTGGATTCTTGAGCGTATGCTCTCATATAAAAGTGATGAGATTGATAGTACTTCCTTGCAGGCTGTTGGTCTTAAAGGTAAAGAACACGAAGTAAAATGCACAAAGAATTTTGTAACAGATTTGGCTTCAGTTCCTCGTGCTATTTGGTGGTTAATTGCTCCTTGGGATATTGCTCGCGCTGCAATCATCCACGACCTTCTTTATAAAACAATTCGTGTATATCGTGCTAAAGGCGGCAATGATAAGAAAATGATTTCTGCAGCAAAAAAAGCGGCTGATAATGTTTTTCTTTTGGCAATGAAAGACGCTGAGCCTTCTGTTTCTAAATGGAAGATATACGCAGCTTACTATGCTGTTGTAGTGTTTGGGCGTTGGTCTATTACACCACGGAAGGAAGATTTCGATGCCTCATGATAGTTTAACGACAGAGCTTAGTTATGAATCTGGTGAAATATGCTCCGACTGTTTGCATAAATGTCATTGTAATTCATTAATGTGTGATAGTTTTATTGGGGTTGGGATGTCAGATAAGTCACAACCATGTGCTTGTCCTGTGTGTAAATGTAATAAAAAATAAAAGAGAAAGCAGATGGCACAAGAATTTAAAACAGAGGTGGAGCTCCTGAAGCGAGATATGGAGCTTCTAGGGAATCTTGCAGAGAAATTTGATACAGCAATTGACAGATTAGCTGATGTTAGTCAATCGGTTGATAAAATGTTAGCCATCCATGAGAATCGCCTACAACATCAAGAAAATCAATCAGAGATTATCCATCAAAGAATATCTGACATGAAAAAAGAATTGATGGATGAAATTAAACAATTAAGAATAAGTAATACAATAGAACACAAAGAAGTTGTTGATCGATTAGCAGCGGTAGAAAAGTGGCGCTGGATTGTTGTCGGTGCTTCTGTTGCGTTTGGTTTTATTGCAGCTCAAATGGAAGCAGTTTCAAAAATATTTAATTAAATCTATTGACATTATTTCTAAACCTTGTATAATAGGTATTGTACCGCATGAATAATAGAAAGATATCATTAATGATAACTATTACTGAAAAAGCAAGAACTTACTTAGAAAGTATTAAATTAGATACTTACATAACACTATCAGTTAAAGGTGGTGGTTGTAGTGGGTTTCAATATGTTTGGGGTATGATGAAAGACTTACCGCAATACAAATGGTCATCTCCTATTGAAGATGTATTAGTGCTTGATCCTCTTGCTGAAATGTATGTATTAGGTAGTGAAGTAGATTACATAACAGAACTTGGTGGTAGTTTTTTAACAGTAAAGAATCCAACATCTACAAGTAGCTGTGGGTGTGGTGAGAGTTTCGGAGTATAAAGATTGACATTTATAATAAAGTGAGTTATAATATAATATACATTGAAAGTGATTATTATGAATACATTATGGATCGATATAAAATACGCCAACCTATTATCAGCACAACTAGAGCTATTTAAGGTAAAGAAATCTAATCCTTACCTAGCTAACTGTCGTTGTCCTATTTGTGGTGATAGTTCTAAGAACAAAACTAAGACTCGCGGCTACTTATTACAACATAAGACATCATTGTTCTATAAGTGCCATAACTGTGGCATGTCCATGAGTTTCTCTAAGTTTCTTCAAAATATTAATGGTAATCTACACTCTCAATATAAAGTAGAAAAGTATAAAGAGAGTGATGATAGAACTATACCCGAGCCTGATATTACAAAGTTTGCGCCACCTAAATTTATCTCTAATACTATCCTTAAAAAATTAAAAAAGATAAGCCAACTCCCGCACGACCATCCTGCTAAGTTGTATGTAGAACAACGAAAGATTCCTGCCAAACAACATTATAAACTTTTCTATTGTCAGAAGTTTAATGCGTTTGTGAACGAGCATCTCTCTCCTGGAATGTTTGACGAAACTGCATTAAAGAACGATGAACCAAGATTGATTATACCTTTCATATCTAAGGGTGGTAATCTTATTGCTATACAAGGTAGATCATTCAAGAAGAATAGTAGCCTAAGATATATCACAATAAAACTTGACAATGATGCGCCATTGGTATATAATATGAATAACATTGACCAATTAAAACCAGTGTATTGTGTAGAAGGTCCAATCGATAGTATGTTTGTTCCTAATAGTATTGCAGTTGCTGGTGCTGATTTGAAACGTGTTGAAGAAGTATTACCATCTGAAAATATTACATACATATTTGACAACCAACCAAGGAATAAAGAAATCGTAAGAATAATGGAAAGAGCATGTGAAGATGGCCAAAAAGTTATGATTTGGCCTGATAATATAGTTGATAAAGATATAAATGATATGATATTAAATGGTGTCTCTGAAGCTAAAATATTAGATATTATAAATCATAATACCTACTCTAAGTTATTTTTAAAAGTAAAGATTAATGAATGGAGTAAGTGTTAATGAAAGTTCGTTTAATATCCCAATCTGCATCAGAATTTGAAGGAATGAATAATGCTCAAGATATCGTCGCGTATTGCGCCCGTGTCTCGAATCCCGCAAATCAAATTAACACCGAAACATCCGAGCGTCTCATACGGTATCTGGTTAAACATCAACATTGGTCGCCATTGGAAATGGTTAACGCTTGTTTAGAGATTGAAACGACTAGAGATATTGCACATCAGATTGTGCGCCATCGTAGCTTTGCATTTCAAGAATTTAGTCAGCGCTATGCTAATCCTGAAGAGCAGGGTGATATGTTTGAGTACAGCGAAGCAAGACTTCAAGATACGAAGAATCGTCAGAACTCTATAGAAACATCTGATGTTGAATTACAAGCATGGTGGGATGATCAAACTTTGTTTGTTACTGAAATTAGTAAGAAAATTTACGACGAAGCATTAGAGAAAGGTATTGCAAAAGAACAAGCGAGGAAGGTATTACCAGAAGGTTTTACAAAAACAAAACTTTATATGAATGGTTCTCTTCGTTCATGGATACACTATATAGAACTACGCAGTGCTAATGGTACACAAAAAGAACACATGGAAATCGCTCATGCTTGTGCAAAAGTGATTGCGGGAATATTCCCGCTCATGAGTGAATTACAACAGGGAGAATAATTTATGGAACATATGGGCATAACCATAGATCCAAACCGCGATTCGTTATTTGATGAATTGGGGTCTACACGTTTACGAGAATCATATATGATGGATCAGGAGATTTCTCCACAAGAAAGGTTTGCTTATGTTTCAAAAACTTTTTCATCTAATGCTGCTCACGCTCAGCGTCTTTATGATTATTCTAGCAAGCATTGGCTTAGTTATTCCACTCCTATTCTTTCTTTTGGTCGTTCTAAGCGTGGTCTCCCTATCAGTTGCTATCTCAATTTTATCAACGATACGGCAGAAGGATTAGTAGAAAATCTTTCAGAAACAAATTGGTTATCAATGATGGGAGGTGGAGTTGGTGTTGGGTTTGGTATTCGTTCTGCTGATGATAAGTCTACTGGTGTCATGCCTCATCTTAAAATGTATGATGCCTCTTCTCTTGCTTATCGTCAAGGTCGTACTCGGCGTGGTTCTTACGCTGCTTATTTGGATATTTCTCACCCAGACATTCTTCTCTTTTTAGAGATGAGAAAGCCTACTGGTGATCAAAACCAGAAGTGTCAGAATCTTCATCATGGTATTAATATCACCGATGACTTTATGGAGCTCATTGAAAAGAGTATGACTGATCCCGATCATAATGATGATTGGCAACTCAGAGACCCTCATACACAGGAAGTTCGAGAGACTATCTCTGCTCGTGATTTATGGCAACGTATTCTTGAAATGCGTATGCAGACTGGTGAGCCTTATATACATTACATTGATGAATCAAATCGCAAACTTCCAGAATGGTTAAAAGAAAAAGGTCTTAAAGTTAATCAATCAAATCTTTGTTCTGAAATTATTTTACCTACAAATAAAGACCGTACTGCTGTTTGTTGTCTATCATCATTAAACCTCGAATATTACGATCAATGGTCAAAGGATCCTTTATTCTTAAAAGATGTCTTGGAGATGTTGGATAATGTTTTACAAATGTTTATTGATAATGCTCCCGATACTATTTCTCGTGCTAAGTACTCAGCCATGCAGGAGCGATCCGTTGGTGTCGGAGCATTGGGATTCCACGCTTACTTACAAAAAAATAGAATGCCCTGGGAATCAGCCCTTGCCAAATCCACTAACCTCAGAATGTTTAGGTATATCAGAAAAGGACTTGACGAAGCTAATCTTAAACTTGGAAAAGAACGAGGCGAAGCGCCAGATGCTGCTGGAACAGGATTACGTTGCAGTCATGTTATGGCAGTTGCCCCTAATGCCTCAAGCTCAATTCTCATGGGAAATACATCCCCCTCAATTGAGCCTTGGCGAGCTAACGCCTACAGGCAAGATACGCTTAGTGGTTCCTTTTTAAATAAAAACAAACATCTTGATGCATTAATTGAAAAAAAATGTAAAGAAGATTCGTCTTTAGATTATGATAAAATTTGGTCTAGTATCATTGCAAATGATGGTTCTGTCCAACATATGAAGTGTTTAGATGATTATGAAAAAAGTATATATAAGACTGCAATGGAAATTGATCAGAGGTGGGTAATTGAACACGCTGCTGATCGCCAAACATTTATTGATCAAGCTCAGTCTTTAAACGTATTCTTTAGACCCGATGCAAACGTATCTTATTTACACGCAGTGCATTTTCTAGCATGGAAGAAACAAGTTAAGACAATGTACTATTGTCGTTCAGAAAAGATTGGCAAAGCAGATCGCGTGTCAAAACGTATTGAACGCGATATTATTAAAGAGCTAGATATGACAGCTATTGCTGGAGGCGAAGAATGTCTGGCATGTGAAGGATGAAAAATGAAAGTTGATATTATTACGAGCGATTGGTGTTCATATTGTGGAGCAACTAAACAGCTCTTGAAAGACAACAACCAAAGTTATAATGAGATAGATATAGACGAATCTTTAAACGCAATGGTATCACACAATCTTAAAACAGTACCTCAGATTTTTATTGACGGAAAATTACTTGAAGGTGGGTATACTGGATTAAAAAAATATTACGAGGAAAAAAATGGCTGAAAAGAAGAAACTTAAACTACAAGACGAACGAAACTATTTTAAACCGTTCAACTATCCTTGGGCTTATGATATTTGGTTAAAACACGAGCAATCTCATTGGCTTCACTCAGAGGTACCAATGCTTGAAGATGTAAAGGATTGGAAGAACACTCTTTCATCAGAAGAAAAGTATTTTCTGACAAATATATTTCGTTTCTTCACTCAGTCTGATATTGATGTCGCTGGTGGTTATGTAAACAATTATCTACCTAATTTTCCACAGCCAGAAATCCGTATGATGCTTTCTTCTTTCGCTGCTCGGGAAGCATTACATATTGCTGCATATTCACATCTCATTGAATCTCTTGGTATGCCTGACTCAACATATAATGAGTTCTTAGAGTATGATGCCATGAGAGAAAAGCATGAATATTTTTTGACAACAATCGATGATGATAAAGCAATAATGCCAGTAAAGATGGCTGCTATTTCAGCATTCACCGAAGGTCTTGCTCTCTTCAGTTCATTTGTTATGTTGTTAAACTTTCCTCGTCATGGTAAGATGAAGGGGATGGGTCAAATTGTTACATGGTCAATTGTTGATGAAACTCAACATGCAGAAGGTATTATTAAACTCTTCCGTACATATGTTGAAGAGAATCGAGAGGTATGGAATGATGAGACTAAAGGTCAGATATATCAAATTGCTGAGAAGATGGTAGAGCTAGAAGATAAGTTTGTCGATCTTGCATTTCAAATGGGTAAGGTTGAAGGTCTTCGTGATACTGAATTAAAACAATACATCCGTTATATTGCTGATCGTCGTTTGATTTCTATGGGCATGAAGGGTATATTTAAAGTAAAGAAAAACCCATTACCTTGGGTCGAAGAGATGATTAATGCTCCGACTCATACGAACTTCTTTGAGAACCGAGCAACAGATTATGCTAAAGGTGCATTGTCTGGTTCTTGGGACGAAGTTTGGGCAAACTAGAGGCGAATATGGAAAAAATAATAAAAAAAATAATATCATGTGTGGATTGTGGTGCTGATTATACTATTACGCACAATGCTAAAAATGTTATTGAATATTGTCCAATGTGTGGATGTGATATTGAAGAACCAGAAGAAGATGATGGTGAATTTGAGAGAAATTTTGCATCCGATGAATCCGAATATGAATAATGTGGTATTATAAAGATAAACCATTTACAAGCAAAATGATTGAAGATAATATTGGTTTTGTATATGAAATCCTTGATACATCTAATGATATGATTTACATTGGTAAAAAAGGTTTGATGTCAAAAAGAAAACTCCCGCCTCTCAAGGGAGCAAAACGAAAAAGAATAAAGATTGTTGAGACTGATTGGCAAAGCTACTATGGTTCAAGTGATACTGTAAAGGCATTAGTAGAAGAATATGGTAAAGAAGTTTTTCATAGAAAGATTGTTAGACTTTGCAAATCAAAAGGTGAAATGAATTATTACGAAGCGCGGCTACAGTTTGAAACGGATTGTCTTTTGAAACCTGATGAGTATTATAATGCCTTCATTGGGTGTAAAATCAATCGGAGCCATATATTAAACAAAAATGTATTGACTAAAGAGAAAAAATGAGTTATAATAAATTTAATTACAAACAACCACCCCATGAATGCGAATCATGGGATCAATACATTGTTCGTAAAATGATTGAAGAAAGAGAATATAATGAGTCTGAAAAACGGAAAGATTTGGGGAACGACTGAACCTCTATTAATTACACCGATGATTGAGATTCATCGGATCAAAGTCAATCCAAGAGTAAAATGCTCTATCCACCAACACAAACGCAAATGGAATATGTTCTATTGTGTAAATGGTGTTATTCAAATCCACGTTCGTAAAAAAGCATATGATCTTGTAGATGTAACAAAGTTACTTCCTGGTGAATATACATCAGTAAAACCAGGAGAGTATCATTGGTTTGAAACCCAATTGAATGATGCCGAAGTTCTTGAGATTTATTATCTCGAACCAATCACAGAAGATATTGTGAGAGAAACGGTAGGTGGTCTTGTCTAAAGTTTCTGTTGTATGTGTAAAGTGGGGGACGTTATATTCAGATGATTATGTCCGTATTCTTCAAGCAATGGTTGAACGCAACACGACAAAAGAATATGAGTTTGTCTGTTTTTCTGATACAGAAATAGAAGGCGTTAAAACTAAATTATTACCAAAAGGTTTAGATGGTTGGTGGAACAAACTCGTACTCTTTGATAATAGGTATGACTTAAATGAACGAATCGTCTACTTCGATCTTGATACTGCTATTACTGCAAATGTCGATTGGCTTCTTGATTACCGTGGTGAGATTATGGGGATTGAGAATCTGGGGACTGCTAATCACAAATACGAAAACGTGGATCAATACCGCAATGTATTTCAAGCTGGCGTCCTTGCTTGGGACTATAAAGCAGGGCATGATATATGGAATTGGTTTGATATCAATAAAGAAGAAGCGATGAAGAGATATCGTGGAGATGGTGAAATGCTCCACGGTCTATTAGATAAACCCGACCTCCTTCAACATCTATATCCCAATCAATTACGCTCGTATAAATATGAGTGTTACGACGAAGGATTAATTGAAGGTACATCTATAGTATGTTTCCACGGCGAACCAAACCCACACCAAGCTATATCAGAAACCGTATACCCATGGGGAACAACATTCGAACCTCGTGAATGGGTTGCGGAACATTGGAGAATATAATGAAAAATATTGCGATTTTGACACCAACTCGGGCTCGTCCAGGAAGACTTGATACTTTTATTGAATCGGTATATGCTACAGCATCAAACCCAGAAAGAGTATTCACATACAACTATATTGATGAAGATGATCCGCGTCAAAAAGCGTATGAAGATTATGCAGCAAAACAGCATGATAATTCTACCAACTTACTAGGCGAAACACAATCAGTATCGATATCTTGGAATGTACTTGCTCAGTATGCAACAAATCATTTGGATCGACCTGCCGATATTCTCATCATGGGTAACGATGATTTAATATATCGCACATATGGCTGGGATACAATTGTTGAAGAAGAATCAAAAAAGTTTCCTGATGACATTTATTGTATGTGGATGGAAGATTTAATCAATGGAGAAAAACATTGCGCATTCCCAATCATATCAAAGAGATGGTATACGACAATTGGATATTTTACTCCTGGCGTGTTCAACTTTGGATACAACGACACGTGGGTTTTCGACGTGGCAAAAAGAGTTGGTCGAACTCACTTTATACCAAACGCTATAAATGAACATATGCATTTTACAACTGGTAAATCTGGAATGGATGATACATATAATAGGAATCGTACACAAGAGCGTGGTAATCTATATGAAAAAGATAAAATAATTTTTGGAGACACTGAAAGTAAGCGGCAAGCTGATGCTGATAAATTGATAGAAGTTATTAAAGATTATAAATGAAATATAGAATTACAACAACATTAAAAAAAGATATCTTAGATAACGCAGGTAAGGCTACCACACGACTTTTATCTACTCTAGGATATACAAATGTTGAAGATGTTAGAATTGGAAAAACATTTGAACTAGAATGCAATTCTAGCGACATTGAAAGTATTGCAAAATCTATGGCAAATGCGGTCATGGAAGAATATATTATAGAAGAGATATAAAATGAACTGGGCAATATATCGTATACATTATGGAACAGATTTTCTCAAGCAATCTATTGATTCTATTATTGATTCAGTAAATAAAGTTTTTGTCATCTACTCATTAAACCCATGGGTAGTTGAACCTACTGTAACTTATCTTGGGGAAGTGTATTCTATGCCAAAATTGCAGGAGGACGTTCCTGCTTTTATGGAAAAACATTATTCTAACAACAAAAAGGTAGAATGGTTCAATCAGGAAGTATCTACACCTGCTAATCAATTCCGTACATACTATGATATTTGTTTGAAAAAAGAAAACAAAAAACCGTATACAGTTTTGTTTATGGAACCAGATATGGTCTATGGTGAAAAAGATGTTTCTAATCTACGGATTCAACTTAATATTAATGATACGCCATGTAGGGGAACGAAGCAGATTGAGTTGTGGAAAAATAATAATTGGAGAATACCTCAGCGACCAAGAATTGGTCCAGTGATGTGGATGCCAAGCAGAGCTCCTGATTTTAAAACACATTTTGGTCCAACAATGCCTGGTCTTGATTATGTTTCTCACAACATTGAAAATCATAATTTTGGGTTCTGTCTTAACGCAACCACAATGATGTATAAGCATTTAACTGCTATTCAATTTTCAGCAGCTATTGGTGATTCTATTCCATCACATGAATGGTATCGTGATAAATGGTTGAACTGGACACCAGAAACTAGAGACATTGAAATATCAGAAAAATGGAAACATATGATTCCAAAAGCAGAACTATATAATATGCCTGATAAAATGAAAAAACAAATGGAAATATTATGAGTAAAATTTTAAAAACAAAAAATATGACAGAGATTAGGGTAATTCAACTTCCTGAAGATGGAGGCACGGTTACCCTATATCAAAAT
>Ga0307995_1001181_pt1 | contig 16596 bp, 14 predicted proteins | sample EllFjometagen262_FD_203132 | JGI IMG/M metagenome (GOLD analysis project Ga0307995, IMG submission 203132) | Marine microbial communities from Ellis Fjord, Antarctic Ocean - #262 | ecosystem: Environmental > Aquatic > Marine > Unclassified | place: Southern Ocean | collected 2014-11-02
AAGCCTCAGATATCAGAAAGTCTATTATATCTGCCGTTAGTATAAAAGTAACCGAACCTGTGTTTGAGTCTCAAACAAAAACAAAGTTGGGTTCAACAGAAATGGGAGATGGTATGCCTTCAGTTCGCAGTTATATTGTAGATTTTTTGAATACTCAATTGGATAATTTTTTACATAAAAACACAACGATTGCATTAGCTATTCAACAAAAAATTATTCAGGCAGAACGCGAACGTAAAGACTTATCAGGTATTCGAAAGTTGGCTCGAGAACGCGCTAAAAAGGCAAGTTTACATAATAAAAAACTTAGAGATTGCAGAGTGCATTTACCAGATCTCAAAAAAGATCGTCGTCTTGATTCTACCTTATTTATTACTGAGGGAGACTCTGCTAGTGGTTCTATTACAAAGTCAAGAGACGTCAATACTCAAGCGGTTTTTAGCTTGCGTGGAAAACCTCTCAATAGTTATGGGATGTCTAAAAAAATTGTTTATGAAAATGAAGAATTTAATTTGTTGCAGGCAGCACTAAATATTGAGGATGGTTTGGAAGACTTAAGGTATAACAACATTGTAATTGCAACAGACGCAGATGTTGATGGAATGCACATTCGTCTTTTGCTCATCACTTTTTTTCTCCAATTTTTTCCTGAACTCATAAAAGAAGGCCATTTATACATTTTGCAAACTCCACTTTTTAGAGTTCGCGATAAAAAACAAACCTTTTATTGTTATAGCGAACAAGAGCGAAGAGATGCTATTGGCAAGTTGGTAGGTAAGCCAGAGATTACTCGTTTCAAAGGATTAGGCGAAATTTCTCCCGATGAATTCAAATTTTTTATTGGTGATGATATTCGTCTTGATCCAGTTATGATGGACAAAAGCATCACCACAGAGCAATTACTTGAATTTTATATGGGGAAAAATACCCAAGACCGTCAAAAATTTATTATTGATAATCTTAAAGTAGAACTGGATCTGGCAGAAGAAGTAAAATAATTCGAGCTCTTGTTGATTCAAACAAAAATTAAGTAGGTGCTTCATAAAAGTATTTATAATTATAAATATTAAAATCATCTTCAAATTAGATTGTTTTAACTTTTATATTAAGATCATTCTTCTAAACATTCGTAATAGTGATGGGAAGACGAATTTTCTTTTTCTAATAGAAATTACTTCTCAACTAAAATTTGTTAATTTCTTCAACAAAGTTTCACTTAAGATCTAGGTCTGATATAGTATTTTAGCAATTCTATGGATGAAATTATTGATCACGTGCCAACAAAAGATTCTTCCAGCGATTCGCTGGTGAAAGTTACGGGTATGTATAAAGATTGGTTTTTGGATTATGCTTCTTATGTTATCTTAGAGCGTGCTGTTCCTGCTATTGAAGACGGATTGAAGCCTGTGCAGCGAAGAATTCTTCATTCCATGAAAGACTTAGATGATGGTCGCTACAGCAAGGTTGCTAATATTGTAGGACACACGATGCAATATCACCCTCATGGTGATGCTAGCATTGCAGATGCAATGGTTCAAGTGGGTCAGAAAGAATTGTTAATTGATATGCAAGGGAACTGGGGTAATCTTTTGACCGGTGACAGTGCAGCAGCTTCTCGTTATATTGAAGCTCGATTATCTAAATTTGCTCTAGAGGTTGTTTTTAGTCCAAAAGTTACAGAATGGCAGCTTTCATATGATGGGCGTAAAAAAGAACCCATTCATTTGCCAGTTAAATTTCCTTTATTATTGGCGCAAGGTGCTGAGGGGATCGCTGTAGGTCTCTCAACAAAAATTTTACCTCACAATTTTAATGAATTATTACAAGCAAGTATCCTTCACCTAAAGGGAAAAAAATTCACCATTTTTCCAGATTTTCAAACAGGTGGAACTATCGATATTCAAGGCTATAATGATGGATTACGAGGTGGAAAAGTAAGAGTGCGAGCAAAAATTCATCAGCAAGATAAAAACACTTTGGTCATCAATCAAATACCATTTAGCACGAATACTTCAAGCTTGATTGACAGTATTTTAAAAGCAAATGAAAAAGGTAAAATAAAAATCAAAAAGATTGAAGACAATACTTCTTCTACAGTTGAAATTTTAGTGCATTTACCAAATGATATTTCACCAGACAAAACCATTGATGCATTATATGCTTTTACGGCTTGTGAAACATCTGTTTCTCCGTTAGGTTGTTTAATTATAGACAACAAGCCAAACTTTATGGGTGTAACAGAGATGTTGAAAATATCAACTGATCACACGGTTCAGTTACTTAAATTAGAATTGGAAGTCCAACTTCATGAATTGGAAAATCAGTGGCATTATGCTTCTTTAGAACGAATTTTTATTGATAATAAAATATATCGTGCTATTGAAGAGGCCGCTACCTGGGAAGAGGTTATTTCTTTTATTAATAAGGGACTATTGCCTCATATTGCTCATTTAAAAAGACCTGTAATTGAAGAAGATATAGTTCGCCTCACCGAAATTAGAATTAAACGAATCTCTAAATTTGATTTGAACAAAGCGCAACAAAAAATTGAAGTATTAGAGATCGATATTGCTGAAGTTAAAAATAATTTAGCACATCTTATTGATTTCGCAATTCGTTATTTCACTCACCTTAAGAAAGTCTATGGTACTGATAAAAAACGTCAATCGGAAATCCGCATATTTGATGATGTAGATGCTAAGAAAGTGGTGGTAAGAAATCTAAAACTATATGTGAATAAAGAAGAAGGTTTTATTGGTACTTCTTTACGTAAAGATAACTTTGTTTGTGACTGCTCTGATATTGATGATGTTATTGTGTTTACTCAAGATGGCAAAATGCAAGTTGTAAAAGTAGATGGTAAAGTGTTCATAGGTAAGAATATTATTCATGTAGCCGTGTTTAAGAAAAAAGATACTCGAACGATATATAATATGGTATATCGTGATGGTAAAGGGGGCACTTCTTTTATAAAACGTTTTGCTGTTACAGGAGTAACTCGAGATAAAGTTTATGATTTAACCCAAAGCAGGGCAGGATCTGAAATTCTTTATTTTTCACCCAATTCAAACGGAGAAGCAGAAATTATTTCCATTATTTTACGAAATACTGGTAGTGTAAAAAAATTAAAATGGGATTTAGATTTTGCTGATCTTCAGGTTAAAGGTAGAGCAGTTCGAGGAAATACGGTAACTAAATATACCATTAAAAAAATTGAATTAAAAGAAAAAGGGGTATCAACTCTTAAGCCCCGTAAAATATGGTTTGACGAAACCATCAGAAGATTGAATATAGAAGAAAGAGGCCTTCTTTTAGGTGCTTTTAAAGGAGATGATAAGCTTCTTGTAGTTACTCAACATGGAACCTTAAAGGCAGTTGCTCCTGAATTAAGTCTTCATTTCAATGAGTCAGTAATTCACCTTCAGAAGTGGATTCCAGAAAAACCAATTACTGCCGTATATTTTGATACAGAAAAAAAACGTTATTTCCTCAAGCGTTTTCTTTTAGAGTCGTTAGAAAAGGAAGATAATTTTATAAAAGAAGGGGGTGTTTTAACTTATGTAGGTTTTGATTGGCGTCCACTATTAACATTGCGATATGAAAAACAGAGGGGGAAGGATCAGCCTTTGGATATGGAAATTAATGTTGAAGAATTTATTTCAGTAAAAGGTTTTAAAGCACTTGGCAATCAATTAACTGATAAAAAACTGAAAGCAGTTACTTTAAAAGAAGCGCTCCCTTATGAGGAAATTATTGAGGATGTGGTTACAGAGATTGAAGTTGATGCTGAAGATGTTGGCTCTAAAGGCTCTACATCAAATGACGATGAAGAAACACAGTTTACAATTAATTTTTAACTCATTTAGTTTTTTTAGAGTAGGTGTTTAAAAGTTCTACACCCAAAGAGAAGGCAATTGAGAAATATAGATATCCCTTTGGAATTCTAGTGATATTAGAGCCAAATAAAATGGTTTCAGAAATACTGGCTGCTTCAGTAATTAACATAAAACCAATCAATAGTAAAAAAGCTAGTCCCAGTATTTGAAGGGAGGGCCGATTGTTTATGAATATACTAATTGGATTGGAAAACAATATCATTATGGAAATTGAGATAATCACAGCCGCTATCATTATCAATAGCGCATAGGGAATTCCACTAGTCATTCCAACAGCAGTAAGGATAGAATCAAAGGAGAAGACAATATCTATAAGTACTATTTGAAAAACAACTTTTGAAAATGCAGTAGATGATTTTAGTTCTAATGATTTATTTTCATGAACTTCTTCTACTTTATTATATATTTCTTTAGTGCTTTTGTAAAGTAAAAATAGTCCTCCAGCCATTAAAATCAGGGCTTGAATGGAAACATTAGAAGAAAAAAAAGATGTTTCTATTATAAAAAATGTGCTTTGCATTTGAATAAGCCAATTCACACCAAGAAGTAGTATAATTCTCATGATCATGGCAAGGAAAAGTCCAATTTGCATCAGTTTTTTACGAATGTCTTCAGGAAATTTACCTGCTAAAATTGAAATAAAAATAATATTATCAATCCCTAAAACAATCTCTAAAAAGGTAAGTGTTAAAAAAGCAATAATTAAATCAGGAGTTAACATGGTCTATTTTATTTTCTTGATTGTACCGCGATGTATGTTTTTGCTATCGCCAACAAGAGAATATTGAAAAGTATAGGTGTCGGCTTTAGTATTTAATATTTTCATCTGAATAGGTCTTTTATCTTGATTTGAGGATGGATTTAATTTCGTAAGAATACATTCACAATCATTTACCCAGCGAATTTTAGCAGTGTCTATTACGCCTTTATATACCTCTATCTCGTAGATGGAATCCCTTGTGAATATTGAAGAAGTTAGTTCTCCATTGATGATTTGAGTAAACTCAAACCTTCCCGTGTGAAATCGAGTGCAATCTCGCTCTAAAGAGTAGCAAGAAATAAAAAGAAAACCAATCCCCAGGAATAAAAATTTCATAAACCGCTAAAATACTAAGAATTGGGATAATAAATACTAAAACTACCATTCTTATGTAATTGGATTATTTGAACAATTTCTTCGCTTATTTGTTTATTAAAATCAGAATTTATTTTTTTAGCTTTTTCTTGTGACACTTCAATGTTCTGTAGCTTTGTTCCAAGGGCTTTTTCCGATATTTTAAGGGATTCTTCAGCTAAGAATTCAGAAGGAGTAGAAGATTTTTGTTTTGAGTTCCCTAGAATTAGCCAATCTAAATCAATCTCTCTAAAGTGTTCATGGATTTTTAACATAAAATCTAAACTCGGTTTATTTCTTCTAGATATAATATGAGAAACGGATGAGCGTTGAACACCAATTCTTTCGGCAAATGCGGAAGCACTTAATTGGTTGTTTAACATGATTTTCTCTAATCGCTTAAGGAATGATTCTGTGTTTAACATTGTAAATATATTTTATAATACCTCCAAATATACAATTGTAAATTAAGATAAACAAACAATATAAATGTTCAACTAATACTTAAATAATAATGTATAATCAACTGATAATCATTTATATATAGATATATGTAAAAAATAATTTACATTTGTATACAGATGTTGTAAAAGCCAATTAAAAAAGAACAATTAAAATACTATTGTAAACTACATTTGTAAACAATCAGATGTTTACATTTGTATTAATATGTAAATAATGATTAATAAAAGATATTTACCGCCAACTATTGTAGAAACCTTTCTAAAGCAATTACCTGAGGGATCTACCGCTAAAACAATTGGATATTCTGTTCATAAAAGACCAATTAGTATGGTTTCAATTGGCAATGGAAAGTCTAAAATATTACTTTGGTCTCAGATGCACGGAAATGAAAGCACTACAACAAAAGCACTTTTTGATTTTATTCCTTGGTTCTTAGACTCTCCTCAACAAGCATATCAGAATAAATTTACGCTTAACATTATATTACAGTTAAATCCTGACGGTGCTGCTGTTTATTCGCGTTTAAATGCTGTAAGTGTCGATTTAAATCGTGATGCACTTAAAATGTCTCAGCCTGAGAGTAAAGCACTTCAAAATGTTTATAATAGTTTTAAGCCTGACTATTGCTTAAATCTACATGGACAACGCACGTTATTTTCAGCTGGTGTAATGGGTGAACCTGCAAGTATTTCCTTGTTATCACCCTCTGCTGATATCAATAGATCACTAACTCCAGCTCGAATTAGTGCCATTAAGTGTATTGTAGCAATCTTCAAAGGATTAGAGAATGATCTTCCTAATCAAATTGGTCGTTATGATGACACCTTTAATCCTAATTGTGTTGGAGATCACTTTACTTCATTAGGAACTCCAACAATTCTTTTTGAGGCAGGCCATTTTCCTGGGGATTACCAAAGAGAGGCAATCCGTGCTTTAATTTTGAAAAGTTTTAAAATATTTTTCAAAACATTACTTGTGGATGAAAATCTTCACAATGTTAATGATTATATGAACATTCCAGAGAATTCTAAAGATTTTGTTGATTTACTTATTAAAGGAATCAATATAATTGACAAAGAGAGACTTTTTAAATCACAGCATTTAGGTGTTCGTTATGAAGAAAAGCTAATAAATGGGGAGATATGTTTTATTCCTCTTGCTGTAGTCTACGGCAATAAAATACAATTTAAGGCCCATCGAACCATAACCCTTCCAAATGCCTTAAAGGATATTCCTGTAGTATTTGAAGTAGATAAATCGATCCAAATCAAAGAATTTGATGAATTATTTTCAGTGATATTATAATTTTACAGATGATTCTTCAATGATTTTGCTTTAAATCATTAAATTCGCGTAAAATATATATTATGAGTAAAGTAAATTTAGATGAAATTGATCATCAGATTCTTGATATTTTGATAGATAATACACGAATACCTTTTACGGATATTTCTAAACGCTTGGTTATTTCTGCTGGAACAGTTCATGTTCGCGTAAAGAAAATGGAAGAATCGGGTATAATTAAAGGTTCTTCTTTAAACCTGGATTATGTTAAGTTAGGTTATTCATTTATTGCGTATGTTGGAATTTTTTTAGAAAAAACAAATACAACCTCTGAAGTTCTAAAGGCTCTTAATGATATCCCTTTTGTTACTGTTGCTCATATTACAACTGGAAAGTTTAATATTTTTTGTAAAGTTCGTGCTCGTGACACACACCATGCGAAGGACATTATTTTTATGATAGATGATATTGTAGGGGTTTCTAGAACAGAAACTATGATTTCTATGGAGGAAAGTATCAATGATAAGAAGCGCTTAATGCACCATATTTTTAACGAACTATAAAATAAAATCTCTTAATGGCAAGAAAACCAAAAATAGAAAGATTTAACGAAAAAATACTTTCCCGCTTCCAGATATACAATAGTTTATTTTTAACCCTTCCTTTTGAAAATATAAAAAAAACTTCTTTATTACTTCCGTTATTTGCTGACTTTTGTAAGACAAGTTATGAGGAGAAAATAAATCCAAAAGAAATCGTAAATTCTTTTTTAAAGCACTATGCTCCAGATTTAAAAGAGGAAGAACAAATAGAATTGTTATTTAATTTTATTCAATATATTGAAAGACAGGTTGTTCTTTTTGACGCAATTGAAGATGCTGGTTTCTCATATGTTAATAATATGCATGGAAGAGGAACTCTGCGGAACATAAAAGAAGAGGCAAATAATAAGCAGCTTTCAGAAGTATTATCAGAATATATAAAGCGCGTTAAAGTGCGTGTAGTTCTTACAGCACACCCAACCCAATTTTACCCTGATAACGTACTAGTTATAATTAATGAGCTTTCGAGCGCAATTGCAAATAATGAATTAGATAATATTAAAAAACTTTTAGCACAACTAGGGAAAACACCCTTTTATAAAAAAGAAAAACCAACTCCTTTAAATGAAGCCACAAGTCTTATTTGGTTTTTAGAAAATATTTTTTATCATTCAGCAAGTACTATATATAATTATATAGCAGAGCATATTATAGATTCAAAAAATCTTGACAATTCAATTTTTGATTTTGGCTTTTGGCCAGGAGGCGATCGTGATGGAAATCCTTTTGTAACTGCAGACATAACATTAAAAACTGCAAAACGTTTAAAGTTTTCTATTTTAAGAAATTATTACAGAGACTTACGTAAATTAAAAAGTAAAATCACTTTTCCTGGTGTTGAGCAAAGAGTCATAAATCTTGAAGACACAGTCTTTAATGAATTGTTTTATCCAGAAAAAAACATTTCATTTTCATTAAATACTTTAATAACAGAATTAGAATTGGTCATGGAAGCTATTATGAAAGAGCATAATGGCTTATATCAAGAGGATGTTAAAGACATGATTCATAAAATAAAGTTATTTGGATTTCACTTTGCAAGTTTAGATATTCGTCAAGACTCAAGGGTACACCATAAAGTATTTACTGAAATTGTCTCACATCCCGAAATTCAATCTTATGTCAAAGGATTGCCATTGAATTACACTGAACTAACTACCGAAGAGCGTTGCAAGGTTTTGTCATTAATTACTGGCAACGTTTCCCCTAATGTTTACAGAGATGAAATTACTCAACAGACTCTTGAGAGTATCCGAGCTATGCAGCAAATACAGAAAAATAACGGTGAGCGAGGTAGTAATCGTTATATTATTAGTAACTGCCAGACACTAGAAAATATTTTAGAGTTATTTGCCATGTGCCGAATTAGTGGATGGAAAAAACCTACAGTAGATTTTATTCCGCTTTTTGAAACAATTCCAGATCTTAAAAAAGCTGGAGATATAATGAAAGATTTATTTAATAATCCAGTATATCAAAATCATCTAAAAGGGCGTAAAAACAAACAAACCGTTATGTTAGGTTTTTCTGATGGAACTAAAGATGGAGGTTATTTTATGGCTAATTGGAGTATATACAAAGCAAAAGAAGCCTTGAGTGAACTGGCTACTGAATACGGAATTTCAATAGCTTTTTTCGATGGTAGAGGAGGCCCGCCGGCCCGGGGAGGTGGGAATACACATGAATTTTATGCTTCCATGGGTGACACCATTCAAAATGATGATATCCAACTTACCATTCAAGGACAAACCATTAGTTCAAACTTTGGAACCCTAGATTCTTCTCAATTTAATTTAGAACAATTACTTAGTTCTGGAATTTCTAATAAAATTTTAAATCCTGGGAATAACAATCTTTCTCCGGAAGATAGAGCTACTATGCAAGAAATGGCTGATTATAGTTATCAGGTATATCAAGATTTTAAGGAGCATGATATGTTTATTCCTTATCTAGAACGTATGTCAACTTTACCTTATTATGCAAAAACTAATGTTGGAAGTCGTCCATCTAAAAGGGGGAATTCTTCTTCGCTTCAATTTGAAGACCTTCGTGCAATTCCATTTGTAGGAAGTTGGAGTCAGTTAAAACAAAATGTACCCGGTTTTTATGGAGTTGGGACAGCTATTAATCGATTTGTGAAAGATGGTAAATTAGCAGATGTTAAACAACTATATAAAAATTCTCGCTTTTTTAGAACCTTGCTTTTTAATAGCATGATGAGTTTAACTAAATCATTTTTTCAGCTAACAGCTTACATGAAAGAAGATAAAGAATTTGGTGCTTTTTGGGAATTGATTTTTAATGAATATAATTTATCCAAAGAGTTATTACTTAAAGTCAGTGATTTTAAATCGCTTATGGAAAATGAACCGGCTGGAAAAGCCTCTATAAAGGCCCGTGAAGAAATTGTGCAGCCATTATTGACCATCCAACAATTTGCTTTGATGGAATTGCAGGAATTGAAATCTTTTAGTAATTCAGATCCTAAAAAGATTCAAATTTTAGAGGTAATGATAACCCGTTCTTTGTTTGGAAATATTAATGCTAGTAGAAATTCTGCCTAAAAACTTAAGTATTTAAATAATATTGAAAAGCTTTTGAAAAGTACTCTTGTGGTACCTCAATATCAATTTTTGGTATTCCTATAGATTTTAACAATGAAAAGTTAATTCGTCCAGCTTTATTCTTTTTATCGTGACGTAATAAAGCAATTATTTCATTTTGTTCTATTACTGATATTTTAACTATTCTATAGTGATTTGAAAAGGTAGTTTTAATGTCATTTGCTTCCTCGATTAGAAGTCCGCAGCAATGGACTGATAAATAGGCTTCTAAAACCATGCCAATAGCGATCGCCTCACCGTGAAGAAGACGTTTCCTAGAGGGAGATGCCAAAAAGTAAGATTCTATTGCGTGACCTAGAGTGTGTCCAAAATTCAAAACTTTTCGCAATCCTTTTTCTTTAGGATCTAGAGTAACTACTTCACTTTTTAATTTAATTGATGTTTTAATATAATCTGAAAGAACAGGAGGCGTTAATTTTTTAATTATTTTAAGTGAATTCCAATAATCAGGCGAAGCAATCAAGCCATGTTTTAACATCTCAGCAAAACCACTTCGTATTTCTTTACTAGGAAGTGTATTTAACCAGTCACTGTCTATAATTACTTCTTGTGGTTGTTGTATCGTTCCTATTTGATTTTTCAAAAATCCTAAATCAATTCCTGTTTTACCTCCTACAGATGCATCAACCATCGAGAGAAGGGTAGTGGGTATATTATAAAAATCAATCCCTCGCTTAAAAGTACTGGCAACAAAAGCGCCTAAATCTGTAACAACACCCCCTCCTAGGTTAATGAGAGCACAATCTCTGTCTGCACCAAGTGATGATAACTCATTCCATAAGGCCTCACATGTTTTAAGATTTTTATTTTCTTCTCCGGCAGCCATAGTTAAAACAGTGGCGTTTTCAATTTTACTGATTCTAACGAAACGGTTTAAACATTTTTCTTTAGTGTTAGTATCAACAAGAACAAAAACAGAACTATAGTTTTTAGGACTTAAAATATTAGATAAATTTTTAAGTCCTTTTTTTTTGTAAGAAATATTATTTAGTTCTAGCATGTTTTTAAAAAATACAAAAATAAGAGTTTTATAAAGTATATTGTATTGTTAATTAAAACTATTGACGTTTGAAGCTTTTTTTAATGCGATCTAAATCTCGTTTATTATCGCGATCTTTAAGTGTTTCTCTTTTGTCATACAGTTTTTTTCCTTTAGCCAAAGCAATGTGTAATTTGGCCAATCCTTTTTCATTAATATATAAACGAATTGGGATAATAGTAAGCCCTCCATTTTTTATTTCTTTATGTAATTTCTTAAGTTCTTTTTTGTTAAGCAATAACTTTCTTTGTGCTTTTGGACGATGATTAAACCTTGTTCCAAAAGCATATTCATCAATTTGCATATTAACAGTAAAAAGTTCACTACGATCATTAAATTCACAGAAACTTTCAGCAATAGAGGCTTTGCTGTTCCGCAACGACTTTATTTCCGTTCCAGTCAGTACGATGCCAGCGGTATAGTTTTCGATGAGTTCATACTCAAACCGGGCACGCTTGTTCTTTATGCTCACTTCTTTCTGCACCTTTCAAAGATACTACTAATCTCTTAAGTTTTGTATTGGTTTTTTCTTCGAAAAAAAACGTTTATTTGATGATGATTATGTAATTAAACATGTCATTTAATAATGACTGAAGTTGAATTTTATTGATTGAACTAATTAAATATGTTAATTAGTTATGGATAACTGTCTTTTATTTTAAATAATTGAGGCTATTCTAACACTTCAAATTATTAATTTTACACCATAAAAAATAAATTTATGCAACGAGATACAATAATTTTTGATCTTATTAATCAAGAAAAACAACGCCAAATTAAAGGTATTGAATTGATTGCTTCTGAAAATTTCACAAGTCCAGCTGTAATGGAGGCAACAGGATCTGTTTTAACAAATAAATATGCAGAAGGGTATCCAGGTAAAAGATATTATGGTGGTTGTGAAGTTGTTGATCAAATTGAACAATTAGCTATAGATCGGGCTAAAGAATTATTTGGTGCCGCATATGCAAATGTACAACCACACTCAGGGTCTCAAGCTAATACTGCTGTTTTTCATGCATTTTTAAAGCCTGGAGACCGTATTTTAGGATTTGATTTATCCCACGGAGGTCATCTAACGCATGGTTCTCCCGTTAACTTTTCAGGACGTTTGTATAAAGCCCATTTCTACGGAGTTGAAAAATCTACAGGACTTCTGAATTATGACACTATTATGTCGATTGCCAAAGAAGTTAGGCCCAAAATGTTAATTGCAGGAGCTTCGGCCTATTCTCGTGACATCGATTTTTCTAAATTCCGTGAAATTGCAGATGAAGTCGGCGCATTTTTACTTGCAGATGTTTCTCATCCTTCTGGGATGATTGCCACAGGCTTACTCAGCAATCCAATACCACACTGCCATGTTGTAACAACGACTACTCACAAAACATTGAGAGGACCAAGGGGAGGACTAATAATGATGGGGAAAGATTTTGATAACCCCTTTGGATTGACCCTTAAAAATGGATCGTATCAAAAAATGTCACATTTATTAAATATGGCTGTTTTTCCTGGAAACCAAGGAGGTCCATTAGAGCATGTTATTGCAGCAAAAGCAATTGCCTTTCAAGAAGCACTTCAACCTTCTTTTAAAGTGTATATGCAGCAAGTACAGAAAAATGCTCAAGCAATGGCTGCTGCTTTCATTTTCAAAGGATATCATTTGATTTCTGAAGGTACAGATAACCACATGATGTTAATTGATTTACGCAACAAGGATATTAGCGGAAAAGTAGCAGAGCAAGCACTTGTAAAGGCAGAAATTACTACGAATAAGAATATGGTTCCTTATGATGATAAATCTCCCTTTATAACTTCTGGAATTCGTTTAGGAACAGCTGCTATTACAACTAGAGGTCTGAAAGAAGATGATATGAGTGAAATTGTTGATTTAATTGATGAAGTGATTCAAAACCATGAAAATAGTGATGTACTTGAAGTCGTAGGAGCTAAAGTTTTCGCATTGATGTCTGGGCGTGAGTTATTTTATTACTAATACTAACGGTCAATATCTGTGGTAGATTTATGAAAATTAGTGAAACAATTGAAAAATATTTTCGGAAATGGTCTCTAGTTCCAAGGTCACAGCATTGAGATAACACTATTGGGTGGTACATTGTGCAACTAAAGTGGTTGTATCTTTTAAATAAATCTTTACAATACGTTGTGAGAGAAAACCTTCGGTTGATGCTACATGGATTTTGAGGGTTAACCAATCATATAGTTTAGCAGGGCGTTTGTAGTCAATCTTATGACTTCTGACCACCCAAATCCCATGAAAATAGGAATCTTTTTCGATAAGCGATTTCCAATGCGCTTCCGAAATATCTTGAATCCAATGGAGATATTGGACATTGTTTACATGATCCAATTCATCGAGATGTTCTTTATTTACTTGAAGATTGTATTGATGAGTTTTACTCATTTTTTAGGCTCAATAGTTACTTCAAAAAGTTTACTCCAGTTTTTGCCAGTAACAAAAAAAGTTTTTCGTGTTTTATGATATGCAATTCCATTTAACACATTTAACTGAGGATGTTGCTCTACCAGCTCTTTTAATCCAGAAAAATCGATAACTCCCTCAACGGTTCCGCTAGAAGGATCGATGATAACACTCACTTCTTTATTAAATTGATAGGTGTTGGCATATATTTTTCCATTTACCCACTCCAACTCATTTATATTATGAAGAGGTGCTTTATGAGTCATTACTTCAATACTTCTCAATTCCTGATAAGTAGTAGGATCTAGTATCCAAATACGATTACTCCCATCAGATTTATACAATACTTTTCCATCATTACACAAGCCCCAGCCTTCTTTACTTGATTTATAGGGAAATGATTTTTGCATTGCAAGAGTTGCCTTTTCATAAACAAAACCTTTCATTGACTTCCAGGTTAGCTGAATAACTTTGTCATTCAATATGGTTAAGCCTTCACCAAAATAACTTCCATCTAGTGGTTTGTCATTAATAACTTCCCCAGTTTTAAAGTCTAGTGTTTTGAGGGTGGATTGTCCATTTAGACCAGTACTTTCATACAATAGATTTCCATCGAATTCTAACCCCTGAGTATAAGATGTTGTTTTATGTGGAAAGCTATTTAAAATATTGTAAGTAAAGAGTTTAGGCGGAGCTTTCGCTAATAGAGTAAGTGAAGTTTCTGTTGATCTTGTTCCATAATCGGTAGTGATAATCGCCTTTATTATTTGAGCTCCTAAAGGCTCGTTTGTGAAAACATGATTTTTTTTAATAGGTCTTTCATTAAGATAAAATTGAATATTTTCATTTTCATTTTTATCTTTTAATTTCAATTGAAGCGTATCTCCCCAAATAACTTTATTGTTCTTTATACCGGTACTTATTTTCAATATTGACTTTGAAGGGCTTCCACATGTTAGAAGAAGAATAAAAGATATTAAGGGAAGCATAACTTTCATTAGAGATAGAATTGATAGTTAAATTTATTATGTAGTTGAAAACGAAATTAAGCATTTAAAATGATTGTTGAAATCAGATGAAGATCTTATATTTGTGTCGGGCAAGTCCTACACAACCAGCTCCTGTTTAATTCCCCCAGGGTGGGAACACAGCAAGGGTAGATAGTCGTAGCGGTGTGATGTGGGTTGCTTGCCCTTTTTTATTCATATGAAGTATGTCCAACTTATACATTAAAGGAATACTAAAATGGCAAAAGTAGTTTTGATAACAGGTGCCTCATCAGGCTTAGGCCTTTCAACTGCATTGCATTTACACAAAATAGGATATCAGGTATATGGTACCAGTCGAAATCCAGAAAAAAACACAATTACCCTTCCTTTTACATTAATTCCTTTAGAAATCACAAATAGTGATTCTATAGATTCGTGTGTTGCAGTGGTTTTAAAAAAAGCTGGACGCCTAGACGTTTTAATTAATAATGCTGGTGTTGGTATTACAGGGCCAATGGAGGAAATTGATCTTACTGCGGTTTCAGAAAATTTTGCTGTAAATTGTTTTGGTCCTCTTCAAATGGCTCAGGCTGTTTTACCGAAAATGAGGGAACAAAGCTCAGGTTTGATTATAAATATCACCTCTATTGCAGGGGTTATGGGACTTCCTTTTCGCGGTGTATATTCTTCATCTAAAAGTGCTTTTTCAATTATGACAGAGAGTCTTCGAATGGAAGTCAAATCGTTTGGTATACAAGTTTGTAGTCTCGCACCTGGAGATTATGCTACAGATATTGCTTCAAGGAGGTATCACGCTCCCGTAATTGAGAATTCGCCATATAAAAAAATTTATCAGGAAAACTTAGATATCATGAATAAGCATGTGTCAGATGGAAACCCTCCAAAAGAAATTGCTATTGCTATTGCTGAAATTATTAAAAAAGGAAAACCAGCAGTTAATTACCAGGTTGGTCCTTTTATGCAAAAGCTATCTAAAATATTAAAAGGAATTCTTCCAAATCGTATATTTGAAAAATTAATCATGAATCATTACAAACTATAAATCATACATATGAAATTTTTTATTGATACTGCTAACTTAGACCAGATTAGAGAAGCACAATCTCTTGGAGTACTCGACGGAGTAACTACTAATCCATCATTAATGGCTAAAGAAGGAATTACAGGAGAAAAAAATATTATTCAACATTATATAGATATTTGTGAAATTGTAGATGGTGATGTTTCTGCAGAAGTAATCTCTGTAGACTTTAAGGGTATGGTAAAAGAAGGAAAAATATTGGCAGCTTTACATCCACAAATAGTTGTCAAAATCCCTATGATTGAGGATGGCGTCAAGGCATTAAAGTATTTTTCTGATGAAGGGATAAAAACAAACTGTACTCTTATATTTTCTGCTGGCCAAGCACTATTAGCTGCAAAAGCTGGCGCAACCTATATGTCACCTTTTATTGGACGTTTGGATGATATCTCTACAGATGGTCTAAACCTAATTCAAGAAATTAGAGATATTTACGATAATTATGGCTTTGAAACACAAATATTAGCTGCTTCTGTTCGTCATACAATGCATGTAATTGAATGTGCTAAAATTGGTGCAGATGTAATGACCGGTCCTCTTTCGTCTATCAAAGGCTTGTTGAAACATCCTCTCACGGATATTGGTTTGGCTAAGTTTTTAGAAGACTATAAAAAGGGTAACTAGAGCTCTTTTAAAAGTGTTTCAAAGGTTATGTCTGAAAAATTACCAAAACCTTCTATAATATTTCCTTTTTTATTTATGATAATAGCTTTATTAAGAAGAGTTAGCACCCATAATTCACTAGCTTTTTCAAAATCAATTAATGCAAACTGATTTTCAATATTAATTTTCATTATTTCTTGAACTTGATCAACCATCGTATTAAAAGGCTGAATACAGATGCCTACAAAACGGAGTTGTGGATTATTTGTTTCTAATTTTTTTAATCTCTTTAGGGTATTTTGATAATGATTCATTTGCGTTTGAGACCAAAAGTAAAACACTGTAGTTTTATTAGAAGCTAAACTATTACTACTTATTGTATCTCGAGAAATGTTTTGAAGTTTAACTGCTGGTAAAACTTTATTTTTTGCCATT
>Ga0307995_1001188_pt1 | contig 16577 bp, 9 predicted proteins | sample EllFjometagen262_FD_203132 | JGI IMG/M metagenome (GOLD analysis project Ga0307995, IMG submission 203132) | Marine microbial communities from Ellis Fjord, Antarctic Ocean - #262 | ecosystem: Environmental > Aquatic > Marine > Unclassified | place: Southern Ocean | collected 2014-11-02
AGCCCACCCATTCGAAGAACGGTAGTTGAGAACTTATCTTCCTGTGTTAGTATTCTTTCACATAAAGCCAATTGTTTCCCAGTATTTGTTTCGGGGAGCAAACTGCTTTCTTCGGTAATCACACGTGATTTACTTCCATATACTGATGTGCTGCTAATAAAAACAACTTCTTTTATTTTATAGTTTAAGCAAGCTTCTTTGCAATGCTCAATTACAAAATTGAATCTTATATTTGGATTAGATCTTAGTTTTGGTGGTATTGCAATGATTAAAACATCAACAGAATCAAAAAATGTCAAATCACCTGAAATTCCGTCTTCTGAGATCTGGAGCAGAAATGGCATAATTTTTTTAGATTTTAAAACATTTAATTTGTCTTCTGAAGTAGTGCTGCCTTTAACTTGGTGGCCTATAGTTAAAAGATGTTCGGCAAGAGGGAGCCCAAGCCAGCCACATCCAAGAATAGCAATGTTTTTTGAAAACAATTTATTTTTAGTCATATAGCATAAATATAAGAAGAAGTTCAAGATATTTAAATTTGTTTCTATTTTGTTTTATGTTGCTTAAGTTTGAATTAGATGGAGCTCGTATTATATTTTTTATACCTTAGAGAATATCTAAATCTTCAATTATGGCAATAAAAAGTTTTCAGGGAGAACGAGAACCACAAAAAAAGGTTAAACAACCCACCGTTTTAGTTAAAGACATTATGACTACTAATTTGGTGCTTTTTACCATTGAGCAGTCCATTCATGAAGTTATGAATGCCTTTATAAAAAATAAAATCTCGGGTGGTCCAGTAGTAGACGATCGAGGTAAACTGATAGGGTTAATTTCCGAGGCTGATTGTATGAAAGAAATTTCGGACAGCCGCTATTTCAATATGCCTATTCTTGATAAGACTGTTGGTCATTTCATGACAAAAGAAGTTGAAACTTTACCAGCATCCATGACGCTTTTTGATGCTGCATCTAAATTTCATGATACTAGTAGAAGAAGGTTTCCTGTTCTAGAAAACAATAAACTTATAGGACAAGTAAGTCGAAAGGATGTTGTAATTGCAGCAATTAATTTAAAAAGTCAGAGTTGGCGCTAATCAAATATGTGTTTAGCAGCCCGAAATGTATTTGCATGAGCACCAACAATTACTTTGATTTCTTTAGAATAACCACCGCCCATACTGCATTGAACGGGAATGTTATTCTTTTTACAAAGTTCTAGCACAAAAACATCTCGTTGTTTACAACCGGCTACTGTGAGCCCTAATCTTCCTAACTTATCTGTTTTCAATACATCTACTCCGCAGAGATAGAATATAAAGTCTGGTCTTGTTTTCGCTATTAAACCTGGTAAAACCTTTTTTAGGATACGGAGAAAATCCGCATCATTACAGTCGTCTTCAAGAGCTATGTCTAAATCACTTTGTTCTTTGTGAAAAGGATAGTTTTTTTGACCATGCATTGAAAAAGTAAAAACATTTGGATTGGATTGAAAAATTTCTGCAGTCCCGTTTCCTTGATGGACATCTAGGTCGACAATTAAAATTCGATCTACTAGTTTTTTATCTAATAAATACTGCGCGGCAATAGCCTGATCGTTTAATAGGCAAAATGCCTCTCCGTGACCTTTGAACGCATGATGAGTTCCGCCAGCAATATTCATTGCTATACCTGTTTCAAACGCTTTCATTGAGCCTTGAATTGTACCTCCGGCGATAATAATTTCTCTTTCGACAAGTTCTTTAGATAGAGGGAAACCAATTTTTCGAGCTTCCGATTTATTAAGAGTTAGAGTACGTAGTTTTTTGATGTATTCAGGTTCATGAACACGTTCAATTATTGATAGGTCTATCGGTTTAGGAACAAAAAAATCTTCTTGAATACAGGTTCCATCATACATTAATTGCTTTGGAAGTAAGTCATATTTCTCCATCGGGAAACGATGCTTATCTGGAAGTGGTAATTGATATTTCGGGTGAAAGGCAATATTGAGCAAAACCGGTTCTAATTGATTTCGAATCCGTTGCCAATATTTTCATCTTCAGGACCAATCACAATAAGTTTTCCTTCTTTGTTTTCGGTCATCAATAACATGCCTTGACTTTCAACACCTTTTATTGTCCTGGAGTCTAAATTAGCTAAAACAGTTACTTTTTTGCCTATCATTTCTTCAGGAGAATAACTTTCTGCTATTCCTGACACAATGGTTCTTATTTCAAAACCTAGATCAACTTTAAGGTGAAGGAGTTTTTTTGTTTTTTTAATTTTCTCAGCAGCAATTACAGTTCCAGTTCTTAAATCCAGAGCACTGAATTCATCAAAACTAATGTTTTCTTTTACTGGAGAAAGTTCAAAATTATCATCCATATTATTTTTTTTGGTAGCTTCTAATTTATTAAGTTGAGCCTGAATTGTTGCATCTTCAACTTTAGCAAATAATAATTCTTGCTTTCCGATTATATGTCCAGAAATCAAAAGGTCGACTGAAGTTGAGATATCGTTCCATTCAGTTGGGTTACTTATGTTTAAAATTGTTCTAAGCTTTTTGGCACTATGAGGTAAAAAGGGCTCCGAAACAGTAGCAAGTGCTGCAGCTATTTGGAGTGCAATATTCATGATAGTTTCAACACGAATTGGATCAGTCTTTATAAGTTTCCAGGGCTCTTGCTCGGCTAAATATTTATTTCCCAAACGGGCTAGATTTATGAGCTCTTGACTTGCTTCTCTAAAGCGGTATCGCTGTATGCTTTGCCCAATAATCGCAGGGAAGGCTTTCATTTTTTTAAGAGCCTCGATATCTTCATTGGTAAGGTCTTTTCTCGCAGGAACACTTCCAGTATAATATTTTTGAGTCAACACACTTACTCGGTTAATGAAATTTCCAAAAATTGCGACAAGTTCATTGTTGTTCCTTGCCTGGAAGTCTTTCCAAGTAAAGTCGTTATCTTTTGTCTCAGGAGCGTTTGCTGTTAACACATAACGCAATACATCTTCTTGACTAGGAAATTCTTCTAGGTATTCGTGTAGCCAAACTGCCCAGTTTTTGGAAGTTGATATTTTATTCCCCTCTAGATTTAAAAATTCATTTGCAGGAACATTTTCCGGTAATATATAGTCTCCAGCTGCCTTTAGAATACACGGGAATATTATGCAGTGAAATACAATGTTATCTTTTCCTATAAAATGAACTAAAGAGGTTTCTTCATCTTTCCAATAGGGCTCCCAGTCTTTATTATTTTTTGCTGCCCATTCTTTAGTAGAAGAAATATATCCAATGGGAGCGTCGAACCATACATAAAGCACTTTGCCGTCTGCCCCTTTGGCAGGCACTGGAATTCCCCAATCCAAATCTCTTGTAACTGCTCTTGGTCTAAGTCCTTCGTCTACCCATGATTTTACTTGTCCATAAACGTTAGGTTTCCAATCGTCTTTATGACCTTCAATAACCCATTTTTTCATAAAATCTTCGTACTGATCTAGAGGTAAAAACCAGTGTTTAGTTTCTTTAAGAATAGGTTCAGCACCCGAAAGTGTTGATTTAGGATTGATGAGTTCTGTTGCATTTAAAGAACTACCGCATTGCTCACACTGATCCCCGTATGCTTCTGTGTGGTTGCATTTTGGACAGGTTCCTGTGACAAAGCGATCGGCTAAATATTGGTTTGCTTCCGGATCATAAAGTTGTTCTGTAACCTCTTCAATGAATTGACCAGCACCGTTCATTTTAGTAAAAATTTCTGAAGCAGTTTCGTGATGAATCTTTGCCGATGTTCTGGAGTAGTTGTCAAAAGAAATTCCGAGTTGAACAAACGACTTTCTAATCATCCCATCATACTTGTCAATAATTTCTTTAGGAGTTACACCTTCTTTTTTAGCTTTAATAGATATAGCTACACCATGCTCATCACTACCACAAATAAAAGCAACATCTTTCTTTTGAGCGCGCAAATAACGACTGTAAATATCTGCTGGCACATAGACCCCAGCTAAGTGCCCTATGTGTATAGGTCCATTAGTGTAAGGGAGTGCAGCAGTAATTGTATATCGTTTTGCAGAAAGAGCCATAGTGTAATTTTCAACAAAAATAAGTCTTTTTTCTCTTGCAGTTTACTATTTTGTAAAAGCCAACCAAATTTTATTATGAGTGAATCCTATACTTTCGGTCAAGTTGCTGAGCAAAAAGCAGTCAATTATATAAAAGAGATGATTTATATCGTTTTAGAACAGAATTATAGATATCGAAAAGCTGGAATTGATATCATAGCCTAAAAGGATAATTTTATTGTTTGCATCGAAGTTTAAGCACGATCTTCTTCTTATTTTGGAATGCCAGAATCTTTTTTAAGTCGCAAAAAAATTTATTTATTGGTTATGGCTATGGATGCTTATGTTCAAAAGAATAACCTAAATCTCGAAGTTCGCTTTGATTTCATTACTTATTTGGTTGAAAATGGAACATGGACAAGAGATCGTGTTAATGACGCATTTTACCCTTTTTAAACATTTTTATATTAAATAAAAATGTTATAAATAAAACATCTTGTTTTTATTTTTATATTTTAGCAATTAATTTAACGTTATATACAAAATGAAAACCATTGCCTCTGTAGTTGAAGACTACATTAAAACAAAGCCTTTTTTGTCTACAGCACTTTCTCAAGGGATTATTAATTTAACTTCTTTGTCAAGGCAAATTCAACCAGAAATTGAAACTATTTTACAAAAGGAAGCAAGAAGTGGAGCTATAGTAATGGCCTTAAAGAGAATTTCGGATAACATGGAATTCTTATCTACTCACAAAATAGTTAAGGTTTTGAAAGGTATTGGAGACATTACAGTTCGATCTTCTTTAAGTGATTATAGCTTTAAAATTTCAGACACTTTGCTTAGTGCTCAGGCTTCATTTTTAGCTCAAGTTAACGACAACAAAGAAGCGTTTTATACTTCTTCTAGAGGAGTTTCTGAATCTAACATCGTTATAAGTAACAACATGAGTCATTTGGTAGACGTTTATTTTAAAAACGAAATATTACTTGAAAAATCAGAAGATTTATCTTCGGTAACGATTAAGCTACCTAATGAAAATGTTGATATTCCAGGGATATATTACTTTATTTTCCAGCGTTTGTCATGGGAAGGAGTCAACATCCGTCAGGTAATTTCAACCTCAAATGAGTTTACAATCCTAGTAGACGAAGATGCTGTTAATACGGCTTTTAAAGTAATTAAGGATTTGAAACTACTCTAAATTTGGAAGCACCGCAAGCGCCTGCTCAACACTTTTAATATCCTTAAATGCTAATCTTAGGCGAAGTCCAGATTTGGTTTGCTTTTCCTTAATGCTTACTTTATTTGCATTTTTTTGCACCCAGAGCAAAAGCTGATTGAAGCATTCACTTTGATAAAATGGACTTTCCTGATCAGCAATAAAATAGCCAATGCATTGATTTTTCTTGAGTAAGATTCTGTCTATTCCTAAGTGAGCCGCTTTCCATTTCAATCGGACGCTGTTTAAAAGGGCTTCTGCTTCAAAAGGTAAAGGGCCAAAGCGGTCTTCTATTTCTTTTTGAAACTGAGCCAATTCTGTTTCCTCTTTTAGTGAACCTAAGCGGCTATAGAGCGTTAATCTTTCACTGACAATATTGATATAATGGTCTGGAAAAAGAACTTCTAAATCCGTATCAATTTGAATTTCTTTGACATAATTTTTTGTAACTATTTCTTCTTGATTACTATAAAGTGACTTGAATTCATTTTCTTTCAATTCCTCAATAGCCTCTTTTAGAATTTTCTGATAGGTTTCAAAACCAATATCGTTTATAAAGCCACTTTGTTCACCCCCTAACAAATCTCCAGCTCCTCTAATCTCGAGATCCTTCATTGCGATTTGGATTCCCGACCCTAGTGCTGCAAATTGTTCTATGGCTTGAATTCTTTTTTGTGCATCACTTGATATGGTACTAAAAGGAGGTGTAATGAAATAACAGAAAGCTTTTTTATTACTTCTCCCAACTCTTCCTCGCATTTGATGCAAATCACTAAGACCAAAGTTTTGCGCATTGTTAATAAAAATAGTATTGGCATTAGGAACGTCTAATCCGTTTTCAATGATTGTAGTAGCAACAAGAATATCAAATCCTCCATCCATAAACTGGAGTAAATTTGTTTCAAGTTTTTTCCCATCCATTTGCCCGTGTCCAATTCGGATTCGAGCGTCTGGAATAAGCCGCTGCAACATTCCGGCAACTTCCGTAATGTTTTCCACTCGATTATGAATATAGTACACTTGCCCCCCTCGCTTAATTTCATACGAAATACTATCGCGAATTATTTCTTCATTAAAGCGAATTACTTCACTTTCTATAGGATATCTATTGGGAGGAGCAGTAGCGATTACAGACATGTCTCGAGCTGCCATAAGGCTAAACTGAAGGGTCCTGGGTATCGGTGTTGCTGTGAGAGTTAAAACATCTACATTAGTCTTAAGGGCTCTAAGCTTTTCTTTAACAGCAACTCCAAACTTTTGTTCTTCATCTACAATTAAAAGACCCAAATCTTTAAACTCAACACTCTTTCCTACCAGTTGATGAGTTCCAATGATGATGTCAATTTTTCCGCTTTTAAGATCTTCAATTATTTGTTTTTTGTCTTTTGATGATCTAAAGCGATTCAAGTAATCAACTCGAACAGGGAGCTCTTCTAAACGCTTACTGAAATTCTTAAAATGTTGAAATGCTAATATTGTTGTAGGAACTAGTACAGCAACTTGTTTGCTGTTATCAACCGCCTTAAATGCAGCTCGAATAGCAACTTCTGTTTTTCCAAAACCTACATCGCCACATACTAAGCGATCCATTGGTTGCTCACTTTCCATGTCCTTTTTAACATCTGCAGTAGCGGTGATTTGATCTGGCGTATCTTCAAATATAAAAGAAGCTTCCAATTCATGCTGTAAATAGCTATCCGGATCACAAGCATAACCAATCTTTTGACGTCTTTTGGCGTAAAGTTCGATTAAGTTAAAGGCAATTTGTTTTACCCTGGTTTTTGTCTTTTGCTTTAAACTTTTCCATGCAGTTGATCCTAGTTTATAAATTTTAGGAACCTTTCCGTCTTTTCCATTGAAACGAGATATTTTATGGAGCGAATGAATACTGAGGTATAATATGTCGCGATCGGCATACACTAGCTTTATTGCCTCTTGTTGATTCCCTTCAACGTCAATTTTTTGAAGCCCTCCAAACCTTCCAATCCCATGATCAATATGGGTTACAAAATCACCAACTTCAAGATGCGTTAGCTCTTTTAGAGTAAGTGCTTCTTTTTTGGCTTTGGTTGTTTTTAGTTGGTATTTGTGGTAACGTTCAAAAATTTGATGGTCGGTAAAACAAGCAATTTTTGCATCAACATCTTCAAACCCCTCAAATAAAGGAGTCACAATTATTTTGTAATGAACGGTATTTTCACCTTCTTCGAATATATCTTTAAAGCGTTGAGCTTGTTGCTCGCTGGCGCAACATATAAAGTTCTGATACCCTTTTTGGTGATTGTCGTTCAAGTAGTTTATAAGCCTATCGAACTGGCGATTAAATGCCGGTTGGGGTCTCTGTTTGAAGAAAATATCTTCTTGTTTAGGCAGGTCTGAGCTTTTGGTTAAACTAACCGTGTTTAACATAGAAGCAGTAGCCGTAAAATTGTCTTTAGATGTAAATAAAATATCAGGAGACAAATGCTGAGTTTCCGTGTCCAATGCCTCGAAACTACACAGAGCTTCTTGATAAAATCGATCTAATTTTGAAGCAATAAAATCAAAATTTTGAGTCACTAAAATTCCTTTTGGAGCGATCACTTCAATTAAACTTTTTCTTTTGGCTCGAGTAAATCCTTCCGAAGTATTTGGGAGTAATTGTATTTTATTGAGAGTGCTTATAGACAGCTGTGTAGCGACATCAAAACTCCGAAGACTTTCTACCTGGTTGTCATAAAATTCAATTCTGTAGGGATGCTGATTTGAGAAAGAGAAAACATCAATGATTCCTCCTCGTACAGAAAACTCTCCTGGTTGAGTAACAAAATCTACACGTTCAAAATTATATTCAAAAAGCATTTCATTCACAAAATCAAGCGAAAGAGAACTGTCTTTTATTACTTCGAGTGTATTCTTTTTTAGTGTAGCCTGAGAAACTACTTTTTCAAATATTGCTTGAGGATAACTAATAATCAGTTTAGGTTTTTTGGAGCCTCCTAATTTTGTTAAAACTTCGGAACGAAGTAATACGTTAGCATTGTCTGTTGTTTCGGTTTGATATGGTTTTCGGTAACTGGAAGGAAAAAAAAGAACATTTTTATCTCCAAAAATACGTTCAAAATCGTTGAGTTGATAAGCAGCTTTTTCTCGATCTTCACAAATGAAAAGCATTGTTTCCCCTAGCCTTTCAAAGCAGTTTGCGAGTATAAAACTAATTCCAGACCCTACACTTCCTTTTAAATAAAGACATGCGCTATCCTTTAAAAGTTGCTCTTCGAGCGCTTTTTGATTTTTGGTATCCGAAAAGGAATTAATAAGAAACTCGATCCCTATATTTTTTGGTAAATATAAGTTCATTTTTTTTCTTTTCAGACCATCTAAACAGATTTTAACGCCTTATTCCAAGAGCATTTTTCAAAACGTTAATTCTTTTTTCAAATACGTTAATAACTCCCTTTAAATCCTTTTCCGTTCCCGGATTGAATTTCCTATTTTCGTTTTCATGTACATCATATTCGATACCGAGACTACTGGACTTCCAAAGCGCTGGAAAGCACCCTTAACTGATTCTGAAAATTGGCCTAGGTGCATCCAAATTGCATGGCAAATTCACGGCCAAAGTGGGGAACTGATGTCTCACGAAGATTATTTGATCCAGCCCGAAGGATTTACAGTTCCATACGATGCAGAGAAAATTCATGGTATATCGACCGAACTCGCAGAAAAACAAGGATTGCCATTAAGCGAAGTATTGGATCTTTTCAAAATAGCTTTAGGTCAAGCTGAATATGTTGGAGGGCACAACGTTTCTTTTGATTTGAATATTATGGGTGCTGAATTTTTCCGTTTAGGAGATTCAAATCCTTTGGAGGGTACTCGAGTTATAGACACCTGCACTGAAGAGACAGCAACTTTGTGTCAGCTTCCTGGAGGAAGAGGAGGGAAATTTAAGCTCCCAACATTAACCGAACTCTATAAACATTTATTTAAAACAGGTTTTGGAGAAGCACATAACGCCACTGCTGATGTAGAAGCAACGACACGTTGTTTTTTAGAATTATTAAGAAATGGGCAACTAAACCCACCTGCCTTACAAGACAAAAAGGAACAGGTTGTTATGCTTCAAGAGGCACAAACCAAGACAATCGGGTTGATTGGTTTGAAGCACTTAAATTTGAAAAAAGCTTCAGAAGCCCTAGTTAAAAAGGAAGAAGTTGAGCCAGCAGCGCCTAATTCATTAGAAGCATCAACCGAGCTAGAAGCTTCATCCTTTGTGCATTTGCACAACCACTCCCAATTTTCTGTACTTCAAGCCACATCTAAAATGAGCCAAATGGTAGCGCTTGCAGTTGAACATCAAATGCCGGCGATTGCAATAACGGATCATGCCAATTTAATGGGCGCATTCCATTTCATAAAAGCAGTTGGTAATCACAACAAAGATGCTTTAACAGAAGCACAAATAAAGCCTATTGTTGGTTGTGAATTTTACGTCTGTGAAGACCATAAAGACAAGGCAAGAAGAGATGATGGTTATCAAATAGTATTTCTTGCTAAAAATAAAAAGGGGTATCACAACTTGGCGAAAATGAGTTCAATTGCTTATGTAGATGGCTTTTACTATGTACCTAGAATCGACCGTGAGATAGTCGAGAAGTATATGGATGACTTAATTGTTTTAACAGGAAACCTCTATGGTGAAGTTCCTTCAAAAATATTAAATATTGGAAACCGCCAAGCAGAAGAAGCATTACAATGGTGGCACAAAAAATTTGGAGATGACCTATATGTAGAACTGATGCGTCATGGTCAAGAAGACGAAAAACGAGCAAATGATGTGTTGGTTTCCTTAGCAAGACAATACCAAATCCCATTAATTGCCTCTAACAACACTTACTATGCTTCCAAAAAAGAAGCAAACGCCCACGATATTTTACTATGTTTAAAGGAGGGTGAAAAACAAGCAACCCCTATTGGAAGAGGGCGTGGTTTTAGATACGGTTTTCCAAACCAAGAATATTACATTAAGTCACCAAACGAAATGAAATCGTTGTTCAAAGATTTGCCAGAAGCAATTTTGAATATTGAAAAACTAACAGATAAAATAGAGCCTTTTGAACTTGCGAGAGAAGTTTTGCTTCCTAAGTTCGATATTCCAGAATCTTTTTTGGTAGAAGAAGACCCAGATGGAAAATTAGGTGAGAATAAGTATCTCCGTCATTTGACATATGAAGGAGCAAAAAAAAGATACGGAACATTATCAGATAAAATTACGGAACGCATTGATTTTGAATTAAGCGTTATTGCAAATACCGGTTATCCGGGTTATTTTCTGATTGTACAAGATTTAATTGCAGCAGCACGAGGCATGGATGTTTCGGTAGGTCCAGGCCGAGGATCAGCCGCTGGTTCTGTTGTAGCTTATTGCTTGTGGATTGTAAATTTAGATCCCATAAAGTACAACCTTCTTTTTGAGCGTTTTCTTAATCCTGACCGTGTAAGTATGCCCGATATTGATATTGATTTTGATGACGAGGGGCGTGGGAAAGTAATGGACTATGTAATTAATAAGTACGGTTCAAATCAAGTCGCTCAGATTATTACTTACGGAACTATGGCCGCCAAATCTTCAATCCGAGATACGGCACGTGTTCTCGATTTGGCATTGAACGAAGCCGATCGTATTTCAAAGTTATTGCCCAACATTAAACTGTCTAAGATTTTTAGTCTTTCAGAAAAAGAGCTAAAAAAAGTTTTACGAGCAGATGAATTTTTAAAAGTAAAAGAATTCCTTGCCCTTTCTGAGGAGACTAGTTTGTCCGGCGAAACCATACAGCAGGCGAAAGTGCTAGAAGGTTCGTTAAGGAATACTGGAACCCATGCATGTGGTGTGATTATCACCCCAGATGACATCACCAAGTTCGTTCCAGTTGCAACAGCTAAAGATTCAGATTTATTTGTAACTCAATTTGACAACTCGGTAGTAGAAGATGCGGGTTTATTGAAAATGGATTTTCTTGGATTAAAAACCTTGACTCTAATTAAAGACACCGTCAAATTAGTAAAATATAAACACGACATAAGTCTTGATCCAGATACTTTTCCTCTAGACGATGTCAAAACATATGAGCTTTTTCAACGAGGTGATACGGTTGGTATTTTTCAATATGAATCTGCAGGAATGCAGAAGTATTTAAAAGACTTAAAGCCAACTGTTTTCGCAGATTTAATTGCAATGAACGCATTATACCGACCAGGACCTTTAGAATATATCCCAAGTTTTGTAGCGCGGAAAAACGGGAAAGAAGAAATATCATATGACCTGGACGATATGGAGGAGTACCTTCAAGAAACCTACGGAATTACGGTATACCAAGAACAGGTAATGTTGCTCTCTCAAAAATTAGCAGGTTTCACAAAAGGTGAAGCCGACGTTTTGCGAAAAGCAATGGGTAAAAAAATACATTCTTTACTCGCTAAACTAAAACCTCAATTCGTAGAAGGTGGAGCTGCTAACGGGCACGACGCAGAGAAGTTAGAGAAAATTTGGAAGGACTGGGAGGCCTTTGCTTCCTATGCGTTTAATAAGTCACATTCTACATGTTACGCTTGGATTGGTTATCAAACTGCTTATTTGAAGGCACATTACCCTGCAGAATACATGGCAGCGGTACTGTCGAATAATATGAACGACATTAAGCAGGTAACCTTTTTTATGGAAGAATGCCGACGCATGGGACTTACTGTTCTGGGTCCTGACGTAAATGAATCTTTTTATAAATTTACTGTAAACGACAAGCAGGCCATTCGATTTGGTATGGGAGCTATTAAAGGAGTAGGTCGTGGTGCGGTCGAATCCATAATAGAGCACCGAAAAGAAGCACGATACACCTCTGTTTTTGATTTAACCAAGCGAATTGATCTTCGGGCGGCAAACAAAAAAGCTCTAGAGAACCTTACACTTGCAGGAGGATTAGATTCTTTTGGAAACTGCCACCGAGCACAATATTTTAATCCAGATGGTGATGGAATTTTATTCTTAGAAAAAGCCATTCGGTATGGTGCCAAACATCAAGAAAATTTAAATTCCTCTCAAACTAATTTGTTTGGAGATGATAGTCAGGAGCAAATTCAAGAAATTCAAATTCCAGATTGTGATGCATGGGGAACACTCGAGTTGCTTAAAAAAGAAAAAGAGGTTGTAGGTATTTATATATCTGCACATCCTTTGGATGATTTCAAAAGAGAAATGAAATATTTCTCCTCTGCTACATTTGATGTACTTAGTAATTTGGATCCTTTAGTTAATCGTGAATTGAGCTTTGGAGGAATTATAAACGACGTAGAACATTTGATAACCAAAACAGGAAAAGGATGGGGTAAATTTACTATTGAGGATTTTTCAGATCAATATGAATTTAGAATCTTTGGGGAAGAGTATTTAAAGTTTAGACACTTTATTCTGCCAAATAATTTTGTTCGTTTGCGTATCCGTGTGGCTGAAGGATGGCGAAACAGAGAAACAGGACAATTGGGACAGCCTAGAATTCAGTTCAAAAGTTTCGAAATGCTTCACGACACCCTAAAAACAAACATAAAAAAAATCACCCTAATGCTTGAGGTTAATCAGCTTAATGAAGCGGGTATTTTGGATTTAAAAAATACGTTACTTTCTTTTAAAGGTGATAAAGGATTTTACATTGACCTTTTTGAAACGGAAGAAAAAATTAAATTAACTCTTCCGAGCAGGAAGCAGCGGGTAGAAGTTTCTAACGAGCTTCTCAGTACACTTGAAGAAAAAAACATACACTACCGAATCAACTAAATAAATTGAGATTAATAATTTAAGTATAAGAAAATCAGATACCAAGAGCGGTCTTAGGCGAAAAAAAAAGATACATTTGTAAAAAATAAAATAATAACATTATGGCAATAGAAATAACTGACGCAAACTTCGATGAAATCGTATTAAAATCATCACAACCTGTATTGGTTGACTTTTGGGCAGCTTGGTGTGGTCCTTGCCGCATGGTAGGTCCTATTATAGAAGAGGTTAGCACAGACTTTGAAGGAAGAGCCGTTGTTGGAAAACTTGATGTAGATACCAATCAGGAGTTTGCAGCAAAATACGGTGTTAGAAATATTCCAACGGTTTTGGTGTTTAAAGGCGGCGAAATTGTAGATCGTAAAGTAGGCGTATCTCCTAAAGCAGCTTACGCAGAAGCACTTGAGGCTCTAGTGTAACTTCAGATTATATTTATTTGTGTTTTTAGCATCTTTTTATTTGAGATAAAGAAAAATGCAATGTATATTTGCAACCGTTAAAAGAGGTCTGGTAGTTCAGCTGGTTAGAATACCTGCCTGTCACGCAGGGGGTCGCGGGTTCGAGTCCCGTCCAGACCGCAATAATAATCCGTAATATCTTTATAAACAAGGTATTGCGGTTTTTTATTTCCTATTCTGGCAACATATTGGCAACAAACTTCATGGTTATTGTACGTTCAATTACATAAAAAGCCCAAAAAGTCCAGCCTAAAAGTTTCAATATTCACCCCACCCTCTCAATTTAAATCCGTTTTCCTTTTTGTGGTATGCTGCTCAAATGGGTATATTATCAAACTAATCCTTATTTCTAAGCCCAAAATTTATTTAGCCGCCTTTGTTTGTGGAATGTAACAACCTTTAAAATCACTTTCATTTAACAATTATTATTGCTAGATTAACTATATTACATAATTATTAATTATAAAAACAAATTTAAAATGAAAAAAATATTACTATTATTTACCTTTTTTGTAGTTTTTGCACTTTCTGCTCAAGAAGATGTCTTTAGCTACAACTATAGAAATGTTCCTGCCGAAGAAATCGATGCTTTTGTTGAGAATGAAGTTGTTTACTGGTCAGGAATACACGCTGTTTTAGTCAAAAAAAAACAAACTACAGGATGGGCAATGCTGAAGCGCATTGGAGGAAGAGCCTCTGATCCTAATATTTATTTTTATATGGGATTTGGTTCATATGAGAACTTGGACAATCTCAACAAAAACTGGCAAGTGGCCGAAGCAGAGTATAGAAACTCCATGGATCCTGAGAAGCTGACTTTAATTGATAAGCAATTAAACATTCCTAAAAGAATTGTAGGAGAAGCTATTTTTAATCGTCTAACATCAGTTAATTTAGACGGAGGCATGGATGACTGGAACTACTTAGTTCATAATTATAAAAATGCAGAGAACAAACTCAATTGGGTTCAGTTACAAGACAAGTACTTTAAGCCTTTTTTCGAAAAACAAATCAAAGCTAAAAACACAAAGCAAAAATATTGGAATGCAGCTGTTGTGCTAAATCCAACCGGTGATGCATATGACTGGAATGCATATACTGCGGATGCTTATACTAATCTTTCGGATGTTTTCAATCCTTGGAACAAAATAATTACTTGGCCAATAATTTCTGATGAGGATAAAGATGATTTTAGCGGGAATAATTTTTACAAAACGGTTATTTGGGAAAAAATCTTATGGCTAGATTCAAGTGGTAATTTAAAAAGCAGGTATTAGCTTTTTTTAGGATTTATTTAGTTAGTAAAACCCCATCTTAATAGATGGGTTTTTTGTTTAATAAACAGAGTTATTGTGCTCTCAATTATATAAAAACCCTAAAAAGTCCAGCCTAAAAGCCTCAATATTAACCCCACCCTCTCAATTTAAATCCATTTTCCTTTTGGGGATGTGCTGCTCAAATGGGTATATTATCTAACCAATCCTTCTTTACCGCCTGTTATATCGCTTGTTGGAGAATCAATAATCTATCTTCAAGTAGGAGACACCTATACAGATGCAGGAGCTACTGCAGAGGATAGTATAGACGGAGACATCACTTCTTCAATTACATCTTCTGGAACTGTTGATACAGCAACCGAAGGAACCTATACGATTACATATTCAGTTTCAGATGCAGCAGGTAACTCTGTTTCAATAACCAGAACAGTAGTTGTAAGTTTAGACTTACCTCCAACGATTACCTTAACAGGTTCTTCAACTATTACTCTTCTAGTGGGGGAAACTTACATAGAAGACGGATGTGTTGCTTCAGACCAAGAGGATGGAGATATTACATCATCTATAACTACCTCTGGAACTGTAGACACTTCAATAGCTGGAACGTATATTGTAGTTTATTCCGTTACCGATAGTTCAGATAATTCAGCTTCTGTATCAAGAGAAGTAGTTGTAAATACACCACCCGATACAACAGCACCAACAATTACATTAACAGGTTCTTCTACAATCAATTTAACCGTAGGAGACACCTATACAGACTCAGGAGCAACAGCTACTGATAATGTAGACGGAGACCTTACCTCTTCAATAACTACCTCTGGAACAGTTAATACATCTAGTGCTGGAACATACACAATAGTATACTCTGTTTCTGATGCTGCGGGTAATACTGCTTCAGTAACCAGAACAGTTATTGTAGGTGCAGCTGTTTCTAATTCAGGGAACATCTCTTTTATAAATGGCACGTGTGAGTGCCCTAATGCAACGGTAGGAGATACTGATGTAATTAATGGGGTAACCTATACTGCAGTAGATAATTCAACTATAGCAGGAGAGATAGCGAATGGGAATGTTAATCTGTGTACAACTTTAGTTACTGATATGAGCAACCTATTTAAAGACAATGCTTCTTTCAACTCTGATATTAGTTTTTGGGATACTTCTAATGCGACTGATATGTCTTATGTGTTTTTTACGGCAACAGCATTTAATCAAGATATTGGAGCTTGGGATGTTTCTTCTGTGACTAGTATAAGGGCTATGTTTGTTCAAGCCACTGCATTCAATCAAGACATTGGTAGTTGGAATACTTCTAGTGTTACTGATATGAGAGGTATGTTTAATAATGCAGCATCATTTAATCAAGATATTGGAAGTTGGGATACTTCTCAAGTTGTTAATATGGTGCTTATGTTTAGTGGAGCAGTAGCTTTCAATCAAAATATAGGAAACTGGGATACTTCTAGTGTGACTAATATGGTTGGTATGATTCAAGTTACTCCAGCATTCAATCAAGACTTGACAGGCTGGTGTGTTTCACAAATTTCGTCAGAGCCAGCTAATTTCGCGCTCCAATCCGCCCTTACAGAAGCCAACAAACCTCTATGGGGTAAAGAATTTACACTAGCACTTACAAGTGGTTCTAACTCACAAACAGTAACAGGGACAACAGCTATTACAGATATAGTATATACAGCAACACCTATTTGTGCAGGCTCTATATCAGCCTCTGTTTCAGGTTTACCATCAGGAGTAAGTATGACATTT
>Ga0307995_1001193_pt1 | contig 16563 bp, 18 predicted proteins | sample EllFjometagen262_FD_203132 | JGI IMG/M metagenome (GOLD analysis project Ga0307995, IMG submission 203132) | Marine microbial communities from Ellis Fjord, Antarctic Ocean - #262 | ecosystem: Environmental > Aquatic > Marine > Unclassified | place: Southern Ocean | collected 2014-11-02
CTTACTCAGGGGGAAGAGTACTAGGATATTATCATGGTTGGCTTCAATCTGGCTATCATCTCTTATAAATGTTTTGTGCGTTTATCCTTGAAAAATTTAAAAACTGCCCATACGTTTTAAAAACATAAATTAAAAGGGGAGAAAACAATGTCACTATATATGCTACAAGGTCGTTACACAAAAGAGGCTATGAGTTCTATTATTACCAACCAAGAAGACAGAACAGCTGCTGCTGCTGCTGCTTGTGAGAGTGTTGGTGGAAAGCTTGTGGGAATGTATGGCGTACAAGGTCAAGACTATCACATTATGGCAATTGCCGATATGCCGTCTTTGCAAGCTTACATGGCTCTGTACATGAAAATAATGCAGGCAGGTACATTTGAAACAATGAAAACTGTAAACCTTTACACCGGAGCTGATGTTGCAGCTGCCGCCGTAATGGCGAACGATGCATCATATACGCCGCCAGCAGGTTGAAAGACAAAGTAGGTTTTAAAACTGATTAATGGGGTCTCACTATAGTTATTAGTATTGAGACCTCAGAAATAAGTCCCAACTGTATTCTAACTTTTTCAGTGCCGTTGTATCTAAAGGGTTGATACAAACAAAACCCTCCCCCAACGAATCCACCACCCCAGCACTAAACCCCCGAGGTGCGTGGCGCGCGGCACTTGGTACTAGAAGTAGGCGCGGACAGCACCATCACCAACAATCAGGCTAGCTTTCGTTAGAATGTTGGTCAAATATTAAATAAAAATTGATTTAACCAAAGAATTAAAATTTCTTTTTATTGCGTTTGTTCGATGTGATAGTAAGGTTGGCTTAAGAGCATTAATCAAAGAAGAAATTGAAGAGAAGTGAGGTATAATGATTTACTGGAGAAGAAATATCTCATGACTTTTTGTGCTTATAAAAAGAAAATTTCAATATTTTTAAAGTGGATATTTCTCTTTCTAATAATTGTGGTGATACCCTCATGTGGATATAAAGGCCCTTACAATTATAAGGGTCTGGAGGTAACACGTATTGAAGTCCTTAAGTCAAAACGAATATTGACAGTTTATCACAATGATAAAATTATTAAGAAATACCCAATAGATTTAGGTTTTGATCCAAAGGGGCCAAAAAGAATTGAAGGTGATGGAAAAACTCCTGAGGGCAAATATATTATAAACGTACATAACCCTAATAGTGCTTTCCACCTTTCTTTGGGGGTGTCTTACCCTAACGCCAAAGATACTGCCTATGCAAAACTTCTAGGAAAGACCCCAGGAGGAGAAATTTTTATTCATGGCCAGCCAAATAATAGAAAGAAAAAGAAAGGATCAGACTGGACTGCAGGCTGCATTGCCGTGAAAAATAGTCATATAAGGCAACTATACTCTATGATTAAAAATGGTACAGAAATTTATATTAATCCATAATGCGAACAATTGCTAATCTCCAGTTATCAGCGTCCACCAAATTTTCCCGTTAGGCTCTTGAAAATATCCAAAGCCAAGCTTCTTTGCTTTAGGTGATAAGAGTACATTTCTAGTATCTTCTTGTTTTATCCAGGCAGAAATCGTTTCAAAACAACTAAATAAACAAACGTTTTAGTTGAAGGTTAAAAATAATAGTAATAAAGTAGTGATAGCTTAAATTTTGGAAGTGGTTAAATGCATAATAAGAAAAACTTTAAGTTTAGCAGACGAGCCTTTGTGTCAGGAACCTGTGCTATTGGATTGAGTGCGGGGTCCGGAGTTAGAGCTCAAACAATGTTTGGAACAACAGAAATAGAAGCAGATATATCCCCTGTTGTAAGAAGAAATATTTCTAGTTTTCGTTCACTTGATTGGAGACCATATTTTAAGAATTTGAGGAAGGGCGCTATTCTTGTGGATATAACGAGTAGGGCACTTCATATGTGGACGGAGAAAGAAACTTACTCATTATATCCTACTAGTGTACCTATGACGGATGATTTAATTAAGTTTGGTAGAACTTCTGTCGTAAAAAAAGTTGTTGGACCTACTTGGAGCCCAACACCAGAGATGAAAAAAAGAAACCCAGAGTGGCCAGATTTTGTTCCAGCGGGTCCGGATAATCCTCTTGGCACTCACGCGCTATATCTTGGCTGGAGATATTATCGAATTCATGGAACACACGATACCCGTAAGATTGGTCGTAGGTCGTCAAATGGATGTATTGGTCTATATAATGAGCAGATTGCAGAAGTTTTTAAACAATCAGTTGTTGGAACGCAGGTGCTAGTAATTTAACTTTATTATTAGAAAGAGGTAGTATTCTTTAATATTGCTATTAATTAAACTGGATGATCTCTCGTTGACCGATTTGAAAAAACGCTGGTGTAGATCATAGCATGATTGCCCAAACAGCAAGAACAAAACCCTCCCCCAATGAAACTACCACCCCAGTACTAAACCCCCGAGGTGCGAGGCACACGCCCCGTGCTCCAGCCCCCCCCTGGGGTGAGCCTTGCGCCTTTCAGTCATATCGATTGGGCTCAGTAACCCCTTCAAGCCTTTAACAAGGTTCACCGATCGTATTAACAGCTAATTCAGACATAGAATTGAATAAAAAGACGTTGAATTATGCATAGACTGAGATAGCTGAGTTGAATACGGTCGCCGCTTTAGACAAGACATAGGTTCTGAGTGCCTTAAAAGAACTAAATGGGAACCTAATTCACAGTGAAGTGACAGTTTTTTTGCTATCCAAATGGAACCCAAGTTTACCACATGCTTTCCACTCTTCACCGCGCGGTCCAATGCGCCGTCAAGATCAGACAGTTCAGTGACGTAGTCACGGTTACCACCAAGTCCCTTGACCACCTTGACCACCTTGACATTTTTACAGTAACCCAGTGTTACAAAAAATATAAAATACTTATGCTTTATGAAAGTTTAATTTAATAAAGGGCTGGAACCTATGACCATTCGACTACTCAAGACCCTAATAGCAATTAAAGAGAATGGCACTTTCAGCGCTGCTGCGAATGCTGTTTGCATTACCCATGCAGCAGTTAGCCAGCAAATGAAATTGTTGGAGGAAGAATGGGGCGTTAAGATATTTGATCGCTCACACCGTTCACCTGAATTAACACCTGTCGGACGTGCACTCTTAGCAAAGGCGCGCAAAGTTGTTACCGAATACGATAACCTGTTGCCTTCTGTCCTAGAAGATGGCGGTCTAAGCGGAGAATTGATGTTAGGCGCGGTTCCAACAACGTTAACTGGATTAGTGCCGCTGGCCGTGTCGTCATTGAAGAAGTCTTATCCAAAACTCATCGCGCGAATTCAACCAGGTTTGACCAATGATTTGACCCTACAGCTTGAACGAGGGGAAATTGATGCGGCTATTATAACGCGCCCTTCCCACATCCCAAAAGGACAGATATGGAGCGAAGTCGCCAAAGAAGAATTTCAACTCTTGGCAGCACAAGACACACGGTCCGATGATCCTATCCAACTCTTAAAGGATAATCCATTTATCAGATTCAGCCGCAATGCTGTGGTGGGATCAATGATCGAATCTTGGCTCCAAGAGCATAAAATAAAAGTTTCCGACGCCATGGAACTGGAAGGTTTGGAGGCGATTTCGAGTATGGTTCTGTGCAATATGGGAGTGGCTATTGCTCCCCGCCGTTGCGTTCAAACTATGTTTCCTTTGCCACTTAAAAGGTTGTCTTTGGGGCCCGATGCGCCGTACCGGACACTTGGTGTGATCTGCCGACAAGACAGTGCGAAAACCCGAGCAATTGAAGAGGTTGTCGCACGCCTTCACCAAGCCGTTGAGGTAGGATTGTTTTCTCTCGACACTGATAAGATGGATACTAAAAATGTGACTTGAATACTATACTAATCTCATTCTTGGCGCGACGTTTGGCGGGTTTATCAACGGGCTATGCGGGTTTGGAGTGACCCTTTTCGTGCTCGGTCAAAAGCGGAAACCCGCGCAGTGCTTCATCCATTCAATATAGCAGTGTTGGGCCTCACTTTTATCGTTTTTGCAACCAAAGGAGCGTATGCGTGGAAGGTTTTGCAACTAATCGGCGTGGCATTGCCAGTAACGATGATTTCTGCCCAGATAGGCATATCAATGTTCAATCGTGTGAACGACAATCAATCTCGACGGTTCATCATCGCATTGATGTTCCTGTCTAGAATTATTTTGATACTGCGCAATTTTGTTGCGTGATCTTATAGCACTTCGAAGACGGGCGCCGGCACCAACAACTTGTTCTCTACATTCACCACCAAAGGGTGCATCTTTTTGAGGTAGCTTTGCTAGATGGGCTAGGCCTGCAATAGTTTACGTCGCGCGAAACGGTGATCAAGGCTTTTGATGGCCCAAAACTAAACAATCTGATTGAGCGGCCCGATATCGGTGTAATAGTAGCCCACCATCTTTCCCAAGATGCTCACTTGGCAACTCCATAGCTTCTCCTTAGAGTTTTAAATACTGGTACTTGTCCGGCGTGCAACGTATATAATGTGTTAATCGAAAAACAGAGATCTTCTCCATCAGAAAAGTATGTCATTTGATCAGTTCTTCGCTCTTGTCGTCTGTTTCGCCAAACCGCTTCAAGGTCGCGGGACGCGTGCCTTCATAAACTTTATGCAGGTTCTTCGCGATCTTGGCATTTTCGCGTTCAAACAGGCAATTACCGGCATTATCTGATGCTACGATAAACGGTCCCATTTTATTACACTGGATCACCCACATCGCCTGAGCTAGACCAAGCTCTTTGTTCCAGTGGACCGCTTCGACCTTTTGTATGCCTCGACCCAACAATGCGCCGGTCCCATATCCAACGGTGCTCAGGTAGATGGCGCCATTTGGTACAAAGTAGTTTTTGTAGTCCTTACGGGTCATTCCGCCTTTGCCAATAACCAGTTTGGTGCCAGTTTTCGCTAACCATTCCGGCAACCATTTTGCAAAGCGGAAAGAGGCGGTGGCAGTGACCGCTCCCATCTCAAAGCTACCGTCGTCGTTAATCCGGGCGGCAGGTGAGCAATGGAAATTGGTGGCACTTTCGCGCGGTAATTCCATTGGAATTTTTGCTTTGCCTTCCAACACGTGCATGTAGACGCCTTCGCGGGCCGTATAGAGCAATCCGTCTAGATAGACGATGCTCCCAAGTTTTAACTCAGCCAAAGCCTCTGGTGTTGGCGTGGTACTTAGGCGGATTTCTCTTTGCTCTAAGGTGTTTACCATTCGACAGTCTCCCGGCGTTGATATTCAGTGAACCAATCTGGGTCCGTTCGGTACTCCACACGCCCGTCAGCAAATACGCGCGCCACAGCACGGCGTGATGAAAGACAAAACGCATGGACCGACATCTGCATGCCGCCCGTGTGGCAATAACCAACTTCGATATGAGTATCAATGACCATGGATTTGCCAACAAATCCCATGGCACCCATCCCGATGGAATTACCAAGTTCTTTCAATTCAAGCTCCAGCTCAGCGATCTTAGGGTCCGAGTTGCGGTCACCCACGATGCGCAAACAAGCCGCGCGTTTTCCCAAAACCATGCAGGTGTCTTTGCAGCCACCCAGTCCAATACCAATGATGGCCGGCTGACACGCTAAACCACGTTTGCCAAAAGCCACCAGACTGTCGAGGTAAAAGCGCTTGATGCCTTGAATCCCATCAGATGGAAACAGCATCCGGTAATCTGTGCCGAACAAGCCACCTTTATGAACAGTGATCAAATCGATCCATTCGCCGCCCGGCTCGTAGCCATATTCAATCTCTGGTGCGCCGATACCGACATTGTTATCATGGTCGGTGCGCCACAACGGGTGCACGCGGTTTGGCCGTAAGGGCACGCTGTTGGTGGCATTTGCCGTGGCGCGCCGCAGGGCCGCCTCAAGCGCTATGGGACCACCTTCAATCTGCGTTTCGTTGCCCATTTTTAAATACCAACGCGGCGTTCCTGTATCGCCACACATGGCGCGCCGGTCTTCTTTGGCGACCTCATAGTTTTCCAACATCGCTTGCAGGACAAAGGATGAAAGATCCCCGTCCTCAACCTCAGCGGCAGATTTCAAACCAGTTAGGTAATCATCTGGAATTTCAATCGCTGCCTTGTCCATCAAGATTTCTGCGGTTTTCTGGATCAAATCAATCGAGATCATTAGTGTGCCTCCACCAGTGTTTCGGGTTCGCCTTCCGGTAGGATTGTTTCGCCCGGCTTTACTATCGTAAATTGGACCTGCTCACGGGTCACATCTACGTCGCTCCCCCTCTGGCGTGCGACGGTGAAATATGAACTATCCATTCTTCCTGGTTCAGGGAAATCTTCGCGGAAATGCGCGCCGAGAGAGTTCTCGCGGGCAATACCCGCTTTTGCGATGACGGCAGACACGTCGCACAAAGATCGCATGTTCAGCCAGTCCTGCCACGTGAGGTTAAACACAAGGTTTGCGCTGTCCACACCAACCGTCATCAGCTCGTCACTGATCTCAGCCACACGTTTGATACCGCGCTCCATGCCGTATTCGGTGCGCATCACGCCCACATCTTCCCACATTGCTTCCTGTAAATTGTGACGAAGCGATTGAATGTTTGCAGGTTTGTTTGAAAACGGCTGTTGGGCACGTTCGATCTCGGCACTCAGTACTGTTTCGTCAGGATCACGTAGCGCCCCCATATTACAAATGTCCTTACCCATGACATCACCAGCGACTCCGCCGTATACAGTGGAGTTAGCGACACCATTGCCACCGAGCCTGTTTGATCCATGCGCGCCACCCGCATCTTCGCCCGCAACATACAGACCTTCCATTTCCGTTCTCGTATCGGTATCTACAACCACTCCGCCCATAAAGTAGTGGGCCGTTGGGACAACTTCAACTTTACCACCAGCAAGGTCAAAACCGCTGTCCGCACACCGCTTGACCATACCGCTGAATTTCTTTCGCACATTATCTGGTCCCAGATGGGCCATTGAGATGTAAACACCGCCATTCTTAGACGTATTGTTCTTACGCATTTCAGCATAGATCCCACGGCTGACCACATCACGAGTCGCACGTTCACCACGGGAATCGATATCAAACATGAACCGCTGCTCTGAGCCGTTCAACAATTGTCCACCTGCACCGCGAAGGCCTTCTTCAAGAACAGTCCCCGTCATCTTGGTATGATCGCCAGCCAACAATCCCGTCGGATGAAACTGCACCATTTCCATATCGCGAAGTGGGAGCCCTGCCCGTAAAGCCATGGCCAGGCCATCCATCGTTTTATCACCCGAGGGGGTATGGTATTTGTACATGGTTGGGCCACCACCGGTGCCCATCATCACAGTTTTTGCGCGGACAAAGCGGAACTTTCCGGTGCGCATGTCAATGAACAGAACCCCTGCCAACGCTGTCCCGTCTTTAGTTGGGATAAGGCCAATGGCACGATGCTCTTGTAGCTTTTCAATCGGTCGTGACAAAACCTGTTCCATCAAACGATTTATGATCTCGATTCCCGTCAGATCGCCCTTATGAACTGTTCGGTCTGCTGTCTGTCCCGCAAACGCCTTTTGGTGCAGCATGCCGTCCGCATTTCGGTCAAAGAAGCAGCCGACCTCATTTTCGAGCTCTCGCACACGGACAACAGCCTGTTCGCATAGTTTCCACGCCATATCCTGATTTGGAAGCCAATTGCCACCGTTAATCGTATCCATGAAATGGCGTTCAACTGTATCGCCACCGCCCAAGGCTACGTTGTAACCACCCTGAACCATTCGAGTACAACCGCACTTACCGATCAATCCTTTGACCGCTATGGTAATCTTGGTACCAGCAGGCGCAGTCTGTTGGGCATGGAGAGCTGCAAACATACCAGCGCCGCCTGTGCCAAGGATTAAGATATCAGTGTCGTGACGATCAATGTTGCTTTTGAGGGGCATGATTATATTACCTGTAATAAAAAAATTCCGGAGATTAGAAATGAGATCGCTAACGCGCCAGCAGCCAGCGTTTTTTGTCGATCTGACCAAGGCAACCATTCCATCGCTAGTAATCGTAAGCCGCCGAACATGTGAATAGCTAAGCCAAAGACAAGGCCGAATTCTGCTACTTTAACTAAAGAATTTTCAGAAAATGCAAGCAAATAATCAAGCTTCTGGGGCTGAGCCAACGCCATGGACAATATGTAGAAGTGAGCTGGCAAAAACAATGCCAAACCAAGGCCAGACGCCCTGTGCAACGCATACGCAAACCAAAGGGGATGGTCTCGATACGTCCGCTTCATAGCATTGTAACGGCTATTACAGCACGCCCTCCCATAAACAACATGATAACACAGATGCTCCATGTCAGCGTAGACAGGGCAAAACCCTTTAATCCAAGAAATTCGTGCACAATAACACGCAAGCCAATCGCAGAATGAACGGAAACTGCGATCACGAAGGTGGCATAAAATATGAACCAAAAAATGCTGCCTTGGGTTCGGCTGAGGATTTCGCCTGTACTCAGTCCACCCTGTACCGCGTAGATCATCACAGCGATGTGGATCAAGACAAACGGTCCCATAAAGAGGGCCGACAAGCGCTGCAACATATACAATCTGAGATTGAGAATTGGTTAGCTCCCTTTCTTCAGAAATGACATGGCGGTTGCGCGCTTCAGACCCGCAATTGCCTTCATTGGATTCAGGTCGTTTGGACAGTGAACCGCACAGCTACCTTGGCTGTGACAATTATGGCAACCACCATTGCCAGAAACTGCATCTAGAACGAATTGTTTGTCCGCATTTCTAGTGTCGTTGTACAACGTCCACGCGCGCAGCAATGCGGCGGGTCCAAGATAGTCGACGTTGCCAGCAACTGTGTCGCAAGAAGCATAACAAATCGAACAGTTGATACATTCAATTCCTGTGTTGGCTTCGACACGCGCACTGCTTTCTGGATCAATCAGTTCGATTGAATCATCGCGCGTTTTAATCGGATGATGCACGCCTTCAGCCTCAACCCATTTATTAAAGAATGGATCCATGTCAGTCGCGAGGTCTTTGATCACTGGTAAATTTCGCAGTGGCGCCACTGTCAGTTTGTTGCCATCCAACACCTTCTTGACGTGTGTCCGGCAAGTCCAGCGTGGCTTACCATTCACCATCATGGCACACGACCCGCACATACCCACGCGGCATGCATAGCGATATGTTAGATTTGGGTTCTGATTTTGCTGCACCCAAGAAACGACATCCAAAATCGTTTGGCTTTCTTGCGCAGGCACTTCAAAATACTGGTATGCTCCACCGGACACGTCACCGTGCCAAATCGAAACATCCATATGTTTTATGCCGTCAGACAACTTCAACTCCAAAATTAATCGCCGGGTCTCTTTAACTCTACATCTATATCTATAATTTCTTTAACGAAAAGCAATAAATACTAAACACATTCGTAAGAAATACTTAACATTCTACGTAACAAATATGCCAAACTGAAGTGATCCCATCGCCCTCACACTAAACCCCAGAGGCGTCCCCCCATGATCCAGGGTCCCCTGGGATGAGCCTTGCGCGCTTCGGTCATATGGATCAGGCGCGGTAACCCCCAAATCCACCCCTCCAGTACTAAAGGCCCGAGGTGCGAGGCGCGCGGCACTTGGTTCGGGGCCCCGGGTGCGTGGTCTAACGTCCTTCAGTCATTTGGATTGAGCACAGTAACCCCTGCCCTAGGGATCCACCTATCTGCATAATAAGTACTGCTCCAGTGGCCTGATTAAGCCTAAGTAAGATTGAACGAGGTACAAGGTGCTAAGGCCAAGAAGGGCCAATAACTAAGGGCTTATTTTGTTTCATTACCAACGGGTCATCTACTTTGGGTTTAATACTTTTGATAAAAGGTTGACGCCACTTTGATTGCATCAGCTCTACATAGGGAACGAGCTATTAAGTAAGGAATTTCACCAGGACCTGTACAATATTTACGTTCAATAACAAGCGTTGGCGAACCTTCTGGGACCCCCAACAACTCAGCACTGCATAGATCTAGTTGGTTTGCTGAAACTGTTTGTAACACTGACTTTGCTTCAAGCCCATATTCGTTTTGAATGATTTCAGCCACTGGTTTTCTGCTACCATTGAGCTCTTGGATCACTTGTTCGAACAAAACATCCATCCAGAGTGTCACCACCGCAATTGTACTGGAGTCTTCACCAATAGATTGTCGTAACATACGGACCTTTGCATATTTCCGACCTAAGTTGCACCCAAATTTTTCAACTAGCTCAGAATTGGCAGAAACAATAGAGTTAGAAATCAGGTATCTTTTACTTTCCTGACCAAACTTAATTAACTCATCAATGGATTGGATCGTTTCAACAAAAGACTCAGGGGGGTTTTTTGCTAACACTACTGATCCCTGGCCTTGACGTGAGGCAACCAAGCCTTTAGTTTTTAGATCCTGAATTGCATTTCTCACGGTATTACGGCTGACTCCAAAGGTCCGCATAAATTCAGATTCTGTTGGAAGAAAAGTTCCTAACTTGCGGCGTCCATCTTGAATTTCTCTTGCAATATGTTCTGAAATTAAACTGTATTTAGATTGCTCTTGAGACATATTTTAAATTAACCCTTGCTTTTTCAACTCAGTAACTTGATCTACAGTATACCCTATATCTCTCAAAATCTCTAGAGTGTCATGCCCTAAAGGTGTACAGGCTCGAGTTTCTTGCGGGTCCCCTGTAGAGATTGGTGATGTTAGTGAATTAAAATTCTGTCCACCAACTAGTGTCGTATGTGAGATTTTTCCTCTAGCTATTAAAGCTGGATCTTCCAGCGCCTCGCGGGGCGTTCTAATTGGTGCAATGGGAACTACTCCCCGAAGGGTCAGAAGCCAATCGTTTGTCGGTCTACTAGAAAATGCTAAATCCAAAATATGTGTGAGTTGTTCTCTATTCTTTAAGCGAGATGGAAAATCAATAAATCGTGGATCCTTCTTTAATTCTGGACACCCAACTTTTTCACACAAAAGATTCCAGAACTTTTCCTTATTACACATTATGTATATCCAACCGTCCAGAGTTTTATAAAGTTGGCAGGGCGCAAGAGATGCGTGGGCTGATCTCCGGGCACGCACTGGTTCATAGTCAGTGTTTAAAGCCCAAACGCTCAAATAGCTTAAATTATATAGTGCAGTGTCATAAAGATTTACGTCTATATCACGGCCTATTCCCGTGGTGCGTGCGCCAATAACACCTGAAACCAAACCCAGAGCCATATAAGTTCCAGCCATGAAATCAACAACTGACAATCCCATCCGCGTTGGAGGTGTGTCAGGGTCTCCTGACATATGAAAATAACCGGCTTCCGCTTGCATCAAAAAATCATATCCCGGCCAGGATTTACGTTCGCCTGTGCGTCCATAAGCTGAACAATGGGCGCATACGATTGCGGGATTAATATCTTTTAAAGCGTCATAGGTGATCCCTAGCTTTTCGGGAACATCGCCGCGCAAGTTATTTGCAACGGCATCCGCTGAAGCAACCAAGTCACCAAAGATCTTTTTCCCTTTGGGGTGGCTAAGATCCAAAGAAAGGCTTTTCTTTCCGCGGTTAATTGACTGAAAAAAGAGACTTCTATCAGTTCCATTTGCGCCATCGACGTAGAATGGCCCTAACCCACGAGCATAATCTCCTCCCAAGTTATGGTTTTCAATTTTGATGACTGTTGCACCAAGATCTGCTAACTGTTGTGTGCCAAATGGACCAGCACCGTATTGCTCGACGGCTAGGACCTTAACACCTGTGAGAGGTCCAGGCATGTCATTTAATCCTTTTTCGCATGTCATCTACAACTGAGAATCCGCGTTTAGTGGCCAAAAATGATCGTGTCATATGCATAACATAGGTCCCATCTTGATTTTTTCCCGAGTGACGAACACGTATAATTCCTGCATTTGGGCGAGACTTAGAGTCACGCTTCCCAAGTACTTCTGTTTCCGCATACAGTGTGTCTCCGACAAAAACTGGTGCTGGAATTTTTATTTCTTCCCAACCAAGATTTGCAATTGCCTTTTGACTGGTTGAGGATACAGACATTCCCGCCACAAGTGCGAGTGTAAGTGTCGAATTTACAAGTGGTTTTTTGAACTCAGAATGCGAAGCATAATTCAAGTCAAAGTGAACAGGATGGGTATTCATAGTGAGGTTGGTGAACCAAATATTATCCGTTTCGGTAACGGTCCGGCCAGGCCAATGTTCGTAAATATCACCGACTTTAAAATCCTCTAAATAAAGGCCTGGGTCTTCACGAAATCGATTCTCTGAGATTTGAGTCAAACCCGGTAATTGTCTTGTCATATTTTACTCCTTTTTATAAAATCTTTTATTAGGTGAGCCCGTGCTAGCACTGGGGCATCAATCATTTTTCCATTAAAACTGAAAGCTCCTCCACCCGCTATTTCTGAAGCATTCAGCATTTCAATTGCCTCACTAATCTCAGCTTCAGACGGAGTAAATACCTCGTTTATTACTGGTATTTGATCAGGGTGAATTGCAATTTTTCCAGAAAACCCCATGGATTTAACCAAAATTGCTTCTGTTCGAAGACCTTTAAGATCACTGTAATCCAGCCAAACACCATCCAAGACCGGCACCGGAACTGTGGCCGCAGCATTGCTAATTTGCCCTCTACCCCAAGCCAATGAAGTCTCTGACATTAATCCCCCAACTTCAGCCATGTGATCAGCAGATCCATATGCAACTAAAGAACTTTTTGGTGCCACCCTGAGTATTTCTGAGGCATTTGCAAGACCATGTGCTGTCTCCAAAGTTATTAGGGTTTTTACTCTGTGTTCGTTGGTAAGTGCATAAATTTGTGATATTTCGTTGGCTGAATTCACTTTGGGTAACACCAAGTATGACGGAAACACTGGCCAATCCAGTAATGCAGCAACGTCATAAATACCTTGCTTTGTGTTCATCGCATTGATTCTAACTCCAACTTTGTCACGCACCTCCCCCAACCCATCATTTGCAAACTTACCCAACTCTTTTAATGCATCTGTTTTGTCAGCAAAGCCTACTCCGTCCTCCAGATCTAATATAACAAGGTCTGCCCCAGATTTGAGTGCGCGTTCTAGTCGATCAAGGCGAGTGGCTGGAGTGAATAAAACACTTCGAACTAACATTTTTTTCCTTTATGATTTATTGGGTTGTACCAATAAATTTTATGCTTTATCTAAATATGTCAAGAGCAATAATGCAATACAACAATACTTAAATTCAGAAAAGGAGAGAAAATGTCGTTTTTTAGAAAAGTAATTGCTGCCGCTTTAATGGTTTGCATGCCTGCCGGTGGGAGTTTTGCCCAAGAGATGGTTTTCCGTATCTCTTTGAATACAAACCCTAATCACGTCCGAAATATTGCACTTGAAAGTTTTGTGACCAAACTGTCTGAGCGGACTAAAGGTAAGTTGGACGTTCAAGTATTTCCGTCAGGTCAGTTGTTTAAAGGTCCTGATGTCCCAAAAGCCCTAGCCCAAGGCGGCATCGAAATGGGTGTCCCAATTATTTTGTACCTTAGCCGGGTGGTCCCAAACGCTGGCCTATTAGATTTACCGATGTTTTTTGGACGTTCCATCGAAGAAGTCCATACTGTCATGGATGGGTCAATTGGTGCAGAATTGAACGCGGAAATTGAAAAAGTTATCGGTGTAAAAATACTTGGACCGTACCTAGATCTTGGACATGGGTCAATTTTCACAACAGATGTGCCCCTTAATTCTCTGGCATCATTAAATGGCCTTAAGCTCCGTGTCCCTGGAAGTCCTGCAGCAAAAGTTCGGTATAACAGTTTGGGTGTTGAGTCAGTTGCGATTAGTTTTTCTGATGTGCCTATAGCGCTTGCACAGGGTAGTATTGACGGGTTGATGACAACCCATGAAACGATCCGAAGTGCCCAACTTTGGGAGTCTGGATTGAAATACTCAATTGACACCCAGGGCACTTTTTATCAGTATGTACCGATGATTGGTAAACCTACTTGGGAAAAGCTTGATGCTGATGTTCAAAAAATCATTATAGAAACTTGGGCAGAGACTGTTGTAGGAGCTCGCATACTTGCAGCAGAGCGTCAAACCTCTGCGCGAGTAGAAGGTCAAGCAAACGGTATTAAAGGAGTTCAAGCAACTGTAGAAGAACTGGACGCCCTCCGCGTAGTTTTGATGGCACAGCAAGATGATATCGTAAGTTCTACAAGAATGGACAAAGCTTTTGTCGCCCGTGCCTCAGCGGCCTTGGGTAATTAAATCACGAGACAGGGCGGTAATACCTTCGTCCTGTCTTAAACCGGCGTCACTTATTCAATTAACAAAAGGGGTTCGACGGTGTTAAAGTCTATTGAGAGCAATGTTGGAGGTGCTTTAATCCTTGCGGCCTTGCTCCTTTTTCTCTCCGGAATGGTTTTAAGGTTAATTTCGTCCCCTCTGAGTGGAGGCTGGATTGTAGAAGTTTCAATTTATCTGGCTGCGTGGGGGTTACTATTGTCGGCAGCGGGCTGTGTGTCTGAACGCGAACACATAAGTGCAGACTTCTTTTTAAAAATGACAAGCGTACGCACACAGCATTTTGCAGAAATTCTATCAGCATTTACAGCACTTATTTTTTGCCTCTCATTGGCTTGGTTTGGAACAAAAGTCGTGCAGTTCGCATTTGCTTGGGATGAACGTGGCCCTTCATTTTTACAGATACCAACGGGTTATTATTACGCCGCTTTACCAGTTTCCATGTTTTTGTGTAGCTTGCGATATTTTATGTTACTTACCTCGTTGTTTAAAGAAGGTAACGAACCTACCAGGTTTGGAAAATAATCCTTGATCCTTGTTGTTTTCGCCATATTGCTAATTTTACTATTCGCCGGTTTACCGATCTTTGTAGCGTTGGGCGGCTTATCTATGGTGCTCTTGGTAACAAGCCATACCCCTGGAATTTCCATTGCGCAGGTTGTGATCGACAAATTGAATGGGGAAACCATACTGGCAGTCCCATTTTTTGTTATTGCAGCACAATTTATGGAGAGAGGTGGTATCGCAAAAAATCTAATCAATATGGCCGAAGCATGGTTGGGTTGGCTACGAGGAGGTCTGGCACTCACATGTGTTGGCGCGACAACTATTTTTGCTGCTGTTTCCGGCTCTTCGGTTGCTACAGCTTTGGCAATGGCGACCATTTTGGTTCCTGCAATGCTAAAACGCGGTTACGATCGGCCGTTTGCTGTTGGCGTGGTTGGTGCGTCGGGTACTTTAGGTATTCTGATTCCACCATCAATTATTCTTGTGATTTATGGCTTGATTGCAGAAACTTCTATTCCAAGATTGTTTCTAGCCGGTATTATTCCAGGCCTTCTTCAAGGTCTTTTATTTGCTATCTTCATTCTTTTCTACGCGCATAAGAAAAAACTTCCACGAACTGCCCTTCCGACGTTGGATAGCTTCATAAAGGCAAATATTTATGCGCTCCCTGCAGTAATCATCCCAGTTGTAATTTTTGTTGGTATCTACGGTGGTTACGCGACTATTGCCGAAGCTGCTGGATTGGCGGCATTTCTATCAATGTTTGTTAGCCTAGTTGTATACCGTGGTTGTACAATTTCGGAAGTAATTCCTATCACAGCAATCGCTGTGCGCCGATCAGCTTCAATCATTATGATTGTAGTAGCAGCTCTGTTGTTTGGTCATTGGCTTACTGAAACAAGAATGCCTGTCAAACTCGTGGAATATGTTACCGCAATTGATCTCCAAGCGTGGCAATTTCTTGTAATCATGAGCCTTGTTATGCTGATATTGGGAACTGTTCTTGAAGGGTTGTCCATCGTCCTAATTACAGTACCTCTGGTTCTTCCGCTATTACATCAATTCCAAATTGACCCGGTCCACTATGCGATAGTTGTTGTTATTAACATTGAAATGGCGATGTTGACGCCACCTGTTGGGTTAAACCTTTTCGTCTTATCTGGAGTTTCGAAGGCTCCGGTATCTGAGGTCATCAAAGGAATTCTTCCGTTCCTTGGCTTGATGGCGCTTCTTCTTCTACTCGTCGCCTTCATCCCGGAACTTTCGTTATTCCTTCCAAATTTAGTACTTTCCCGTTAACTTCTGAAGCTATTCAAATTGCACCTTTGATTAATTCAAACAAAACCCTCCCCCAATGAATCTACGACACCAGTACTAAGTGCCCGAGGTCCGAGACGCGCGGCACTTGGTCCAGGCCTCCCCGGGGTCAGCCTTGCGCATTTCAACTGTTTGGATTGGGCTCAGTAACCCCCGGTTCTTGGCCTTTGGTACCTTGACCTAGGGTTAAATGAATAATTGAACTATTTTGGGTGACTATGTAGTTCTCTTGGTAGATCTAATTACTTCTAGCTTTGGTTTAATAAATGTATAGGATTATTTAATATCATGATTCGAATAATAGAAAGGAATAACAAATGGCATCAGTAGAAAAAAAATCTTGGTCGAGCCCTGATGGATCTCAATCACCAGATAAAACACATGCAGCCACCATAACTTTTGGTCCAATCACGATAACCAAAGCGAACATGCAACCTGGCTGGAAA
>Ga0307995_1001196_pt1 | contig 16553 bp, 15 predicted proteins | sample EllFjometagen262_FD_203132 | JGI IMG/M metagenome (GOLD analysis project Ga0307995, IMG submission 203132) | Marine microbial communities from Ellis Fjord, Antarctic Ocean - #262 | ecosystem: Environmental > Aquatic > Marine > Unclassified | place: Southern Ocean | collected 2014-11-02
CTATTCACGCCGTTCACTCAAAAAAACTAAGTTTGGTTACGGCGTGTTCAGTTCTTATTTTTCTCCCATGGCCACAAAACAGTAGTAAATTGCTCTAACATCGATTTGCTTTTCTCTGGAACTGTTTCAATTTCTGAGGAGCTGACATCGGCTTGAGACTGCTCAAAATCTTGATCACGCACATCATCATTCTTTTTGCTTCTTGGCCACAGGTTCACAAAAACATCGGTCAATCCGGATTTTTTAGCATTTGCATCGGTTGCTGCCCGATCAGTGCCATGTGGAGGATCAACTTGATCAACCTCTTTTTTTCGAAGATCAAAAAATGATCCTTCGTATAAAACGTGTTTACCATCGGCATTCTTTTTAAAGGTGATGCCCTTAGGGGATGGGTTCTCTTTCTTTTTTTCTATCGAAGAAACAGCGTCACCCTCATTATTGAGTTTTGTTTTGTCCATGCAGCCAAAGAGCAAGAAAATACAAGTAAGAAAAATTATATTTTTTTTATACACGGAGCACTCCTCAGTCATTAATCGGACCACTGCAACCATAAGATTGAATGCTTATCCTCATACACTTGTAGTTTTATAACTGATCAAGAGTCCAGCTTTCCAGAACTATAAAGCAAGAAATTTTTTTCGACTAAACCAGCTAAATTTATAGCTTGCCTGACCTATATGCATTGTGCATGGGCGCTATATCGTCACTCAACAGATAGATATTTTGAAGCCACCCCCAAACCTACAACCCTGATCTGTTGCAGAGCCCATAAATACTAACGTAGCCACCCCCACTGGCCCTGCATACCCCCATACAATAGGTAACTGCCCAGCACATGAGCACACACACCTACGGGTAGGGTCACTGTAAGTCATCTACACGTACAGTACGTACTGCCATGGGTAAGAACATACAGATGCTTAACAACAGGCATATGTTTATCACCATCACCCCATCACTTCCCCTGTACTAGTAACGATAAGGATTACTCGTCATTCACCCTATAAGATTAGGTCAGTACAAACGTACAGTGATTTACATTTACAGTGCAGGACACTGTACATGACCCTACCCATGGAAGGATGGCTACGTAAGTCCGACATCGGACCTAACGGCACGTATAGTGACTGCAGATAGCTGTAGTAAGACACAGTAGACATAGACAGTGACTTGCATTTGATTGTAGAACGCATAAGCTGTTGTTATTGCTTGCGTGAGAACTCGGTTGGTGCGGGGCATAGGAGATGAATTCTCGCTACCCGCTCCAAACACCTCTCCCATGTGATTAACTCTAATTACAATTTGCCATAGGGAGGGTGCTCATTATTCTAACTCCTCAACAAATAACTTAAAATTGCATTTAAAATTAATGCGCCCGGCTGCTGTGTTTTCACTAAGGAACATGCCGGCCCAGAGGGGAAGATCAACTCTGGCTTTCTCTTGAGGCTCCAACGACACTGTATGCTGCTTGCCGGGTTACCAGGTTCATTGGGTATTCTACAGCTGTGCTGGTGACCGTAACGGCGTTGGCAACCAAGGCACCGTCTGCTGCGATATAGTCGTTTACTCTATTTGCTTAATTCGTAGGGAACGCTCAGTGCAGGACATAGAAAAGTGTCTTTACCCTCTTGTTGGTCTACCTGTGGAGCGGTACATCCCACAGACAGGATAAGGGGCGAGCATGGCACGGACACCAAATTCAGCGGCAGATGGAACCGAGGAACGCGCGTCTTCCAAACAGGTTGGCGTTTTACGTGCCTTGGTTCCCTATTTTGCACCCTATAAACCTTTGGTTATTCTTGCACTGATTGCGCTGACCATCACCGCCAGTGTCTCGCTTGTGTTGCCTGTGGCTGCAAGACGGGTGATCGATGGCTTTACCATGGGTGACGTTGCTCTGCTTAATCAGTATTTTCTGGGCGCTATTATTGTTGCGGCAATCTTCGCGCTGGGCACAGGGTTGCGCTACTATGTTGTAACCCGTCTTGGCGAACGTGTTGTTGCGGATATCCGAAAAGCAATTTTTGCGCGTATGATCGGCATGTCGCCAGCCTATTTTGAAAAACTGATGACTGGTGAAGTGTTGAGCCGGATTACCACCGATACCACTCTGATTTTGTCGGTGATTGGCTCGTCGGCCAGCTGGCTTTTGCGGAATATGTTGATGATGTCTGGCGGGCTAGTGATGATGCTTTGGACCTCGCCAAAGCTCACAGGCTTGGTGCTGTTGATCGTGCCTTTGATCCTTGGGCCAATCCTAACCCTTGGACGCAAGCTACGCGGATTGTCACGCCAAAACCAAGATTGGATCGCGGCATCATCTGGCAAGGCGTCAGAATCTCTTCTTTCAGTTCAAACCGTGCAAGCCTTCACCCATGAAGCGCGCAGTGGGGCTGAATTTTCGGATGTGACCGAAAAAGCTTTCGACAGTGCGCGGGCAAGGATAAAAGTCAGGGCCTTGATCACGATGATCATCATCTTCGTGGCTTTCAGCGGTGTGATGGGCGTTTTGTGGGTTGGCGCAATTGATGTGCGCAGTGGCCTCACCTCGGTCGGTCAACTGGTGCAGTTTGTGATCTATGCCACCATCGTCGCCAGCTCCACTGCAGCTTTGTCAGAGCTTTGGTCTGAGCTGCAACGTGCGGCGGGTGCGACTGAGCGGTTGGTTGAGCTATTGAACGCTGAAGACACCATTGCAGATCCAAAGACCCCTAGGAGACCGAGTGTCGGAGCCGTTGTCTTCGAGAATGTAAATTTCACGTTTCCCAATCGCCCCGATGCATTGGCGCTCAATAACATCAGTTTTACTATCCAACCGGGCGAGACCGTTGCTTTGGTTGGGCCATCGGGTGCGGGTAAATCTACCATCATCCAAATACTGCAAAGGTTCTTTGATCCGCAAGAGGGCCAGATCACCTTTGGCGGTATTTCATTACCCGAGATGGAGCGCAGTGCTTTTCGCAAGTTTATGGCCCTAGTTCCGCAAGACCCGGTGATTTTTGCGAGTTCTGCCTATGATAATATTTTGTTTGGCCGCCCGGATGCCAGCAAGGATGAGGTGGTTGCCGCGGCGACAGCTGCAGCCGCCCATGACTTCATCTCTGCGCTTCCAGAAGGCTACGACAGCTATGTGGGCGAACGCGGTGTTATGTTGTCCGGCGGGCAAAAACAGCGGATCGCAATTGCGCGCGCTATTTTGCGCGATGCTCCAGTGCTTTTGCTCGATGAAGCAACATCTGCGCTCGATGGAGAAAGCGAAGCATTAGTCCAAAAGGCATTCGAAGACCTGGCCAAAGACCGCACAACTTTGGTGGTCGCACATCGCTTGGCCACGGTGAAAAAAGCGGACCGAATTTTGGTGATGGACCAAGGGCAAATTGTTGCTCAAGGCACGCATGCAGCTTTGGTGGCAGAAGGCGGGCTCTATGCGCGTCTGGCCCGATTGCAATTCACCGAAGACAGCGCCTTTTAACCTGACGCCAAGTAAAGCACCGCCAAAATCCTTGCGAAACTTCTCAAAACTGATCATCTTGTGGAAAACGCCGAAAAAAGTGGCACACTTTGGAACCATGGGAGAGAATGATGAGCTTTGCGACAAAGGCCGATCGGGACGCTGTAGAAAATGAAATGCCATGGGCGGAACGAGATGTTCCCACAACCATGTATGAATTTATTAACTCTGTCTCAGAACGCCATGGTCAACGCCCCGGCGTGAGCTTTCAAATCACTTCTGGACCAAAAGATAAGGCCGAAACCCTAAGTTGGCAGGAGTTTCGTGACAAATCGGTACAAGCAGCCAATATGTTCCGGCGCTTGGGCATTGGCGAGAGGGACGTCGTCGCCTATCTGATGCCGATTTGTAATGAAGCGGCGCTCACCCTGATTGGTGGCAGCATTGCCGGCATCGCCAACCCGATCAACCCGCTGTTAGAGCCAGATCAGATTGCCGCAATTTTGCGGGAAACCAATGCAAAGGTCTTGGTCACTCTGCGTGGCTTTCCCAAAACGGATTTGGCGCAATTGGCCGCTGATGCTGTGGCGCAGGCGCCGAATGTTGAAGCCGTGTTAGAAGTAGATCTCAATCGTTATTTGACTCCACCAAAATCTTGGATCGTGCCCCTGATCCGGCCTAAAGTGGCTGTTGCTCATTCCGCAAAAGTGTTAGACTTCAACGCCGAGCTCGACAAACAAAATCGCATGCTAGATTTTGCAGATTCGGCCGAGGATCGGGTTGCGGCCTATTTTCATACTGGCGGTACCACGGGCATTCCTAAGGTTGCGCAACACAAATACTCAGGCATAGTTTACAATGGCTGGTTGGGGGACAGAATGCTGTTCAGCTCTACAGATACCATCATCTGTCCTTTGCCTCTGTTTCACGTATTCGCCTGTCATGTTATTTTGATGGCGATGATCAGCTCTGGGGCGCATGTTGTGTTTCCAACACCGCAAGGATACCGCGGCGAGGGTGTGTTTGATAATTTCTGGAAACTGATTGATCGGTGGAATGTATCGTTCATGATCACGGTTCCCACGGCAATTTCGGCTCTCATGCAGCGGCCAGTTGATGCGGACATTTCGTCTTTGAAAACCGCATTTTCGGGGTCGTCGCCGCTTCCGGTGGAGTTGTTTAAACGTTTTGAAAAAGCCACAGGTGTTGAGATTGTGGAAGGTTATGGCCTAACAGAAGTGACCTGCCTGGTTTCTTGCAACCCTGATCAAGGTCTCAAGAAAGTGGGTTCGGTGGGCCTGCCGTTGCCGCATACCAATGTGAAAATTTTGCTCGGTACTGCGAAAGCTCCAAAGGAATGTGCGACCAATGAAATTGGTGAAATCTGTGTGGAAAACCCTGGAGTATTTGCGGGTAACACCTATACAGAGGCCGCCAAGAACAAAGACCTCTACCACTTTGATACCTATCTGCGCACTGGCGACTTGGGCCGTATGGATGAAGATGGATATCTTTGGATCACTGGCCGCGCTAAAGATTTGATCATACGGGGTGGACATAACATCGACCCCGCACAGATTGAAGAAGCCTTGGCCGGGCATAAGGCAGTTGGTTTTGTGGGCGCGATCGGTCAGCCGGATGCGCATTCAGGAGAACTCCCCTGCGCCTATGTTGAGCTGGTGGTGGGGGGCACCGCGACACCAGATGAGCTTATTGCCTTCGCCAATGAGCGTGTGACCGAACGGGCCGCTCAACCTAAATATATTGAGATATTGCCAGAGCTGCCCAAAACCGCAGTGGGCAAAGTGTTTAAACCTGCTCTTAGAAAGTCTGCGATTATCCGAATCTATAACGCAGCACTGTCTGACGCGGGCGTGGATGCGCGGGTGCAAAAAGTGATTGAAGACAAACAACGTGGGCTCGTTGCACAAGTGTCTGGTGTGGCGGATGATGCCGCGGTTACTGAAGTGCTTGGCGGATTCACAAGGCCTTGGGAACGCTCGGCTTAGATTTCTTAGTGTGTTCTGTGCGATGTGGTTGGCAACGTATCTCCAAGTCACTGGACAGAGTGAGACCCTGCCTCTAGGCTACTCAGAAATTTATTGGTGAGGTAAGTATGGAAGCGTCTTTTTCGCGCCGCAAACTGGTGACCCCAGCGGAACTTAAATCTCTAAATGTGCGCTCTAACCTGCGGGGCGCTGGTCAAATGGCTAGCCATGTTGGGGCGGTCCTGATCGCCGGGTATCTGCACAGCCTTGCTCTTGGCACGGGCTGGGTGTGGGTGACAGGTTTTGTTTTGGGCGTTTTGATCAATTTTCTTTACGCCGCGCAACATGAGTTGAGCCATGCCACGGTATTTGCGAACCGCAAAACGAATGAGGTGTTTGGCCGTCTCATCGGCTTTGGTATGATTTTTCCACGCGATTACGATCAGGTGATGCATTTTGCGCATCACACCTACACTCAAAATTGGGAAAAGGACGGTGAGTTGGTGCGTGAGCCCTATACGCTGTTTACCTATCTGCTGTGGATGTCCGGTATCACCTATTGGCGCAACCGCCTGTTTGGAGTGCTGCGGCGCGCGAGAGGCGTCATTATCGAGCCGTTCATCCGTACAGAAGAAGAAGGCAAGGTCATTCGCGAAAGTCGGATCCATGTGGGGCTTTATCTCCTCATAGTTGGGATTTCGTTGGTGACGAATAGTTGGGCCGCCACGGTGTTTTGGATCCTACCCATGGTTTTGACTAAACCGATCCATCAGCTGCAAAATACGATTGAGCATCTGGGGTTGAGCCATGAAGACGATATCCTTGAAAATACCCGCTCAACCCGCACCAATGCGCTGATGCGATGGTTGTGCTGGCAAATGCCCTATCATACGGCCCATCACGTGTTTCCATCTGTTCCTTTTTGGAAGCTGAGCCAGTTGAATGCGAAGATCGAAGCACAGGCGGGCGCGGTGCACCGCATGGGTTGGATTGGGTTCCAAATTCAGGTTATCAAGCGGCTCGGCCAAAAGGATGAAAGCCAATGGCCGCAAAATGAGGTTTGGGTTGTGCCTACTTCAGGTGGTCGGGTGCGGGTTGCGGCTGAATAACGGCGCCTCAACGATAGCTTTGTTTGACCTCAATAAATTTCTGCTTACGCCATAGACCGACGCCATAACAGGTCAGGCTGCCATTAGCGCCAATCACCCGATGACAGGGAATTACAATTTGGTTCGCCCCGTTGGCACGCGCCACGGCACGCGTGGCGCTGGGTTTGTCAATTGCACGAGCGATGTCACCATAACTGCTGGTTGCGCCTGCTGGAATATCTCGTAGAGCATGCCAAACTGCGTGCGAGAATTCCGACCTGTGCAGTGCCAGTGGGACCGTGAACCTTGGCAGGTTTCTGGCAAAATACTGCTGCAATTCTGATTTAATGAGGGCGGTTTTGGGAGTTTCACCGAATTGGATCGTACCTTTACAATATTCGAATAGTTTGATCATTTCTGAGCGCAGTATCTTCTGATCTGCGAACTCTAACAGCTGTAAACTGCACGCATCACATAATGCGATCATTGGCCTAAGCGGGGTGCCTATCCAGCTCACTTTCAACATCCCTTCGCCAGTGAAAACAGAGTGGCTTAGCCAGGTTTTTTTCGAGAATGCTGTCCTAAAGGCGCTGGGCGATACAAAGTCTGCGGTGATTTGTGCATGGATCACCTACGTGCCATCTTTAAAAATGCCATGCTGAAATGCCGCTTGAAGCCGCGGTGGGCGGTTGATGGACCCAACTTCAGCTGTGTTATATCCGCTTCGCTCTAGTGATACTCCGTGTTGTCATCAAATGCTTTCAGCAAGCTCTGGATGACCGGTTCGGCTTGGGCGGCGGGGGCCCCAAGAGGGTGACAGCATTTGCAGGCTCTAAACCCATTGGAGATGCAGGTGCCTATGGTATCGAAAAATTGGCAGTTTTCTGGGTTTGGTTTGCGGGCGGGGCAGGTGGGGCGGCAGAATATGCCTGTGGTGCTTACAGCGACATAGGGCGGCGGCCAGCCCGTCGTAGCTTGTATCGCGTTGCAAAAGGGCCCTGTAGGGGGTGTCGTGATCTGGTAGCGAATGACATGTCTGAACTATGGCCATAATTAGATTGGTGTGCTTCGAAAATCAGGCAGGGCATTTAGGTTCTTTACTTTACTTCGGGTCCCGCCCAATCGTTTACTTGGAGAATGACTAATCGGAGGGTCTTATGTCCCAGTGTCTCAAAACCTACACTAGCCTTTGGGCGATGCAGCCCCATGACCAAACAGGCATAAAACTGCCCTATGACCAGGTCTGCGAAATGGTGGCCAACGCGGACTATGATGGGATGGCGATTGATTTAGGTGCCGGGGATGTAACTCAGGCCCATGAGGTGCGCCCCCATATGGAGCGCCACGGTCTGACGCCATTGATCGTAGCCTTTCCCAAAACTGTGGAAGGTCTGCGCGAAACCTTGGTGATGGCCAAAGATTTTGGCAGCCCCTTTGTGGATGTGATTGGGCAAGTGATGCCATTGTCGGTGGATGGGATGATTCCAGTGATCCGGCAATGGATGGATATGGCCGATCAAATTGGCGTGCCGATTCAATTTGAGAGCCACCGCAATTGCATCACTAATGATCTGTATTCAACCCTGTGCCTGTTAGATGCCATCCCTGAGATGCGGATGTGTGCGGATTTGAGCCACTATGTGGTGGACCGGGAGTTTTGGTTCCCAATGTCAGATCGTGACATGGGATTGATCAGCAGAATTTTGCAGCGCTCTGACAGTTTTCAGGGCCGCGTGGCGAGTCGTCAGCAAATTCAGCTGCAACTCGATTTTGTGCAGCATCAAAAGTGGGTGGAGCTGTTCAAAGGCTGGTGGCGTGAAGGTCTTGAAGATTGGCGCAAGCGCAACGAGGGCGATTGCATTTTCCTCTGCGAACTTGGCCCGCCTGAATATGCCATGACTGGGCCTGATGGCCGCGAGATGTCGAACCGCTGGCAAGAGGCCTTGCAGATCAAATCTTGGGTGCATCAGATCTGGGATGATCTTGGTGGTGATACTTAAATACGCTGTTGATCACTTTTTATGGTTAAAAATGAATCCAATGAAGTTCAACAAGAGTTGGGCGGCCAAAATTTGGGTGCTATCCGTCGGATCATAAGCGGGGGCGACCTCCACCAAATCGATGCCAGCCACCTGACCGCGCTGCGCCAAGCCCTGCAGGATCTCAAGAACGTCATAATACAGAAAGCCGCCATGGCTTGGTGTGCCCGTGCCTGGCGCAATGGAGGGACAAAAGGCGTCAATGTCGATGGTGACATAATACCGAGCCCCAAGAGGAATGCGTTCGAGCACCGCATCAACCCCAAGCTTACGCACTTGGCGCACCGACAGAATATCAGAGCCGCGCGCCCGAGCATCTTCATAGCCTTCTTTCGCGGTTGAACTCACGTTTCTGATCCCGAGTTGGGTCATGCCGCTGACCCAAGGCTTTTCAATTGCGCGCCGCATCGGATTGCCGTGACCCGCAGTGACGCCATGGCGCTCATCCACAAAATCCAAATGCGCATCAATCTGTACCACATGCACAGGCTCTTGCTCGGAAAATGCATTTATGCAGGGGATGTTGATCGAGTGATCACCGCCAATCACCACGGGAAGTGCACCTGCAGCCAAAATCTTACGCACACCAAATTCAATATTTGTGTGGCTTTCCTCGGTTTTGGTATGTATGATATCGGCATCTCCAATATCTACGATACTTACATCACTGGCTAGATAGGTAGCGTCATCCTCATGGTCATAAGCGCCAGCGTGGTTAAATGAAAACAGTGTGGAGGCTTCGCGCACCGCTCTTGGCCCAAAGCGCGCACCGGGGCGCCACTGGGTGCCGAAATCATAGGGCGCCCCCAATACAGCCACATCTGCGTCTATCGCATCCCAATCCGCCACATAGGGGCGCTTGCCAAAGGTGGAAATGCCTACAAAAGGCAGGTTCAATCGCCCAGCGGCGTATCCATGTTCTGACATAGGGTTCCTCATTTAAATGCTGTTGCCTAGTGTTGCGGCATGCTGTGCAAAATGTCGACGAGAAATTGCCACAGGCGCGGCGCGTTAAAGTGGGCTGGAAAAACAACCAGCGGTGCAGGAAAAGCTCTCAGAGTTAGCCATATGGCGCGAAGGGATCAACGCGCATCTAACGGCCTCTATTGCGCTGGGCGAGATGTCCTCTGCGGGCTTGATGATGCCCAATCAATCACTCTTGAAGACGGGCCGCTGCCATGCGCTCAACAACTTGCCCAAGATGATGCATATCGCGCGGGAGCTTTGCGGTGGGCAGATCTGCGTCACACCGAATGTCGCAACGTTTGATCGCCTGAGACCAAGCCTTGGATGGACAAATATTACACCATCAATGACCACTGGATGGCAGAAGATCGACGCAAGCTGCTGGCTTTTGCTCGTGACCTCCTCAATTCCGATTATGCTGGCCACTGGCTGACCTTTCAACTTTTTGCGCAGTCGCCACCATTTGCGCAATCGGCTGCGGTCTATCGCAATTTTGATTGGGATAGACCGCTCAGTTTTGTGTGGAATGGGGCGGGTCTTTCTGACAATGTGATGCATGACGTAATTGAAAAAGCTAGTGATGGGGCGGTCAGCAAGCACTATGCAGATGCCCTGCGCAAATCAGTTGACGAATTGTGACCTTTGATCAAAATTTCTGCACATTAGCTCTTGTGGTTTGCCCAATGAAAGATTAACTAATTCAAACTTGGCGCGGGATGGAGCAGCCCGGTAGCTCGTCAGGCTCATAACCTGAAGGTCGTAGGTTCAAATCCTACTCCCGCAACCAAGTAAAAGAACGCTAACTGAATAGGTTAGCGTTTTTTGCGTTTTAGGCCCTAGCTTTACTATAATATAATTGCCGCGTTCATTGCCGCTTTTTAACATTCCGTGACTTCTTTCGAATCTCTGATCGAGGGAAACGCCAACGATAAAGCTTAATCTGCTGTGAATACTCCCGCACCAATCGTAGCGAGAGCCTGTTCTCCGTTGATGCTACATTTCGGCCCAAAGCCCGATGATCATTGATCGGGCATAAGCCCCACAGGCTCTCAGCTGGTGTTCAATCCGCGCTTTAGTGCTGCTGGATCCGTACGCTTGACTGTTTTCCGAGCTACGCATTCCTGTGAGGTGTCGGCCATTTTGTTTCGGGGGGTTACTGAGCCCAATCCAAACAGATGAAACGCGCCAGGCTCACCCCAGGCCCCTCTATCAAAGGGCCCCGCCCGTCGGACCACGGCCCTTTAGTATTAGCCTTGTAAATTCATTTGGGGGTAATTTTGTTCAGCTGTACATTTCTATTCACGCACCAACTTCAAGCTGAACCGTGCCGCTGCTCTCGCCGAATGGCATCAATTATTGAGCGCATAGATGAAAGTTGTGCTGGCAATCCGATGCGAGTTCTCATTTGTTTGACAGCTCTCTCTAGCGACTATATCCAGATCAACAAGGCGAGTGGCGTGACGCAATGCACTTCATTCGTGCTAGGATTAGACGTTACCACCGATTATGTAATCTGCGTAATCACCTCAAGCGCGCAGGTTACGGCGATTTGAAAGCCGCTGGCGAAAAGCCGTTCAGATGGATACAACGAGCGGCTATGTGACACTGGAACGAGCAGCAAAGGTTCATGGCTTATGACGCGTATGGAGAGATTACGAGGCGTTATGCGCGCTCAAAAGGTAGATCTGGTGGTGCTCGGTGCTGGTGCGCATCTGTGGTGGCTTACGGGCGTGCGCCCACACGCAGATGAACGTCCTTTGCTGCTATGTGTAACGCTTAGCTACACAGGTTTTTTGATGCCATCGCTGGAGGCGGAAAACGCCCGCCAGCATACGAATTTTCCGTTTCACATTTGGGCGGATGATCAGGGGCCAGACACGGCGTTTGCTGCGCTTTTGAAGGAAGCGGATGCCACGCGTACCAAAAGCATCGTGCTGGACGAAACCATGCGCGCGGATTTTGCAGCCTTGGTGCAAGACGCTTTGCCTAACGCGGCACGCCAGTTCACGGCTAGCACAATAGGTGCGCTGCGAATGCGCAAGGACGCCGATGAGTATAACAAGCTCAAACGCAATGCCTTAACCGCAGATACCGCGATGCAGGCGGCCTGGGCTGTGATGCGTGTTGGCATGAGCGAGGACGAGGTCGCCGATGTAGTTCGCACGGCGTTCAAGACTCAAGGTGCTGCACCCTTGTTCTACATAGTTGGGGCTGGGGGCAACGGTGCGTTCCCCCACCATCACACGGGCGAAACGATCCTGAAATCAGGCGACGCTGTGGTGATGGATATTGGCGGTGCTATGGAGGGTTATTCCAGCGACATGACACGCATGGCGGTGATGGGAACCGCGCCTGACGGCTATCAGGAAGTGCATGAAATCGTCGAACGTGCCGTGCAAGCGGCGATGCATGCAGCGAAACCCGGCGTGCGCGCTCATGTTGTCGACGATGCGGCGCGTGGCGTGATCACCGGTGCGGGATATGGCGAATACTTCATGCACCGCACTGGGCATGGCATGGGAATAGAAGTGCATGAAACGCCTTATGTCACGGCGTCTTCGCAGACCATATTAGACGAGGGCATGGTGTTTTCCATCGAGCCTGGCATCTACCTCCCAAGCCGCTTTGGTATCCGGCTTGAAGACATCGTGATCTTACGCAAGGATGGCCCTGAAATTCTGTCTGACCTTCCGCGTGATCTTAAGGTGATAGATGCCTGACCAGTTCAAGCTGGATGTTTTGGCTGTGGGTTTTGGTTCTGTTAAGACCTAAATGTTCAAGATCCATCTTGCGTAGGCCCTTTGACCAGGAGCCCAGACATGGTCCACGGAAAATAGAGTAGCCACCTGCTTCCTGCCTGCAGTGTTGCCTGGACTCAATTAGAGTTGGAGGGTTTTGCTTGGACCGCGGGCCACCGGCAGGGGTTACTTAGCCAAATCTATCCAGTTGAGCCGCAGGACCCAGGACCCAGGACTGGGGATCCTGGATCACGGGTCCCGCGCCTTGGACATCGGGCCTTTAGTGTTGGGGGCGTAGATCCATTTAGGCTGCGCTAGTAATCTGATATATGTTCTCTTAGTTTGACAGCACCGGCCCGACACATGACCGCAACCTGCAACCATCAAAGCCACTCAAATTAAACCTTTCAAAAAAGGAGCCGTACACAAATGATAGCTCCGCCTTTAAGGCTTAATCAAATCCATCCGCGGCATAAGGTCTAGCAAATGTTTAGAGTATGGATGCTTCGGCGAGTTGAAAAAAGCGTTTGCGTCTGAGATTTCGCAGATTTCGCCATGCCGCATCACCGCAATACTATCACACATCTGACGAATGACAGGCAAATCATGACTGATAAACAACATGGTAAGGCCAAGTTCTTGTTGTAAATCCTTTAGAAGGTTGAGGATCGTGGCTTGCACCGAGACATCCAGTGCGGAGGTTGGTTCATCGCAAACCAAAAGCCTTGGCCGTGACGCGAGCGCTCTTGCTATCGATATGCGCTGGCGCTGACCGCCGGAAAACTCATGCGGATAGCGAAGCTCCGCAGCAGCGCCAAGTCCCACATGGTCCAGTAAGTCTTGTACGATGCGTCGTGTTTCGCTTTCGCTATTTGTCAGCTTATAAAAGCGAATTGGTTCGGCCACGATATCCAACACACGCATACGGGCATTCAGAGATGAGAAGGGGTCTTGAAAAATCATCTGTAAGGCTTGGCGTTCCGATAGGTTTGCTCGCGATTTTTTGATGGTGTTAACGTTTGCGCCAAACACCTTAATTACCCCAGCATCTGGCCGATAAAGCCCCGCGATGAGCCTAGCAACGGTTGACTTGCCCGACCCTGACTCTCCCACTAATCCAAAGGTTTCGCCCTGCTGAACAGAAAAGCTCACATTGTTAACCGCTTTAAGCATCCTGCGATTGCGTTTGAAAACTGCATTTTGAAGTACGAAAGACAGGTCAAGGTTTTTCACCTCTAAGGCCAATCCGTCATAATCTTGTTTGCTGGTTTCTCCCAACCAATGATTTTGGATATCAATCCGCTTAAAATTATTTGTGGCGCCTTCTATGTAATCAACCGAAGTGAAACGCTCTAGCTTGGTATCAGCCCGTGGCACAGCAGCTATCAGTGACCTGGTGTATTCATGTTTTGGTGCACCGAGAATTTGCGCAACGTCACCTGTTTCCACAATCTCGCCGCGATACATTACCGCCACGCGATCCGCGATATTGGCAATCACACCGATATCGTGGGTAACGATGATGACTCCTAAATTGCGTTCTTTGCAGAGCTTCTTGATCAAGTCCAAAATCTGCGCTTGGATTGAGACGTCTAAGGCGGTTGTCGGCTCATCGGCGATCACAAGATCTGGATCACCTGCGAGGGCTAGAGCGATCACAACTCGCTGACGCATTCCACCAGAAAATTGATGCGGATAGGCTTTCAAGCGGGCAACCGCTTCCGTGATTCCAACTTGCTCTAACAGTTTAACTGCATGTCGGTCCGCTTTGCGACCGCGAATTTTGGTAGACTTTTCGATGGTTTCCACCAACTGTGCGCCAATGGTCATCAATGGGTTCAGTGAGGTCTGTGGATCTTGAAAAATCATTCCAATACGGTCACCGCGAATGCGCCGCATCTGGTCCGCGTCTTTGTCTCGCAATTCTTCGCCGTTAAACTTGATGGAACCCGCAGAAATTCTCCCTGGTTTTTCCAAAAGATCAATGATGGCATTCCCAACAGTGGACTTGCCCGCACCAGATTCACCAACTAATCCGAGCACTTCGCCAGCATTCACATGCAAACAAACATTGCTGGCAGCTCGGATGGTGCCGCGGCGGGTTGGAAATTCAATATTTAGCCCGTTAATGTCTAACAAGTTGCTCATCTCAATTTAGGGTTTAAAGCATCGCGGAGCCAATCACCCAGCAAGTTCACAGAAAAGACTAACACGATTAGAGCCACAGCAGGGAAAAGCGTGATCCACCACAGGCCAGAAAACAGGTATTCGTTCCCAACTCGGATCAGAGTGCCCAGTGAAGGTGTGGTTGGCGGTATACCTTGGCCCAAAAATGAGAGGGTGGCTTCTGCGATGATGGCCAAAGCCAAACCAATCGTCGCTATAACCAAAATGGGCCGCATTGTGTTGGGTAGAATGTGACGCAGCATGATGAGCCAAGAAGGCAGGCCAATAATGCGAGCCGCCTGGACATATTCTTTATTAGCCTCAACTAAGGTAGCCCCCCGTGCCACCCGCGCAAATTGGGGCCAATCGGTTAGTCCAATGGCGATGATAACGACATAAATTGCAAATTCTTCACGCAACTCCAACGGCAACGCAGCGCGCCCAACGCCGTTGATCAAAATGGCCAACAGAATACCGGGAATAGTCAATTGCACGTCGGCAAGCCGCATGATGACAGCCTCTGTCGCACCGCCCACATAACCGGCTATCACCCCTAGTGTTACACCCATAACCATGCCTAAGCAAATGGCTGCCAAGCCCACAAGGATAGATAGCCTCCCGCCATAGAGGATCGTCGACAGCATGTCGCGGCCCTGATTATCAGTGCCCAGCACATATTGTGATTGTCCGCCTTCAGCCCAAGATGGGGGAAGCTTGCCATCCCAAAGTGAAATCTGTGCTGGATCAAACGGATCAAACGGTGCAATCAAGGGTGCAAAAAGGCAGGCCAAGATGATAATTGATGATACCACAGCAGCAGTCATCGCCCCTGGGGAGGATAGAAATGACCACATGATGTCATTGTCGGTAATACGTTCCCAACGTGTCTTAGGACTATGTTGCGACATTGTATTCATCCTCCCAATCGAATGCGCGGATCAACGACGAAATACAAAATATCGACAAAGAGATTGATGATAACAAACAGTAGAGCGACCAACACAAGATAAGCCGCCATAATGGGAACATCGACAAAATCGACGGCCTGAATGAACATCAGCCCCGTTCCGGGCCACTGGAACACGGTCTCAGTAACAACGGAAAAGGCGATTAATCCACCGATATTCAAGCCAATGATTGTAATCACTGGTACCAAAGTGTTCCGCAGGGCATGGCGGAAATTGATAGCTCTTTCAGTCAGACCTCTGGCGCGTGCGAACTTGATGAAATCAGTCCGCATCACCTCCAGCATCTCAGCGCGCACAAGACGTAGTATCAGGGTTAGCTGGAACAGAGATAGGGTAACCGCAGGCAAGACGATTGAACGCCAACCATCTAATGTAAGAAGTGACGTTTTCCACCAGCCGAAATCAACCGTTCCACTACGGCCAGATGATGGCAACCATCTCAGATGAACCGCGAACAAATAAATTAGGGCAATACCAATCACAAAGGTTGGTAGGCTTACTCCTGCCAAAGAGGATGATAAAATAATACGACTGCTCCAAGAGTTGCGTCGAATACCCGTATAAATTCCAAGTGTAATGCCAAGAAATAATGAAATAATAGCGCTCACGAATACGAGCTCCAGCGTGGCGGGCAGCCGCTCGAGGATCAAATCATCCACAGGGCGTTTGATGCGATAGCTTAGCCCAAAATCAGCTTTCAGCATGTTGCCAATAAAGCGCGTGTATTGAGTTGGAATTGGATCATCTAATCCCAGTTGCCGTCGAATTTCGACTCTCTGCTCTCGTGTAGCGTCTTGCCCTACCATGTTGTTGACAGGGTCTCCAACGAAGTTGAACAGAGAAAAACTGACTGCGGAAACGATAGCCATAACCAGCAAAGACTGCGCTAATCGCTTCATGATAAATGAGAGCATTAAAAACCTTCAGAAAACAACAGGGCGGAACAATCCGCCCTGTTGTGTGATATTTTATTGCATCACTGCGTAGCGAGGACGAAAGGCATCGTCAGCTGCGATTGGAATATCCACAGTGGAGGCCAAGCCCCATGCCAGAACTTGGTGATGGATTGGAACATAAGGCATATCAGCCTGCACCAGTGTCCATGCCTCATTGATCATGGCTGTTCTTTTATTCAAGTCAATTTCGGTT
>Ga0307995_1001200_pt1 | contig 16540 bp, 18 predicted proteins | sample EllFjometagen262_FD_203132 | JGI IMG/M metagenome (GOLD analysis project Ga0307995, IMG submission 203132) | Marine microbial communities from Ellis Fjord, Antarctic Ocean - #262 | ecosystem: Environmental > Aquatic > Marine > Unclassified | place: Southern Ocean | collected 2014-11-02
CGGAATATTCTTAATGCTCATTATAGCCTTACCTTGGTATATTTTAGCAGAAATAGAATCTCCTGGTTTTATAGACTACTTTATTACAGGTGAACATTTTAATCGTTATTTCAATTCTGAATGGGTGGGGGACAAATATGGCTTTCCAAAACAACAACCTTTTGGAATTGTATGGAGCTTTTTAATTGCATTTTGCCTCCCCTGGTCTGTGCTTTTAATTTGTGATTTCTGGAAGAAAATAAAAACTATCAAAAATGACTCTTGGGGACTTTATTTATGGTTTTGGATTCTTTGGACACCTCTCTTTTTTACTACTTCAACGAGTCTAATTCATCCATATATTTTGCCAGTAACAATACCTATTGCTCTCTGGATTGTTCATGTATGGAAAGATATCAAAAATCAACAACTGTTTTTGAAAATTAGTTTAAGCGTCCCTTTAATGATTTTGTTAATTTACTTAAGTGGAATAACAGCCCCTGTTTTTAAAAACAATACAGACAAGTATTTAATCATCCGATCTAAAGAAAAACCTATTTATGCATTAAATAAAAAAACCTATTCCAGTCAGTTTTATTCTAAAGGAAAGATTACAGTTATTGACTCTTCGAAACTTAAAGAACTTATAGCTAACGAATATTTATTCTCAGTTGTAATTGATCATAAATTTTGGTATTCATTAGGTCCTGAAATCAAGAAATCTTTACAAATTATAGAAGCTCATAAGAAAAGAGGTGTCTATGGATCCTATTATTATTAGTAATAATAAATTAATACTCTAAGTAATGCCTTAAACATTATTTTAAATAAAAACTACAATAAGTTATTTTTGTGAGCGTAATTCTGTCAATATAGCCTTTAATAAATCCTTTTGATCCTCAAGGAGTTTAAGCATTTCTCTGTCTGTAACTTTCTGTTCGATTGTACGTGTTTTATTGAAGTATTTCATATTATTTCATGTTATTAATACCCAAATATAAAGAAAACCTAAAGACTTAATTAATAGTTATTACACACTTATTACTAATTTATTGTTTTGTCTCTTTTTTATTAAAGTAAAATTTAAAACTACATTTTAAATTTTTATATATTTGAAAAATGAAAAAGATTTCTTCTCTTACTTGGTTAGTAATAACAGTGTATTGTTTTATGCTAATTGTTCTTTTAATTAATACATTATAAAAATCATAACTTATTAACCTACTCCCACGTACTAGTGTGACAATCGTTAATTTTCGTATTTATAATTTCTGTGATAACTATCCCACTTAAAATGGTATAATTTTTTATCTTTAAATTATGAGACATATACCTTGGATAATTAAAGGCTTAGCTTGCATTATAATCCCTTACTTGTTTTTAAAATGGTTAGGCACTATTTAAATAAAATTAAATTTCAAAAAAATTAGAATGAAAATTCAAAAAATATATTTATGGTCAATTTCAGTAGCTTTCGGAGGCTTTCTTTTCGGCTTTGACACTGCAGTGATTTCAGGTGCAGAACAAACCATTCAAGAACTCTGGGGGCTAAGTGAAACTATGATTGGACAAACTGTAGCCATGGCATTATACGGAACAATAATAGGAGCTCTATTTGGAGGATTTCCTGCAGATAGGTATGGTCGAAAAAAAACCCTTTTTTGGATTTCGATTTTATATTTAATCTCAGCCGTTGGTTCTGCACTTTCCTTAGACATATTTTCATTGATGTTCTTCAGGTTTATTGGAGGTCTCGGAGTTGGAGCTTCATCGGTTGTTGCACCAATGTATATCTCTGAAATTGCTCCTGCCAATAAGAGAGGGCAATTAACTGCACTTTTTCAATTCAATATCGTAGTTGGTATTTTGATCGCCTATTTATCTAATTATTTTATTGGTGGAGCGTCCAATGGTAACTGGAGGCTAATGCTTGGAATAGAGGCTTTCCCCGCATTACTTTTTGTTATTATTATTTTGTTGATTCCTCGAAGCCCCAGATGGTTAATCGTTAAAAAAGGACTGCATGATGAAGCAAAAGCTATTTTGGAAATCATTGATCCCTTGTCTGCAGGAGAACAAGCAAGTAATATCATGTCTCATAGCGAAAACACAAAAGCTGTAGGATTTAAAGAATTTCTTTCTGGTAAGTTCAACCTTCCTATTTCACTAGCATTTCTTATTGCATTTTTTAATCAACTTTCTGGAATCAATGCTATTATTTATTATTCCCCAAGAATTTTCATTGAAACTGGAATGGCTGAAAGTGCCGCCTTATTGTCTTCAGTTGGAGTTGGTTTAATAAACCTAATTGCAACTCTTTTAGGCATGTATCTAATTGATAGAATGGGGAGAAAATTTCTCATGTACATTTGTTCATTTGGTTATTTAATCACATTAGGATTAATTTCTTTAGCTTTTTATACTGAGATGGGATCAGGAACCCTATTAGTGCCAATTCTTATTTTTGCTTTTATATCAGCTCATGCTATTGGTCAAGGAGCTGTTATTTGGGTATTTATTTCAGAAATATTTCCTAATAGTGTTCGCTCATACGGTACCTCTTTGGGGAGTGGAACTCATTGGATTTTTGCAGCAATAGTTGCAGCTACATTTCCTTATGTAACAAGTTCTCTAGGGGAAGCAACAACTTTTTCGATTTTTGCTTTTATTATGATCTTTCAATTAATTTTTGTTTGGAAAATGATGCCTGAAACTAAAAATAAGACACTAGAAGAATTGGAAGAACAATTAATTAATTTAAAAAAATAATTCCTCGCAAATGATAAAAGATCGCTTTCTTAATAAAGTTGTTATAATAACAGGCAGCAGCTCGGGAATAGGAAAAAATACTGCACTAGCTTTTGCTGCTCAAGGGGCTAAAGTTGTTCTTGCATCAAGAACAGTTGAGGCTAATAAAAATTTACTTAAAGAAATCAAAAGTAGGGGAGGAAAGGCAGTTTTTATAAAAACTGACATTACAAATACAGAGGAGGTAAAACAACTCATCGATAATACTATTGAAACATATGGTCGTCTTGATATTGCTGTTAATAATGCAGGTATTGAGGGTACTCCCAATGTAAGAACAGCAGATTACGAAGAGCATGTTTGGGATAATGTTATTGATATAAATCTTAAAGGTGTTTGGCTTTCTATGAAATATGAAATCCCAGAAATGTTAAAAAACAGTGGTGGTATAATTGTTAATGTTTCTTCTTTAGCTGGCCTTCAAGGAGGAGGAGCAGGAATTGGTTACCATGCATCCAAATTTGGCGTTGTAGGAATGACTAAAGCTACTGCTCTTGAATATGCCAAAAAAAACATCAGAGTTAATAGCGTTTGTCCCGCTGTAATTCAAACCCCCATGGCAGATCGTGCTTTTGATACCCCTGAAAAAAGAGATTATGCAATCAAAATGCATCCCATAGGAAGACTAGGTGCTGTTGAAGAGGTAGTAAATACCATTTGTTGGCTAGCATCTGATGAAGCTTCATTCATAACTGGTGCTGCAATTCCAATAGATGGAGGAGCAAGTTTATAAAAATGAATAAAATTAAAGGTGAAATAATCTCAGGCCATGGTGTGGCCTCTGGAAAAGGAAAAGATCCTAGATATCCCGAGGGAACACTAAAGCTTCAATTACCTCATTTTAAAAAAAGAGGATTAGATTTAAGCAGCTACTTCAGGGGAACTATTAACGTTGATATAGCTCCTTTTTACTTTAAAATAAAAACGCCTAAATATTATTTTAAAAAAGTAAATTGGTCAATACATATACCTCCAGAAAGTTTTTATTTTTTTGAAGTTCGCTTTTTTTATCAACATAAGGCCTATGACGGTATGATTTATATGCCCGATCCTAAAACTAAAACTGATCATGAACAAATCCCAACACTTTTAGAATTAATTCTTCCACCCATATCGGGAATAAAAATGGGTCAAATCATATCACTTGAGATAAACGATGAATGTTTAAATTTTGAGACTGAAAATATTAGTTGAAAACTCTAAACCAAGAGAAAAACAAAAGGATATAAAACATAATTTTATCTTTGGATTACCCATTCGTTGTAAATTAAATTCATCATCATTTGAAAAAAATAACTCTATTTACCGTTTTTCTTTGTCTATTAAAATTTAGCTATGCCCAGGAAGCGAAAGATTCTTTAAGCATGGAAAAAAAACAAGAGATTAAAATCAATCTTCTTGAATTACTTGTTATGCCAGCAATTGGAATAACATATGAAAAATACCTTAACCCCGCATCTAGTTATGGAGTGTATGGATTTGCAAACTTTGGTATAGATCAGGGCTACCGTTATGAAAAAGTTGAACTAGCTGGTTTTTATCGCCTTTATTTTCAAATTAAAAGAAAACACAAGAACCGAGGACTTTTTACAGAGGTTTTCACGGGTTTAAACTTTGGAGAGGTTGAATTTTACAACTATGAAATAGAACCATATCCGTCTTATATCACGGATTATGAAAGCAAGACAATACAAGAGTATTTTGGATTGAGTATGGGTGTTTCTGTAGGATATAAATTTATCAATTTCAATAATTTTATTTTTGAGATTTTTGGTGGTGCAGGGCGCTATTTAAATAATCAATATATAAATTCATATCCTAGAGTAGGGTTTTCTGTAGGAAAACGTTTTTAAACTAAAAAAATAGAGAGTTAATTATTTGGAGTAGAATCCAAGAAAAAGAAAAGAAAGATTTTTTTTCACAAAATTTACAGTCAAGCGAAATTGATTGATAAACAAAAACATCAACTTGATTTTGTGTGAATTTATTTCTACACTTAATCTTTTATTAGATTTTAAAAAGGTTATTTTTTCTTTCTTCTATTAGCGGTTTTATCCCCTTTAGTTTTGGGTTTACTATACTTTCTGGCAATCTTAAATTTATAGGATCCCCCTTGGTTAGTTTTTTTATTTTTAGCTTTTTTTTCTTCCATTGGACTATTATAAAATAAGATTTTCTTCTAGTTAAAAAAAACTAAATATGATAGGATTACCATCAGTAATTTTAAAACGTTTATTATCTTTTAAATTTATTCCCCTTGAAGATAAACCAAATTAGCATAATAGTTAAATAAGACACATATGCTATCCCTCCTGTTTTCTCATTCACCAAATTAATTAATAGAGTAAATACTATAGTTGAAGATGCAGCGAGTATTAAAAAAAATTTTTTGAGAAGTATTAGATAGTTATCAATATCAAAAAAAAATCTTTCCTTCTCAGACAAAGTGTTATAACCACTCAAAAGGTATTTTGCGTTTTCTTTATTTAATCCTAAAGCAACTGCTATTAGAATTATATCTGTTACAAAAACTCCTAGAAATAGTGGCCCCATAAAATATTTTAATAAAAAACGAATATAGGTCGAATTAATGAATCTCTGTTTTTTAGTGTGTTTACTGACATAAAGAAAGTAAAGAAGAGTTTGGATTGCAATTGGAATTTATAGAATCAGAATTTAGAGTTGAAAAATATAGAATTGATACACTTTGTCTTGATGTTGAAAATAATTCTTTTGTAATTATTGAATATAAGAAAGGCAGTAGCTATTCTGTTGTAGACCAAGGAATGACTTACCTTCAATTGATGCTTAACAATAAGAGAGAAATTTTCATCTTTTGCACCATGTAAAACGATTGTTGACGTTTTATAAATTTCATTATAATTATAGGTGTTTTAGATTAATACTTACACCTTTAAAAATGCGATTCCATCTTCAAGTTGAGATGCTAAATCTTTCAAATAGGTAGTTTCTAGCATTGTTTTTAAATCTTCCCTTATTCTTTTATATTTTCCATGGAGCGGGCAAGGCTTTAGTTCATTGCATTCATTTAAACCTAAACCGCATCCATTATATATAGCATCACCATCTATTACCTTCACAATATCGGCAAGCTTAATTTCTGAAATATTCTTTTGAGACATTTGGAATCCGCCGTGAGGACCTTTTACAGATTGCACTATATCTACTTTTACCAGTTTCTGTAAGATTTTTGCCATAAAGGCAGTTGGAGAATCTATCTCTTTCACAATATCAGACGTGTTAACTCGTTCACCTCCGTTGGACTTCATGGCTATAAAAATTAAGGCTCTTATTCCATATTCACAGGCTTTGGAAAACATGGTTTTTGTTTAAAATCATTTCGACAAATATAAAGAAGATAAAATTGTCCGAAATATGACAAAAGTCATCTTTTGTAGATAAATACTGCTTTAAATTTGATCTCATCATTAGAGATGAACCTAACCTCTATTATTGATTTAAAAATTGAATAACAACTATAAATATGATAATACTATGACAGCAATACTCAAATTATCATTTCTTTTAACAGTAGGGCTTTTAATAAGCTGCGGAGGAAAAGAAGAGAAACTTAAATTTAAGTATCGAAAACCTAAGATAGAGACTAAAAAGACAGCTCCCGTATCAGACGAAGTTCCAGCTTCTAAACGTATAACTCTAGACAATAAAGGTGTGGGGGAAATTAAGTCGCTTAAACTAGATCTAATCATTAACGAAGTCATGGTTGAAAAAGGCGTAGCACTCTTCAAAACTAATTGTACTGCTTGCCATAAAATAGGTAAACGCTTTATAGGACCCAGTCCTACAGGTATTATGGAACGTAGAAGCCCTGAGTGGATTATGAATATGATTTTAGATCCCTCCTTGATGGCAGAGCAAGATCAATGTGCAAAGGATTTATTAGTAGAGTTTAATGGAGCTGCTATGGCAAATCAAAACATGACTGTGCCCCAAGCTCGCTATATTTTGGAATATTTCAGAACTTTAAAATAACACCATTATGAAACAATCTAGGATTAAACACGGCTTCGCATTCTTAATGCTTTTAGCGGTTTTCTGCAGCTGTAAAAATGAAAACACGCAAGGTGAAACTACCAACACACAAACTAAAGCTACCACATCGGCTAGCCAAAAGGGACAAGCATTTATAGCGGACGATGGTTCTACTCCAAATGTGTTACAAATTGCGCTAGGCTCACCAGATCATACAACACTAGTTGCTGCTGTACAAGCTGCGAGTTTAGAGAATGTCTTGGTAAACGCTGGCCCGTTAATGGTTTTTGCGCCAACGAACGAAGCCTTTGCTGCGCTACCAGAAGGTACCGTAGAAGATTTACTAAAACCGAAAAACAAAGATGCACTAGCTAATATTTTAAAACACCACGTTACAGCAGGTAATTACTCTAAAAAGTTTTTAAAGAAATTTACAAAACTAGGACAGGCAAATGATCAGGACACCACTGTTGAAGTAATAGGTGACGATGTATTTGTAGGTGGTGCAAAGATTATTGCAAGCATAAAAGCTGGTAACGGCATTGTTCACGTGGTAGATAAGGTCATCGTACCTCCTTCAAATTAAAACTAACGAAACACTTTTAAAAAACAGAACAAATGAGAACATACAAACATCCTATCCTTTCAATGTTTGGCGCACTATTAATACTAACTAGTTGTGGGGATAATAATAGCAATTCGGCTTCCAGTGGAGCCCTTAATTCTAGTGCTGCAGAAAAAGTTTACGTTGCTCCAGGAGAACAAGATGAGTTTTATGCATTTCTATCAGGCGGTTATAGCGGTAACTTGATGGTTTATGGCTTACCGTCTGGCAGAATGTTTAAAGAAATTCCCGTTTTTTCTCAATTTCCAACCAACGGTTATGGATATTCAGAAGAAACAATACCCATGTTAAATACCTCTCACGGATTTATACCATGGGATGATGCACACCACCCGGACATTTCTCAAACAAATGGTGAGCTAGATGGGCGTTGGATTTTTATAAATGGTAACAATACGCCTAGGATTGCGAGAATAAGTCTAACTACTTTTGAGACAGAAGAAATTATCGAAGTTCCAAACAGTGCGGGTAACCACAGTTCGTCTTTCGTTACTGAAAACACTGAATATGTAGTTGCTGGTACGCGGTTTTCAGTACCTATTCCGCAACGAGATATGGCAATTGATGAATATAAAGGCAATTTTAAAGGCTCATTGTCTTTTATTAGTGTAGACCCTGAACACGGTCATATGGACATTAAATTCCAGATATTAATGCCAGGATTTAACTATGATTTATCACACCCTGGTAGAGGTAAATCTCACGGCTGGTTCTTCTTCACTACGTATAATACAGAAGAAGCTAGTACACTACAAGAAGTAAATTCATCTCAAAACGATAAGGATTTTATCGCTGCTGTAAACTGGAAGAAAATAGAAGAGTATGTAAACAACGGTGGCGGTACTATGATGCCAGCAAATTACGCACACAATGTGTATGATGAAGCTACTCATACTGGTACTACTAAAATGAAAAAGGAAGTACTTACCGTAGATCCTCTTAAAGTTCCTGGAGCGGTTTTCTTTTTACCAACACCTAAATCGCCCCACGGTTGTGATGTAGACCCCTCTGGAGCGTATATTATTGGTAATGGTAAGCTTTCTGCAGACTTAACCGTGCATTCATTTGATAATATGATTGCGGCTATTGAAAACAAAAAGTTTGATGGAGAAGCGTATGGCATTCCAATTTTAAAATTTGAAGATGTCTTAGCTGGTACCGTTAAAAGTGGTGGATTAGGCCCGTTGCACACGGAGTTTGACGGTAAAGGCAATGCATATACTACGTTTTTTATCTCTTCAGAAGTTGTAAAATGGAAATTAGGTACTTGGGAAGTGATTGACAGAAAGCCTACCTTCTATTCTGTAGGACACCTTATGATTCCTGGAGGTAATTCGAGAAAACCTTTTGGAAAGTATGTGGTAGCCTTAAACAAAATCACGAAGGATAGATACCTTCCTACGGGTCCAGAAATGGAACACTCGGCTCAAATTTATGATATCACAGGTGAAAAAATGGAATTGCTATACGATTTCCCTACTCATGGCGAACCTCACTATGCGGCTGGTATTCCTGCGAGTATTTTAGCACCTAACTCTAAGAAAATTTATAGACTCGATGAGAATAAGCACCCTTATGCAGTGCTAAGTCCAGATGAGGCAAGAGTGGAACGAAAAGGAAATGAAGTACATATCTATATGTCTACAATACGTAGCCACTTTACACCAGATAATATAGAAGGTGTTAAGATTGGTGACAAAGTGTTTTTCCACATTACTAACCACGAACAAGATTTTGATGTACCGCACGGATTTTCAATCATAGGTCAGAATACGTCAGAACTCTTAGTAATGCCTGGACAGACTAAAACGTCGGTTTGGGAACCTAAGAAGGTTGGTGTATGGCCATTCTATTGTACAGATTTCTGTTCGGCATTGCATCAAGAAATGCAGGGTTATGTTAGAGTTTCTCCAGCAAATTCTAATATTGAAATAAGCTATTCTTTAGACGGAGAATAAATCTGCAAAAAGAACTTAATAAGCAGATAGACTATTTACTAAAAAGTATCTCTTTCAAATTCAATGTAAGCTCATATTAAAATAAGAACATGAAAAAGGCAAGTATTATCATGACCATTGGAGCATTACTATTAATGGGTTTATTTAAATTTCCCTTATGGAATATCATGCTAGGTGCTCCACAATATCCAGAACCATTAGGTTTGAATATTTATATACATGGTATTGAAGGAATGGCCGAATTTGATGTCCAAAACATCAATGGGCTTAACCACTACATCGGCATGAAAAAATTACCAAAACCAGAAGAAATGTGGGAGTTTAGTGTATTTCCTATGGTTATTGGGGGGATGGCATCCTTAGGGGTGATCATTGGGTTACTTGGTTTTTTCGAAAAAGTAAGTTACAAGTGGTTTTTGGGCTGGTTTATTATAATATCAATTCTAGGTGTCCTGGGAATGTATGATTTTAATGCTTGGATGTTAGATTATGGTACAAATCTAGACCCTAACGCCATCATGAAATTACAAAACTCAGATGGCACGCCAATGAGCTATAAACCGCCCTTATTTGGACATCAAAAACTATTAAACTTTGATGCCTACTCTTATCCACGTCTCGGAGGTTATTTAATGGGAATGGGAATGTTTACCATTTTATTCGCATTTTTCGTTGGGAAACGAGCAAAAGGTTTAAAATTATGAAGAAATTTATAACGCTTACGGGTATTTTTTTAGGATTCATTATAATCACAAGTTGTAACCATTCAACCAAACCCATAGATTATGGTAATGATGGCTGTCATTATTGTAAAATGACCATCGTAGATAAAATTCATGGAGCTGAACTCATTACTGAAAAGGGCAAAGTGTTCAAGTTTGACGCTACAGAATGTATGCTCAACTATATAGCCGAAGACAATGAACTCGAAAGAGGTAGCTTTTTGACAAATCATTATGATGGACCTGCTTCCTTAATTTCAGCAACCAAGGCCACCTATTTGATTAGTGAGAATTTCCCAAGTCCAATGGGGGCTTATCTAACAGCATTTGAAAATGCAACGAGTGCTGAAAAAGTAAAAGCTGAAAAAGGAGGAGAACTTTATACGTGGGAGGCATTAAGAAAACACCTAAAAAAATAAACAGATGATTCGTTTCAGCAATATTCTTAAATAATTCAACCTTACTACTGATGTAAAATCCAGTACTTTATAATCTAAATGAAGTATCTATTGAAGAAATACACATGCGTTGTCTTCTGCCTTTACGGAAGTATAATTAATGCAAAAACAATAGAGGTTTGCAAGGCGTGCGAAGTTAATTCTATCAAGACAGCTATTGCTGTTGCCACTTCAGGAGATACTATTATAATTAAAAAAGGAACATACAAAGAGTTTAATATTCTTGTAGATAAACCTCTCATCATAAAAGGTGAAGGCTATCCCATAATAGATGGTGAAGACAAAGGAGAAATAATCCGCATTATGGCAGATAACGTGACAATAGACCAGCTTTTCATTATTAATGTAGGCACTAGTTACACCAGTGATCATGCAGCAATTCATGTGGTACGAAGTGAGAATTTCTTGATTCAAAATGTGGTTTTAGAAAAATTATTCTTCGGGATATATGTCGAAAAATCTAATAGTGGAAAAATCTATCACAACAAAATAATTGGGGATGCTCAAGACGAATACAATTCTGGTAACGGCATTCATTTGTGGTATTCAAAAAATATAACGGTGGAAAAAAATATTGTTCAAAAAGTAAGAGACGGTATTTACCTAGAGTTTTCTGATAATATTATTATTAATGAAAATGTAAGCACAAACAATCTGCGTTATGGATTACATTTTATGTTTTCGAATGATGATGTTTATACCAATAACACCTTTGAAAATAATGGAGCGGGTGTTGCGGTTATGTTCTCAAAGAACATTAAAATGCTCAATAATACTTTTAAGAAGAACTGGGGAACCGCATCATTTGGCATTTTGCTTAAAGAAATAAATGATGCGGAAATAAGTAATAACACCTTTGAAGAAAACACTGTTGCCATTAACGTTGAAGGCTCCAATAGAATTGTATATCGCAATAACAATTTTATTAGTAACGGATATGCAGTCAAGGTTCTAGGAGCTTGCTATTCTAACAAATTTGAAAGAAACAATTTTCTCTATAACTCATTCGACATCTCATACAACAGTAAGATTAATGATAATGAGTTTGAAAACAACTATTGGAGCAGTTACACAGGCTATGATCTTGATAAGGATGGTATAGGTGATGTTCCTTATCGTCCAGTCAAGTTGTTTTCCTATATCGTAAATAGAACACCCGAAACCATTATACTCATGCGAAGCCTTTTTATGGACATCATAGATTTTTCAGAAAAAGTATCGCCAGTTTTCACACCAGACAACCTCTTGGATCATCGTCCGAAAATGAAAAAATACCAATGATAAATATCGAAAAATTACATAAACGTTTTGGTAAAAATAAAGTGCTCAAAGGCATCGATTTGGAATTTTATAGAAACGGGATTTTTGCCATTTTAGGGCCTAACGGTTCTGGAAAAACTACATTGATTAAATCTATATTAGGAATGGTAATTCCAGATAAAGGAAAACTATTTGTGGGAGGCATACCCATAAAGAAAAATTGGAAATATAGGGATCAAATCGATTATCTCCCTCAAATAGCCAACTTCCCTGCAAATCTTAAAGTGAAGGAGCTAATAGCTATGATTAAGGATTTACGCAACCGTCCTGGAGAGGATAAAAAGCTGATAAGCATATTCAAACTTGAACCATTTTTGTCAAAGAAACTGAGTAATCTTTCTGGAGGGACCAAGCAAAAAGTAAATATAGTACTTACGCTGATGTTTGATAGCCCTATTATTATCCTAGACGAACCTACTACCGGATTAGATCCTATTGCATTAATACATCTAAAGGAGCTTATCATGGAGGAAAAAGCCAAGGGGAAAATAATTTTAATTACATCTCACATTATGAGTTTTGTTGAAGAAATGGCCGATGAAATCATCTTTCTACTGGAAGGTAAAGTATACTTTAATGGTGATGCAGATGCTCTTAAAACACAAACTAAAGAAATTAATTTTGAACGCGCTATTGCTAATCTTTTAACTCACCATGATGTTTAAAATATTGAAATATGGGTTTTTTGATTTAATCCGTAGTAGATGGAGTTACGTTTACTTGCTGTTCTACCTATTGCTAGGTTCTGTGTTGCTTTTTTTAAATAACGACCTCTCTAAGGCCGTTATCACCTTAATGAACGTTATTATCATTTTAGTGCCACTCATTGGGACCATCTTTGGGGTAATGTATTATTACAACTCCAAGGAGTTCACAGAGCTACTTCTTGCCCAACCTATTAAGCGATCTTCTATTTTTATTGGTCAATATCTCGGTGTTGCGTTATCACTTTCAATGAGTCTTTTCATTGGGTTAGGAATTCCCTTTGTGCTATATGGATTGTTTCAGTCTAATGAAATATGGGAATTTGTACTATTATTGGTTACGGGAACTTTTCTAACATTAATTTTTACTGCGGTCGCCTTTAACATTGCCTTGTATAACGAGAATAGAATAAAAGGCTTTAGCTATGTAATATTATTTTGGTTGTTTATGGCGGTTATTTATGATGGCTTATTTTTAATGTCACTTATACTGCTAGAATCTTATCCATTAGATGCTCTATCAATAGGTGCTACAATGTTCAATCCCATTGATTTATCACGTATTTTAATTTTATTGAAACTTGATATTTCAGCGTTATTGGGATATACTGGCGCGGTTTTTCAAAAGTTTTTTGGAACAGATTTTGGTCTTGTATTATCCATTGCAGCGTTATCACTTTGGGTAATTTTACCCCTACTTAATATCTATAGAAAATGTAAGAAAAAAGATTTTTAAGGATTTGCGTTATATTATATTTAACTGCCTAGTAAAGCTGATGAAAGTCATCATTTAACGAGCAATAATTACATAGTTTTGAAATTAAATAACAACCGATGTCTACACTAATCTCCAAATATAATGTGGCTGGCCCTCGTTATACAAGTTACCCTACTGTGCCCTATTGGGACCAAGAATCTTTTTCATTAAAAGTCTGGAAAGAAACCTTGCAAAAAAGTTTTCACGAAAGTAATGCTAACGAAGGCATAAGCTTGTACATTCACTTACCATTTTGCGAAAGCATGTGTACGTTTTGCGGATGTAACAAACGTATTACCAAGAATCATAATATGGAAATGCCTTACATCAAATCAGTTATTAAAGAGTTCATAATGTACTATGAATTGTTTGATGAGAAACCAAAAATCAAGCAACTACACCTAGGTGGCGGAACACCAACCTTCTTCTCTTCTGAAAATTTAAGACGATTACTAAGTGGAATTTTTACCATCGCTCTCAAAGCTGAAAATTGTGAATTAAGTTTTGAAGGCCACCCAAACAATACAACAAAAGAACATCTTACAGCCCTTGCTAAACAAGGTTTTAGTCGCGTGTCTTATGGTATTCAAGATTATAACTCTATTGTTCAAAAAGCAATAAACCGCGTTCAACCGTATAAAAATGTGTTAAGAGCAACTATAGAAGCAAGAGCCGAGGGCTACGATTCGGTTGGACACGATATTATCTATGGTCTACCTTTTCAAACGCAAGAAGGTGTCATTAATACCATTAACAAAACTATTACCCTTCGTCCAGATCGTATTGCGTTTTATAGCTATGCACACGTACCGTGGATGAAAGGAAACGGCCAACGAGGCTTTAAAAACAGAGATCTGCCAACTGCAAATCAAAAGAGTCTACAATATGAGACAGGAAAGAGCATGCTTGTAAAGGCTGGTTATATAGAAATAGGAATGGATCATTTTGCATTAAAAACGGATAGCTTATATATTGCGCAACAAAATAGTAGTATACATCGAAATTTCATGGGCTACAATGCTAGTAAGACGCAAGTAATGATTGGTCTTGGTGTTTCATCCATAAGTGATAGTTGGTATGGTTTTGCGCAAAATGTGAAGAACATTGAAGAGTATCAAAACCTTTTAAATGATAATATATTCCCCGTATGTAGGGGTCACATTTTAACTCAAGAAGATTTAATTATACGTAAACATATTTTAAACTTAATGTGTACGTTTCAAACTTCTTGGGTAGATGATGCTTTGTTTTTTCCAGAACTTCCTAGTGTATTAATGAAATTAAAGGAGCTTGAAAATGATGGCCTCATAAAAATAATGTCCAAAAAACTAATCGTAACAGAAAAAGGACGTCCTTTTCTACGCAATGTGTGCTTGCCCTTTGATATGCGTTTACAACATAAAAAACCTAAAACGAAGTTATTTTCTATGACGGTTTAGGCAAGTTTAAAAGGTTTATTTACAATGGTAGATTCCAGTTTTCCTGCACTCGTCACCAGAATGGAAACAAGTTAACATAGTTGTTTAATTTGTTCGGCCGTATTACATCCATTATACCTGAAGCAAATATTGTAAACTATTGCACATTAAAAGATGCCTTTTCTCATCGTAAAAACAGGGTTCTCTCTATAGGTTTCTATTGATCAAGTGGGTTTGTCTATCCGTTTTCATTTAACTACCTTCATCAAATCATCCCAAAAAAGAATGGAAGACCATCACGAGGATCATTGTGAAAACTGTATTATAAGACAATTAAACTCACTTAAAGCATTAAGTAAAGAAGAATTAAAACGGATTTCAGATAATAAAATCATTAAATCTGTGAAGAAGGGTGACTCCCTTTTTCAAGAAGGAGAAAGGCTTAATGGTGTTTTTTGTGTACGTAATGGGGTGTCCAAATTGTCCAAAATGAGCGATAATGGGAAAGACCAGATTGTTAAGATTGTCACCAAAGGAGAAATCCTAGGACAACGTTCTGTAATTACCGAAGAGAAGACTAATTTAAGTGCCACTGCACTTAATAATATGGATGTTTGTTACATTCCGAAATCTTATTTTACAGATAATATTAGTGCTAATGTTGCCTTTACCAAAGCAATACTTATTCAAACAGCAAATGATCTTAAGCTTGCGGATAATGTGATTGTAAATATGGCTCAAAAAAGTGTGAAACAGCGTATTGCTGAAACGTTGATATACCTCGAAAAAAAATTTAGTACGGATGAAGATGGTTATATTGCAATCACACTCACACGTGAAAATATTGCTAACGTTGTAGGAACTGCAAATGAATTATGCATCCGAATACTAACTTCCTTTAAAAAAGAAGGCTGGATAGAGACTGATGGTAAACGTATTAAAATAAAAAATACTAAATCCCTCTATCGGTTGATAAAAGGCTTATAATAAGTAGTTTACTCTATTTTTAGGTGATATTTGGTCTAGATCCTCCCTCCTGGATAAGCTGAATGTTATTTTCTAAAAGTGTAGCAATGTTCTTCGCTATTTGAAGCATCTTAATGCGCTGATTAGCATCCAACTCATTTATAAAATCTAAAGTGTCTATTAGGTTGTCTATAAATGCTAGTCTTACCTATTTAAGAGGATTAGAAATACTTGAAGAGGATATGCCGGTGGTTTAAAAGAAAACGCCCCTAAAGTAAATCAGAGGCGTGTTCCGTCCAGTCAGCACATATAAAATTAAATTAGAAACTAGGTTAATGTAGGGTTTGTGTTCTTCAAAAGAGAATACGATGCCTTTCTCACCACCGAAGTGATACAATCGGCCAGCGTCCTTCCCTCCATTTGGCAACTATTATATCCATGACTTAATGGATTACCAAATTTCTTTGCAAGCAAACAGGCTTTGGCAGTTTTGTAGAATGATATTATACTTAGAGATATAACCCCTTCAGGTCGATCTCTTATTCTCTTGCTTAGTCTGTAAATTACATTTAATAAATGAGGGTAAAATTCTAACATAGCGTTGGTATACTCTGACTCGAATAAATAGCTAAAGCTCTCGCTATAGGCTTAAATATATCTTTCTGTCTCAATTTCATTTTCTATGTAAACTTTTAACAAAAGTAGGGTAAAAGGCTTTTTGTTTTGTTGTATAAGAAAAAACACTAAATGAAACTTGTTTAAAATTTTACAGATGAAAAAAACACTTAATATTATATTTTTTATGCTTTTA
>Ga0307995_1001203_pt1 | contig 16526 bp, 17 predicted proteins | sample EllFjometagen262_FD_203132 | JGI IMG/M metagenome (GOLD analysis project Ga0307995, IMG submission 203132) | Marine microbial communities from Ellis Fjord, Antarctic Ocean - #262 | ecosystem: Environmental > Aquatic > Marine > Unclassified | place: Southern Ocean | collected 2014-11-02
TCATTATGTCATTAAGACAAGTCTTTTTTCTTAAAAAAGAATCATTTTAATTAGCACACTTATAATTGGACAATAGTTATGCCAAGGATGTGTATTTTAAGTATAGTAAGCTTTTTATAGTTAGAAACATTAATATGTTTAGGGTAGATGAAAAATATATTTTTTTGATATTAAAGAAAAAACAACTTGATTTATTAATAAGGAAATCTTTATACAAAAATCTTAACTCAACTTTTTAAGTGGTATTCTAAGTAGCATAAGTGCTCCACATATAAAAAAGATGATGAAAAATAAAATCCCATTGCGCATACTCCCCGTAAAGTTATCAATCAAACCAAAGCAGATCATCCCTATAACAATACCTATTTTTTGGGTGACATCATAGAAACTAAAAAATGAAGTTGTGTCATCAGTTTCAGGTAATAATTTTGAATAAGTAGATCGAGAAAGAGACTGTAATCCACCCATAACCATACCTACAGTACCTGCTAAAAAGTAAAACTGAATGGGAGTTCTAACATAATAAGCAATAACACAGAGTATCGCCCAAATAACATTAATAATAACCAAAACTCGAATATTTCCATATAGCTCAGAGGCTCTAGAGGTAAAGTATGCACCAAAAATACCTACAATTTGAATTAATAAAATACTAACTATTAATCCTAATGTCTTTTCAGAATTACTAGCCCATAAAATTTCTTCTTCCCCAAAATAAGCAGCTACTAGTAAAACTGTTTGCAAAGCTGCGCTATAAAGAAAGAATGCTGGTAAAAAACGTATTAAACCTAAATTATCGTCCAACTGACGCCAAACTTTTCTAAGTTCTTTAAAACCGTTCCAAAAGACATCTTTAGTAACCTTAACATCATGATTACCTTTTGGTAAATAATAAAAAGAGTATTGACTAAAAACAGACCACCAGATTCCAACCGAAATGAATGAATAACGCATTGCTTTCATAGAAGCTTCTAATTCAGTTCCGGTAATTCCAAACCATTGAGGTTTCATCACCATCGCTAAATTAGAGAGCAATAATATTACACTTCCAATATAACCCAGAGAATATCCTTTAGCGCTAACTCTGTCTTGTTGATGAGGATAAGCAATATCAGGTAGATAAGAATTATAAAACACGTTACTTGCCCAAATACCTATCATGGATAAAAAGTAAAAGAATAGGCCTAAATAAATAGTGTCTAATTCAAAAAAAAAAAGTCCAACACAAGAAATAGATCCTAAGTAAACGAAAAATTTCATAAATATTTTTTTATTTCCGATATAATCTGCTATTCCCGAAAATAAAGGTGATATGAAAGCAACAATTAATAATGCGAAAGCAGTAATAAAACTTATGGCTGCTGTATTTTTAATTTCTGAACCAAAAAAAGTTATAGTATTAGTTTCTGAGAAAAGTATCCCAAAATAAATAGGAAAAATGGCTGAAGATATAACCAAAGAATAAGCTGAGTTTGCCCAATCGTAGAAAGTCCATGCATTAATCAGTTTTTTACTCCCTTTTTCTAAAGGAGTTTTAAGTTTAAACATATTTTTAATTAAGAATTTTCAATTTACAAAATCATATTAAATGAAAGGTTTTAATGATTTTATTTTTATATAGTATGATTACACTCATTTTTAATAATGAAGATTAAAACTCAATTATAAGGTTTTATAGTTTTTTATTTAAGAAGTTGATTTTTTTTTAGGAAGATTATAATATATGGTGACTTAAAAATTGACACTAGATTTTAGATATAAATCAAAGATTAGAATGAGACTTAGTGAAATTTCTTAAAATTCAAAAGATTCATTAAATTTAAAAAAAAGGAAATGAAATCAATTTACTCAATATTACTTATTTTCATATTAATAGGTTGCAAAGGAAATTTACAAGAATTAAATAAAAAAGCAAGAAAAGAATATAAAGTAGTCAAGACTGAGAATGAATGGAAAGAATCCTTACCTCAAATGGCATATTACGTTTTGCGCAAGTCAGGTACAGAGAGCGCTTTTTCTGGACCATTAAACAACAATAAAAAAGAAGGAGTCTATGTTTGTGCAGGATGTCAATCTCCTTTGTACATGTCGGAATTTAAATACGATTCAGGATCAGGATGGCCAGCCTTTGATAGAGGAATTGAAAAAAATTTAAAATATGATGTAGATTATAAAATTGGATATCCTCGTTCTGAATTAAGATGCAATAACTGCGGAGGGCATTTGGGGCATATGTTTAGTGACGGTCCTAAAAACACTACAGGAAATAGACATTGTATCAATTCTGCAGCATTAAACTTCATACAGAACGATGAAAAATAACAAAATTTATCCAGTCCAAAAATCAAATGCTGAATGGCAAAAGATTTTAAATAAAGAATCCTATCGAGTTTTAAGAGAAAGAGGAACAGAAAACCCATTTTCAGGAAAATATAATGAACATTCTGAAACGGGTACTTATAATTGCAAAGGCTGCTATACTCCATTGTACAGCTCTAAAAATAAGTTTGATAGTAATTGCGGATGGCCCAGTTATGATGAAGCATTGCCAGGTGCCTTAGAATATTTACAAGATCATTCACATGGAATGACTCGAACTGAAATTTTATGTGCTTCGTGCGGAGGACATCAAGGTCATGTTTTTAATGATGGCCCAACCCATACAGGTGAACGTTATTGTGTAAATACTGCAAGCATTCAATTCAATCCTGATGAAAAATAGAGAAAAAATTACTCTGTTTTATGTAAATTTACAATCAAACTAAATATCATTAAATGACCACATACGATATCATTATTTTAGGAAGCGGACCTGGAGGTTATGTCACAGCAATTCGCGCCTCTCAATTGGGTTTTAAAACCGCTATTATTGAAAAAGAAAGTCTTGGTGGGGTTTGTTTGAATTGGGGATGTATCCCAACCAAAGCACTACTTAAATCCGCTCAAGTTTTTGAGTATTTAAAACATGTCGAAGATTATGGCCTGTCAGTTAGAGAATATGATAAAAATTTTAATGCAGTAGTTAACAGAAGTCGTTCTGTGGCAAGTGGAATGAGTAAAGGTGTTCAATTTTTGATGAAAAAAAATAAAATTGATGTAATCAAAGGACATGGAAAGATCCTTGCTAATAAAAAAGTAAGCGTTATACTTAAGGGTAAAACATCAGAATATGAAGCTAAAAACATAATTATTGCTACTGGAGCTAGGTCTAGAGAACTACCTGATCTTCCTCAAGACGGCAAAAAAGTTATTGGTTATCGAGAAGCTATGACGCTATCAAAGCAACCTAAAAAGCTGATTGTAGTGGGTTCTGGAGCTATTGGAATTGAATTTGCTTATTTCTACAATGCAATGGGTACAGAAGTAACTTTGATAGAATACCAAGATCGTATTGTCCCTATAGAAGATGAGGAAATCTCGAAACAATTGGAACGATCTTTTAAGAATAGTGGGATAAAAATTTTAACTAATGCTGAAGTTCTTTCTGTTAATACAAAGGGGAAAGAAGTAAAAGCCACTTTGAGAAAAGATGGAAAAGAAGAAATAATAAGTGCAGATATAATTTTGTCTGCTGTTGGAATCAAAACTAATATTGAAAATATTGGACTAGAAGATGTAGGTATTGCAGTTGATCATGATAAAATTATGGTTAATGATTTTTACCAAACTAATCTTCCAGGATATTATGCTATTGGAGATGTTACTTCTGGACAAGCTTTAGCTCACGTTGCATCTGCGGAGGGTATTTTATGTGTTGAAAAAATTGCGGGACAAAATGTCGAACCATTGGATTATGACAATGTTCCTGGATGCACTTATTGTAACCCAGAAATTGCTTCGGTTGGATTAACAGAAACCCAGGCTAAAGAAAAAGGATACGATATTAAGGTAGGTAAATTTCCGTTTTCAGCTTCCGGAAAAGCACAAGCTAGCGGAAGCTCAGAAGGCTTTGTGAAAGTGATTTTTGATGCCAAATATGGAGAATGGCTTGGTTGCCATATGATTGGTGCTGGAGTTACTGATATGATTGCTGAAGCTGTCTTAGGGCGTAAATTGGAAACCACTGGACATGAGGTATTAAAAACCATTCATCCTCATCCTACAATGAGTGAGGCGGTAATGGAAGCGGTAGCAGATGCTTATGACGAAGTAATCCATTTATAAAGCCATAAGTCCAATAATATAAAGCAGCCTTCGAGCTGCTTTTTTTATTCTAAAATGAAAAATATTAAAAATCAAAGACTAATGAATATAATTTCAATAAGAACAGCAAAAATTGAAGATTTAATTACTTTAAAGCATTTTGAACAAAAACTGATATCACACGAGCGTCCATTCGCTTCTAATCTCAAAAAAGATCCAATCGAATATTACAACCTAAAAGATTTAATTGGACAAAAAGATGCTGAAATAGTCGTTGCTATTTATGATAACGAAATTATTGGTTCTGGTTCGGTAATTATTGAAAGATCTATTGACTACAAAAAGTCTGAGTTTTTCGCTTATTTGGGTTTCATGTTTGTTTTACCCAAATATCGAGGTAAAAAAATTAATGTAAGTATTATCAAAAACCTTATGAAATGGTCTAAGGAAAGAGGTATTGTAGAGTTTCAGTTAGATGTTTATGCTGAAAATAAAAATGCAATAAAGGCTTATCAAGAACTTGACTTTAAGTCTGATTTATTAAAAATGAGATTGAACACTTCCGGACCTACCTAATTATCTATTTCATAGTTTCAACCAATTACACTCTCTATTGCTAAACGGTAAGAATCTAGACCAAAACCAACAATTAATCCTTTTGCAACAGAAGTTATATATGAAGTATGTCTAAAATCTTCTCGCGCAAAAGTATTTGAAATATGAATTTCAATAACATCACTATCAATTCCCTTAATTGCATCACCAATTGCAATAGAAGTATGAGTATAAGCACCAGCATTTAATAAAATTGTATTTGCTAAAAAACCAACTTCATGCAATCGATTGATTATTTCACCTTCAACATTAGATTGAAAATAGTCGAAAGTGACTTCTGGAAATCTAATTTTTAAAACTTTATAATAATCTTCAAAGGTTTGGTTACCATAAATCAGTGGCTCTCGAGTTCCTAAAAGATTTAGGTTTGGTCCGTTGATGATATTGATATTCATTTTTATTATTTTAGTAAAAGTAAATAAAATAGCTTTATCTCCCTAAAAATAGACTCTGTGAATTGGCAACAAGCGCTTAAAGATTTTCAAATGTATCTTCGAATTGAAAGAGGACTTGCAGAAAATTCTATAGATAATTATACACTAGACATATATGCATTTCAGCAATTTCTAAAAGAACAAAAAATAAATGAAACACCCGGAAATTGCACATTAGACTCGGTTCAAAAATTTATTTATGAAACTGCAAAAAAATTAACCCCTCAAACTCAAGCACGACGTATTTCAGGGCTGAGTAGTTTTTTTGATTTTCTCATCTTTGAATCATATAGAAAGACAAATCCTACTGATTTAATTGATTTACCTAAGCTGGGAAGGAGATTACCAGATGTGTTGAGTTTTAATGAAATTGAAGTACTTGTAAATCAAATCGATCTGGGAAGTCCACAAGGTCAACGTAATCGTGCGATATTAGAAACCCTTTATGCCAGCGGATTACGTGTTTCAGAATTGACAACTCTGAGTCTATCTAATGTTTTTTTTAAAGAAGAATTAATTAGGGTTACAGGAAAAGGAAACAAACAACGTATTGTGCCAATTGGTAAAATTGCGAAAAAATTCATTAAGCTATATTTAGAACAAAGGCACCTTCAGAAAATTGATTCTAACCACCAAGATATTTTATTTTTAAATCGAAATGGAAAAAGTCTTACACGACAAATGATTTTTACTATTGTAAAGCGATTAGCTGTAAAAGCTAATATTTTAAAACAAGTTGGACCACATACTTTTAGACACTCATTTGCAACACATTTATTAGAAAATGGCGCAGATTTGAGAACAATTCAAGTTCTGATGGGTCATGAAAGCATAACAACTACAGAGATCTACACGCATTTAGACACACAACATCTTCGCTCTGTGGTAGAACGTTTTCATCCGCGTAGCATAAAATAAATTAAAGAATCACTAAACGAAATCCTTCTCCGTGTATATTCAAAATTTGAACTTTATCATCAAGACTTAAATACTTTCGAAGCTTAGCGATATAAACATCCATACTTCTAGAAGTAAAATAATTATTATCACGCCAAATTTTATTTAGAGCTAATTCCCTAGGAAGTAAGTCATTTAGATATGATACAAGCAATTTTAAGAGTTGACTTTCTTTAGGAGAAAGCTTAATTGGATCACCTTCTTTATGTCTTAAAAGACGAAGCTTTGAATTAAACTGAAAATCACTAAACGAAAACTCAAAAGTGTCATCAACAGGAATTAATGGACTAATTTTTCTGTTAAATACCGTTTTAATTTTAGCTAACAAAACATCAGAATCAAAAGGTTTAGTTAAGTAATCATCAGCTCCAATTTTAAATCCTTTTAGAATATCATCTTTTAAGTGTTTTGCCGTTAGAAAAAATATAGGGATAGCTTCATTTTTTTCACGAATTTCCTTGGCTAAAGTAAACCCATCTTTATATGGCATCATTACATCTAAAATACAAAGATCAAAATCCTGTTTTTTAAACTTTTCAAAACCCTCAATACCATTTTTAGCTAATATAGTTTCATAATCGTTAAGGGTTAGAAATTCTTTTAATATGCTTCCGAAATTTGAATCATCTTCAACTAATAGAATTTTTTTATTTGAATTTTTCATAATTATAGATATATGACATTAAATATTTAATTATTCATTGGGGAAGCCTTATTGTAAAAGTAGTTCCAACATGCATTTTACTCTCTAATAAAATATGTCCTTTATGCAATTCCACAATTTTCTTAACATAAGTCAAACCCAATCCATGACCTTTAACATTATGAATGTTTCCAGAACTTGCACGATAAAACTTATCAAAAATTTTCTTCTGAGTAACAGGAGTCATCCCTATTCCATTATCTTGAAGCTTAATAATAAAGTTTGTCCCATTATTTAAAGTTTTTAAAACAACCTCCGGAGCTTCTTCACGATATTTTACGGCATTATCTAACAGGTTTATAATTACATTAGTAAAATGATTTTTATTACCATAAATAAATGAATTTGAGGCGTCTAAATCAGTGACTAGCTTGACTTGTTTATTTTCTAAAATTAAACCGGTATGGTTAATGGCATCTTTAATAACCTCATGAAAGTCCATTCTAGTTTTTTCAATTGATTCGCTACTCCGCTCTAATTGTGAAATTCTTAATACACTTTCAACCTGAGCTAGCATTCGACTGTTTTCTTCACGAATCATTTTTACATATTGTTTAACCTTTTCTGGAACAACGATGGATCTTGGATTTAAAATTGCATCTAGTGCTAGGCTGATAGTAGCTATTGGAGTCTTAAACTCATGAGACATATTATTTATAAAATCAGTTTTGATTTCAGAAATTTTCTTTTGTTGTATCATTTGATATAATGCCCCTCCCGAAACAACAACAATAAAAAGGGTGAGAAATAGAGTTAATCCGCCAATACCTAGTATTGAAGAAAACACATACTGTTTTTTATCTGGAAAGGAGACAACTAACTCGTATTTACCGACTCCTTTTTGATTCAAAAAAATGGGAACAAAATATTTAAAGCCTTGCTGTTTTTCTGAATAATTTTTAGATTTTATTTTGGTAGTTAAACCTTTATCGTAAACGCCAAACTCATAGGGTGTTATAATGTTTTTAGAGTCAAACTGCCTTTTTAAAACAAAATCTAATTCACTTGAATTTAATCGTTTGTGTAGAGGAGTGTTGGATGTATAATCTTTAAAAGCAGACAAAATACGTTGATTAGAAATATTCATTCTATCAATATTTGTGATCTTTTCTATTGAACTAGCAATATTATTCTCTCTATCAAAAACATCATTTTTATTAATTATTGTTGTGTTTTTGACTTGCTTAACATCCATTAACATATTTATAGTGTCTCCTAATCTTGGATCTAAATAAGGTTTTATTTTATAATTTTGCTCTAATATACCATACGCATAATATGAAATTAAATTATTCGGTTTGTCTTCATCTAAAAACAAAAAAATTTTTGCAAAGCTCTCATCATCTGGAGTTCCAATTGAATCAATTAGACTTTCATAAGCACTTATGTAATCTGAAAGTTCACGCTCTTGAACTTCCTTAGCAACAATTTGCAAAGACTGTTGAATGGATAAGGAAAACTCTTTTTCTTTATCATTCCATGCAGAATAAATCCAATACCCCTGTAGACCAACTACACCTAAAATAGATATAATCATAAAACAGACCAGTGAAATAAATAATTTTTTTTTCATTGCTATGGTATTAGCATATTTTTTTCTGTAAAAAGCAAATTTCATTTATTTTAATTAAAATAAATGCCAAGGCTTTGTTAAGAATTACATTAACTCATCATAAATAACTTTTAGATGACTTAAAGATTTCTTAATTGACTCATTTATTATTACATAATCTGATAATTTATTTTTTTGTTCATCCGTCCATTGATTTTCCATTCTAGAAAGCACAGTTTCTCGATTACTATTATCTCGTCGCATGACACGCTCCAAACGCAACTCTTTGGAAGCAATAACCAAAATCACAATATCACAATCTTTATATCTACCAGATTCAAAAAGAATTGCAGCTTCATTTATGATAAAACTTGCATCATAATTTTTTATTTTAAAATCTTTAAAAGCTAAAGAAACTGCAGGATGAACTATAGCATTCAAATCTGCTAAAGCATTTAAGTTATTAAAAACAATTTTAGATAATTTTTTTCGCTTTAAACAACCTTTTAAATCATAAATTTTAGATCCAAAACGCTTAACAACCTGATCTTTTAAGTTAGAATTCAACAACTGTTTTCCAACTTTATCAGACTCGAAACATGGAATACCTTGCTTTTCAAACCATTTCAACATAGTAGATTTTCCACTTCCTATTCCCCCTGTTAGTCCAACTATTCTCATTTTCTTATAAGATAATTTACAAATTTGGGTTCCCAAACTATATTCTTGGTTTTTGGTGGTTTTTTAGTTAATAAAATTAAGGGTTTTTTAGAAGGATTCTTCTTGATTAAACCATAATCAACCGCTAATCCAAAATCAGTTTCCTTTATTCCATTTAATAAAATCAAAGGCATTGTTACTCGTAATTTAACTTTAGGGGGGAAAAATTTCATTCTTACTTTATTTGGAAGATTTATTGTTTCTAAATTAATTGTAAATTCTTTTTCAGAATACCTAGATATTGGCATTTCAATTTGAATTTGATTAATTTCATACTGAAGTCCTTCCTTAACCTCCAAAATCAGTTTTTCTCGAATGTCTACTGTAGTATCATTTGAAACAAATGATAAAGTTGAGATTTTTGACAGAGTATCTAAAATACTTTGAGGCCCCGTAACCCAAATACTGTCTGGAATTACGCGCAAAGAGGAATCGCTCAAATATCCTGGTCTATATTTAATTGAAGTTTGTGGAACAATAATTATTTTTCTTGAATTCAAAAGACTGAATTCAAGAAAAATTACATCTGTTTTGATTTGATTTAACTGTGTTTTAAGAAATAATTGTTGTTGAAAAACATATTGTTTTTTTTCTAACAAAACTTGTGCAGGCTGACTTGAAAAATTTGTCTCCTTTAAAGATATTATTATCTTGTTTTTAAACAAACGGTACCATAAAATCTCAATTCCGCTAGCAGTAATAGATAAATCAACTTTTGATTGATTATTGGATAAAATAATATTCTTGGGAATATCACTCCAAACTATTTTAAAAGTTTGTTCGATTTGATAATTGTTTGACAGCTTTGTGCTAATCCAAAAAGTAAAAGAAAGAAGAACAAACAGAAAAAAAAAGCGAAAGCGATCCTTATCAGGAAACTGCTTTAAAATCTTTTCAATTTTTTTTGTTTTGGAATACATAATGTCCCATTACTTTTCTAATTATCCAACTAACTTAAAGAATCAATGATTTCCTGACTAACCCCAACGTTTGAAAATCCACCATCGTGAAACAAATTCTGAAGGGTTACTTTACGTGTATAATCAGAAAAAAGAGAAACGGTATAATCTGCGCATTCTTTAGCAGTAGCATTACCCAATGGAGACATTTTTTCAGCATAATTAAGGAATCCGTCTAATCCGGAAACTCCTTTACCGGCAGTAGTAAGTGTAGGCGATTGAGAAATCGTGTTAACACGTACTTTTTTATCTTTACCAAAAAAATATCCAAAACTACGAGCGATAGACTCTAAATAAGCCTTATTATCTGCCATATCATTATAATTCGGAAAAGTACGCTGTGCTGCTATATAAGTTAGTGCCAATATGCTTCCCCAAGGACTCATTGCATCTTTTTTATACAGACACTGCATTAACTTATGAAAAGAAACCGCTGATACATCCCAACCTTTAACCATCCAATCGTGGTTTAAATCAGTATAATGTTTTCCTTTTCTTACATTTACAGACATTCCAATAGAGTGTAAAACAAAATCAAGCTTTCCTCCTAAAATTTCTTGTGCTTGATCAATTAATGAATTTAAATCATCCATGTTTGTTGCATCTGCTGAGATTACCTTAGAACCAGTTTTTTCAGCTAAAGATTGAATAGTTCCCATTCGTAAAGCTACAGGAGCATTGGTAAGAACAAAAGTTCCTCCAGCATCCGCGACAGATTCAGCTGTTTTCCAGGCTATAGATTGGTTATCTAAAGCTCCAAAAATTATTCCTTTTTTCCCTTTTAAAATTTTATGTGACATGCGTTATATTTATAGTATCAAAGATACATTTAATTCATCAATTGTTTTGCGTGGGCAATGGCTGTAGGTGTAATTTGATTTCCAGAAAGCATCATTGCAATTTCTTGAATTCGCTCTTCTTTATCTAATTTATTCAAACGAGTATACGTTTTTCCTTCAGAAATAACTTTTTGAACTTTAAAATGATGACTTCCTTTAGCTGCAACTTGAGGAAGATGAGTAATAGTAAAAACCTGAAGTTTTTCTGCTAAAGAAACCATTATCTCAGCAATACTGTCTGATATTTTACCAGACACTCCCGTATCAATTTCATCAAAAATAAGAGTTTGTAGTTTTTTAAAGCGTGATAAAACAACTTTAATTGCTAACATAATACGTGATAATTCTCCACCCGAAGCTACTTTTTTCAGCAATTTAAAATCCACCCCTGTATTTGCGCTGAAAAGAAAATAAAGGTGATCTTTTCCGTTGGAAAGATATGTCTCACTTGGGCTAAGTTCTATTTTAAAGAAAGCATCTTTCATCCCCATTTTTCCAACTAAAGACTTTAATTCATCTTCCAAAATGGAAACTGCTCGATAACGCTTTTCCGAAATTGATTTTGCAAACCCTTCAAGTAATCTCTCTTGTTTCTTTTGGGTTTCACTTAAATCATGAAGACTAGTATCTAAATCTTCTGTTTTTTGAATATCTTGCTTGAGTTCTTTTTTGATTTCAATTAACTCTTCCACAGAATTAACTTTATGTTTTTGAAAGAGTACATTTAATTGATCTATTTTTTTTGTTAATTCTTCCAATTCATTTGGATTAACTTCCAGATTTTCTAGTTGTCTTTTACATTCTTCTAAAACATCCTCTGACTCCAGAGTAAGGCTTTGAATACGTTCTTTAAACGATGAAAATTGATTGGATTTTTCAAATAACCCATTACTCAAGTTTCTTAAACGAAATAATTGGTCAACAATTCCAATATATTCACTTTCCAAAAGCTGAATGGCTTCATCTATAGTTATTTGTATGTAATCAACATTATACAAAGAAGCTAGTTTTTCCTCAAATTTTTCATACATACCCAATTCTAAATCAAAGAAATCCAATTCATCAAATAAAAACTGTTTAAGCTCAAGCGATTCTTTAGATCGACTTTGGGCAGACAACAAATAATCATAATCTTTAATTGTTTTTTCATAATCAATCAAAGTTTTTAAATAGTCTTCTATGTCTGATTGATTATGTGCAAGAGCATCCAATACTTGAAACTGGTATTCATTTTCAAGTAAGATTTGAGTATCATTTTGGGAGTGAATATCTAACAAACGTTTACTTATTTGTTCTAGAGTAGATAATGTAACGGGAGTATCATTTATAAAAGCTCTAGATTTTCCTTGAGGTAAAATTTCTCTCCGTAAAATGGTGGTTGAATCATAATCAACAGCCAATTCGTCAAATAAGACTTTCAATTGATAGTTGGCTACTTCAAAAGTTGCTTCAACAATACATTTTTTATTTGGGTCTAAAAGGCTTGATAGATCCGCACGCTTACCTAAAACAAGAGATAAGCCTCCCAAAAGAATTGACTTACCAGCTCCTGTCTCCCCTGTGATACATGTCATTCCATCTGAAAAAGAGACTTCAAGATCATCGATCAGCGCATAATTTTTTATTTTCAGTTGACTTAACAAGGCTTTCGTTTAATTTTAAAAGATTATAAATATAAAAAAATTATGCCTTGATTTGCTTCCATCTTGAACCAAAAAAAGGAGCAATTTTTTTTAAAACGGCTTCTGTTTCTTTAAAATCAATCTTAGGTCCACCTTTAAAAAGATTAACTATTTCTTCAACTTTGGCATCAAAGAATATTTGAAGTAAAAAAGCATTTGGTCTTCTCTGGAACAAAGGCTCGAGTTTTTTTATTGCATCCATCAAAGCAGTTTTAGCCTTTATAGGATCTGTAGTCATGTAATCTAAACCGTTTCGATGATAAGTATACAAAGATTGACGATACTCTCTGAAAGTATTAGAAATTAAACCATCAATCAACCAAAATCGATTACGGCTTCCATCTGAAGGCTTCCACCCTTTTCCAAGAGCGTTTTGAGATAAGTTAACTATTTGTCTAGCTTTTTTAAAATAAGGACTTCCGCCATTTGGTGAAAAACTATCAGCATCTAAACCAATAATAACATATGCATAAAAACCAATTATAGAAACTAAATTAGACTCAAATCTAGATTGATTAAAAAATAAAGGCTGAAATTCCTGATAAGAAAAAACAATATTCTTATCGAGGTAATTTAAAATGGGGCTATTGTAATTAGAATCAAAAACAGGACGTTGTGATTGAATTTGAAGTGTCGCTTCGAAACGATCATTACTATAAGCTGAAAGATTAAGCACAAATGAACATGAAATTTTTTCTTGATTTAAAAGTTTTTGACTGGTCCAAACCTGTGTGTTTATAAACTCATTGATAGATCGTTCTAATGTTTTAAAAATTTGTTGATTGGTCTGATTCACAAGATTAGAATTAACGATTACTTCAACGTTAAGTTCTTGGCTAAAAGAGCGAGTAATTAAAAAGAAAAAAAACAATAGATTGATTTTACGAATCATAGGATACAATTTGATCAAAAATTGACTTAGCACAATCTAACTTTGACTGTAAGGGAAAAGGTTTTATGTTATTTTTTGCATTTATAAATGTTATTTTATTTGTGGAAACTGAAAAACCTGCACCAGAGTCTTGAAGAGAATTAAGAACGATACCGTCTAAATTTTTAGTTTTTAGTTTTTCTTTAGCATTTTTAATTTCATTTTCTGTTTCCAAAGCAAAGCCTAAAAGGTATTGATTCTTTTTATGTTTACCCATAAAGGCTAAAATATCTTGAGTAGGAGTCAATAAAAGAGAAAGTGTTTTTTCCTTTTTTTTAATTTTCTGATCGTTAAATAATTCTGGTTTAAAATCAGATACAGCTGCTGCTGCAATTGCAATATCTACCTCATCATAATATTTTTTAACTATTCTAAACATTTCATCTGTACTAACAACTTTAATAAGTTTTATGGATGTATTATTTATTTTTTCAACCGAAGGACCACTAACAAGAAAGACTTCTGCACCAAGATTTGCAGCTACTTCAGCAAGAGCAAAGCCCATTTTTCCAGAAGAATAATTTCCAATAAAGCGAACGGGATCAATTGCTTCATAGGTTGGACCGGCTGTAATTAAAATTTTCTTACCCTTAAGAGGTTGTTTTGGGTTAAAAAAAGTTAAAATTCTGGATGTAATGTCTTCAGGCTCCATCATACGACCTTTACCTTCCAAACCACTAGCTAAAGGGCCAGTTCCAACTGGAAGAACATGATTTCCATGTTTTTTTAAAATCTCTAGATTTTTTTGATTGGAAGGATGAACAAACATATCCAAGTCCATCGCAGGAGCAATAAAAACTGGACATTTTGCAGATAGGTAAACTGCTAGTAGCAGATTATTACAACGTCCATGCGCCATGGATGATAGTGTGTTGGAAGTTGCTGGGGCAATAATAAAAACGTCTGCCCAAAGCCCTAAAGAAACATGATCATTCCAAACAGGGTTATCGAATTTATTTTCGGTAAAAGTTGATAATACAGGATGTTTTGAAAGTGTTGATAAAGTCAGTGGAGTAACAAATTCCTTAGCTGTAGGTGTCATAACTATACGAACCTCTGCGTCTTGTTTAACTAATTCCCTAACCAACAAAGGAGTTTTATAAGCGGAAATTCCTCCCGAAATTCCGAGTAAAATCTTTTTACCGCTCAACAAACCCATCTTTAATTATTCGATTCGTCTGTGTTTCTGTGATATATTTTATCATCTAACCACTCCTCTATAGCCATTGCATGAGCTTTTGGTAAACGCTCGTAAAAACGCGAGACTTCAATTTGTTCCTTGTTTTCGAAAATTTCTTCTAAACTATCATTATGAGTTGCAAACTCTTCTAACTTTTCATGCAATTCCTTTTTTATATCTAAATTGATTTGAATTGAACGTTTTGCGATAATAGCTAGTGCCTCGTAAACATTTTCTGTAACGGCTTCAATCTCGTTACGATCGTATGTCTTTGAGGTAAGGGCTGCTTTTGATTCTATGTACTTAGTCATAATTTTATTTTGAAAGTGTTGTTATATTTTTATTTAATTCTTCAATTCCCGAATTCACATTACTCATTTTATAATCTAACTCAACCATAAATAAAGTTTCAGGATAATAGCGCAAAATAACATTGTATTGTTTTTTTAGATCTTCAAAACGTTCTAGTTTTTTTGAATCTATACTGTTAATAGCAATTTTGTAAGAAGCTTCAAACTTCACAAATAAAGCCTCTTCTCTATATTTAGTGCCAGGAAAACTTGCAATAAAATTATCACTAGCTTTAATGGATGATTTATAGTCTCTAATAGTATAATATTGCTTTGCTATTTCAAAATCTTTCTTTTCTAATTTTTCTTGTAGTTCTGAAATTATCTGATTGGCTTCAGCTGAATATTTAGAGTTAGGATATAAATTAATAAAAACTTGAAGTTTTTCAATCGCAGTAAAAGTGTCCTCCTGGTCTAAGCTATATTTAGGAGAAAGATAGTAATAACTTTTTGCTCCTTTAAAGACAGCTTCTTCAATACGCTCACTTTTAGGGTAAGATTTAATGAAATTTTCGTATTTAGATGAAGCTGAAATATATCTCTTGATTTGAAAATAGGAATCTGCTAAAAAGAAAACAATTCTTTGGGCCTGAGGTTTACCTCTATATTTTGGACTGATTTGTTCAAAAAGTCTATTCGCTTTTCGATAATCCCCATTATTGTAATAAATTTCTGCTTGCTTATATTTTTCAGAAGTATCATCACTATTTAATAGTTTTTGATAATCAGAACAGGACAAAAGTGTTGTTAATAAAAACAAACAAAAGATTGACATCTGAAGTTTACAAATCATATTGCGAAAGTACTAAATATCAATGACAATGGAAATGTTTATTTACAAGACAATATTTAATGTTTTACTAATCGTTTAGACCGAGTAAATAGATTTTTCTATAACTGCTTCAATTTTGCTAAACAAATCAGATGAAGCACTCATTAGTGGCAATCGAACGTTTTTTTTACAAATTGACATCACATTTAACAAAGCTTTAATTCCCGTAGGATTACCTTCTTCAAAAATCAAATGAATTATGTCCATCATTTCATAATGAAGCTTGTAAGCTTTTTTTAAATTTCCTCTTGTAACACAATCGAATATTTGGACAATTGGAACGGGCAACGCATTACCTAAGACAGAGATTGTTCCAACGGCTCCAAATAATAGCATTGGTAAAGTCAGTGCATCATCTCCTGAAATTATTTGAACACCTGGAGGACAAAGCTTTATTATTTGCTGTATTTGATCTATGTTACCACTCGCCTCTTTGATTGCGACAATATTGTCAAAATTTTCAACTAATCTAACAAATGTATTTGGTTCAATATTAATTCCCGTTCTTGAGGGAACATTATATAATATTATAGGTAATGGACTTATCTCTGCAATATTTTTATAGTGCTGATAAATTCCTTCTTGAGTAGGTTTATTGTAATAAGGTGAGACTGACAATATCGCTTGAA
>Ga0307995_1001207_pt1 | contig 16515 bp, 11 predicted proteins | sample EllFjometagen262_FD_203132 | JGI IMG/M metagenome (GOLD analysis project Ga0307995, IMG submission 203132) | Marine microbial communities from Ellis Fjord, Antarctic Ocean - #262 | ecosystem: Environmental > Aquatic > Marine > Unclassified | place: Southern Ocean | collected 2014-11-02
TATATTAAAACTAATTCCTCATTTCTTATGATATCAATTGAAGAAACATTCGTTACATATAATGCAGTTTGATGAGATCCTGACAAAGCATCTTGACCTGTTGGATTACTTCTAATAACTGTTTTATTATTTACTCTTAAATCTCCAGCTTCAGCATCATTAATAAAACTATTATGAACTATAATTTGGTCACCATTATTATCAATGATCTTGTAAAGTCCATTGGTTTGATCTCCACTTCCAAGACTAAAAACATGTTTTGGTCCATTTGAAAGGTCTCCATTTAAATTTAAAAAGGATTCAGAAAGTGCTGATAAACATTTAGCCATATCTCCGCTGTAAAGGGCTACTTTCGCTTTTAGAGCTTTATTGAATTTTAAGAAATCAGAAGGTGAGTCAAAGCCATCAAAACCCGCTAATGGAAAAGCAAAACTTCCCCCAGCAATATTTAAATCACTTGCAGCCTCATCTAACATATTGTCAATAGCAGAAAAAGCTTCGTTTTCATTTAAAATTGGACCAAGATTACTGGGATCCGAAACGTCAACTCTTGCTTTTCCAAAAGACTTAACTACATCTATTAATTCATGAGCTATAATTGTTTTTGCAAAACCACTATATCCAGCCTTTTGACTTGAAGTAATGGCATCTGTATTATTTATTGCCTCCAATAGAATATTAGCATTCTTAACAGCTAAATACCTAGATCGCCATGGAGAAGATGAATAAAAAGAATTATTGTCTAAAACTGCCCCATTAGCACCTAAAAGGTCTCCGGTGTTTCTTGGATCAGCATCAAAGAGATACAACTCTCGAGCCATTGTTCCAGAACCTGTGGTTTGACCTGCTTTACCAGCGCGCATCGTTGCCTCAACACCAACAACTAGATTATTTAACTGGTTAACTGTAGCCTCTGAAAGCACTCCTTCAAGGCTTGGTCTATTTGGATCAGATTCTTCATCGAATGTACATGCTATAAAAGCTAATCCTGTAAATAAAAAAGCTATACTTTTTATATTTTGTTTTTGTTTATTGAAAAAATTCATGTTGTTGTTTTTTAAAATTTAACATTAAGATTAAACATGTATTGTTTGGATGTAGGGAATGGAGTTACTTCTATCCCACTAGAGAGTCCTGAACCACCATTTGTAGAAGTTTCAGGATCATAACTTGAATAATCAGTTACTGTGATTAAATTTCTACCTGAAAGCCCTATTCTAACACTAGAAATATCATTTGATATCCAACTTAGACTATTTACAGGAAGCGTATAATAAATTGCTGCCTCTCTTAAACGCATGTAGCTAGAGGGTTCAATGAATCGCTCTGCAACAAAGCCTAAGCTAGAACGGGTAGATCCTTCAGGAGTATCAAGGTCAGGTGAAACACCTCCTAAATCAGTGAGCAGTCTAGATAAATTTATGTTTTCACCCCCTTCTTTCCAATGAATTAGGAAACTTAATTCTAAATTTTTACCAATTGAAAATTGATTATTAAATGACATTTGAAAATCTGGCTCTACATCACCTATTTGAGTTGGAGTTCCATTAACGTTCCCCACCAATTGAGTAACAGGTTGGCCTTCTTGAATATAAAAAGTACCTAATCCCAAACCAAATCCAGCTCCTGGTTGAGGAAAAGCTGGCACACCGAGACGTGTAACTTCAGATCTATTAAACCAAAACTGAACACCAGAATTCCAGGAAAAATTATTATTATCAATTGCATCAATATTAATTCCTAATTCAATTCCAGAATTTTTTAAATCCGCAAGGTTTGTTGTCTCTGTTCCAAAACCACTGGAGGTAGGAAGAGTTCTGCTAAGTATTAAATCTTTTACATTTCTATCGTAGAAAGAAAGTTGAACTCCAATTTTATTAATCAAGCGAAAATCAATTCCAGCTTCAAATTCTTTTGAGGTTTCAGGTTCAATATCTTTATCTCCTTTAAGGGATGCAATGGTAGAACCACCAACACCACCAATAGATATCTGATTTAAACTGGTGAAAACAGATCCAAAAGAAGCAGAGGAGCCAGTTTCACCATAGGCAGCTCTTAATTTAAATTGATCAATATTAGAAAAATTCCACCAATCAAAATTTTGTAAATTTATAGCTAGAGATGCCTTTGGAAATCCATAAAATTTATTTGGATCACCATTTAGATTTGATTTATCAAGACGATATGCTGCAGTTCCAATAAATTGGTCTTTATAATTTCCTTCAATTTGACCAAAATATCCAAATTCTTTAATCAGAGATTGGGTCTGGCTTATCGATTGAGCAGAGCCCTGTCCAAGGGTAGTTTGACCGGGAATTAACTGAGTAGCTTGGTTAAATACTAAGTCAGTATCTTTTATTAAGTTTGAAATTCCTGCTTGAGTTGTTAAGGCTAGATCTCCATTTAAAGTATCGCGGTTCCAAACTGCAATACCCATAAAATTATAATTTTTAAAGTTATTTTTACCAACACCAATAAATCCATTATCAGCACCATTTTGAGCTTGATGTGACTCAGGGACATATACATAAGTTTCGTTTGCAAGAAAATCAATCCCTCCATTCCAGATCATACGAACCCTGTCATTTTGGCCATCATACAATTTAGTAGTGAGTTTAGCACTTTGAATCAAACGATTATTATTATTATCATTTATTGCCTTATCCCTAACAAAAATAGGATTCCCAGAATAATTAGGATTATTAGGATATGTTCCAGTCGAATCTGGATTTAAATTAATCCAAGGACGAGTGAAGGCAAGTGTATATCCATAACTTAAACCACCTTCGTTTTCATTTCCAGTAAAACTTCTCCTTGATTCACTTTGAGTAAAGTTTGAAGAAATAGATAGGTCAAAAGTATCTGAAATTTCATGATCAATATTCGCTCTAATAGAGAATCTATCAAAACCAGTGTTTTTAATTATTCCATCTTCATCTCTATATGAAGCGCCAATAAAAAATTTAGTTTTTTCATTTCCACCAGAGGCACTAATTTTAGAATCTGTAACTAGACCTTGTTCTCCATATATTAAGTCTTCATAATCAATTAGACCAGTTGGGCTGTTAACAGCTTGATTAAAAAGTTGGGCTTCATCAGCACCAAAAGCATCTGTAACATTGGCAGCAGTCCAAGGACGCATACCAATTTTCTTTAATATTGTATTAAAACCAACACTTTGGTTAAAATTAATTAAAGTTTTTCCTTCTTTTCCTCTTTTTGTTGTAATTATTACTACTCCGGCATTAGCTCTTGTTCCATAAATTGCAGCTGCAGAAGCTCCTTTTAGAATTTCTATATTTTCAATATCACTCGGATCTAAATCGGCAAGACTATTTGGAGCATTTTCTTCATTTCCTCTATTTGCTCCTGAAGCAAAACGAAGTCCTGAAGGTATTTCAGCATTATTTAAATAAACTCCATCAATAATATACAAGGGTTGGTTATTTCCGTTAATAGATGATATTCCACGAAGACGTAGTGCAAATCCTCCTCCTGGTGCTCCTGACGAAGATGTAATATTAACTCCTGTGACCTTACCGTATAATGCACCATCAATTGTACTCTGATTCGTCTTACCAACTAATTCCTCACTTGAAACTGTTCCAACTGCATTAGCAAGATTACTTCTTTTAACACTAGTTCCTAAACCAGTAATTACAATTTCATCTAACTGAGTGTTTGATACGAACATGATTATAGAGAGATCACTATTCGAAATCTCTTGTCTAATGGTGGCATATCCAATGTAAGAAAAGACTAAGATGTCCCCTTGATTAGCATTAACTTTAAAATTACCATCAAAATCTGTTATTGAACCTTCATTTGTCTTTTCAACAATAACTGTGACTCCGGGTATAGGATTTGAGTGTTCATCCATAACCATTCCAGATATTTGTTGAGCATTTAATTGACTTAAAAAAGTGAAAGTTAAGGTTAAGGTTAAAAATAAAGCTCCAAAAAATGATTTTTGAAATTTTTTCATGATTTTTTTTGTTTTTACATTGAATATATATCTAAACTAGTTAAAAAAAAATCATTTTTGTTAAATTGGTGAGGGCTTTTTAGAAAGCTCATATATCCTCAGCTGATTATTATTTAAACTTAAAGAAATAAAATTCTTTTATTCATTTTCTATTTGAGGTTTATCTATAGTGTCTATTTGAAAATCAATTTTAGAATCGCCTGACGAAATTTTGACTACATCTTTATCTATTTTTTTAAATTCTTTTGAGCTATCATTAAAATGATTTACAACTGTCCCTAGTGTATTTCCTAATTTTTCATGATAAGTTTTGTATGCATTTAAATGATTTGATAATTTTTCTACATTCTTTAAAACATCTTTAATTGAAGATTCAATTTTCATGTTATTTAATGCTTTATTTGTTACTTGAAGCATAGGAAATAAACTCATCGGAGAAACAATCATAACTTTCTTTTGATATGCATAAGAAACCAAATCTTGTTGATTAATTTTTAATGCCCCCACTCGACTGTTTAATAAATCTTGATATAAACCATCTGCAGGAATAAACATATATGCATAATCGACTGTTCCCTCATTTGGTCTTATATATTTTGCGGTTTCATCAATTCTATTTTTAATGTCTGATTTGAACTTTTTTTCAAGACTTTCTAATTCTTCTTTATCTGATGATTCTATCATTTTATTGTAATTGTCTAAAGAGAATTTTGCATCAATAGGTATTATGAAGTTATTAACTTTTACAATTGCATCAACAATTTCATTGTTTTTAAAAGAATATTGCATCTGGAAAAGTTGTGGTGGAAGAACGTTAGAAAGCAGGTTTTCTAATTGGATTTCCCCAAAAATTCCTCTTTGTTTTTGATTCCCAAGAATTTTTTCAAGAGTTTTCATTTGATTTGCAAAACTCAGAACTCTTTCATTTGTTCCCTTTATTTTTTCAAGCTCAGAAGTTACATCCTTCATAACTTGATCAGATTGTTTGAATCGATTAGACATGTTTTCAGAAGATGATTTAGTGAAATTATTCATTTGCTTATTAATTTCGTTTAGTCTAGACTCTATATCAATTCTACTGTCTTTTGAATTCTTTTCAATTTCTTTTCTGACTTTTTGAATTTGATTAATTAATGAATCTGAAAAATGAACTAAATCACCTGTTTCAATTTTGTTTGAATTACTTTTTAAACTATACGCTAAGTAAGCTAAAGTCAATGCTAAAAGGACTAATAAGACTGCAATTATCTCCACAATAATATTTATTTTAATTATTTAAAAACTTTTAAATTTAAAAAACTATAATGGTTTAGGGTATTATTGAAAAGGAATTTTTTGAGTAAACTGAGAAATTCCTTCAACATTTATAATTTGAGCTTGAAGTTCAGATATCTTCCAATTTATTTCGATTTTTCCAAAATTTAACATAGTTAATAAAGGGCTTATCCTATATTGATTGGGTTCCTCTTCAAGGGAGTCATAGGAATGCGTTAATCCACTAGAGGTAATATCATAAATCCAATAATTTGGTTTAATTTCTTGAGAGGACACTTCAGCAATATGACGATCACCGCTTAAATAAATTGGTGTCTGAATTGAATATTTAGTGAGTATATCAAAAAATCTTTTTTGAGCTAAAGGAAAATTTGCCCATTTTTCATATGGATGCTCATCAGATAGTAGTTGTATTCCACCTGCAAATAAATTAATAGTTGCATCGTTGGAAGAAAGTTCCTTTTCCAACCAACTCCACTGATCAACTCCTAGAAGTAATCCATTATTTTTCTTATATCGTTGGTTTGGACTAGAGTTTTTTTCATAATCTTCCTTAAAATAACGTACATCTAAAAGGTATAAACAAACCTTTTGGGCACCTCCACCAAAACAATAACTTTGATAAGCACCTTCTCTTTCTTGGGCAGGGTGATCTTTTGGTATCTCAAGAAAATCAAAAAGTAGTTTCCTGCTTTCTTTCTTTTTTGAAAAGCTAGCTCCAGCGTCATTTTCTCCAAAATCATGGTCATCCCAAACGCCAAAAATAGTAGTATTTTCCTCTAGTTTTTTATATGCAGGGAGTCGCTTTTGTTGGGCATATTTTTCAGACAAATCTTTCATGCTTCCTTTTTCAGAATATACTATATCTCCAAGCCATACCCATACTTCTGGATCTTGATTTGTAATAGTATTCCAAATTTTAGGATCTAAATCTGTTCGATTACATGATCCGAAATATAAAGAATTAAGAATCTTTGAACTAGAAACATCTTGTGCCGAAACAGTGTTTTGCAATCCTATTAAAAGAAGGGAAAGGCCAAAACTCAATAGAAGATTTATTTTTAAATTAATCATTTAATTTTTGATGCTAGATTACAAAAACTTATTTTAAAAACACTTTTAATCTGTCAATTCAGGAATTAATAAGGCAGGTACTTCCATCGATTTAAATAACATTTCAAAAGCACTAAATTCATCCTCAATTAAATCTGTTAATTCCTTCTGGTGAATTTTCCATTTGGCCAATAAATCTTTAAATCTGTCTTTTGATCCCTTCGTTACTTTTGGAAATTCTGAATCAACAAAACCTTTTAAATACATCCATTCAGCATTTAACTTATTATTAAAATTAATTACATCTTGAAATGTTTTTTGATTCGGCTGAATTAAATTAATCTCCCAATCTACCAACTTTTTTTCTATAGCTTTTGCTTTTTCAATCAATGGCGCATATGTCTGGTTACCTTTTAGAGTTTTAATATAAAATTGCAATTGAGTCTGAACATTTCGCATTTGATTTACTGAAGAGTGAATATTACTCAAAGATGAATCTATCTTAATTAAGAGTTTTTGTTGTGCATCAAAATCTGCAGTGGTTGCCTCAATATTAGGATTTGGTAAGATCGTTATTTGGGTTTCTTTTTGGACTTCCCCATAACTCAATCTTGCCTTAAAATTACCTGGAGCTACTCTACTTCCTGCATAACTTCCATAAACAAATACTTTATCTACTGCAGGGATCGAAGCTCTTCTAAAATCCCAATGCACCCTGTTATGTCCTTCTTTATTTGGTAAAATGATTTCTGGGGAAGGTCCTCCAGACCAAGAAACAAACTTTTTTGGCTTATTAGAAGTATAAGTTCTAATGACCGTATCATTTTCGAAAATTTCTATTTTTAACATAACTGAATCTACTTTCTTAGGAAGATAATAGTCTAAGTAAATTCCACTTACTGGATTGGTACCTTGAGCGCTTCCCTTTGCCGTTTTTCCTGAAAACAAACGGTAAGCTTTTTTAGGTTTAACAATATGAAGCCCTTTGATATTGAGAGCTTCTTGTAGGGGACTTAAATCATCTAAAATCCAAAAAGAACGTCCTGCAGTTGCAGCAATAAGATCATTGTCTTGTATGTATAAATCATTAATTGGTACAATGGGTAAATTACTTTTAAAAACATCCCATTGCATCCCATCATCATATGAAATATAGACTCCGGTCTCAGTTCCTGCATATAATAATCCTGCTATTTTCTTGTCTTCTCGAACCACTCTAGTAAAAGTATGTGTTCCTTCAATTCCTTTAGTAATTAATTTCCAATGCCTCCCATAGTCTTCTGTTTTATATATGTAAGAAGTGAGGTCCATAAATTTATATCGCATCAATACAGCATAAGCTTTTGCAGGATTATGTGGGGAAACTTCAATACTGTTTACAATACCCTCTTCCATCTTTTTTGGAGTAACATTTGTCCATGTAGAACCCCCGTCTTGTGTAATGTGAATCAAACCATCATCACTTCCTGTCCACAGTATATTTGGGTCGTGAGGTGACGCTACAAGACTCATTAAAGTATTGTAATTTTCTCCCCCAGCTGCTTCGTTCGTAAAAGGTATACCACCGGGAACTTGCTGAGCATGGTTATTTCTGGTTAAATCTGGGCTTATTACCTCCCAGTCAATTCCACCATTTTTAGTTTTAAAAACTACATTACCTGCGTGATAAATTATATTGGAATCAGATGGAGCGCTAATAATTGGAGCATTCCAATTAAACCTATATTTAAAATCTTTTGGAACATTCCCCAGGGCCAATTCTGGATATTCTTTAATTTCTTTTCCAGAACCTGTTTTTCGATGCCAACGCTCAATAATTCCTTGATAACAACCCCCATAAACTTGATCGGGATTTTCTGGATCAAAAGCCAAAAAGGCACTTTCACAACCAGCTACTGAATACCAATCTTTCCAATCTATTCCTCGATCATTGGTTCTACTTTTTATACCAATGGCTGAATTATCTTGTTGTCCTCCGTATATATGATAAGGGACTTGCTTATCTGCAATTACACGATAAAACTGAGCTGTTGGCTGGTTTTGCTGGGTACTCCAACTTTTTCCTCCGTTAGTTGAAACATTTGCGCCTCCATCATTTGAATTAATCATAATTTGATTGTTTTTCGGATGGATCCATAATTCATGATTATCTCCATGCGGAGTCCCCATGGGTTGAAATGTTTTTCCCTTATCTATAGATTTCAATGCAGGCGCATTAAGAACATAAACAATATTTTCATTTTGAGGGTCAGCAAATACTTCCATATAATACCATGATCTAGCAACAGCTATTCTAGCTTTATTAACTTGTTTCCAAAGTGAACCTCCATTATCTGAACGATACACCCCTGATGCTTCTCCTTCAGCTTCAACATTGATGTAAACTATGGCTGAATTGGCTCTAGATACTGAAATTCCTGCTTTTCCAATAACTTGAGGAAGGCCCTTTTCTAGTTTATCCCAATGAGTTCCGCCATCTGAAGACTTATATATTCCAGAGCCTGGACCACCAGACCGCATCTGCCAGGGGGACCGTGCATGATCCCAAAGTGCAGCATAAAGAATGCGTGGATTATTCATGTCCATGCTTAAAGAGGCTGCTCCTACCGTATCATTAATATAAAGTACTTTACTCCAGGTTTTACCTCCGTTTAAAGTTCTGTATATTCCACGGTCTTCACTTGGGCCATATTGTGCACCTTGTACAGCAGCAAAAATAATATCAGGTTGTGTTGGATGAATTTGAATATTCGAAATATGTCTTGATTTATCTAATCCAAAATGTTTCCATGTCGTACCGGCATCATCAGATTTATAAACCCCGTCTCCCATTGAAGACATAACCCCTCGGGCTGCATGCTCTCCCATTCCAACAACAACGATGTTAGGATCACTTTCTGAAACTGCTATTGCTCCTACAGTTCCTGTTTTTAAAAAACCATCTGATATATTTTTCCAATGTATACCGTTATCTTCTGTTTTCCATATACCTCCACCTGTTGTACCCATATAAAAGGTAGCTGGAGCATTATAAGCTCCTGTAGAAGTGACACTTCTTCCACCTCTAAAAGGACCGATATTCCGCCATTTAAGATTATTGAATTTCAAAGATGATACATTTTGTTTTTGATTAGATTTTTTGTTTTTCTGACTAAAAGAACTAGAGGTACTAAACAACAGTACGATGAGAAAATTAGCAATTGTTTTCATAAATGTGTCTAATATGGAATTATTAAAATTTGTTTTACCAAATTAATAAAAAAAAATGGGTGGAGTTTTACTAACCTATTTATAGTTAAAGAATAAAAATCCTATAATATTTTTATTGGGTAACTTTCAAATCTATGAGTTTTGCAAAACCATTTTTTTCTCCCTCCGAAGTAAGCCAAAAATTTGATAGATCTTGAATTTTTACAGCTTCAATTTGAGCCTTTTCAAGAGGAATTAAATACTTTTTTAGATCAATTGCATTCCAACCATTTTTTCTAAAATTTGAGATTGTATAAAAAAACTGTTCCCATTTAAAATTGTATCCTGAAAGAACTAGCAAATCATAACTTTGATTATAATCAGCAGCAGTTATCAGTGATCCTACTTTTAATATGACAGAAGGAGTTAAAACATAATCTCCTGCTTTTTTAGGGAAAATATAAATTTCTGTTTGTTGTGTAAGCCTATTTTTTGAAAATAACGCTAAAGAATCACCTACAACGGTTAATGCCTCAGCATCAAAACTATGCAATGCTCTTTTAGTAAAGTCTTTTTGAGCACGGTAACTAATGGATATTTCTCCTTCAACGATTAACTCTTTGGTAAGAATATAGATTTTTAAGTTTTTTCTATTTCCGAAATTATTTCCTGTGTCTGCAACATAATAATGATCTTCATCTGCAGCTATGTCTTCCCAATCTTTATTTTTAATATCATGAAAACGAACACTTTTAATCAATTTTCCTTTAGGGCTAAATACATATAGTTTTGCCTTATCACCAGAATCATTATGGGTGATAAAATTTTCTCCATATAGTTCTAAACCTGAGGTTTCGATTAAATTCTTATCTAGTTTAATCGTGGTAAAGGTTATTTGTGAAAAACCTAAAAAAGGAAGTGTTAAAAGTAAAATAGTACGCATATTAAATTAGAATTTTAAAAAGTTTGAATTATTAGAATTTTGAGAAATGTAAAAATAACCAAGGATATTAAGTTTTAAAATTTTAATACCTTCGTTTTTATAAATTTATTCCTTTTCTAATTGTAAATTAGATTTTATGAAATATATATGTCTTTTAGGGATTTCTTTTCTTTTTTTAATCTTTTTAGGCTGTAAAAAAGAAATTCCTCCACAAAGTTATTTAGCCCTAGGTGATAGCTATACTATTGGTGAAAGTGTTCCCAAATTCGAAAGATGGCCTGATCAGCTCGTTGCTTCTTTAGCCAAAGAAAATATTTTTTTAAATTCTCCGGAAATTATAGCTAAAACAGGTTGGACCACCGATGAACTTCAAGAGGGAATTAATCTAGCGCCATTAAATTATCCATATGATTGGGTCTCTTTATTAATTGGTGTTAATGATCAATATCGCGGAAAAAGTATTGAAGAATTTGAAAGCAAATTTCATAACCTTCTGAGACAAGCAATTGTTTTTAGTGGCAATAGAAAAGAGCGTGTTTTTGTGTTATCTATTCCTGATTGGGGTGCAATGCCATATGCTATAGATAAAGACGTTAAAAAAATAGCTGCAGAAATTGATGCTTTTAATCAAGTTATTTATCAACTATGTGCTCAAGAAAATGTTCGATTTATTGATATAACACCGCTCTCAAGAAAAGTTTCCGATTACCCCAATTGGATTGCTAAAGACAGACTTCAACCCAGTGGTGCTCAATATTCTAAATGGGTCTTAGAAATACTTCCCTTCTTTTTAAATACTAAAAATGATTGATTTATCAAAAGCTAAATTACTTGATAATAAAGATGTGCTTTCTAAATTTTACTTTCTTTTTTACCATCAAAAAAATGAGATTTACTTTGATGGAAATTCTCTTGGAAAACTACCATTACAGGCCCAAAAAACTATTGAAGAAGCTGTTCAAAAACAATGGGGAGAAGGATTGATTCGAAGTTGGAATAAGTATTGGCTTTCATTGTCCTCAAGAATTTCTGATAAATACAGTGAATTATTAGGGGCTGAAAAAGGGGAAATAATTATAGGAGAATCAACTTCAGTAAGTTTATATCAAGTGACTTATGCCTTATTAAAAGAAGGTAGCTTTCCTAGGCATTTAAGCACAGATATTCTGAATTTTCCCACAGATCTCTATGTACTTGATGGTTTAGAGAAATCTTTTGAAATTCCTCCACTTAAAATTATTTCTTATAAAGATGAAGTCGAAGCAGAAATAGAAATACTCAAAGCTTCCATTAAAAATAATCCGGGTATTGTTTGCCTAAGTTTAGTAAGTTATAAAAGTGCCTATTTATATCCCATGAAACAATTGAATCGATGGGCTTCTAATCATCAAAGTATTATTGTTTGGGACTTGAGTCATGCCGTGGGAGCAGTAACGATTAATCTTAAAGAAACAGAAACCATAATTGCCCTAGGGTGTACTTATAAATACATGAATGGTGGTCCTGGCGCACCAGCATTTCTTTACATAAATGAAGAATGGCATTCAAAGCTGTTAAATCCTATTCAGGGGTGGTTTGGTCATCAACGCCCATTTGATTTTAGCAAAAAATATAAGGCTGCTAATTCTATAAAACGTTTTGCATCAGGGACCCCTGCTATTTTATCTCTTTTAGGAATGGAAGCTGGAATTGATATTACACTTGAAGCTGGAATTAAACTACTTCAAGAAAAAAGCATTCAACAGTCCGAAGCATTTATAAAAAAAGTGATCCGAGAATTAGTGCCTCTAGGATTTTCAATAGAAAGCCCACTAGATTATCGCAAAAGAGGATCTCATGTAACCATTTCTCATCCTGCTTCATGGCAAATATGCCAAGCGCTTATTGCGGGGAGCGATGAGCATCCAAAAATTATTCCTGATTTTAGACCACCCAATTTTATTCGTTTTGGTATTACGCCACTTTATACCCGTTTTGAAGAAATTAAAAGAGTCATTGAAGTTTTGAAAGAAATTGTAGAGCGAAAACTGTATCTCAATTTCCCCTTGGAAAAATTAGAGGTAACTTAATTAAGTTTCTATTTTTAAAGTAATTAACTCGAAAAAAAAAGCCTTTAGGAATTATTCCTAAAGGCTATAACCATAAACCAATTCATCATTGAAGAATTGATAATATAAATTTATGACAAAAAAATGGTTATGTACAATTTTTAATAAAAAAACCCTGATAAATATTTTTTAAGGTAACTGGAGCTTTAATGTTTATTGATTTTTCCATTTTTTTCGACAATCTCTAGAAAAAAATAAAAAAAGTGTGTTATTGTGTTACCTCGTATTCTTTTTCCCAATTGGGATTTTCTAATTTATTAATAATGTACTTTACTGTGATTTCTGTCCCTTCTTCAAGATCTATAATGGTTACGATTCTTATGTGTTTTAAAGGTCCGGTAATGGAGTCATTTTCAGATAAAATTGCATTACAATTTGGGATTTCATGGTGATTTATAAAAGCACCTAAAGGAAGTCGAATGTAACCATCCTGAAAACGGGTATCATAAATGTGAGTAATTCCAAGATCTGTTCCTGCCGGAAGCGTCTTGGTTGTAAACAAACCCAGACCTTCAATAGAACTTTCTTTAATAGTTAAAAAACTAGGAAGTGGACGCCAACTACTATCTTGTATCATAATTATATTAAATTTTCATTTTATAAAACTAACTTTTTAGTATTATTTAGCAATAAAACTTAATTCTAGGTATTCTTTAGGTGCTACTATAGCATTTAAGACCCTAAAAGGAAGTCTGATTTCGTTTTTCTTTACTACTGTTTTTACGTTTAATACAATAGTTGAATTTGCTGGAATTGAAAAAAAAGTTGGGCGTTTATGAAATGTGTATTTTCCTAAATACTCCAATTGAATTGGGGCAGCCCCATGGTTAGTTATTTCTATATTAGCTATGGTTTTATCTTCCGGATATTTAAGACTGTTTATAGTTATATTTTCACTGATTAAAGCCCTAAGATTTTCCTCTTTACCGACCAATAAATCTTTAAACCATATGACCGTTTTTCCTTCAAATAATGCTTTTTTTAGTGATTCTGGTGTTTTACTCTCAACCTTTACAAAGGTAATAGGGCGATGTCCTCCTTTTGAAATCTCATACTTCCAATTCGTTAAACCGTGAATGTCTGAAGTTCCCAAAATTGTTAGGTTATTTTCCAATGCAATTTTTAATGCCTCATCCGAATATGTGTCTTCATTTACCACTTCAATACCGTGTAAAAGACGTTTTTCAATTAAAAATTCATGAAAAGGATCTAATCGAGCTATGCCATCTTTTCTTTGTGAATCCCAGTTAGGATGATTCCAGAAAACAAAACTTCCTTGTTTGTTTGCTTCTTTAATCCCAGAAAGAGAGTCAGCATGAAGTAGTTTATTACCGTCTTTAATAAAAACAGCATTAATGTGTCCAGGTGCCATTTTACGTGTAATTTCTGAACCATTAATCACCTGTAATTGCTCTCCAGCTTGAATCATTCCATTTGCAATAATAAAAGAACGGTTTCTGTTAGGGTGTGGAATGTCATCTGAATGTGGTTGGTATTCTAAGTGCTCTGTCATAGCAATTAAATCAAGACCTTCTCTTCTTGCTTCTTCAACCCGAATACTTGGCCATACAGCACCATCTGAAAAAACGGTGTGGATATGTAAATCTGTACTAACCCAATGCGACCCTGGAACTGATTTAAAGAAAGATCTTTGAGCTGAAACTTTATTAACAGACAAAAGGAAAATAAATAAAAAAGGAAATAATCGTTGATTCATATTCTTTGTTTTATTAGGAAAGCTACAAAATTAATATCACGTATTTATAATTTATAGACCAGCGTATTAGTCCAAAGTCTATTTTCAAAGTAGTCGTTGTCACTTCTTTTAAATGTAATTTTCTGGTAACCAGTCGATAACAATAATTTTTTATTAAACTGAATTTTAAATCCTAAAAAGGTCCAATTTTGATTAAATCTATATGGAGTTCCATTCTGATTTAAAAATATAAATACCTCATCAAAAATCACTAAGTTAATAGGTACTTTTGCGTCTATCTGGGTCAATAAATGTTGGTAAGTAAAACGATATCTAATGCGGCTTGAAAAAGTGAATTTTCTCAGCGATCGATTTTCTTGGAGAGGAAGGATCTCTTGAAAGCGGTGTTCTAATCTTAAACGAGAACTGATAAGTCCCTTTTTTAAGGGTGTATTATATACCAGCTGCTCCCAAAGATTATGTTCTCTTCGCACTCTTGGAATCGCAGATATATTACTGTTAAAATTTTTTATAAAGCTAAATCCTGAGCTCCATTTGAGATTTTTTGATTTACTATATGTGATAGAAGGTCTAAAAATTTGTTGATTCCATACGCCGAAAAAAGACACTGTTCTGAGATGAAATTCTGAGCGAATGCTAAGTTTTTCATTTAAACTATAATCAAAAAAAACAGCATTCCACGCTCCATTAATTTTCTCATACTCTTGAGCAGAAATAATTGTTGAGGAAAATAATACTACTACAAAATAGTGAGGAAATTTAATTCTCATTATTTATATTTTCGCATTAATCCTTCTTGTGTAACAGAAGCAATCAGTGAGCCTTCGCTGTTAAAAATACTTCCTCTAGCAAATCCTCTTGCATTAGAAGCGCTTGGACTTTCAATGGAATAAAGTAACCAATCATCAATTTTAAAATCTCTATGAAACCACAATGCGTGATCTAAACTAGCATAATACATTCTTTTATGATCAAGATCTTTTCTATGAGGTAATGTTGCCGACAACAACAAACTATAATCAGAAGCAAAGGCCAATAATTGATGCTGTAATGCAATATCTGCTTTTATTTTTTCTTTAGTTTTAAACCATATATGTGAAAGAGGTGGTGTATTTCGGTTTTGTAAATAAATTGCTTTTCCAACAGGTCTAAATTCAAATATTTGTGGATGTGCCTTCATTAAATATTGATATCGAATGGGATCTAATTTTTGAAGCGATTCTGCTTGTTGAATATCAGTAAGTAATAATTCTGGTGTTAGAACATTAGGCATTGTAATTTGATGATCTACACCCTCTTCATCTAAATGGAAAGATGCTGCCATATTGAAAATAGCTTTTCCATTTTGAAAAGCAACAACTCTTCGAGTAGTAAAACTTTTACCGTCTCTAATGGCATCCACGTGATAATCAATGGGAATATTAATATCTCCTCCCAAAATAAAATAGCCATGCATAGAATGCGCCTTTCGATCTTTTGGCACTGATTGATATGCCGCATGTAACGATTGCCCCAATACTTGACCGCCAAAAACTCGCCCCCATGCTGTTTTATAATTTTCACCTACAAAATGATAGGTATCTTTTTTTTCAAGCGTAAGTAAATCCAGTAAAGAATTAAGATCAATCATAAATTATTTTATTCATTTTTAAGCCCTACACGTGTACTCCATATTTCATGTATTGGATCACCTTTACTACTAAAACCTTGATGATGCCAATCTATTCCAGAAATGGAGTATTCGAAAGGCAAAACCCTTCCGACACTTGTATTGTTTCTTGAGAAATATTCAATATATTCCGTGTAACGTTCTTCTTCAGCTGAATAATAGCCCCCTCCTGATCCAAAAAACTGAAATGTTTCTGTGTTAAAAGCTATCCACTGAAAAAAACCATCTTTTAAAAACTTCATTGTTTTTCTTGGTCGGGTAATATCCCTTCTCTGTTCTTTATTTTCACTTACCCTTCCAGCCATAAGCCACTTTCCATCGAGCTCAAGTTGTGGTTTTGAAATTTTATTCCATTTTTCAATTGTGGATTGAAGTTTCATTTGTTTCATACCGTCCTGTTCAAACTTAGAATTAAACTCTAAACTTACCACATACTGCTTATCCTTTAGCTCATAAGATCCACCTCTGGTTAGTACAAATTGTGGGGGTTCTTCAATATATTGAGTCTCAATGAGATACTCATCATCTATCAAAATTCTATGGACAATTATAGTGCCATTGTCTTGACTTTTAAAT
>Ga0307995_1001211_pt1 | contig 16501 bp, 16 predicted proteins | sample EllFjometagen262_FD_203132 | JGI IMG/M metagenome (GOLD analysis project Ga0307995, IMG submission 203132) | Marine microbial communities from Ellis Fjord, Antarctic Ocean - #262 | ecosystem: Environmental > Aquatic > Marine > Unclassified | place: Southern Ocean | collected 2014-11-02
GTGGCGTCAATTATTGAGCGCATAGATTTAGGCTGTGCTAGCAATCCGATGCGAGTTCTCATTAGTTTGACAGCTGCCTCTAGGCCACTCTGGCCCGCTAAAGGCGCAACAAGGGCTGGGTGTGGGGTTATGTTGGCTGTGAGGGACTGCAGGAACGCCATCTCTATTCACGCATCAATTTCAAGCTAAACCGTGCCGCTGCTCGCGCTGAGTGGCATCAATTATTAAGCGCATAGATTTAGGCGGTGCGAGCAATCCGATGCTTGGTCCCAGTTATTTTACAGCACCATGTGAACAGACCCCCAGTTGCGGCTATCGGCTCAGAGATGCCATCCGCCGGTCGTTCTGGTGCAGCCTCCCCAAACCGGACATGGATGCAGGCCCGCCGTATTTCAATCGATTGGATGTTGGCTCCCCGCAAGGCCCGCCTTCTCAAACAGCGTTTCAGCGATGGCGAGCCTTTGGCGTATCGGACGCACACCGTGTGAAAACAAATTGCTCGCCATATTACCTTTGCAAATTAATAGTTCACAGACTCCTAAACGCGCTGCATAGAGGTACGGCGAGTGATGATCTGACGTCTAATGAAGGCTGCTATAAATAATGCGGTCATAATGAGAATGATCGTTGGTGCGGGCGCACTGTCGATAAAGAAACTGGCATATGTTCCCAGTAGCATCGATGCCATCGATACTATCACAGAAACCCATAGCATCGTGGAAAACTTGCGTATGACCAAGAACGCAATGGCACCTGGTCCAATCAGTAAACCAATCGCAAGGATCAGGCCCGCAGCAGATAGCGTGGCCACGATGGTCAGCGAAAGTGCGGCCAGCATTCCATAATGCAACCAGTTGACCCAAAGCCCCAACGCGCGCGCTTGCGCCGGATCAAAACTGTGTAGTAACCAATCTTTCCATTTTAGCGCGAGCATCAAACCAACGCCAAGCGATATGATCCCTGCTGTCCACATCTCGTGAGGTTCAACACCCAGCATGTTACCGAAGAGAATGTGATCAAGGTGCGCGTTCGTGTCGACCGATACATAAAGCACGATACCCACAGCAAACATGCCCGAAAACACGACCCCCATCACAGTATCCTGTTTCACACGGCTGTTGCTGGACAGATAGCCGGTCGCAAGCGAGCAGGTCATGCCAGCGGCGAACGCCCCGATGATTAAAGGGATACCGAGGATATAGGCCAGAATAATGCCCGGCAGCACTGCGTGACTGACCGCATCGCCCATCAGCGCCCAGCCTTTCATCACAAGGAAACATGACAGCAGTGCGGTAGGGACCGATACAATCATAGAGATCAGGAACGCGTTCTGCATGAACGGGAACTGGAATGGCAGCATCAGGTTTTCGATATTCATTATTTGAACTCCGCTGCAAGGTCACCTGGACCTCGTTCGAGCGCTTGCTTGGCTTTGCGTTTCGCGGCCAGCAACCCGTGTTTTGGCGCAAATACAAAGGCGACAAGAAAGATGAGGGTTTGCAAGGTTACGATGATGCCACCGGTCGCGCCATTCAGAAAATAGCTAATGTAAGCACCAAGAAAGCTGGTGATTGATCCGATTGCGACGGATACGATAATCAGACGGGGAAACCTGTCGCAGAGCAGATAGGCGGTCGCACCGGGTGTGACGACCAAAGCGATTACCAAAAATGCACCGACTGTCTGCATGGCGGCGACAACGCATGCAGACAGTAGGATAAAGAATATCGCTTTCAGCAGACTAGGACGCAATCCGATGGTCCGTGCGTGGTTTTCATCAAAGAACGTAACCATCAGGTCTTTCCATTTCGCCAGCAGGATAGCTAACGATACAAATCCGATGATCGCCAGTTGCAGCGTGTCTTCGGGGGTGATCGCAAGGATATTGCCCATAGTGATTGTCTGGATCGACACTGACATCGGGTTGATTGACACGATGAACAGACCCAACCCGAAGAAGGATGTGAAGATCAGACCGATGATCACATCGACCTTTAGGCCCGAACGCTCTGACAGGAACAACATTGCGCCAGCGGCAAGACCGCCCGCAATGAACGCGCCCAAGGCGAAAGGCAGGCCAAGAATATAAGCCCCCGCCACCCCCGGTACGACCGAATGGGACAACGCGTCCCCGATCAAGGACCAGCCCTTGAGCATTAAATAACATGATAAAAATGCACATACGCCGCCTACGAGGGCGGATACCCACATCGCGTTGATCATGAATCCGTAGGTAAATGGTTCGAGCAGATACTCCATCATTTGCCTCGCTTTGTACGTTGGGTTTTGTCGCCGTATTGCACAAGCGGGCGTTCGTCATCGGTAAGGATCGTGACCGAGCGTCCGTCCTCATCATCATGCAGCGCGTCGCCGCCCAGCGTGAAGTGGCGCAATACACCGTCAAAGGCATTTTCGAGATTTTCGCGCGTAAAGGTAGTTTCGGTTGGCCCTTGGGCCAGCACGGTACCTTTGACTAAAACGGTGCGGTCACAAAATTCAGGCACCGAACCAAGGTTGTGGGTCGACACCAGCATTACACGGCCCTCGGCGCGCAACTCGCGCAGCAGTCCGATGATTTGTTCTTCGGTTTTTACATCGACGCCGGTGAATGGCTCGTCAAGCAGAATAACTTGCCCGTCTTGGGCAAGCGACCGCGCAAGAAACACGCGTTTGCGCTGGCCACCAGACAGCTCGCCAATCTGGCGGGTTCTGAACTCTTGCATGCTGACGCGGCGCAGGGCCTCATCGACCGCATCATGGTCGGCTTTCTTGGAACGCCGCAGGAAACCCATGTGCCCATAGCGGCCCATCATCACTACGTCTTCGACCAGAACGGGGAACGCCCAATCGATTTCCTCAGATTGGGGAACATAGGCGACAAGGCTCTTGGCTAACGCTTCTTTTACATCAAGGCCAAGGATTTTAATTGTGCCTTTGGCGGCAGGCACGAACCCCATAATGGCTTTAAAAAGCGTTGATTTACCGGAACCGTTTACACCCACCAACGCGGTTATGGTGCCGCGCGGCACTTCAAAACTGGCATTCCAAAGAGCGGTATGACCATTGCGGTAAGTTACCGTTACATCCTGCGCCGAGATGCCGACACTGGTTTTGGCGTCTTTATGGTCGGCTAAAGTTTTTTCGTCAGACATGTCGTTTCCTTTGGCGGATACTGCTGTTGCAGTTTAACGCAGGTGACCTGCGGCAGCGATACCGCAAGTCAATTACAGAAGTTTTACTCTGACCTAGTTTGTTGCAGACGTCAGACCATCGGCCACTGTACGGGATGTCACGCGCAGCAGGTCAAGATAAGTCGGAACTTCGCCATCTGGTTCGCTGAGGCTGTCGACATAAAGTACGCCGCCATAGGCCACACCGGTTTCGCGTGCTACCTGTTTGGCAGGAGCCGTGTTGACCGTACTCTCACAGAAGACTACTGGAATGTTATTATCCCGAACGCCATCGATTACGGAGCGCACCTGTTGCGGCGTGCCGACCTGATCGGCGTTCATCGGCCAAAGGTACAATTCCTTCATGTTAAAATCGCTAGCGAGGTAGCTAAATGCGCCTTCGCACGTCACCAGCCAACGGCGATCTTCGGGGATTTTCGCAATGGCAGCGCGCAGTGGTTCGATGGTGGCGCGAAGCTCTTCTTTATAGGCCTCGGCATTGGCCATATATGTTTTGGCGTTGTCGGGGTCCTGCACAACGAAGGCGTCGACGATGTTGTCGATGTAGATCAGCGCGTTATCCAAACCCATCCAAGCATGCGGATTGGGCTTGCCCTCGTAGCTGCCCGACGAAATCGAAATGGGGTCGATTCCGTCAGTTAGCGTGGCGGACGGCACGTCTTCCATGTTGGTAAGGAACTGTTCAAACCAGAGTTCCAAATTCATGCCATTCCACAAGATTAAGTCGGCATTAGACGCCCGCACGATATCTTGCGGTGTCGGCTCGTAGCCGTGAATTTCAGCACCTGGTTTGGTGATGGATACCACGTCAGCTACGTCGCCCGCTACATTTGCAGCCATATCGGCAAGCACGGTAAAGGTCGTGACAACTTTCATGCGGTCTTTTGCAAAAGCACCAGTGGCAGAGAATGCTATGATAGCCGCGACAGCTGTCGTTTTAAAGAATAGAGATAGCATTTAGTTATCCTGTGGATTGAAACTCAGTTTCTAATAATGCAAATCATTCGCAACTGTCAACTGCAATTGCGAATGATTTGCAAAAAGTATCCGGCTGGCTATTGAGCTTAAACAAGTTTAGAATGACCAGATGAACGCTGTGCCCGACGAGATAGATGATATGCTACGCGATGCGGGCATACGCGTCACACAACAACGACGAACAGTTATCGCCGCTTTGGTGCAAAGCCATGACCATCCAAGTGCTCATGACGTTTATGCGCGTGCCAAATTGGTAGACAACAGTGTGTCTTTTGCGACCGTCTACCGCGCGCTCGCTACTCTGACAGATGCCGGTATTGTCCAGCGTATTGCTGTCGACGATGGTCCGGCGCGGTTTGAAATGGCACCGGAAACCGAACATGATCATTTGGTCGATGTTGACAGTGGTGAGGTGTTGGAACTGGCATCTAAAGAGTTGGTTGCCGTTAAATCACGGTTGGCAGCCGAGCTTGGTTACGAAATTCTCAGCCAGCATTCTGTTCTTCGGGTGCGTAAGCTCAAAAGGGCACTGTCAGACAAAACTACTTGAGACGGGCAGGGCTAATTTGTAACCATGCCGGATGACAAAACACCCAGCATCTCGCTACATGAAACCTGGCCCGGGGTTCCTAGTCCATATTGCCTAGGCCCGCGGACCGGGAACCAAGAGCCACTGGCCCCGAACATTAGAGCACGCACCTATGTCCTGCCTATAGCGTTGCTGCGGTTCAATCAGCGCATGATAGTTCCGCTCGGGTCACAGGCCAACGGCAGGGGTTACTTGGCCCAATCCATACAGTTAAGCCGCAGGCCCATGGACCGGGGCCCCCAATCCTAGGGCCCCGCGCCTCGGACATCGGGCCTTTAGTGTTAGAGTGGTAGATTCATTCGGGGGTAATTTTGTTTGGTAACTGCATCTCTATTCACGTATCAATTCCAAGTTAAACCGTACCGCTGCTCTCGCTGAGTGGCGTCAATTATTGAGCGCATAGATTTAGGCTGTGCCAGCAATCTGATTGGTGTTCTCATTAGTTTGACAGCTGCCATTTGTCTGATAACACCTGCTGGCTTGGCCACTCTAGAGCCGTGTGCAGAGCCGTGCGGCATCTAGGATGGCCGCGTGGATGTCGCGCGACGATGTAGCGTCCCCTAATCGATAGAGATCAAAACCCTCGCCGTCGCTCTTGGGTTGCGGTTGGGCTGTGGTCCATGCCGTCAGATCCGGTAGGCCACAATTACGTGCTGCACTCACCAGTTCGAGATAGAGTTCATCAACTGGTAGAGTTCCATTTTCGTAGATCAGCGTGTCACAACTCATTTCAATCGTCTCGCCGCTATAACTATTCTCAAAACTCAGACGTAGACGGTTTTCTGCACGTGCCACTCGTCGCAGCGTAAGATCGGGATGTAGAGATGCGCCTGACTTATAAAATGCGCGCATTTGCAGCGGTCTCTCGATGTAGCTGACTTCAGCACCCGCAGTGTTGTCTGGGGTTACATAAGTCAGAGAAGCACCCGCGGTAGCCAAAGTATGCGCTCCGTTCAAACCTGCTGCAGTTCCCGTTCCATCATAAAAGATCACGTCTCCATCGGGCGGCGATCTAGCCTCCAGCACCTCCCAGAGAGGGGTTCCAAGTTCGGCGCCAGGGATGTCTTGCATCCTGTCAGGCACGCCTCCAGTGGCGATGATTACGGTATCAGGCTTCGTATCTGCAATCTCCTGAGCTTCAGCAAAGGCGTTGTAGTGGACGGTTACGCCAAGGCGCTCCAACTCGCTCACCCGCCAATCAATTATGCCTATTAGGTCACGCCGCATATCGAGCTTTGCGGCTAATAAGAGCTGACCACCCGCCATAGATGCTGCTTCAAAAAGGGTGACAGTATTACCGCGCTCTGCAGCTATACGTGCAGCTTCAAGCCCACCAGGGCCCGCACCAACAACGGTGACCTTTTTGGGAGCATCAGTCTTTTCAATCATGTGCGGTAGTACATCCTCGCGACCGATAGCTGGGTTGTGAATGCAGCTTCCGTGCCATGAACAATAGGTAGCGCCAACGCAGGGGCGGATCGTTTCCTCCACCCCTTCTGATAGCTTGCGCACGATATTTGGATCGGCGATGTGCGCACGGGTCATACCTATGAGATCAACATGTCCTTCGCTCACAGCATAGCGTGCCGTTGCCATGTCATTGATACGCGCCGCATGAAAAACTGGTAAGCAGACATTCCGCCGGAAATTCGCTACCGGGCGTAGTTGTGGCGCCAACCCCAAGGACATGCCCGGCATATAGCGGGCAAGTCCTACTTCGGTGTCAATACGACCATAATTAAAGTTGAAGAAATCTATTAAACCTGAGCGTTCGAGAATCTCGGCCATTGCAAGATACTCTTCATCAGGCATGGTGCCGCTGTCGCCTTCGCCCACTACCATGCGGACGCCAACAACAAACGATTGAGGAACCAGACGGCGGATCTCTTCCAACACCATGAGGCCGAACCGCGCACGGTTTTCAAGGCTGCCGCCGAAGTCGTCTGTGCGCTGGTTTGTGGCCGGAGACCAGAACTGCCCGATCAGGTGACCAGCGATGTGTAATTCGCAGCCGTCCAGTCCCCCCTCATAGCAGCGACGCGCTGCTTGACCAAAATCACTAACCACACGCACAATATCTTCGACCTGCATCTCCTTGGTGAACCCACGATGCAGAGGTTCTCGGAACCTGCTGGGCGAGATTGTAGGCAGCCAGTTGTCCCCACGCCATTGGCTGCGTCCACCTAAATGCGTTAGTTGGCACATGAGGGCTGCACCGTGCTTATGCACACGGCCCGCGAACTCTTGGAAGTAGGGAATGATGCGATCATCGCTTGCACTGAGCTGTCCGAAGGTGTTGGCGCTGTCGCGTGATACATTAGTTGAGCCGCCAAACATGGTAAGCCCAATCCCACCTGCGGCCTTGGCTTCGTGGTAGCGTTGGTACCGTCCTGTGGGCATACCATCTTCGCCAAAGCCTATCGCATGCGAGGTGCTCATGATCCTGTTGCGCAAAGTTAGGTGCGCCAGCTGAAAAGGCTGAAGAAGCGGATCCGTAATCGCAAGTCTGGTTGGGGTGCTCATGGTAGCAGTCCTTATTCTTGAATTAGCTTGAACTAAGCCTGATCACATACGGCGGCCTTGGCAAAGGAAATTTTGGTACTTTGGCCCGGAACTTTAGTGTAGTTACCACATACTGGCTGTTCGAAGGAGTGACGCTTTGCAGATGTTTGATGCCGAAACCATTCACCGACTTCTACCTTATGAGGTGCTGATTCCGGCGTTACAAAAGATGCACGAGGGTGAGATTCCAGACGGTGACGGAGTTTACACCAAGGACCCCAGCGGTGCAGACAACATGTTTGTGACGCTGCCAGGCTGGCTGAGTGGGCAACTAATAGTGGTTAAGATGGTCGGCGTCTTTCCTACCAATCGTGACCGTAATCCACCTCTGGGCTCAGTCCTTGGGGCCGTAGCGGCGTTCGATCCGAAAACTGGTGCGCCAATTCTGGTGGCCGATGGTGAGGCGATGACTTATCGAAAAACCGCTGCGATCTCTGGGCTTGGCACCGCACTTCTAGCTCCACCCACACCGCGCGAGTTGCTTGTTGTGGGTGCGGGTGGACTAGGCCCACATGTGGCGATGGCGCATATAGCGGCGCGTCCGTCAATTTCGCGTGTGCGGATCTGGAATCGCACTTGGTCCCGTGCCGAGGCTTTGGCAGCTCTGCTTTGTACTCTAGGCATCGAGGCCACTGCAGCACCAGATCTTGATGCTGCAGTGGCTGAAGCTGATGTCATCAGTTGTGTGACCATGTCGCGCGCGCCTCTTGTGAAGGGAGCGTTGCTGAAACCTGGAGCACATCTCGACCTGGTAGGGTCGTACTTAACCGACATGCGTGAAACGGATGATGACGCGATGCGCCGTGGATCGGTCTACACGTGTTGCGATCGTGGCCGCGAAGAAGTGGGCGAACTGACGATACCAATAGCGTCCGGTGCGCTAAGCTTGGATGACATCCAAGGTGATGCATTCGACTTAGTGCAGGGGCGCCGCTCAGGGCGGGTCTCTGCTAAAGAGATCACCCTATTCAAGAATATTGGTGGTGCTCATCAGGACGTATTCACCGCAGCTATCCTAAAACAAGCTGCAGGGCTCTAGCCTTCTGAGATTAGAGGCTGGTTAATACGTATCCCTCACAAACAAAGTCTATAGCTGTGTCACTCTCAGCCGCGACACCCTCTCAAATCTGGCTTAAAGCTGCATATGCAGCTTTCTGATCCATTGGTTCGTTCTTGGTTCATCAGCGGTCCCGCCATGGTTCTCGTCCCTAAATCCCAAGACATGCGTCTGTGCGTCCGTTGCGTCTGTACTTTTGATAACCCTTAGTGGGCATATGTTTACCAGATAAGTCTATAGAAAAGTCATGCGCAACAGACGCACAGACGCAATCGTTAACTAAAGACCACCTCAGGACTAACCCAAGCCATCAAAGGCCCAACAATCATAAGAACAACAACAGTCGTCCCTTTAGTCCCCTTTGTTGAAGTCTATTGATTAACCAAGGTACCGGGGGCCTCTTTTGTCATCCATGGGACCCTATTCGTCAGGCCACCAGAGAGGCCACCAAAAGTGCCCTAGACAGACATAGGTCACTAAAGCTAAGCTACTGTTATCGTTGATGTCGGTGTGTTGACTGATGCCGTACTAGGGAACCAGTGTCCGTGTGGGGGCACCATTAAAATCAATGACTTAGAAGATAATTCTGTGAGTGCAGTGCTCTGTTGGGTTACAAATGGGTTACAAAAAACCACCGTTTGACTATCAACCAGGCTTTCTTTGGTGCGCTTAGGCGAATCAAAACTCACATCTCATCTAAAACAGAAGCCTTGTTTAGTTCCGTACCTATGGAGCAGCACCTGATGTGCAGATATTTGACCGCTGAAAAGTAGAGGTTACTGTGCCCAATCGCTACAGCTAAGCCGTAGGACGTAGGCCCGGGGCCCCCACTCGTAGGGCCCCGCGTATCGGACCACGGCCCTTAAGTATTGGCCTTGTAAATTCATTCGGGGGTAATTTTGTTTGGTAACTGCATCTCTACTCGCGAGCCAATTTCAAGCTGAACCGTGCTGCTGCTCTCGCTGAGTGGCGTCAATTATTGAGCGCATAGATTTAGGCGGTGCGAGCAATCTGATGCGTGTTTGCGTTGGTTTTACAGCACCATGAAAGGGCTTAGAGTTAGTAACTCTAAGCCCTTATTATTTATTTACAGGGGTAAAGATTCCACTCTGCTTTGCCCTCTGGATCAGATTCGTAAGTGAACATGTAATACTTACCATTCAGTTCAGATAATGCTTCAGATGTAGTTTCAAATATAGCGCCGCCTCTAAACGATACGCCGCCAGCTTCCGTCATGTTTCCAACACCATCACACTTATATGTGGCAACACCTTCTGCACAAAATATGACTCCAGCATGAGCATGGCCTAACCAAGAACCATCAGGTTTCATGTGAGCGGTAAATGATGCTTGTGTTTGAACATCATGGCCTAGCAGTTTCCCGCCACCAACAGTGTTTGTTTCCATAGCAGGTAATCCATATTGCCCAGAGTCTATCGGCTTACTGGTTTCCTGAAGGGTCATTGATCCGGCTTTATTACCAAGCATTTTTTCTCCAATTTGGTTAATGTCTTTAAACCCTGCTTTGAGTTTACATACATCATAAGCCGCTAAGCTTTATTAAATCTAGTTCTAATGTTACATTGGTTTGAGGCGAATGCTGCAGCCAAGGCCCGTTTTCTCCTGTTGGTCAGTCTGGTCCGCTAAACGCGCAACAGGGGCTGGGTGTGGGGTTATGTGGGAATCAATATTAAGCTGATCAAACTGTTTTCTTTATTATTAGTTGTCACTTGATTTGAAAATTCTAGTCAGTGTTCTTACGCATTTGGCCAATTAAAGTTGTTGAATAGATCAAGAGTGCTGCCCAAATCATAGGGAAAGCAATCATACGGGCATGACCAAAAGGCTCATCAAACACAAATACCGCACAAAGAAAAATCATTGTTGGAGCAATATATTGTAAAATTGCGATTGATGTTAAGCGCAACCGTTTTGCTCCATTTGCATATAGCATCAAGGGGATAGCTGTAACGGCCCCACAGCCTATCAATAGCCAGGTGTCATACCAACTTAAGATGATGAAATGACTCTTTTGGTTTATTAATAACCAAGTGACAAATGCCATGGCGGGCAGCAGTAGTATTAAAACTTCAAGCAAAAATCCTTGATTTGGTCCTACTGGTAGCTGCTTCTTGCACAAAGCATAGAAGCCCCAACTCACAAATAGTCCGATGGCGACCCATGGAACTTTTCCTGCGGACACCGTTAATACAATAACTGCTGCGATCGCTAGAACGATGGCAAACATTTGCAAACGGCTTGGTCGCTCGCCCAAAAATACAGCGCCGAGTGCAATACTGAAGAGTGGATTGATGTAATAGCCTAAAGCGGCATCGAGAGTGTGGCCAGAACTAATAGCCCAGACATATATACCCCAATTAAGTGATATAAGGGCCGCTGTAAGCACTCCCATGGCCAGCATGCGAGGATTAAGTAATGCTGCCCGTAGGTCCGCAGTTCGACCCATACTAACCAAAATTAAGCCTGCAATTGGCACAGACCAAATGACCCGATGCGCCACAATTTCGGCTGCGGGAATATGATCCAACAACTTCATGTAGAGAGGCAAAAATCCCCAAAGAACATAGGCGGAAACGGCAAAGGCAAGACCGGCTGGAGTATCTCTATTTTCGGAAATTTTCATGTCAACACAAACGCTACAAATTGATGCTCTGGTCAAGTCCAATTATCTTGGATAATTTCCAGTCAAATTTTGAACAGCCACAAATCAATATCGATCCCTTCATGAAGTCATTCAACCAAGAAGAGACACTAACAAATTATGTATTTAACTCGAACTAGATAATTAGGTTGAGGATAATTGCACTTACCCCCGTTCCCCGCTTTCGGCCACTCTTGTCCGCTAAAGGCGCAACAGATTCTGGGTGTGGGGTGCTTCAGGAGCGGCTATCTGCATCACGTACCAATTTCAATTTAAACCCACCAATTAGGCTTTGGTTGGATGGTTTTTTCAATATGTATTTTTCTTAAAGTATTGATAAAATCATCCATCGTCGCCTTATCGCTTGAGTAACGGTTCACTGTTTCAACGATATCTTGAGATGGATTTCTAAATTCCTGCGTCCATGCTGCCAAATTCCAAAGTATTGGCACAAACGAGATGCCTGCTTCAGTCAAATAATACAGTTTTTTTTGAATGTGTTCTTCTGATCGCTCGACATGCAATAAATTCAGATGCAACATTTGTTTCAACCGAGACGACAGGGAACCAGATGAAATTCCCTCCTGATTACTATTGAGCATATGGTTGAAAGTTCGCCTATCGAATAATGCTATATCCCGAATGATTAAGGGTATCCATTTGTCTCCCAATAAAAAAGAGGCGAGACCAATAGGGCACATTTTTTCTTCTATATATCTTCCATCAAGCATTGTTATTATCAGTCTCCCAAATCCACTCTAAAATTTATTTTGCATTTTAAAAAAACCTAGTCAACCTGAAGGCTCTGCCAGACAAAACCAGTTGAGACGAGCAGGGTGACTTTGCAAGCTTGCCTAATGACAAGGCACTCCCCATTTTGCTACATAAAACCTGGCCCGGGGTTCTTGAACCATCTTGCCTAGACCCGTGGACCGGGAACCAAGAGCGGAAGGCACTATCGGACAATAGAGCGCGCTCCTACGTTCCCACCTTCAGTGTTGCCTGGGCTCAGTTGGTGTTGGATGGTTTTGCTCGGGCTGTGGTCCGTGGCCCAACGGCAGGGGGTTACGGTGCCCAATCGCTACAGCTAAGCCGAAGGGTGCAGGACCATGGACCCCGGATTATGGGTCCCGTGCCTTGGACGCTGGCCCTTTAGTTTCCACCAATTGGTTTAAACCCTCCGTCTTCCAGACGGACAAGGAAAATCAAAAGTGCGCCGGAGGCGCTCATTCAAAAAGAACAGTTTCAACTGTTCCTGTTGATCCCACCAGTTTTAGCTGGTGGTGGTTCAGTGTTAGCGGCGTAGATTCATCCGGAATTAGTTTTGTTTAGGAACGCCATCTCTTTTCACGCACCAATTTCAAGCTTAACCGTGCCGCTGCTCTCGCTGAGTGGCGTCAATTATTGAGCGCATAGATTTAGGCTGTGCTAACAATCTGATGCAAGTTTTCATTTGTCTGACAACGCCCAGCCGTGCCGTGCACCGCATCAAAAGGCCCGACACATGACCGTAACCTGCAAACATCAAAGGCACTCAAATTAACCCTTGCATAAAGAGAGCCGTCCACACATGACAGTGCCAAATTGAAGGATACATTAATGGCTCATTCTAGCGCTTATCCTGACAACCCCCATTACATCACACGTAACGGTTGGCTACGTGCTGCAGTTCTTGGTGCAAATGATGGGATTGTGTCAGTGTCTGCTCTTTTGGTTGGTGTTGCTGCAGCTGAGCCTGATCCGCGTGTGATTTTAGTTGCTGGTGTCGCTGGCTTAGTTGCGGGAGCTATGTCGATGGCGGCGGGCGAATACGTTTCTGTATCGTCCCAATCCGACACCGAACAGGCCGATATAAAACGTGAGGAAATGGCGCTGCGTGATATGCCTGAAGCTAAATTTGAGGAATTGGTTGAAATTTACCGTTCCCGAGGTCTAAGTCCTGAAACAGCACGCACGGTTGCCCATGAACTTTCTGAAAAAGATGCTCTTGCTGCTCATGTACGTGACGAATTAGGACTGTCAGATATTCATATTGCTAATCCTCTTCAGGCTGCAATAACCTCGGGCTTGACCTTTAGCGTTGCAGCAGCAATTCCAGTTATTGCAGCATTTTTTGCACCATCCGCTCTGATTGCGTCCACAGTATTGGTGGTTACTGTCGCGGCACTTGCGGTGCTTGGGGCGCTTGGCGCCAAAGCCGGTGGTGCGCCGTTATTACCTGCGACATTGAGGGTTGTTGGCTGGGGGGTAACCGCGATGGCAGTAACTGCCGTGATCGGCTGGGTATTTGGCGTGAACGTTTGAATTGTTAGTCGTGTTCTAAAATTAGCCCCTACCGACTTCTTGCGGCCACTCTGGTTTGCTAAAGGCGCAACAGGGGCTGGGCGTGGGGTTAGGTTGGGGTGTGGTGGCAAGACTGTGTTGAACGCAGCGAATAGGCTTTGAGGCGGCTAAAAGTTATTTTTTATAACATTTCTGAAGATGACCTTAACGGTGAATCTTCTAGTAGTGCTACCAATACCCCACCATTTTTTAACGGTGGGGTATTAGCCATCAGCATTTAACAGAACTTAATCGCTCAAATTCACATAAACCTCAGATTAAGGTTGAGTGGCAATTGCCTCTTCGATGAGCGCAGCAATTTTGATTTTGCCCTTGCCACGCACCCCAGCATCCAGAATGTCCTGTGCGTTGCTTACATCATTTCCAACTACAATTAAGGCTACCATTCCCATGGTTTGGTGTGGTTGGCATACCACAGCAGTCAGACCTGCCTCGGTCACCAAATACTCAATCTCTTTATTCATTTTACCTTTGAATTTTTTTTGATCGTCAGGCAACGCATTTTTCACCGATTGTGCATTATGGGATTTGTCGGTTGGAACAAACTTGATCACATCTCCAAGCTCAGCACGGATCAATTCTTGGCTAAACACCATTTTATTACCAGCTTCGTTTACATTCAGCATCTGAATTTCGATAGTTTCAGCAAAGGCAGCAGCTGAGGATACAACGATGAGTGCTGCTGACAACAATAGTTTACGCATTTTGACTTCTCCAAATGTTATGTCTCTACGTTTAACTAAGTTAATAGGTTGCTATTACCACTCGCTGTTCGACTAGGGCGACAGTTTGGCACATGAGCGAAGAAAAAAAGGTTGGTCGTTAATGCGTCTGAAAGTATCGCAGGTTCAAGAGGTGCCATTATTCACGCCATGTTGAATAGGCGCGTTGCGCAGTTTCACCAAATCGTCCTGTTGCAAAGTCAGCCGAACGCCAAGTGTGCCACTTTCTTGATGAATGGGAAATTTGCGCAAGAAGATGTCGGCACCTTGGATATTGTCGAATGTTGCACACAAATGTGCAATTTGACTTATGAGCCATTCTTGCGTCTCGCGATGACCTGTTTTGGCGAGTGTCCGAATATCGACGATCAAAGGATCATAGTCAAAAACATGGACCATTCCATCGCTTGGGATCAAAATCTTTGTGGGCGCAATGGATAAAATGAGATCAAGTAAATGATGATCCGGCATAGGGTTATCAGGGCCATAGGTTCCAATGTCGGTCGGCAAGATCATATCGCGTAGTTCGATCGTGCTGGTCAGTGTCATATCTGGTCTTGCTCCACGCTGTGGTTGTTGCACATTTAAGTAGGTAGCTGCAATTGGGTGCTTGGCAACATGCGGACGCCATTAATGAATGCATCCGGTATTACTTAGAAAGAACAGTAGTTGAAAACTCCAGAAAGGAGAGTGAATATATTTGACAGCCGCTGCCTTCCCGAACGGCCCTATTATAATTTTGATAGCTTCTTGGCTTCGGCTGAGCGGTATTTAAGCCGGAGTTTCAGGGTAAAACTATTGGAGTAGTATTGATTGATGTCGCGCATCGCAGTTGGTCGCGAGGCAAAGGCGGTTAACGAGAAAACCAACATGTCCGCATCCTTTAAAGATGTGCGTTTGGGCATGTTATCCCCCTGTTCTGTCCGTATGTAGCTTGCCGCGCCATTTCAATGATTGTTTGTTCAAAGCGACTAGATCAGCCTTTCCTGCGATTATATCGTTGCATAGATCCACGGCTTGCAAAGCCTGTTTGCGGCTCAGGTGTTTATAAGCAGGGTGTGGCAGATGATCGTACCAGACGCCTTCACACACCGTGTCCAATACTATGCGTTGAAAACAGTGATCGTTGCGCACGGGCCAGTTTTTGTGCGTTGTGCATGCAAGCTGCGGCATCGTCTCTTTTGTCATTACACTGTAACGTGACACGAGGTCGGCGGTTCGCAGTTCAGCATCTGTCATTACAACCTCCTTGGTTACCCGTAGACGTAGTGCGCAGAAACGCTTGGTAAATTCTTGATTGTCGCAGGGGGTAGACCTCGACGCTGGATTATTTGCCACTATCTAGTAAATCATGAGACCTTCTGACTCCCGTCCTTTGGTGCGAATTCTCTCGCTTGCATTTAATGTTTTCCGTGCGCCCACTGGGGCGTTTCGCATATCGATCGCCTTGCTTTATGGCGTTGTGTGCCATGTGATATTCACAGCTGCGGTATTGGCGATGATCGCCGGGATGTTCTTTGGTATGTCAGAGAGCCTTGGCCGCATTCCAACACCTTGGTCAATTCTTGCTAACGCTAGCCGTATTTTGCAGTTTCCTCTGACGCATTCGCTACTGCTATCTCAGCGGGGCGGTCGCGTGTTGGCAAAATTGGCCCCGACCGCGTTCGCACCGACCCTTGCCACAACGACCTATGCGATCATTGCGTCTGCCCAACTGCTTACGCTGTTTGCGCTATGGACTCCAAGCGGCATAATCTGGTGGCAGGCTGAGGGCTTCGTTTTTGTTGTTGTCTGCTGCTTATACATACTTTCATGGTTGTTGTTGATTTGGGCCAGCTACGATTCTGGTGCCGAAGTGCAATCGGGCGCTTTGGGGTGGTTGTCCCTTGCCCAAAATATTAAACCCGTATTTCCGGATACGCCAACGCAGGGTTTGTTCAGCATCATCCGTCAGCCGATCTATGTAGCCTTTGCGCTTATAACTTGGACGGTTCCCATCTGGACACCTGACCAGTCGTGTCTTGCACTGGCGTTGACGGCTTATTGTCTGTTTGCGCCGCGCTTAAAAGAACGCCGTTTTGCAAAAAGCTACGGGGTACGGTTTGAACAATATCAGTGTGAAGTCCCTTATGCGGTGCCACGTATATCGCGCTCAAAAGGCAGATCCTAAGTTATGAAAACAAAAGACCTTATCGCTGATCTGGCCACACGCTCTGAAAGACCAGATTTTACGCCCACCCGTGCGGCAGGTCTGGCGCGGCTGACCACCTTTGCAGGCCACGCCGGCGAACTTTACGATCGTTGCCGCAACTATGATCTTAGCGCCGAGCAACGGACGAATGTATCGGTGCTGTCACCATGGATTAGGCATCGTCTAATCACGGAAGCCGAAGTTTT
>Ga0307995_1001219_pt1 | contig 16452 bp, 23 predicted proteins | sample EllFjometagen262_FD_203132 | JGI IMG/M metagenome (GOLD analysis project Ga0307995, IMG submission 203132) | Marine microbial communities from Ellis Fjord, Antarctic Ocean - #262 | ecosystem: Environmental > Aquatic > Marine > Unclassified | place: Southern Ocean | collected 2014-11-02
ATAAACTCTAAAAAATCTTTTGTTGCTATAAAAGAAGTACTAGAAAAAGAAGTGAATACTACACACAATAGTTTAAATAAGTTATTACGTAAATCTAAGTTTAAATTTAATAAAAAAAAGCTTGAGTCTGATCTTAAAGTTAAAATAGACATAGATTTAAATGACAACCCTGTGTTAATTGGGGATGCTAAGGCTGTGGCTACTAAAATATATAACAAAGCATTAAGGCTTTTAAAAGAAGCAGACGGCTCTCCTGCTAGTATAATGGACGTTCGTAGACAGTTAGACGATTGGTCTAAAAAAGCAGGTAAGTCATCTTATGATGGAACTGAAAATGCTTGGACAGTATCTCAGCGATTAGTAAGGGATTTTTTAAACGAGTCTGTTGCAGAAGCTGTGCCAAACACTAAAGTTTTAGAAAAACTACGTAGACAGCACTTGCTTTTAAGAACTAAAGACCGTGTGTTGCCTAAAGCGGCACAAGAAGCAGATACTAGCATAGGACGTACTGCACAAAACGTAAGCAATGCTCTTGATTTGTCAATGCCTAAAACTATGGTAGGTAAAGTAGCTAACGTAGGTATAGTTGGTTCTGTATTAGGCGGCGCTGCTTTTGTAGGTGCTTTACCTGCTTTAACAGGACTTGCCGCTACAGGAACTTTAGGTTATGCAGTGTATCGCGGTAGTGTTAGCCCTAGCTTACGTAGAGGTCTTTCAGCGGCCTTAAGAGAAGTAGATAGTGTCTTAGGTAAAAAAAGCCTTGGAAATGAAATGCGTAAAGCTTTGCAAACTGATCGTGCTATGTTAGTAGAAATTATGAAACTACCCACTGCTCCTGAAGGTGCTGATGACGATATGGAGGCGACAGAATAAAACAAAAAAGCCCCTTAGGTTTCCCTAGGGGGCTTTTGTATACTACAGTATACATTGTAAACTATAAGAAACAATACGCTACACTATTTCACATGTACCACCCGCACAGGCTAACTCTTGACTGCCTGTTGTGTTATCCTCTTGTTCAAACTGTTCAAGATCAATCCAATCTACACCTTTAGGCATTTCTGCTAGTAGTTTTTTATATTCATCAGCGGTAATGTCCTCATAAGGAGCTTGCTGATAAACATGGTCACTCACTGGCAACAAACTAATACCGCTACAGATGTCAAAGTTATCCCATATCCACTGAGCAACTTGCAGGAATTCATCATCTGTATAATAAACAGTGATGCTTGGCTTATGCTCACACCAATGGTTCTGGTATGTCTTCCACAAGGCTAACTGTTGCATTGCACCTACTTGCTTAACTGTTGTACTAGACTTAGGTGCTTTCACAGGGAAGCTAAACACAGAGGAGCTAGGTGACATAACATCTTGCTCTACTGGGAATCCTTTTGCTTCCATAAAGACTGCAAGTGGGTCTTTCTTATCGCTACGTACCCTTCTAATGTAGTGCTTAGAGAAACGAGGGTGTATCCCAGAAGCACTGTCAACAAGCTGAGATACAGTACCGCTTGGCTTAACAGCCGTAATAGCTGTAGACTGATTAATGCCAAGTTTTTCAGCCCATTTTTTATTAACTTTAACAGCAACATTCTTTAGTTCCTCTAACCACTCTACGGTTTTATCCGATGCTGTGCCGATAACAGGGTGATCCATAATTCCTGTCATGCTTACACCCAACAATGCTTCCTCTTCTGTGTTCTTCTTCCAAATATTCCTAAGGTATCTAAAGTCAGTTAATGTAGCCTGTAGTGTGCCTATCATAGCCGCTACTTCTACCTTAGCCTTAAGCGTCTTTAGTGTATCGTCAGCACGTACAACCACCTCAGATAAATTGCAAAACTGGTTAGATCGTAAAATTATCTCCGAACATGGATTTGTCCCGAAGTCCTGCTCTGCATCCCTACGACCATTGCGACCTGCAATCTTCTGTGCCGCTACACGACTAAAGATACCACGCTCACCTGCTTTAGATTCGTACATAGTCTGCATCTCAGACAAGAAAGATTCAAAGTCAGGCTTCTCTGTGTACGCTACGCTGTTGTTAGCCAATGCACGTTGTCCTTCATTCCTCCCCCAATCACCAGACTTAGCCTTAGCCATACGCTGATCCGACAGGTTAGACAGGCTAATCAATGCTGAACGTCTAACTCCACCTACAACGACAATATCAGCAATCTTACATACGATGTCGTGGCACTCAATGGATGTCAGCTTGCGACCTTTAGCTTTCTGGAAGACTTCAATGCAGAAGTTAAACAAGTCCACCAAAGGCTCTGGGCCTGACGCACGACCACCAAAGGTCTTAAGTCTTTCACCTGATCCTCTGACTCTGCTTACGTCCCACTGAGGTATCTTACCTGCGTACAGCATAGCGATCAACTCACGGAATGCGGAAGCCCATCCAATCTTACTGTCCGACACTACAATGAGGCTGTCGGTCTTATGGAATGTCTCAGCAATCTCTGGTAGCTTATTGATAAAGTTACGTTCAACACTAAAGCCCACACCTGTACCGCACATAAGCACGTACATAAGCTCGTCAAAAGAGCGTGGAGAGTCTATGTGCAAGTAGCTACAGTTAAACCCTGCTACGTTGTCTTTGTCTAAGGCCACCCCTGCTGTCATCATGCATCTCATGCTAGGCATAACTTCTAGGTTATGTATTGCATCGTATAGCTTCTGTCCTTCCTTGACTGTAATCTGCTCACGATCTCTCCAGAACTGTACATAACGAAACACTGTCTCACTCCATGTCTCTCTACGGTTATGCTCTGGCATCCAACGTGCGTAGCGGCTCTTGTGTATAAACTGTTGATACTGATCCATTAAGTGTTCTCCTCTGTAACCATTATGGTTAATTTGTCTAAATACCACTGTGCTTTCCGTAAGTCTTCCCCTTGCTTACCCTTGTAGTCATAACGCCAAAGGTACTTCATGCAGTTGCCCTTGAGATAGCCCTTAAAAGCTACTGAGGACATGGACTCTTCAATGGCTTCTATACACTCAATGTTTCCTGTGTTGTAGTGTATAGGTCTGTTGATCACACACTCTCCCCAATCAAGGTCTTGAGTACAACTTTCCTTTACTATCATCTCATGTGCCTCCTCCATTGCCGCGTCAATCCATTTGTTATAAAGGGGGTCTTGCACTTTTTCCTCCTTTTCCATAGCAGGGTGTTCTTTACGTAGTCTGTCCCACTCAGCAGGTGTTGCGTCATTCAGTCTCATCAATCATTTCCTCATCTTTAAAGTCTTCAGCTATCTCATCAAAGTTTCTGATAAGCCTATGTTCAAAAGCTTCTAGCAAGTCCTTGGTACTAATGTCTAACAACTCAAGAACCAATAACTCATCTACATTTATTATAATCTTTTCTTTAAGTTCTTCAAGTGTTAAGGACATGGCTTCTTCTTCCCTTTAATATACTTTGTCATTTCCTTTGCTGTAGCAACCGTGTAGTGCTTAAAGTTATTTTTCTCACACCACTCGCCCATTGTAATCTTACCGCCTTTCCTTACCTTCTTGCTTGGGTTGCTGAGGACAAACACTAGTTCCCAGTTGTCGAGACTATCTCGCACCGCTGTATACTTCTGTGTATCACCCGCCCTAAAGAACCCTTTACACTCTATCAATACCTTCTTGTCTTCATGTACAAAGTCAGGTATGTACTTCCTGTGTGTCGTGTAAGGTAAGCTGTAAGGCTCAAACTTATACTGACCGTCTAACTTCTCTGATAAGTTTTTCTCAAGTCCTGATCTAAACTGAGACATCTAAAGTATCCTCTATCGTTAGCCTACGAAAGCCACCCCAATCCCTACGCATGTAGATCAAGTTCCAACATACCTCTAGCCTGTCCTGCCAATCCTCAGGGTGAGCCTTTTGCCATGCCTCTTGTACCTTAGCAAGCATGTCAGGCTTACGGACATCAGCTAGAAGCTTCTCTGCTCTCTTAACGCCAATGCCTACAAGACCTTGAATTTTATCAGTAGAGTCTCCTGTAAGCATCTGTATGCACATTTTATAATAGCCTTGGTCTTTACAAATGTGGTATAAAGTTTCTTTGTTGAAGTTATAATGCCAACCTTCTACCATGTCAATGTCTTTATCTATGTGAGCTATGACAAAGTGTTCCTCAGCGTCCAATGCTTCCTGCGCCCAAATGCTTACTATGTCATCTGCCTCACAACCGTCTGACTTATGGTGGCCTAAGCTGTAGGCGTACTCATTAATTGCCTTGCGTCTTTCCGTAAGCTTGGGATCAGGGTCTTCTTCGCCTTGTTGTTTGCGGTTGTTCTTATAATCCTCAGCTATCTCATAACGAAAGTTACCTGAGCCTTTGATAGCTACGAACACTTCACTACTACAAGTGTCCCACCCTATCTTCTCTATCTCCTCATCATAATACTTATTAGCTGTCTCTAAACTAATGTCCTTCATTGCTATCCGATAGATAATTGAATCAGCATCAATAAAACATTTGTCAAAGGGCTTACCTTTTGGTTTAGTATTCATGTATCACTTCCAGTATTAGCTCGTTAGCTATAGCAGGTGGGATTCTAAACCACTCGTTAATGTTGTCGCACTCCTTGGCTAGTCTTGTGTGTGCCGCTGATTCCCCTGCTCTCCTATCGTTTACTTCATAAACGTACAGTAAAACATAATCTCTAAAGGGCGAGGACGTTTGATAATTCTTAAGCCTGTCCTGTGAGTCTACAGCCATGCCTACCTTTACCCACTCAGGCCACGCTTTGTTAGTAATTATGTAAACCTCACCTTCCGCACTGTCTTTGTAGTTTTCCAAAGAACTAAAGGCCGCTTCCTCAAACCCTTTGTATCTTCCTGCCTTGTACAGGGGGTGAGTATCAGCAATCCTTTCACCATTTACATACATATGCTTTTTCTTTTCTGAATTAATCTTATCTAGCTTACGTCTTAAAGTGGTTGCTCTTTCTTTAATATGATTTCCTGATTCAATACTAGTTCCGCTTTCTGGATAATAATACCACCACTCTCCTCCTTCAAACTTGTATCTCTCAGGTTTTTTTATCTTATCACCCATAGGATTAGCAGGTAAAAGATTAGTGTGTGTCTGCCCAACTATTTCCAACTTTAAAGTCTCCTGCAAGGGGGCAGTTGAGTTTGAAATGGAGTCCTGCGGCTTGCATACAGCTTGTGGCAAGTCTCCCAAAGACATCTGCTTTCTCTTCTCTAACCTCTGTCTGGATTTCATCGTGTATGTTTCCTATAAAGTTATAGTCTATACCCCATAGTATAGCATATTCGTTAAGTAAGCACAACGCTTTTTTCATTACGATAGCACCTGCTGATTGCAACAAGGTATTCAGTGCCGCGTGTTCTGACCGTACATAGACCCTTCTTCCATCCAAGCCATAAACATAACCTCTTCCTGCCGCCATGCCAACTCGTTCTCGTAATCTTCCAAGAGATGGCGTATTTCTAAGGAACTTGTCCTTAAGTCTCTTACCATCCTGTCTAGTTCCTCCAACGATACTTCCGATCTTGGCATCTCCTGCCCCGTAAAGGAAAGCGTATATGAAAGTCTTTGCCTGATCTCTAGTTTCAAGGCCTGAAGCCAACTGATTTGCCGTGTGAATATCTCCCGTGAGAATTTCATTTGTGTATCCCTCGTCATTCATGTAGTGTGCTAACATTCGCAATTCCAAGCCGCTTGCGTCCATACCTACCAGTTTGTAACCCTCTGGCACAATCCAAACGTCCCTGCACTCTCTGCCGTAAGGTGAGTACACCGCAGGAATTTGACCCATGTTCGGACTACTATGTGTCATGCGGCCCGTCACAGCACCGTTGGAATTAACATACCCATGCACCCGCCCGTTGTCCTTAACAGCCTCCAACCAACTCTGTACCTGTGCCACACGCTTCTGTATCATAAGATACTCAGCAATCAACGAGGCTTCTGGTATTCCCTTCACTGTACTTAGCACTGCCTCGTCAACGATGGCCTGTCCTGTCTCAGTGAATTGCTTAGGTTTCCAACCGTAATACTGTAGGTGTCTACCTATCTGCTGTCGTGACCCTAGATTGAACACAGGGAAGTCTATGCGGCTAAAAGGTGCTACTGCTGTTTGCCATTGCTCACCAAGGAACTTGAGTCCAACAACAGAGAGCGTACCATCCTTCTTAATCTTAGGAGCAATCTCTTTGATAAATGTCGGTAACGGTTTGAAAACCTTATGTACTTCATCTTCAAGGTCATTCTTCTTCTCCTTTAATCTAGCTAATAAATTATATGACTTCTCTTGATCTAAGAGCCATCCTGTTTTGATTTGCTTGCTAATAATATGCTGTACTTGATGCTCAAGGTCAATGCTTTCAGGCTTAAAATCCTTAAGCTGTAAAAGTAATCTCTCGTACACCAACGTATTAACCCTAACATCCTGTATGCAATACTCCAACATATCAAACGAAAATACATCCCAAACATTGTGATCTCCTTTGGGGCAATTAAGCATAGTCCCCCAGTTATCTAAGGAATGACCGCCCTCTCTTGAGGGGTTTGCTAAACGAGACATTACCAGTGTGTCAGTTATTTTACACTTGCTAAAGTCTACATCTAATAGTCTTTCCAATACAGGGATGTCGTACCCTATAAGGTTATGCCCAATCAACTCGCACTCGTCCTGCTTTTGTAACCACGTTATAAACTCTGGCAATCTGTCTCCTGACCAAGTTAGGGAATCACTGTGTCCTATCTGTCGCACAACAATACACCACACCGTATCGGGTTCAAGGCCATTGGCTTCAATATCAAGTACAAACTGTTTCATCAAAAGTCCGACTCCTCACCCATTGGACAGCTTGTTTCCACCATACGTCCTGAGTCCTTGTCATAATAAAGGTAGCAAGCAGGGCCAGTGAGTCCAACAAACCGATTCTTGAGTACACGAACAGTTGTTGTGTTCCGTGTCTCAGGGTCTTTGTGTTGCTGATCTCGTTCAAGTCCAATAACAATGTCGCTAAGTTGCGCGATTGCCGCTGATCCTCTGAGTTCTCCCAAGCTGATCTTACCGCCATCTTCGTGTGCCTTTGAGCCGCTAGGTCTACGCAGGTGTGATACTAGGAATAGCCCTACACCTGTCTCTTGTACTAGCTTTCTAAGGTTAGTCATAATGCTGTCGATAGCCTTACGCTCGTCCCCATTGTCCTGATCGCTAACCACAATGCTGAGGTGATCTAGGATAATCCACTTGCAGTCCAAGCCCTTAGCCATGTAACGTATGCGGCCTAACAGGTTGTCCTCGCTTGTGGAACCCCAGTGATCAAACAAGAAGATACGGCCTGAACCTAACGTCCTGTCCCAATAGCCCTTCTTCTCTTCCTTGCTGACAGTCTTGTCTAGGTGTAACTGCTTGTTAGCCTCAATGGACATGATACCCAACGCTGTCTTGGGGATGTCCTCCTCCAAGGCTAGGATGCCAATGTTGTCCTCAGTAGCACCTAGCAGGTAATGCTCTAGCTCCCTGACTATCTGAGATTTACCCATGCCAGAGCCTGACGTAATGGTGACAAGCTCTTTCCTACGGAAGCCGTGGGTCATCTCATTGAGACAGCCCCAAGGGTACAGGATGGACTTAACATCAGCCTGTTCCATTATCATGTCCCAAGTATCACTGCCTGACACAATGCCATCGGGTTGGTACGTCTTAGCGTTCCACCACTCTTTGACAAAGCCCTGCACCTTGTTAGCCTTGAGCATATCCCCTGCGTCCTTCATGGGCAAGGTGACATTCTTAGCCTTGTTGGGGGTGAATAAATCAAGGACTGACTTGGCCGCCTCCTGTCCTGCCTTGTCATTGTCAAAGCAGATTACAACATTATCAAAGGACTCTAACCACTCAAGGTTTTCTTTAATGTCCTTTGATGCTCCGCTTGCGCCACTTCTAATGGAGACAACGGGCCACTTACCGTCGAACATTTCGTGAACTGCAAGTGCGTCTGCCTCGCCCTCTGTGATCGTAACGTACTTACCGCCACCCTTGAAAGCCTGTTGACCGAACAACCCAACATTGCCAAACTCCCCTGTTGCATAAAAACCCTTGTTGTCCACAATTCGAACCTTAGTGCCTATGGGCGTACCTGAGTCCTTGTCATGGTATGGATAGTGGTGCTTGACAATTTGCCCCTGTGCGCTGTACTCAACCGTTACGCCATACTTTTGTGCTATGGCTTGACTGATTCGCCTGTCAGGGATTGCCGCTACTACTCCTGTCATCTCTAATCGCCTCGCTCTACTTGGTGTTACATTTATAACCTGACCCGTGCCTCTCTCGTAGTGGTCACAACCGCCTGTAAAACAAACGGCGTGACCATCGGAGTACCTTGCTAGGTTGTCCTGTGAGCCACACGCAGGGCATGGCTCATGTTTAACAAAAGTGGATGACACTTCTAAAACTCCCCTCCACCAGTATCTTCCGCTACCTCTAAGACCTTGATCTTGTTCAGATAGGTTGATACACCGTGTACAGGATGCTCTTGACCCTCAGCATACAAGACTCGTACCTTAGACCCTCGACCTATTCGACCCTTAAAGGGCGACCCCTCAGCGTCCAAGACAGGCACATCATACTTAGTGCTAAACTTGCGCTGTTTGACACCTTCATACTCTCGCATCTTGACACCCTTAGAGGATAGATCATCCGCGGTGGTATCATCTAAAGACAATACAATAGAGAACTTACCAGTTGATTGGCCCTGATACATTTCATGCTCATCAAGATTCTCAAACGCTAATAAACCTTCTAATACTGACATAATTACTTCCTTCTCTTGTGGTTATGATCCATACCTTAGGATCGTTTGGTTAATACTATAATTATATATTAAATATTTTCCCTTTAATACATAAGTATAGTATAACATGAATTAGGGCATAACCTCAATCATTTAAAGTTATGCCCGTTATTCATATAATAAATACCTAACCCTCCAAGTCTGCTAATAGTTCTAATGGGTTGTCTAGCTTTTCAAGAATCGTATGCATAGGGCTGTCTTCTCTTAATGCCTCCGTGGACGCACTAAGGCAGTTAGAGCATAACTCTGAATAATCCCCCGTAACTCTGTCAATACGCTTTAGCTCGTATTCATTCATAATCACATCGCACGCTTTGCATCTACTCATTTGAACACCTCGTTATATCTCTTTGTCATATTCTCATATGAATTATTATAATACTCATCCGTCATTTGCTTAGTTACTCTCGCCATTAGCTCAGAGAGGGGCATACAGTATACTTGATACTCTATAAGCTCATTGACCATGTTCTGTGCCTCTGGCTCTATCCACTCGCTAGGCTCGTATTCATAGCCTATTAACTCTTCCTTTATTTTACTCATAATAATCTAGTTCCTCAGTGGTGTAGACATAACCAAAAGTAATGGTCAGTAATGGTAACAATATCACAGTACCTTTGAAGGGTAAAGCAGATATTTCCCCGCTGTTTGTATTGTAGACCCATACAGGCCGACTATCAGCGAATTCTATATCTATGCCCGTGCCTGATCTAAGTTCAATATTAAGGGTATTCTTACCTATTTTACAATTAAACATTGTTCGCCTCCGTTAACATTGCTTTAGCTTTGAGGGACGCTATAGCCGCGTCTATCTCCCATTTCTGCATAGGTTCATACTCGTATGCATCGGGCAACTCTTGGGTGTCGTGTAGGTCGTCACCGTGGAGCCAGTCCCGTGCATCATCATTCCAACCACTCATAAGTCACCCCCAAGCACTACAACTGCCATTGTGTACAATATAAGGGCTATTACAGCCGTTCCAAGGCTTAAGAGTGCCCAACCTACCGCATCGACTATAAACGTCTTACGTGCCTCTCTGTGAGCTTCTCGCTTGTCCATCAATATCTTTGCTTTATTCATCATTGTTCCTCTTGTTATGTTTTTCCTGAATGATTTGCTCCGACTCCCATACCGCATAAAGGCCGGAGGCTATTAATAGTACACTCATTACTGCCATGATTCAACCCCGCCTATGATTTAAATATCGACCAATACGTATAACTCTATGAGCTTTAGCTACTGGCATCCCGTAGTATTCCGCGTCGTTCTCACCGCGCATATAATCGTCAATACTCATGCTCTGCCCCTTATATCACCTTCAACATTACCGCCAACATCACCTTTAACACTACCGCGAATATTACCGCGAATATTACCGTAAACATCACCGACAACACTACCTTGAACATCACCGATAACACTACCTTGAACATCACCGATAACACTACCTTGAACATCACCGTAAACATTACCGCGGATATTACCTTTAACACTACCGCGAATTCCACCTATAACAACCCCCGAACAATCTTCATCATACGTAAGCCCGATGTTATTTTTTACAAACTCCAATATCTCACTGTCTGTTAAGATTCTCATACTCTACCCCCTTCGTCATATTCATTTTCTGCATCGTCTGTAGCAATGCGCGTAATGTATCCTAACACCTGCTCTCGCATAATGCGCCCTAGCTCTGCATTATCTTCTGCAAACAGTGCTAATTCATTCAGCTTCATATCTAATTCGGTTAACTCTTTATCTTTCATTACTCTCTCCTGTGATTTAAGTATCGACCAATACGTATAACTCTATGAGCTTTAGCTACTGGCATCCCGTAGTATTCCGCGAATCGTTCAACGGTCAAAAAGTTATTGAACCAATCAAGGTATAGCGTTTCTATTTTGTTTTTCATATTATCCCCCCACTGCTATTATATCATTGAATTCTAGCACATTAGCACTAGTCACAAAGAACGAATCAGACCGTAGATTGTCGCTTGCACGTTCCTTTTTGTTGCTACCCTTGCGCGTCAATGTACCGACCACGTTGTCGTCAAGGTGGCGTAGGTCTGTAGTGTCGAATGATTTAAGATCATGGCGTAGCTTTAGCCCATCATCCGCTAAACCTTTGGTATTGTACGCCATAGCAATGCGATACTTTGCGCCTACTGCTTTACGTAGTGCGGCTTTGCTTTGAGTACTAAACATACTACCGCTGAAGGTTAGGTCAAAATTAGGCAATGTGTTTTTGCGTACCCTGCTAAGGATTTTGGTGTAGTCATAGAACATAGATTCAGGCCGTTGTACCATGATAGCAGTGAAATCTATATCACTAGTACCATTTAGCCTAAACAGCGCAGGGATGCCCGTTTTTAACGCTTTGCGTTCCGCTTTGTCTATTTCAGATAGCATAGCACTCTCAAACATAGCAGGACGTAATAACATTAATACGGTGCGTTTGGTGGCCGCATTCTGACCGACTGACATACCTAGTTGGCCGCTAGATATCAGGCAAGGTGCCTTGCATCCTGCAAGATCAGCAAAGCTACATAGTGTTTCCGTGGCTACCTTGTCGGCAGGTTGCAAATACATAACATAGGTATCATATTTATCTGCACCTTTCTCAACCTTAAGACTACTACCAAAGAATCTCATTGGTTTATTCAAGTAGTCTAGGTTATCAATGCACCATTGTTTGGCCGTTGAATTGATCAACGTGGTTGCTTGTATCTCTGTTAATGTAATCATGTTGGCACCTATGGTTAGTCTTTGTTTGCTTGATGGGTTCAGTATAGCGTCTAGGCTAACAATGTACAATGATTTAAACGCATGACCTATATAAACTATATGCATCCAGTGCATGACCATATGCTACCTTCTATCATGCGCGCCCGCGTAGCAAGAAGCATGCCAACTATATTCACATGCAATACTTATGCCAACATGGTGGGGTCTATAGGTACCCTTATGCATACACACACTTGCCCCATGCAATACCCGTGCCAACTTAAGCACCATGCCCCATGTATAACCTGTGGATAACTTATGCACACCTTATGCACAGGCTGTGGGTATACCTGTGGATAACTCATGTATAACTTATGTATAACCTGTGGATAAATAGGGGGCGGGGGGGCCGTGTGGATTCTGGTGATATCAACGGTACCCGCCAGTACACAAAATAGTAGTAAATGACAAAAAAGAGGATACATAGCCGTTACGTAACCTGCTGATTTACATAAGTATACATAAGATTGACATAAATAACTAAAGGGTCTTTAGGGGTCATAAGTATTTCATAAGAATGAAAGAAAAGACTTGACTTTTGTTTTGAGATGTGCTATAATTAACTTATAGTAAGTTAGTTTATTTTTTAGTTTTAAAATTAAAGAATATCCAAACGCGGCCTTAAGTATACTTAAGATAACCTAAGGAGAGTTTATGTCTCAAAACAAAGAATCAAAGGAGAGTCAGCCCGCAAAGCGGGTGGGCCGACCTAAGAAGTCAGATGTTGTCAACCGCAAGAGGGGTGCAACTGGATTATCCAGAGGTCGCCCTAAAGGTGATGCGGCTATCATTAATGAATATAAAACTAGGATGCTTACGTCCCCTAAATCTAGGAAAGTTTTAGAGTCAATATTTGACGCCGCTTTAGACGATGAGCATAAAAACCAAGCCGCGGCATGGAAACTTGTTATGGACAGAGTATTACCCGTAGGCTATTTCGAAAAAGATAAAACCAGTGGTGGTCGAAACGCTATCAACATTTCTATTACAGGTGTGGGTGGTGAGACTACTATTGTGTCTGGTAGTAACGACCCCATAGAGGGAGAGTTTACAGATGGCTAAGTATTTTAACAAAGAAGAATTTGCCTGTCAGTACACAGGTGAAAATGAAATTAAAGATGAGTTCATAGAACGATTGGATGAACTGCGGGAGGCTTGTGGTTTCCCGTTTGTAATCACTAGCGGTTATCGCTCCCCTTCACATCCTATAGAGGCTAAGAAAAAAATTGCAGGACAACATTCAAAAGGTAACGCGGCGGACATTAGAGTCACAGACGGCATACAACGGTTTAAAATTGTGGAACAAGCGATTGCGCTTGGATTTACAGGAGTTGGAGTCGCTAGTTCTTTTATCCATGTTGACACCCGTGATTTACACGATGATGGTCTTGGCCCAGTAATGTGGACTTATTAATTGGCTGACTTAAAGGTAGAGTTTTTACCTTGGCAACAGGAAGTATACGATGATCCTGTAAGGTTTAAGGTAGTAGCCGCAGGTAGACGTACAGGTAAGTCAAGACTAGCCGCTTGGAAGATGGTCATTAACGCTTTGTCCTTAGAGCGTTGTCAGGTGTTCTATGTAGCACCGACACAGGGACAGGCTAGGGACATCATGTGGCAGACGTTGTTAGAGCTTGCTAATCCAGTGATTGCATCGGCTCATGTTAATAACTTACAGATGAAATTAATTAATGGTTCCACTATCAACCTTAAGGGTGCTGATAGGCCAGAAACAATGCGTGGTGTCAGTCTTAAGTATCTTGTCATGGACGAGTACGCAGACATGAAGCCAGAGGTATGGGAGCAAATCCTGAGACCCGCCCTAGCGGATAAAAAAGGTGGTGCATTGTTTATTGGTACACCAATGGGTCGAAATCATTTTTATGACTTATATACCTACGCTACAATATCGGATGACCCTACGTTTAAAGGGTGGCACTTTACAAGCTACGATAACCCGCTGTTAGACCCAGAGGAAATTAAAGCGGCTGAGAAGTCGATGTCAACCTTCTCCTTCCGTCAGGAATTTATGGCTTCTTTTGAAGCACAGGGTAGTGAGTTATTTAAGGAAGACTATATTAAATGGTCTGAGGAAGAGCCGAAGGAAGGTGAATATTACATAGCGGTGGATTTAGCAGGTTTTGCAGATGTACAAAAAGTCACGACTAAAACTAAACGACTTGACCAGACGGCAATTGCTGTGGTTAAAGCGGGGACGGAAGGTTGGTGGGTTGCTAATATACTACATGGGCGTTGGGGCGTCGAAGAGACTGCCAGAAAAATCTTTGAAGCAGTCAGAGACTACAGACCCATTGCCGTAGGTATTGAAAAAGGTGCATTAAAGAACGCAGTGTATCCTTACCTAAATGATTTAATGAAAAGGAATCAAACCTTTTTTAGAGTTGAGGAATTAACTCACGGTAATAAAAAGAAAACAGATAGGATTGTTTGGGCGCTACAAGGGCGCTTTGAGCATGGTAATATAACATTAAATAAAGGTTCTTGGAACAGTCAATTTTTAGACGAGCTTTTTCAGTTTCCAAACCAATTAGTCCACGATGACTTGATAGATGCTTTAGCGTATATAGATCAACTAGCAAAAATAGCATACGCGATAGACTATGAAGAAGAGGATTATCAATTCTTAGATAAATACGCAGGGTACTAACTATGGCTGAATTTGAAGAACGCGACCAATTTGCAATAGAACAAACAGTTGAAGGTTGGGTAATTGAAAAGTGCGACTCATGGAGAGAACATTTTGAACAGAATTATGCCCATCGTTTTGATGAGTATTATCGTTTGTGGAGAGGACAATGGTCGGGTGAGGATAGAACACGGGACTCAGAGCGTTCTAAGATTGTGTCTCCCGCACTACAGCAAGCAGTTGAGTCTTCCGTAGCGGAGTTAGAGGAAGCTACGTTTGGCAGAGGAAAGTGGTTTGATATTAAAGATGATATACATGACAAAGACAGTCAAGATATTGCTATGTTGCGTCAACACCTTTATGATGACTTTAAAAGAAATAAAGTTCGTAAAGCTGTAGCAGAGTGTATTTTAAACTCAGCAGTTTTTGGTACAGGCATTGGTGAGATTGTCATAACGGAAGAAAAAGAACAAGCACCTGCTACTCAGCCTATAATGGGTGGAGAATTGACTGCTGTAGGTGTTACTATACGTGACCGTACTTGTGTTCAGCTACGGCCTGTTATGCCTCAAAACTTCCTTATTGACCCTGTAGCTACGTCCGTTGAGGAAGCCTTAGGGGTTGCTATTGATGAGTTTGTGTCAATGCATACGGTTGAGCAGTTACAAGAGCAAGGTATTTATCGTGATGTTTTGTTGACTCAATCAACTCCAGATTTAGACATTGAGCCTGATCAAGAGCTAACTACGTTTGATGACTCTAAAGTACGTTTAACTAAATACTACGGTTTAGTCCCTAGACACCTATTAACTACAGCAATGGAGGAATCAGAAGATGAGGAAGCTGTAGACCTATCGGAAGCCGAAGAAGATACATATTATGTTGAAGCTATTATTGTTATAGCAAATAACGGTATCTTGCTTAAAGCAGAAAAGAACCCTTATATGATGGGTGACAGACCTATCGTAGCATTCCCATGGGATGTCGTTCCTAGCCGTTTCTGGGGCAGAGGGGTATGTGAGAAAGGGTATAACTCTCAAAAGGCGTTAGACGCAGAACTACGCGCTAGAATAGACGCTCTTGCTCTAACCATACACCCAATGCTTGCAATGGACGCTTCACGTATGCCTAGAGGTGCTAAACCTGAGATACGTGCAGGTAAGGTTATCTTGACTAACGGAGACCCCCGTGAAGTCTTACAGCCGTTTAACTTTGGCAATGTAAGCCAGATTAGTTTTGCACAAGCAGACGCTCTACAGCGGATGGTACAGACAGCTACGGGTGCTATTGATACTGCGGGTGTTTCTTCACAGATGAACGGGGAAGGTACTGCCGCGGGTATCTCTATGAGCTTGGGTGCTATTATTAAGAGACACAAGCGTACTCTTATTAACTTCCAAGAGTCTTTTTTAATTCCTTTTGTAACTAAAGCGGCTCACAGGTACATGCAGTTTGAACCTGAGATGTACCCTGTTGCTGATTACAAGTTTGAAGTCAGTAGCTCACTAGGTATTATTGCAAGAGAGTACGAAGTTACTCAATTAGTGCAGTTATTGCAAACAATGTCTCCCGATACGCCCATGTATCCGCAGTTAGTACAGTCTATTATTGATAATATGAACCTATCTAACCGTGAACAGCTAATTGCAAGCCTACAGGAAGCAAATCAGCCTAAGCCAGAGGAGCAACAAGCTAAACAACAGGCTCAACAGGCTCAAATGGCTTTCCAAGGCTCTCAAACAGCCGCTTTGGAAGGGCAAGCTATTGAATCTCAAGCTAGAGCGCAGAAACTGCAAGCTGAAGCGCAAGCAATACCGCAAGAGTTGGAGATTGACCGTATTAAAGCTGTTACTTCCAACTTAAACGTAGGTACTGAGGACGATAAAGAGTTTGAAAGACGCATTAAGATGTCAAAAGAGATGCTTAAAGAGCGAGAAATAGCAGTAAAAGAAGGTAATGTAGCTCCACCTGCGGCTCCTATGCCGCAAGCTACTCCTCAGCCGTCTCCAATGTCACAGGCTACCCCTAATCCACAACAACAAAGGCCTTTACAGCGATGATTAGTACACGCGAACTAGAAGATATTGTACAGCATATAAACAATAAATTTGATGCTTTATTTAAAGCTGTAGCAGAAATAGAAGTTAAATTAGAAACAATAGACGCTAAAGAAGAAAAGGCCGATA
>Ga0307995_1001222_pt1 | contig 16438 bp, 14 predicted proteins | sample EllFjometagen262_FD_203132 | JGI IMG/M metagenome (GOLD analysis project Ga0307995, IMG submission 203132) | Marine microbial communities from Ellis Fjord, Antarctic Ocean - #262 | ecosystem: Environmental > Aquatic > Marine > Unclassified | place: Southern Ocean | collected 2014-11-02
TTATGTTAGAATACCGAATTCAAAAGACCGAAAGTCCTAATAAAAAAAGACCTGCTTTGTTCTTAATACATGGTTATGGTAGTAATGCAGATGACTTATTTTCTTTCGCCCCCTATCTCCCAAAAAATCATACTATCATTGCCCTTCAAGCGCCTTTATCCTTAGGAAATAAAAGTTTTGCTTGGTATCCACTTAGCATTAATACTAATGGTGAAATTGGTTCAAAAAATGATACCGCTTGGGCTGCAGTAGATACCCTTATTAAAAACATTGATGAATTAACAGAAAAATATGCGCTAAACCCAAAAGATATTAGCTTGTTAGGCTTTAGTCAAGGATCTATATTAAGCTGGGCTTTAGGTTATCGTTTTCCAGATAAAATACGTCGTGTTATCGCTCTTAGTGGATTTATTCATGAAAGTATAAACACCACTAAAGAACCTGAGTTTATTGCATATGCAGCACATGGAACTAAAGATGAAGTTATCCCTGTCTTTAAAGCAAGGGAAAGCATATTGCCATTAAGTAAAAAATATTCTAAAATTCAATACCATGAATATCCAGATGGACACACTATTTCTCAAGAAAACTTTACTGCCCTAATCAAGTGGTTAAATAAAACGAACTTATAACTGTTTTGTGAAAAAAGAAAGTAATTCAAACTCAAAAGCATCTGATTTGTTTTTAGTGTATTTTACAAGAACCTGACATGATGAAATATCACTCTGAAGGCCCAAAAGCAACCATTCTTCATTGATTAATTTTACATGATTCACAAGAAAAGTGCTCTGATTTGAAAGCTTTGGAAACAACTTGTTTAGTTTTCCATTGGTATTATAGGCAAACAATTGATTAGTGATTTGGTAAATTTGGTTAGAGACTTCTTTTAAATCGGATAATTCTTTAGTGTTTTTAATGCTATTCAAAGAAAAGTAAGCATCAGTTCTTGATGATTTTTCTAGTTTATCCAGAGATTCTTTTAATTGAATGTTTTTTTGATATTGGTTTTGAATTAATGTGTCCTGATGATTTAAAACTTTATTAGTATTAATAATTTGAAAAAAAAGAATGACACAAACAAAAATAAAAAGGTAGATTAAAATTTTAAATTTCATAGGTTTTAGAAAAATTGATTTATCATTTAATTAGATGTAATAGTAAGTGTGTCGTAAGCTAAAAAAACGTTTTTAGGAAGCTTAGCATTAACTTCTTCATGAAATCCCATCAAATGGCTTATATGAGTTAAATAAGAACGTTTAGGTTTAAGTTTTTTTATTAAAACAAGTGCTTCATTAAGATTAAGATGATTTGGGTGTGATTCTATACGCAAAGAACTTAAGACCAAAACATCTAGATTTTGTAATTTCAATTGTTCGTCCTCATTGATTGTTTTTACATCTGTTAAATAGGCGAAATCATCAATTCGATACCCCAAAACAGGAAGTGTATTATGCATTACTTCAATTGGAACAATAATCTTAGTGTTAAACAAAAAAGAAGTGTTTGAATATATAATATTTGACTCAACTGAAGGAGCGCCAGGATATTTATTGTCATTCAAAAAAATATAGTCAAAACGTCTAGAAAGATTTTCAATTACACGCTTGTTTGCATAAACAGGGATATCTCCCTGTTTAAAAAAAAAAGGGCGAATGTCATCTATACCTGCAGTATGATCGGCATGTTCATGGGTAAAAAGTATACCCTCAATTGATTTGCAATCAACACGTAACATTTGTTGCCTAAAATCAGGACCACAATCAACAACTAAATTCGTATCCTCCCATTGAATTAATATTGATACTCGTAAACGTTTGTCTTTTGAATCAGAACTCAAACAAACTGGGTGTTTACTCCCAATTACAGGAATCCCTTGTGAAGTTCCTGTTCCTAAAAAATGAATTTTTAACATCTATGAAACAAAGATAAAGTTTTGCTTTTATATATAACGGAACTTTGTATTTTTGAAGAGTAATAAATTTACACAATGAAGGTGACTATTCAAGGAGATACAGGTTTTGACAATAAACCTTCTATAGAAGCTAAAGCTCTTCGCGTTAATCTTAATAATTGCATCTACGGTACATTTGCTGAAATTGGTGCTGGTCAAGAAGTAGCTCGGCACTTTTTTAGAGTAGGTGGCGCTTCAGGAACAATTGCTAAAACTATCAGCGCTTACGATAAGAATTTTAGTGACACTATATATGGTGAGGAAATCGATGGACGCTATATTACAGAAACGCGTTTAGGTAAAATGCTTTCTCATGAAATGCAGCTACTTGAAAACCGAATTCCAAAGGAAAATCATCCTGATAAAATGTTTTTTACTCTAGCAAATACAGTTACGACTATTGACTTTGCTAAAAAATATAAAGGTCATGGATGGATGGGAATTCGTTTTCAAACACGACCAGACGAACCATATAGTGAGATCAGCTTACATTTGCGTTTTCACCAAGTAGAAGCTCGCCTTCAACAAGAAGCTTTGGGATTCATGGGTGTTAATTTAGTATATGGGGCATTTTACAAACACCATAATCCTAAAAAATTACTCAGATATTTATATGATCACATTGATAATGATGCGATTGAAATAGATACTATCAATTTTTCAGGACCTAGGTTTGAGAATGTAGATAATCGTTTAATGAGTTTACAACTTATTAGAAACGGAATGACTGATGCCGTTATGTTTGATCCAAAGGGAAACAACATTCTTCCGGCTCATGTTCTGTATAAAAAAAACATCTTAGCTCTTCGTGGTAGTTTTCGACCAGTCACTAAGGTGAATATAGATATGTTTGAAAAGTCATATGAGATTTTTTCTAAACAAGAAAACGTCAATCCTGAAAAAACTGAAGTTATTTTTGAAATAACTTTATCTAATTTAAGAGCTCATGGTGAAATAGACGAAAAAGATTTTATGGACCGAGCAAAGCTTCTCTGTTCTTTGGGACATACGGTAATGATATCTAATTTTCAAGAGTACTATAAATTAGTTGATTATTTTTCTAAATACACTAAAAAACAAGTTGGGCTTGCCATGGGTGTTAGTAACTTTGTTGAGATTTTTGATGAACAATACTACCAGGATCTAAGTGGTGGAATACTTGAGGCGTTTGGAAAAATGTTTTACAATAACCTCAAAGTATATCTCTATCCAATGCGAGAACCTGAATCAGGTAAGGTTACTACAAGTAACAACCTTAAATTACATCCTCGTATGAAAGATTTTTATAAGTTCTTTAAATACAATGGAAAAATCGTTGATATTTTCGACTATGAAGAAAATTATCTTTCAATTTTATCTAGAAAAATTCTTCAGAAAATAAAAAATAAGGAGCAGGGCTGGGAAAAAGAACTACCAGACGGTATTGCTGAAATGATTCGTAAAAAAGAGATGTTTGGTTTTAAGAAATAAAACAGTAGTTTAATTTATTAAAATTTGGGCAGCGTGTTCTTTGATTTTTACCTTATCAATTACACGTTCAACTATTCCCTTTTCATCAATAATAAATGTTTTTCTGTGAATCCCATCATATTCTTTTCTCATAAATTTTTTAGCCCCCCAAACTCCAAAAGCATCAATTACTACTTTTTCAGTATCTGCTAATAATGGAAATGGAAATTCAAATTTATCCGCAAATTTTTTTTGTTTTTTCTCAGAATCTGCACTCACTCCCAATAACACATAGCCCGCATCTTTTAACTCTTTAAAGTGGTCTCTTAAATCACAAGCTTCTGCAGTACAGCCTGGAGTATTGGCTTTAGGGTAAAAGAAAATCACTATTTTAAAGCCCTTATATTGAGTTAAACTTTGTTGATTACCCATATGGTCATTAACAATGAATAAAGGAACTGAATCTCCTGCTTTAAGTGTCTTCATAATCATAGTGTTTTTTAGTAATTTCGAATATAAATAAATAGTAATGACAAAAAAAGAAAAAATTGAATTTACAATCGAAACTTTAGAAAATCTATATCCTGAAATTCCCATCCCCTTAGATCATAAAGACCCTTACACACTACTTATTGCAGTTCTGTTATCTGCTCAAAGCACAGATATTCGTGTAAATAAAATTACTCCTATTCTTTTTGCAAGCGCAGACAATCCAGAAGCTATGATCAAATTGAGTAAAGAAGAAATTCGTGATATTATCAGACCAATAGGTCTATCTCTAATGAAATCGAAAGGAATTTATGAATTGTCACATATTTTGTTAGATAAACATAAAGGACAAGTTCCTCAAAATTTTGAGGCACTTGAAGCTTTGCCTTCTGTAGGACATAAAACAGCAAGTGTAGTAATGGCTCAAGCATTTGGTGTCCCTGCTTTCCCTGTTGATACTCATATTCATAGATTAATGTATCGTTGGGGGCTTAGTAATGGAAAAAATGTTGTTCAAACTGAACGAGATGCAAAACGTTTATTTCCAAAAAAGAAATGGAATAATCTGCATTTACAAATTATTTGGTATGGAAGAGAATATTCTCCTGCACGTGGATGGAATGTGGAAAAAGATATTATAACTAAAAGCATAGGAAGAAGGTCAATACTTAAAGTATTTAAACACGATTAATTTCTTAATTTCTTAAGAAATGAATATTCAGATTGGTGTTCTTTATAAGATTTAGAAAAAGTTAAAATACGTTCAATCACTATTTTTCGTGGAGCTAAAGTATCTGAAACGTTAATTTTAGTTGAATTGTAATTTTTTGCCATAAATAATTATATATGTATTAAACGGCAAAATAACTTAAAAATTGTTAAGCTTCAAGAACAATTTGATGTTCAACCACTAACTTCCTAAGGTTTATGATTGCATAACGCATTCTACCCAAAGCAGTATTGATGCTTACGTTGGTGTTTTTAGCGATTTCCTTAAAACTCATATCACGATATAGGCGCATAATTAAAACCTCTTTTTGATCATCTGGAAGCTCTTGTACAAGCTTTTGAAGGTCTTTAACTATTTGATCACTTGCCAATACATCCTCTGCATTGGGACTACTGTCGGAAATGAATTGAAAAATATCATATTCATCATTATTTTCAAGTGTAGGTATTCTATTGTTTTTTCTAAAAAAATCAATAACTAGGTTGTGTGCAATCCGCATTACCCATGGTAAAAATTTTCCTTCCTCATTATACACCCCGTTTTTAAGTGTTTTAATTACTTTTATAAAAGTATCTTGAAAAATATCTTCTGCCGTATCACGATCTCTCACTTTAGAATTGATGAAATTAAAAATACGTGATTTATGACGATTGATTAAGTTTTCCAGAGCGAGCTCTGAACCTGAAGTGTAAGCCTGAACTAAATTTGCGTCTGTTGGTGATAAAGTATCGTATGTATCCATAATAAAATTACTTTCGGCTTAAGTGCCATTAAAACTTCGTAACGTTTTAAGTAATTTTGTACTATAGGCTTACATGTTTTTACAAATATAGTGTTTTTTTATTTTTAGACAAAAACCTGTTTATTCTTTACTTAAAATTATATGTGATTTTTAAAATCTTCTAGATAAAAACCTTTATAAATGTTGTAATTTTGGGGCCTTTAAAGAGACTATGAAAAATATTTTGGATTACGATCCGAAAACACATATAATAATAAAAGGAGCGCATCTACACAATTTAAAAGATTTAGATGTTGCTATTCCTAGAAATAAAATGACCGTTATCACTGGTTTATCCGGTTCAGGCAAATCATCACTTGCTTTTGACACATTATATGCAGAAGGACAACGTAGATATGTTGAAAGTTTATCTTCGTATGCACGTCAATTTATGGGACGACTAAACAAGCCTAAAGTTGATTTTATTAAAGGACTAGCTCCTGCAATTGCTGTTGAACAAAAAGTAAACATCTCTAACCCTAGATCTACAGTTGGGACTAAAACAGAAATTTACGATTATCTTAAATTACTCTATGCACGAATTGGAAAAACGTATTCTCCAACAACTAATAAGGAGGTTAGAAAAGATGAAATAAATGATATTATTCAACAAATTAAAAAAATAAAAACAGGTGAAAAACTTTTGCTTCTTGCTCCTATTGTGGAAGAATCTAATCGAAGTTTAACCGATAAACTTAAAATATTTATACAACAAGGTTTTGCGCGTATTTATTATAAAGAAAAAACTCTGAATATAGATTCCCTGGAAAAAACACCCTCAGAAAGTTTTGATTTAGTTATTGATCGGATAGTTGTTCGACATGAAGAAGATTTTTACAATCGCTTGGCTAATTCCATAGAAATGGCTTTTTACGAGGGTAAAGGGTATTGTTCTGTTTTAACTATTAAAGACAATACACGTAAAGAATTTTCTAATAAATTTGAATTGGATGGCAATACCTATGTTCAACCTAGTGTTCATTTTTTCAGCTTCAATAATCCAATAGGCGCATGCCTTGTCTGTAAAGGGCTTGGAGATACAATAGGAATAGATCCTGAACTAGTTGTCCCTGACACAAGTCTTTCTGTTTATGATCAAGCTATTGCACCCTGGAGAGGAACAGGTATGCTAAAATTTCATAACGATCTGATTAATAATGCATATAGATTTGATTTTCCTATTCACAAACCTTATTTTCAATTAACAAAAGAGCAGGGAAATCTTCTTTGGTCAGGTAATTCTTATTTTAAAGGAATAAATACTTTTTTTAAAAAAATAGAAGCCAAAAATTATAAAATTCAAAATCGAGTGATGTTGTCTCGATATAGAGGAAAAACAAGGTGTAGTAAGTGTGGTGGTTCACGCTTAAAAGAGGAGGTTTCATATGTCAAAATTGGGGGAGTGAGTTTGCCTGATTTACTAAAAAAATCAATTGAAGATCTAAGTCTATTTTTTAAAAACTTAAAATTAGATGATCATGATAATAAAATTGCGGATCGTCTTCTGAAAGAAATTAATGATCGTCTTTCATTTGTTAAAGAGGTTGGACTTGGTTATTTAAATTTAAACAGAAGATCGAACTCACTCTCAGGTGGAGAATCACAGCGAATACAATTAGCTACTTCACTCGGAAGTAGTCTGGTTGGATCAATGTATATTTTAGATGAGCCATCAATAGGTCTTCATTCTAGAGATAATAAAAAATTAATTGAAGTTTTAAAAAACTTAAGAGATCTGGGCAATACTGTCATTATTGTAGAGCACGACGAAGAAATTATGCAAGCTGCAGACCGAGTTATTGATATTGGTCCTGAAGCAGGCACATTAGGAGGTGAAATCATTGCTGAAGGACCCATGAAGACAATCCTAAAAAGCAAAGGTCTTACAGCAGATTATCTAAATGGAAATAAAAAAATAAAAGTCCCAAACAAACGCCGAACTTCAAATAAAAAAATCAATTTAATTGGATGTCGAGAACACAATTTAAAAAACATTGATATTGAAATACCTTTAGGATGTTTAACTGTTGTTAGTGGAATTTCAGGAAGTGGAAAGACTAGCTTAGTTAAAAAAATTCTTTACCCTGCCCTATTGCGATCATTTAATATTTATTCTGAAAAGCCAGGAGCTCATACAGAGCTTATTGGAGATTTAAATACACTAAAAAGTGTAGAATTTGTAGATCAAAATCCGATCGGACGCTCCTCAAGATCTAATCCAGTAACCTATATTAAGGCATATGATGAGATTCGAGCATTATACGCTTCTTTAAAACTGTCTAAAACTAGAAATTACCTACCTAAACATTTTTCGTTTAATGTAGATGGAGGACGTTGTGATCACTGTAAAGGTGAGGGGTCAGTCACAATAGAAATGCAGTTTATGGCAGATGTAGTTTTAGAATGTGAACATTGTAATGGTAAACGATTCAAAAGTGAGATTCAAGAAGTCAAATATAATAATGTTTCTATTGATCATCTATTGAAAATGACTGTGGATGATGCGATGTCTTTTTTCCAAGAAAATCAGAATCAAAAAATTATTCAAAAACTTCAACCTCTTCAAAGTGTAGGTTTAGGATATGTGACTTTAGGCCAATCATCCGCTACCTTATCTGGTGGAGAAGCCCAAAGAATCAAATTAGCTTCATTTATAAGCCAAGGAAACACAAAAGAAAAGGTTCTTTTTATTTTTGATGAACCCACAACTGGATTACATTTTCACGATATACAAAAATTGCTTTCATCATTTAATTCCTTAATTGAAAAAGGACATACTATAGTTGTGGTTGAACATAATCTGGATCTTATAAAATGTGCAGATCACTTGATAGATTTAGGTCCAGAAGCAGGCGACAAGGGAGGTTATCTTGTGGGACAAGGAACTCCAGAGGATATTGCTGAATTGGAAATTTCTTATACGGGAATGTATCTAGCTAAAAAATTAAAATAAACGAGATTTTACTTTTTGAAACAAGGACTCTAAATCTGAAGACCATCTTAACAAAAACAATGGAATGCTAAAAAGTCCTATAATCAGTATCGTTCTTGAAACAATTGAAAAGATCGGGTGAAGTAATGTAGGAATCCAATAGACTAATAAATAAATAATAGAAATAAAGAATACTACCACAAGTGATTTTTTTGAATAAGGATGTATTTTAAAGAAAACTGCTACTAAAATTATCTTACAAAGGTTGATAAATATAATCACAATCAAAGTAGCTATTGCTGCTCCTAGAATTCCATTTGACTGGATGAATGAGAAATTTAATCCTACTGCTAAAATAGCGGAACTTACAGAAAACCAAAATACATAAACATAATATTTTGAATTGCTGATAATGTTGTTTAAGCAACCCATAGACATGCTAAATAGTTTTCCGACAGAAACTAAAATAACCACACTCGAAGCAGAGGCATAACCATCTTGATCGATCATTAAGTAAAAATCATTAAGATTTAAATTGATAATCATAAAAACTAATCCGCTGATTATCAACAAATTAATTGAACTTTTTTTTAATAAAAATTCTAGACGATTAAAGTCATTTTCATTTAATGCTTTTGCTACTAAAGGACTCATTATTTGAAACATTGCTCTTCCCGGAGCTTCAATCACAGTAGCTATATAAACAGCAACTGCATAAAAGGCCACATTCTCATCTCTAGTCAATTTATAAATCATAGCCTTGTCAATGTCTAAAATAAAACTAGCAGCAGCTCCTGATAGAAAAATTAAAAAACTATAACGTAACATCGGTTTCCAAGCAGTAGGTAGCTTCCATTGGAAAGATGGAAAATAAACGTAAAAGCTATAAGTTGAAATAACAATCAACCTAATAAAATACCCCCAGATCAAAAGAGTGATAAACTTATTTAAATCAATTATTTGAAAAGCATATAAAAGCAAGAGAGTAAACGTTAACAAACGCGGATAAACTTCCTTTAAAAAATTACCAAAAACCGATTGAAAGTGAACCCGCAACCAACTAAAGAATATTTCAAAATAGGCAGTAAATATAGCAATGGAAATGATCATAAAAGGAAAACGAAGGACTACACCATTATTACTAGATAAAAAATCTAATATATCCGTATAATACATGTAATAAAATGGAAGAATAATCGCTAATATTAACAAAGGGAAAAGTATTACAAACCAAAGCAAACGATCCCGATCCTCTTTTGATTTGGCATCACTAAAGAATTTAATTAAAGTATGCTGAACACCAAATGAAATAAAAGGTTGAATCAAGTTCGAGTTTGCTAAAAGAGCAACCACAAGACCCTGGAAGTTTTTTCCAGGAAAATTAGGATATAGAAAGAGCATATTAGCAGCACCAATCATAAAGGCTATACCAATACTGATAACATTATAAATAGACTGTTTGGCAATAATCCCCATGTTCAATACTTATTTACTTCTCGAAATTCAAAATAACCTATTATGGAGAGAATTCCTAAAAATAAGAACAAAGTAATCCACCTGAGAATTGTTCCGTACTTAACTAATAGTGGAGAAAATGAAAAAACAATCTCAGAAGTACCAGCCGGTATTAACACACCTCGTAAAACATAATTTACATTATAAATAGTCGATGTTTTACCATCAACTTTTGCTGTCCATCCCTTAGGGTAATACATTTCCGAAAAAACCGCAAACTGTTCTTTCGTGTTTTTAACAGAATAAGTCAAACTATTTGGATAAGATTTAATCAAACGTATTGAAGACAATGAGTCTGTAGAATAATGTCTTGGAATACCATTGGGAATCATATTTGAAATAATCAAAGCATTCTTTTTGAAATCATTCACTTTAACCTCATCCAAAATGGCATCTGCAGAGGAAAATTCTTTTAAATTATTTACAGTCCACACGGGGCCTAAAGCATTTGAATTCAATAAAGGTTCTAAGTTTCCAGTCTCTTTATTTTCGAAAAGCACGTATTTGACATTTAAAATGTCTAAAATACTTGGAATTTGATTGGAATTGTAATAATCAAAAAGCTCTTCTAATCTTCTAGGTTTGGCACCGTGATAACCGCCAATAGTATTATGGAAATAGGCAGTTCTAGATCCAGTTAGTCCAAGGCGAGGTTCGAAAACACGATAGCGAGAAGTATCCTTTTGTATCGCCCGATCAGCTACTGAAATTTGGAATGGAACAGACGCAAGTCGAGGAGAAACAAATTTATCTCTACTGACATAACGATTTGAAATACCTAACAAATCAATTAGTAATATTAAAATTACAGCAATCAAAGCAGCATTTCTTTTTAGTTTTTGATATTTAAAAGCTAAAATAATTCCCGTTAAAACAGTACAAAAAATAATTCCTCTTAAAACATCTGCCTTAAAAATAGATATTCGTGCTACTTTAATTTGAGCAACTAATTCTAAACCATAAATTTCCTGAAAGTATTCGTCGTTAGGTCCAGAAAAATTTAATACACCATGAAATAAATAAAGGGCTCCTAAGAGCATTATTGGTAATATTGCTGCTTTAATAAACTTTTTTAATTCAAACTTATCTTTAGCTTCAAAAGCCCACTGAACTCCATAAGCTGCAAGTATTGGAAAACAAAACTCTAAAATTATTTGAATTGATGATACAGCTCTAAACTTATTGTATAAAGGAATATAATCTATGAAAAACTGAGTTAAGGGTGCAAAATTTTTGCCCCATGAGAGTAATAAAGAAAATAAAATTCCAATTCCTAAAGTATTTATTAATCTACCTTTAACAAAAAATAAAGCCAAAAAGCCAAAAAAGAATACGCTTATTCCAATATAAGCAGGCGCTTCTAGTATAGGTTGTGAGCCCCAATAAGTTGGTGTGTTTTTAGAAAATTGAGTTGCTTGTTCAGGACCAACTCCACGACCTCTTAAAAAATCATAAACACCATGTTTTTTACCTAAATTTTCACTTGAACCTCCACCTTGAATTCTTGGAGCAATAAGGTTTAAGCTTTCAAAAATACCGTAACTATATTCTGTTATATAGTTATAATCCAATCCGCTACTTTGTTCTTTAGGGCTTCCATCAGAATTTAATTTTAATTCACTTTCACCTCTAGTACTAAAATCTGAATATTCTAAAGTTGCCAAAATTGGTGTACTATTAAAACCAACAGCTAAAACCCCAGAAATCAACAATAAAAAAAAAGGCCTGATAAAAGATCTGATCTTTTTGTCTTTAATTGATTGAATTGCAAATACAATTATAAAAACACTCATTAACAGCAAAAGATAATAGGTCATTTGATAATGATTCGCCCTAATTTGCATTCCTAAAGCAATTGTTAAAAGCAAAAAGCCCCAAAGCAATCTTTTTTGAAATAATAGCACTAACCCACCAAAAACGAAAGGAAAGAAACTTACCGCTAAGGCTTTGGTATTATGTCCAACTTGTAAGATAATCAAAAGATAAGTGGAAAAACCAAAAGCTAAAGCTCCAAATAGAGCTATATACCATCGTTTTTTAAGAATTAATAACAATGAATAAGCTCCTAGAAAATAGAGAAATAGAATATGTGCAGGTCGGGGTAAAATCCTAAAAAAAGAATAAACAGGAGATAAGAAATCAGCAGGATATTTTGCTCCCAATTGATACGTTGGCATTCCTCCAAAGGCATTATCTACCCAATAAGTTTCTTTTCCAGTATCAACTCGATAATTTTTCAATTGACGAGACATTCCTTCGTATTGAATTATGTCAGATTGAATCATGGTTTTTCCTGAAAGTAAAGGAAAATAAAACAGTAAGGAAATTAGAGCCAAACCAAGTATTATGATACTATGTGGGAAAAAAACAGACTTGAGCTTATTTCTACTCAACTTCTTCATAATCAATATATTCTCCTATTGATCCAGAGGCGGGTTTTGATTTTTCGGTCTTTGAATAATTTTTTTTTGGTTCTTTGCCCTTTACCTGACTAGATTTCTTTAACCAGCTAGTAATTAAAAATTTAAATAGGAAAGGAAAAACCATTCGAAGTAAATAAATTACTCCAAAGAAAATAAGTAAGAATTTGAAAAGAACGCCCAATGGTATTATATTAATTCCAAAAGTAACCATTTCGTGTTTAATCTAATAAAATTATCATTCATTAATAGAAATGATATACTGTTATCCGTATGGCTTGTATTATATTTGAGCTATGATTCGCATCAATTTTATTGCTGTCCTTTTAATAAGTCCTTTCCTACTAATTGCTCAGTACACAGAACAGATAAATTCGAATCGTCCTGGGGCATCTATAGGAGCATTTTCAGTTGGCAAAAATGTTATACAAGCAGAAGCTGGGTTCGCCTTTAGACGTTATGGACATAGTGGCTATAACAACTCTACTTTTAATGGTGGAATTAGTTTTCTGTCTATTAGGTGGGGGGTTTTAAAAGAAACCATAGAATTGACTTATGAAGGCAGCTATCTAAAAGGAACTCTAAATTCAAAAATATCCTCCACTCCTAAAAATTATTATAAAAAAGGTTTTTTACAAAACTTTATAGGTTTAAAGTATTTAATATACGATCCTTTTAAGAAAGAAAAAGAAGTTAATAGATATAGCTGGAAAGCTAATAATGGTTTTAAACTAAGGGAACTCATTCCTGCAGTTTCTTTAACTCTGGGCACCAATGTAAGTTTTGAAAAAAACAATCCCTTCCCATACAATAACGTTTTTGGTGTAATTTATCGACCAATTCTTTATCAAAATATTGGAGCCTCTGCTGAGAAAGAACCCTTTCTTAATTTAAGAGGAACTATCTCTACTCAATCCCATTTTTTAGGTTCTTGGGTTTTTATCACTAATTTTAGCTATAATCGCTATTTTTCTGACTATCCAGAAAGAAGTTATATTCTTACCCTAACACATACCCTTGATCAACTGTGGTCTGTTTATATTGAACACCAAGGTTCGAAAAGTGATTTATTTAGTGATAATTTGTTTCGTTTGGGTTTAGCACATTTATATTCTAATAACGTTCAAATTGAAGCAACACTTGGGACAAGCTTAAAAGATACACCACATCAATTTTTGGCAAATATTGGAATATCCTATCGTTTGGATTTTCACAAAGACTTTACATCTGCTGAAGAACTTGAGTCAAAATCAAACAAAAGGCAAGAGAAGCAATTAAAAAAAACTTTTAAGAAAAATTCTAAAATTGAAAGAAAAAGAAACAAAAAAGCAAAAAAAAATTAACTTTTATGGAAAACGATATTTTTATTAAAGAAGTAAAAACTCAGGAAGATTATCGTGACTTTATAACCTTTCCATTTAAACTTTACAAAGACAACACTTATTGGGTACCACCTATTATAAAAGAGGAAATAGAAAATATTCATCCTGACATAAATCCTGTTTACCGTAATGCTGAAGCTAATTTTTTTCTTGCTTTTAAAGACGCGAAAATAGTTGGACGCATAGCAGCTCTGGTGAATTGGATTGAAGTAAACAAAATAAAAAAAAGAAAAGTTCGCTTTGGCTGGTATGATGTTATAGATGATTTAAATGTTTCTCGTTTATTAATTCAAGAGGTTATTTCTTTTGGAAAGGAGCATCAATTAGAAATCATAGAAGGGCCTGTTGGATTTTCAAATTTAGATAAGGCGGGTTTACTCATTGAAGGTTTTAATGAACGTAATACCATGATTACACTTTATAATGCGCCTTATTATTCTAAACATCTAGAAGAATTAGGTTTTAAGCAATTAGCTCAATGGGTTGAGTATGAAATAAAAATTGCTGACTTCGATTCTTCACCAGAGAAAATAAAACGATTTTCCACTTTAATTATGGATCGCTATAGTCTGAAGTTATTATACTTTAAAAAAAACAAAGATATTCTTCCTTATGTTGATGAAATGTTTCAATTATTAGACAAAACTTATAATAAACTTCAAACCTATGTTCCAATTCAACAATATCAAATTGATCACTATAGAAAGCGGTTTATTAAATATATTCATCCTGATTACATCAAATGCATAGCCGATAAAAACGATAAATTAATTGCATTTGCAATTACAATGCCTTCTTTTGAAAGTGCATTGAAAAAAATAAATGGTAAGATTACAATATGGAATTCCTTATACCTTTTAAAAGCAATGTGGTTTAACAACCGAGCCTCTTTATACTTAATTGGAGTACATCCTGATTATCAAAATAAAGGAGTTACAGCAATTCTTTTTAATGAACTTCAGAAACTTTTTAATAAGAAAAAAATTAATATTGTAGAGACCAATCCTGAATTAGAAGAGAATAAATCAATTCAAAAATTATGGAAAAATTATGAAAACAGACTTCATAAGCGGAGAGCTACATTTACAAAAACTATATAATCGATGTTAAGCGAAGGAACCATAATTGCTTTAGCAACACCACAAGGTAAAGGTGCTATCGGTGTCATAAGACTTTCAGGACCATTATCTTTTAAAAAAACTGCTGTTTTCTTTTATCCAAAATCAAATAAAAGATGGTTAGATATTCCGTCGAACACAACTGTTTTAGGAGATTTTGTAGTTAATAAACAATTAATTGATGAAGTTTTAATTACACGTTTCAATAATCCTAACTCATACACTGGTGAAGATGTTGTAGAAATAGCATGCCATGGTTCATCTTACATACAACAAAAAATAATATCAAGCTATATGACTCTGGGTATTCAACCTGCAAAAGCAGGAGAGTTCACCCTTCGTGCTTATCTAAATAAAAAAATGGATTTGAGTCAAGCTGAGGCTGTTTCAGATATAATTGCATCTGAAAGCAAAGCATCACATGAGATTGCAATAAAACAAATGCGAGGAGGGTTTTCAAAAAAAATGAAAATTCTTAGAAAACAATTAATTCAGTTTAAAGCATTGATAGAACTTGAGCTCGACTTTATTGAGGAAGATGTAAGTTTTACTAATAAAAAACAATTAAAAAGTTTATTGTTTGAACTACACAAAGAGATTTACAACTTAAAAAGTTCATTTGCCTATGGAAATGTAATTAAAAATGGTGTTCCTGTTGCTATTGCTGGAAAACCTAATGCAGGTAAATCTTCTCTATTGAATGCATTATTCATGGAAGAAAAAGCTATTGTTTCTAAATTCCCAGGAACTACTAGAGATACTATAGAAGACACATTAATAATTGAAGGAATTCTTTTTCGCTTTATCGATACCGCAGGTTTAAGAGAAACAGATGACGTTATTGAAGCTATTGGCGTTCAAAAAGCAAGAGACAAGGTTACTCAAGCAACACTACTTATTTACCTGTACGAGCGAATTAGCGACCCTAAAGAGCTCGCTATAGAATTAAAATCATTGCACCATAAGGGACTGAAAATCATACTAGTTGAAAATAAAATTGATCAATATAGTAACGGCTATAATCAAGAATTTAATAAAAAAATTACTTTTGAAATACAAAATGAATTCAAGTCTCAATCATTAGGTATTTCCACTTTAGAAAACCAAAGCATTGATCCCTTAAAAAAAGAATTAGTTCATGCAATTAAGAAAATGGGTAATCAAAGTGATGTTATCGTAAATAATACAAGACATTTCCATGCACTTACAGAAGCCCTTATAGCTATAGAAAGTATAACTAAAGGTTTGGAAAACGATTTACCAGGTGATTTATTAAGCATCGAATTGAAAGAAGCCATTTATCATATAGGAACTATTACAGGAAAAATTGATACTGATCATGATATACTAGGCACTATATTTGGACAGTTCTGTATTGGTAAATAGCTTACGCTCTAAACGGTTGTACTTTTACCGTAAAACACCTACAAAGTAAGCAATATAGGGTTAGTTATCCAAATCACGTAACTTTCTGGTGTTGTGGCTATAGACTAGTAAAGAGTGGCTATAGAATTACTATTAATTTCTGCAAAATAATCACCTTCCTTAGGACTTACTCATTGAAAGCCATCACACCAAATTTCAATAGTATTTTGACTTTCGGTAGTCTCCCATCCAGGAACGTTTGATTCAAGTACATGTCTATATTGATCTCCTCCAATACAAGTGACT
>Ga0307995_1001223_pt1 | contig 16434 bp, 12 predicted proteins | sample EllFjometagen262_FD_203132 | JGI IMG/M metagenome (GOLD analysis project Ga0307995, IMG submission 203132) | Marine microbial communities from Ellis Fjord, Antarctic Ocean - #262 | ecosystem: Environmental > Aquatic > Marine > Unclassified | place: Southern Ocean | collected 2014-11-02
TGCTGACCTTATATTGATCGATCCAGAGCAGCTGGCAAGCTATGACGGTGAGAGCAATGTACAGCGAGTTCATCGTGAAGAATTTCAGCATGAGCAGTTAGTGAATCGATCAGATGGCGTGGTGCCATTAGTGATGATTGGCGGTCATATGGCTTGGGAGGGCAATGATTTTGCACCTGACTTAGGGCAAAAGCCTATGGGTCGTTTGTTGCGAGCTATTCATTAAATTAAAACTCTCGCTCCGCTTAACAGTGTGGCGCTAAATTTTTAGGGGAAGTCATGTACATAATTATAGATAGATTGGTTAAGCCACTGCTTTTTTTAGCGGCGCTACTGATGTTAACTATTTCAGCCAGTTTTGCTGATCACCATCAAACCTCGCCTTCTTTTGCTGAGGTTCAGGTAACGTCTAATATCCTTATGCTGCAGGGTAAAGGAGGCAACCTTGCCTTGCTCAGTGGAGATCAAGGCTTGGTACTGGTAGATGATGATTATCAGGAAATGTCGGCCGCCTTAACGGATGTTATTGTGGGAAAAGGGGGCTTGGACAAGCTCACTTATATAATCAATACCCACTGGCATGGTGATCACACCCAAGGCAACTTAGCGCTGGGCGACCATGCAACCATAGTAGCCCATGACAATGTGCGTACTCGCTTGTTAAGTGCGCAAGAAGTTAAATTGTTTAATATGAAATCTGAGCCCTACCCTGAGCAAGCGTTACCATCGGTAACCTATAAAAAGTCGCTATCATTACACATCAATGATGAGCATGTAGAGCTCATTCATTTGGCCAACGGGCACACCGACGGTGATTCTGTGGTGTTTTTCAGAAAAGCTAATGTAGTACACATGGGCGACCACTTCTTCAATGGCACTTTTCCCTTTGTTGACGTCGGCACAGGTGGCAATGTTTTTACTTTGACAGATAATATTGCCAAGGTGCTGGGTCTTATTGATGAGAAAACCAAACTCATACCCGGGCATGGCCCGTTAGCGGATAAACAAGACTTGCAGGATTTCCACACCATGTTGGTGGCTACGTCGTCTACCGTGAAAATAATGGCTGAAAAAGGAAAGAGCTTAGAGCAGATTCAAGCTGCTGGTTTAGGCGCACAGTGGAACTCATGGGCCAAGTTCTTTAGTGAAGAGGTTTGGATTAGCATTATTCACAGCAGCCTTTAAGACTGTTTTTTCGCCGATAAAATGCCTGCTAACCAGCGGGCATTTTTTTAAGACTTGATTGATGCTGATAGATCACTGAAGCAATGAATTGATCAAGGATTGGGCGCCTAGTTTGGGAAAAATCAGTGGGCTGGTTTTTGCGAGCCGACTGCTCCTAAATTACTAAGACGCCTGCTTGCGGCGCCAAGTAATAAATATAAAACCCATAATCAATTGCCACCCGCCATACAGCAGCAACGATAGAAGCACCATGTCGGCAAGTGGATTTGTCTGCCCGGCAATAAGTGGGAACAAAGAAATCTTTATCAAAAGGCCTAAATTAATATTTCTAACGACCACCTCCATTTCAATCGCAGTGTTTTCTGCCTTACTCAGGCCAAAGGTTTTGGTGATAAATATACCCGCAATGGTGAGGCTGAGTATAAACAGACATAACCCTGCGAGGTCCATAGCGGACGCTGTGGCAAAATTAATACGCCCAGCACCTAGAGATCCAAGAACGATAATAGCAATACCTAAAAGCGATCCTCTTACGCAAAACATTGAAAACTGCGGGGCATATTCTGGGTACTTTGTTAAAAAACTCATTCCTACTAATAAGGGTACTAAAAGGCAAAGACCAATCTCAATAGCAACCCGCATGGTGGGCATTGAAAAATTATCAGGCATAAAGTCGGCAATTAAAAAATCGAGTATTACGGGGGTTGTTACTAGACAGGCAAACGACGTCAACGCCGTTATGCTAATCGACAGGGGTACATTGCCTCGGGCTAAAAAGGTAAAAATATTCGACGATGCGCCACCGGGAATAGCAGCAATAATGGCGATGCCAATGACCATGCCGGAGGGGAGATTTGTGTAACTAATAAAACCAAAGGCAATAAGCGGTACTATTATTAGCTGCATCATCAACCCTAGGCTCACCGCTTTGGGTTGTTGCACGACTTTCTGAAAATCAGCTACCTGCAGTCCAGCCCCCATACCTAACATTGCCAGCACTAACTGCACAACGGCGACCCAATATTCGTATTGCAGATAAAGCTCAACCATATTACTTATCCTTAACAGTTACCGTTGTTCAATTTTTTTGTAGGCCAGTACTTTTTCTTCGAGCGTTAAAAGACGCTTTTTTAAAGGTAAGCCGCCACCATAGCCACCCATGCTTCCATCGTTGGCAATCACTCTATGGCAAGGGATGATAATAGCTAATGCATTAGCACCGTTGGCGGTGCCGACAGCTCTTACCGCACCCACATTATCAATCGTTGTTGCTAGATCTTGGTAAGACAGAGTTTCACCGTAACCAATAGTCTGCAGGGCATCCCATACACTTTTTTGGAAAGGTGTTCCTGCGGTTATCAGAGGAAGATCAAAAGATGTCCGGGCTCCCGAAAAGTATTCGTTTAATTGGACTTTGGTCGTTTCGATGACATCACTATTTTTTTCAATGAACACGGCACCGAGCAACTTTTGAATTCGATCATCAACAGCTGAACGTAATTTGCGGTAGTGAAAGTCACAGAGACAGAGCTTATTATCGTAGGAGCCCAAGATAAATTCAGCATAAGAATGCTTAAAGTATTGAATGCTGATTTGCGACTCTACGTTATTCATCCTTGTGCTCTTGCAGTGCTACTAAAATTTTATTGGCCACTAACTGAGCCTGAGCATAGGCTATGTTGTGGTTGCCGTCTTCAATAGCTTCAATTTTCAACTGCGGAACATCTGCAGCCATTTCAGCAGCACCCGAGTAGGGCACTACTTCATCTGCCGTGCCCCATATAGCTAAAACAGGTATGCCAGCCTTGCCAACTATCTTATAGCGATGGGCCAAATCATGCATTGGATAATGGCGCAGAGTTGACAGCAATGCCTCGGTATAGCCTTTAAAAGAGGCTTGTTTTTGAAACTTCTCATACATGTCTTTTGGCGCCAGACCTTCTTCTATTTCGCTTTGGATAGCAGTGCCTGCATATTGATTGCCAAACACAGTGGCGAGCCATTCTCCTATAATTGGTTTGGCAGCTAGGGCCGAAGAGTCGGGGTCATCCATATAGCCCGCCGGGGCGATCAATATAAGCTGTTGAATCTGCTCAGGGTGCGAAGCAGCATAATCAACAACATTAGCGCCACCCATTGAATAACCAACCAAGGTTAGGGGTGTTTTAAGTTCTAGTTTAGCTATCAGGCCCGCTAACTCACTTTGGTAGAGTTCCGCATTGTAAGGTCCGGCTGGACGATCAGAGAAGCCGCGCCCTAGATGATCAAAGGTAATAACCTGATAACCCTTAGCAACGAGTGACGGAGTGATCTGGTCCCAAACGAATTTTGGTGTACTAAAACCATGTACTAATATGACAGCCGACGAATTGACTGACCCTTCGCGAGTGTAAGAGAGCGTGCCATATTCAGTGTCCAGATAGAGCCCGCCAATCTCCTCACGGGCTTGTTCATTAAGCTCTTTTAAACCATTGCGCGCCGCCATATAGACCGCCAGTGACATGACCAATAGAAATAGGCCGGCATAAATAAAGAGCATCATTACTTTTTTCATTTGCTTGCCCTATTAAAACTTTCTAAGTGAAAATCAAACTAGCGGCCAAGATAGACATCAATAGCCCAATGAAAACTTCCAGTATTTGCCATGCCCGAGGTTGTTCAAATACCGGAATTAAAATGCGCGCGCCGTAACCTAGGCTGTAAAAAAATACAAAAGATGCACTGACAGCACCTAGTGTAAAGGCCTCTATGTCAGCTGAAAATTGCGTTGAAACAGAGCCTAAAAATATCACGGTATCGAGATAAACGTGCGGATTTAACCAGGTAAAGCCAAGACAAATTAAGGCAATTTTTAAGGCTGATTCGGGCGCACTATCACTCGGCACTAGACTATGTTTTTGACTATAGGCAGAGTAAAAACTCATTGCAGCATAAACAGCTAGGAAGGCCGCGCCGCCATAGCGGGCAATTTGTTCGACCCAAGGATATTGCTCAACAAGCGCGCCAAAACCCATAATGCCAAAAGTAATGAGTATGGCATCAGAAATAGCACAAAGACTACAGACCAAAAAGACATGCTGCCTTTTTAGACCCTGCTTTAAGACAAACGCATTCTGGGCACCAATCGCCAAAATCAACGATAGTCCAAGCGCAAAGCCGGAAAGATATGCTGTCATGGATTTAGAAATTCCTAATTACATAAATGCAGGAGTATACCTCAATAAATGGTTTCTGCTTTTGCGTGGGCAATTCACAAGATCGTGATCCTCAGTGCCTAAAGCACAATCAAAACCTCTTTTGATGCTTTTGTGGCTAATGAGCATTTGAAGAGCGCGAGAGCAGCAATCATAATCACTAAATGCAACCCCGCCGCGGCTATAAAATAACTTTTCCTTTAAGCATGCAGACATAACGCACTATCGACTATCGACTATCGTCGGAGGGCTGTGTTAAGCTGACATTTAGCATGTCATATGACATGCTCTAAAATTGGGAGATTATTCTGGCCTCAAGAATCACACGTAGAGATTTTCTAAATGGTATCGCTATTGGCACGGGTGCAAGCCTATTGATGTCCGGGCAAATTATAGCGCAAGCATCTGGGTCGCTAGTCTCTAAAAAATTATCTGGTAACTATTATCCGCCTACGCTCACAGGCATGCGTGGCAGCCATAAAGGGTCTTATGAGGTTGCTCATGCTTTGGCTTGGAAGGGACAAAGACCAGCTCATTATGAAGAATTAGATGAGCACTATGACTTAGTAGTGGTAGGGGCGGGCCAGAGTGGCCTTGCCGCAGCTTGGTATTACCGAAAAAAAATGGGTGCCGATGTAAAAATATTATTGTTAGACAATCATGATGATTTTGGCGGGCACGCGAAGCGCAATGAGTTTCACGAAAATGGAAAGATGGTACTGAGTTTGGGTGGCGCTCAAAATATTGAGCCCATGTCTAGTTATAGTGAAATGGCTGCTGGCTTGTTAGAGGATATTGGACTTGACCAGAAGACACTAGATTCAATAGCAATCAATACGCCTGACAATTGCGCGCTTGCTGGAAAAATAAGAGCCAATAACGCCATGACGATTCCTTATGGTGACAGTCATAAAACGGTGAGTGGAAATTGGGTAGGGTATTTTCATGGGGGTGAAGGTTACAAGGAGGCCGTTAAAGAACTTCCTATTCCGCGGGAAGAGCAAAAAAAATTGAGTGTATTCTTTGGTGGCGAGCGAGACTTCCTCGATGATTTGTCTCTCTTAGAACAATATAGATACGTTAAATCAGTTAGTTACAACCAGTTTTTGGTGGAGCGCGTTGGTTTAGCTGAAGAAACGTTGCCCATACTCGGTTCGTTCATGAGTGTTTTAAATGGCCCTGCTGGGTGGAATCATACGGTCTTAGAAGCTCTGGTTTCAGGTTGTCCAGGTCTTAAGGCCATGGGCTGGGTAACAAATCGGCTCAGCGATCTTGCTGGCGCTTTTGTTTTAGGAGATGCTCCAGTGGCCTACATGTTGCCTGATGGCAATGCCTCGGTTGCTCGGTTGTTGGTCCATAAGCTCATACCTAGTGTGGCACCGACCATGAAAGGTCTTGAGGATGTTGCCGTCGCACAGTTTAACTATACAGCTCTGGACCTTGAAAAAAACACAACTCGACTAAGGCTCAACAGCACGGTGGTCGGCGTCAAAGAGATCACTTCAAAATATGTACAGGTGGACTACGTTCAAAAAGGTAAGGCACTAAGGGTAAGTGCCAAGCATTGTATTCTTGCATGTTACAACGGCCTTGTTCCCCACCTTTGCCCCGAAATGAGCAAAGAGCAAAAAGACGGTTTGAGCTACGGTGTAAAGGTGCCTTTTGTCTATGCCAATGTACTACTTAAAAATGGTCGCGCCTTTGCCGGGCTTGGAGCTACCTTAACGCAGTGTCCCTATGATCCCTTTTTATGGGTTAGTGCCGCCCCAACCATGACCGCAGGGGGCTATCAGCCACCACAGGATCTGGACGAGCCTATGGCAGTATTTATGATGGCCTCGCCGACGCCTGCGGATGTCAAAGACATGTCTGCACGCGATTTATTCAGAGTGGGTCGCCACAAGATTTATACCACACCCTTTAAAGCCTATGAGCAAGAGATTCGTACCCAATTGCAGTCAATGCTGGGCCAACATGGGTTTAATCATGAGGCTGACATTGCGGCCATTACGGTCAATCGAATTCCTCACGGTTACGCTTATACGTATATGGGGTTGGATGATCCTGAGTGGGAAGAAGGGCAGGCACCCCATGAAATTGGGCGAGCACAATTTGGACGCATCTCTATTGCGAATTCTGACTCAGAGGCTATGCCATTAATGCAGGCAGCTTTTGATGCAGCTTGGCGCGCTGTGGAAGAGCAGTCGGCTTAATGTGGCTTAACAAAATATTTACGCATTGATAAAGGAAAAAGTAATGAAAAAGTTATGTTTATTTGGAGTATTTTTTATGGCTACTTTGGGAATGCCCGCTCAATCTGAAACTGTTGTTTTATCTCTAAATAAAGAGATTATGAAAAGCGCTGAGCTTGAGTCTATTCCGCCGTGGCCGACGGGGGTAGTGTTGTCAGGCGCCAATGAGCACTGGCAAAAAGTGGTTCATCAAGGTGATTTTGTGGTTGCGCTGTATGAATCCATGCCCGCGCTGATCGATGTTAGTGACCCTTTTCCTTATGATGAGTTTGTTACTGTTTTAGAGGGTGAGGTTATCCTTACATCGTTATCGGGCGAAAAGCAGGCCTATGCTGTAGGTGACAGCTTTCTTGTACCAAAAGGTTGGCAGGGAACATGGGATATGCCTGTTAAATTTCGTGAGATGATTGTCATTGAAACCAAGGCTTGGGTGTCGGATGAAGAATAATTATTTATGAAACATAAAATTACACGGCGAGATTTTTTAAATGGTGCCGCGCTATCAGTGGCGGCTACAGCGATTGCACCCTACAGTTCTTTTTCGATTGGCAATACGGGTAACGGTAAAGATTATTATCCACCGACACTGACGGGCATGCGAGGTAGTCATAAAGGATCCTTCGAAGCTGCTCACGCTTTAGTTATGGGAGGGCAGCGCCCTAATGAGTATGAGCCAGTAGATAATATTTATGATTTGGTCGTTGTGGGTGGTGGAATTAGCGGGCTGGCTGCAGCATATCTTTACAAAGAGCAGATGGGACCGGATGTAAAAATTCTAGTACTTGATAATCACGATGATTTTGGAGGTCATGCTAAACGAAATGAATTTGAGTCCTCTGGTAAAATGTTACTCGGTCCGGGTGGTAGTCTCAACCTAGAACAGTTCAATCTTAGCCCCGCTGCTGATCAACTGCTCAAAGACATCGGCATAGAGTTCAAAACGCTGCAAGATGCAGGCCCTGATGATTACGCTCTGACAAACCCAGAGGCCCCTTTTGGAATATATCTTAGTAAAGACCTGTACGGTAAAGATACTATTATATCGGGTGACTGGCAGTCTACTTGGTCGGGTGATGGCAGTTATGAGGCTATGATCAAATCATTGAGCTTGCCTGAGAGTGACACTAACAAGTTGATCACCCTAGTTAGTGGTGAGCAAGACTACCTATCGGATATTCCACTAGCGGATAAAGAAACTTATATGCGGCGCACTAGTTATGCCAACTTCCTGTATGAAAGGGTTGGTTTGACCAAAAAAGCCGCCAAGGTTACAGAGCCGTGGGTACGAGCCATATGGGGTGTGGGTATCAAGAGCGTTTCGATTATGGAAGCATTGGATTCTGGCGCACCGGGCCTTAATGCGATGGGTTTGCCAGACTCAGTAACACAGCCAGAGGCGCCAGAAAATCCGAATGCTTACCGTACGCCCATGTTCCCTGACGGTAATGCGTCGGTAGCAAGATTGCTTGTGCGTAAACTGATACCACAGGTGGCAAAAGGTAATTCAATGGAAGATTTGATTACTAGCCGCTTTAATTATTCCCAATTGGATTTAGATGACTCCCCTGTGCGCGTGCGTTTGAATAGCACAGCAGTTAACGTTGTAAATAGGGATAAAGAGCTGGTTGATATATCCTATGTGTCTGGTCGTCGTGCGTTTAAAGTGACAGGAAGAAATTGCATTCTTGCCGGATATAACGGAATGATCCCACACCTTTGCCCAGATATGCCCGAGATGCAAAAACAAAATTTAGCCTACGGTTCCAAGGTTCCTTTTGTATCTGCCAATGTGTTGCTGAAAACCAGCGCAGCGATGCGGAAAAGTGGGACATCCTTGTATCAGTGCTGTAATGAATTTTTCGAATTGGTCACCGATGCCCCGCCTGTAGATTTAGGGGACTACAGTGTTTCAACGAATTCAGGTGACCCCATGGTAATGTATATGCTGCACATGCCTGCGCCTGAGGGTGATGACAATCAATCTGGCCGTGATTTGTGCCGCCTGGGAAGACATAAAATAATGGCCTCTACATTTGCTGACTATGAACGGGAAATTCGTCAGCAGCTCATCGGCATGTTTGGTACTAATGGGTTTGATGCGGATCGCGATATTGAGGCTATTACCATTAACCGTTGGTCTCATGGCTATGCCTATGAATACATGGACCTTCATGATCCGCAATGGGAGCCGGGACAAGCACCTCATGAACTGGGGCGGCAACCTTTCGGCCGCATTAGTATCGCTAATTCTGACTCTGAGGCCTATGCCTATGTTCAGGCGGCCATTGATGCAGCAGTTCGTGCTGTAGGGGAGAGAGCAAAATAATCTCAGCTATTATTGATGGCTAATAAGCTAAATATTTCTCTAAACCATAGGGGTAAATGTCATGTCTTTAGATACTAGCTGGTTAGTATTGCTACCGTCTGTGGTTACTGTAGTAACTGCTATGCTAAGCCGGCGGCCTATAGAATCGCTACTCGCCGGTGTATTGGTCGGGTTGATTATGCTTGAGCCAAGCACTGCACTGACAAATTTCTCCTCTATATTACTAGAGGTGATGATGAGTGAGACTATTGCCTGGGTGATCATCGTTTGTGGCCTAATGGGCAGCCTAATTATGCTCTTAATGAGGGTGGGTGCAGCCGATGCTTTTGGTAGATTGCTAGCGGCTAAAGCTAAGGGATCTGCAAGCGCTTTGGTCTATACATGGTCGTTAGGACTGGTAATTTTTATTGACGACTATCTTAATGCGCTTGCCGTTGGTTCCTCGATGCGCAAAGTGACTGATAAATTCAAAGTATCACGAGAGATGCTTGCCTATGTGGTTGATTCCACAGCAGCGCCTATTTGTGTGTTAGTGCCAGTGTCTACTTGGGCGGTATTTTATGCCGCATTATTTATGGACTCAGGTTTTGCTGATAAGGGGCAGGGCATGGCGCTGTATATCAGTGCGATTCCCTACATGATTTATCCTATGGTGGCCGCAATAACGGTACCTCTTGTGGCGACTGGGCGCATACCTCTTTTTGGGCTGATGAAAGCTGCCGAGTTGAAAGCGTCCCGCGGAGAGATACCCATACCAAAGGCAGATGTTGAGTTGGAAGCTGTGGCAGATCCAAATAGTAAGGCTCAGATTTACCATTTCTTATTACCCATTGTCGGGCTTTTAGGTTTCAGTATGTGGGGTGACCCATGGAATCCTGATGTGCAACTTGGTGTCATTGTGTCAGTCGCATTAACTATTCTGTTGTATGGACTTCAGCGCTTAATGGCATGGGCAGAGATGTTCGATGCAGTATTAGACGGTATTAAAGTGATGTTGCCAGCATTAACCATCATTGTGGCAGCATTTGTCTTCAAGGAGGTGAATGATCGATTAGGCCTTGCAACCTTTGTTATTGGTAACATGGCCCCTTTACTGACCCCTACATTATTTCCTATGATAGTTTTTATCACCATGGCGTTAATATCGTTTGCTACAGGATCTAGTTGGGGTGTTTTCACTATCGCAATCCCCATTATTTTGCCTTTAGCGGATAGTGTTGGAGTAAGCATACCCTTGGCTATTGGCGCTCTGGTATCTGCCAGCACATTTGGTAGCCATGCCTGTTTCTATTCTGACTCTACGGTACTCGCCGCTCAAGCTAGTGGATGTGAGGTCATGGACCATGCATTGACCCAGTTTCCGTATGCACTTATAGCTGCTGGTATATCTTGTGTTGTGTTAACATTATTAGCAGCGGTGTAGCCGGATCGGTTTGATATTGACGAGCAGTTCACAATGCGTTGGCCTACTAGAGGAGTTAACTGCCATTAATTTTCACTTTCGATGACGGTAACTTTATCTACTCTAATGCCATCCACGAACGTTCTCAGGACTTAAGCCCCTTGCTCCCAGCCTTCTGCCTTAGCAATCTGACTAGCATCCAACTGAGCCTGCTCTTGGGCTACGACATAATCAAAGAACGATTTATAACTAGGATCGGCAAGATCTCTTAACTACTCAAGCTTGGGAACGTAAGGGCTAATAATCTTAATTAGTGACTCTGGGCTGAAGGTAAAAAAGTAGGAAGCGAAGCCACCAGCGTGTCCCCTGAATCGCGTAAACAAATTGGCTTTGTAGTCGAAATTCAGTGCAACCGCACTGCGTTTATAGACCACTTGATTAACCACCTCAAGTTCATAATATGCCTGATAAAAGACGCCTTCAGGCGCATTTTTGAGCACATGGGCTGCCTTCTTCATACTTAAGTAAGCAAACATACGATTATTGAATTCATACTTCAATCGCTTTAAATATAAACGTTGATCTTCAGGTTCTGATGCACTGATGGGCATGGATAAGACCATCATCATGCTTGCAGTAAAAAATAGTACCCGCGTTAACAAAATAGCTCTCACATTTGACTCCTAATATTTTATTAATGTATCACGTTTTCTTTTAGTCTTAAGTCGATGTGCCTCTTTGATAGCTTATCCACCATAGTGTCTTGCAGTCTACTGAAATTCTTCTACTAGGATATCTATCAGCGCCTTTACATGTCACTCGACATGCCTTTACATGTCACTCGACATGCCTTAGTATGTCATGTGACATGCTCTAAGTCACTTGTCGGTACTGCAGTTTCGATTGATTTTATAATTATAGAAATAGGGGAAAAATATGAAGGTAATAACGTATAGAAAATCTATTTTGGCACTGGCAATTGCAGCTTCACCGGTCGTTCTGACGGGTAACGCGGCGGCTGATGGGCTCTTAGAAGAAATTGTAGTGACCGCACAGAAGAGTGCGCAACCATTGGATGAAGTGCCTATTGCTCTGACCGCATTTACCGGTGACTTTATTAAAGAGGCCAAACTTACCGATATTAAAAAGTTGATATCCCTTACGCCGGGTTTGGCTGGCTTATCTCCAGATAACTTTCTCGATACTATTTCGGTACGCGGCGTTTCCACCAATGCATTCGGTATTGGTGGCGATAGCTCAATCGGTATCTATAAAGATGGCGTTTACTTCGGTCGTAATGGCGCTGCGGTAACTAGTTTTTTTGATATTGAGCGAGTAGAGGTCTTGAAAGGTCCACAGGGACTTTTATTTGGTCGTAATGCTACCTCAGGTGCGATTAGCACGATCACACAAAAACCTAGCCTTGACGGAGTCAGTGGGTACGCTAATGCGGGTGTTGGTGAGCATGGTCGCCAACAAGCAGAATTTGCTTACAACCAACCTCTTAGTGACACTTGGGCGATGCGTATCGCGGGAGTTACTTCAGAGGAAGATGGTTTCGTTAAAAATCTTTATAACGGCGAAGATATGGGTGCTCATGATCGGACAGCGCTCCGGATATCGGTCAGAAATGAAGCTGATTGGGGTGATGTGACAATCTCTGCTGAGCATGAAGATCGTAAGCAATATGGGTCTATTTATATTGCTAAGGATGCCATTGGGAACCTCATTACAGGGGATAACCGCGTTGCATACAGCGACTTTCCGGGCAAAGATGATGCCGAAGTTAGCAGTGTTAACGTGACAGCTAATATTGATCTCAATGATAAGCTGTCACTGACTTCGATTACGGGTTATGTCAAGCATGATTGGCTCTATCAAGAGGACTGGGATGGCTCGCCAATTGGTCTTGCAGGGTACGCTCAAGAGCAATCTGGGAAATACTATAGCCAGGAAGTGCGGCTTAATGTGGCTGCCAGTGAAGACTTGAATTGGTATGTTGGTGCGAGTGCTTATAAGGAAGATGTTTCTGCCATGCTAAGCAACCAAACCGGTGATACAGAGGCTTATTTTGGTCCATATTATGCACCTTACTTTAACGATATCACCGAAACAAATGACACCCATGGTGACTACAGTGGCTGGGCTGTCTACGGCGATATGACATATCAGGTAACGGAAAAAATGGACGTTAGTGTGGGAGCGCGTTATACCGTAGATAAAAAAGAAGCGGAGACCACTATCATGGGACAAGGGTTTGTATGGCCCGTCTATACGCCGGTTCCCGTTAAGGGAACAAAGGATTGGAAGGACCTGTCACCAAGAGTTACGTTGCGTTACTTTGCCAGCGACGATTTGATGGTATTTGGCTCTGTTTCGAGCGGTTATAAAGCGGGTGGTTTTGGTACTGATAATGTAACGGCTTCCTCTGATGGTATTGCTCTGCCAAGTGCAGAGCTTGATCCTTTCGATCCGGAAACTATCCTCTCTTATGAGGTTGGCGCTAAAGGTGGCCTAGCGGGAGGGCGAATAAAATATGGAATTAGTGCTTACTCCTATCAATACGAGGATCTACAGACTGTTATTGTTGAGGTTGGTAAGGCGCTTGTTGAGAATATAGGCGAGGTTGACGGTACTGGTATCGAGCTTGATCTGCGAGCAGCGGTTAATGATAATTGGTCTCTATTTATGGGTGCCGCTTGGAGTGATACTGATGCCAGGGGCATTCCTCTGGAGGTATGTGCTGAACTCAGTGGTGCTAATTGCGCGGGTAACCGCCTTGGATTCAATCCAGAGTGGACCGTCTCCGGTGGTATCAATGGATTCTATTCTCTTGAAGGAGGCGATATTATTACCGCGCTAAGTTTTTCTTGGCAGGATGATTTCTTCAGCGAGCTGAGTAATTCTGATTTTGGAGCTATCGAAAGTGCTAGCTTTGTTAACCTGCGTACTAGTTGGAACAGTAAACAGAACTGGAGTTTAAGCCTATATGCCGAGAATATTTTAGATGAAGAGTCTTTTGCCGGAGGTGACGGAGGAGCCATTCCGTATAGTTTTGGTCCTGCGCTACCGCGTACTGCTGGTGTGGAGTTTGGCTTCACGTTCTAAAGTGAAAATAGTAAATAAGCTAATTTAGGGTATCCCTTTGAGGGGCGATTTATCGCTCCTTTTTTTATGAATAGTTAAAATAGCCTGTTTTCATGATTGAGTTTTGTCATGTATTTATCTGATGTATCGATATTTTTGAGAGCCATAATTAGGCAGCACTGACTATGACAACGACAGATTCTACCGATGTCCAAGCAACCATCGAAGAGTTCATTGCCCTGGGCTTTCAGGCGCTTACGCAAGGCGACCTGAATGTGGCCCGTGGTTATTGTATGACGATTCTCAAACGGTACCCAAAAAATGAGCAAACACATTTTTTGGTTGGTCTGATTGCGCTAGCCAGTAACGATCGAGATAAAGCTACTCTGGCATTCCATACAGTTACAGGCCTCAACCCCGTTCATGTAGCAGCATGGGCACATCTTGCCAAATTACAGGCGCAAAGTGGGCATATTAATCTTGCCGACCATGCCCTTGCCAAAGCAGTAAAGCATGAAAATGGCGATATTCCGCAGGTACAGGATATCATTGGCTCATGCTTTTCAATGCTCGGAGAGCATAAAATAGCGAATGACTGGTTCAAAAAGGCCGCAGCTCAAGCCCCTGATAATGCTGCTATTAATGTGAATCTTGCTAATAGTCAGATATATCTTGGCGATACGGCTGCGGCAAAACTACGGTTGTCTAAAGTGTTAGCCATTGCGCCTACCAATGGTCAGGCTCATTGGTTGCTGTCGGGACTGGTTAAAGCTAATAACACCGACCATTTAGAGCACATTAATAGTATTTTGAAGAACCGTTCTATACCAACCCAAGCCGAGGCTTTCTTATGTTATGGCGCGGGTAAAGAGTGCGAAGACTTGGCGCGCTGGGATCAAGCGTTTCACTATTTTGAACGCGGAGCTAAGGCGCGTAGGAAGCTTGTCAGTTTCGATAATACCCAAGAAGAAGAAACATTCAACGCACTAAAAAAAACTTATACGAAACAATGGTTGGCGACCAAATCTAAATGCTGTGATACAGATGCCCCCGTCTTTATCGTTGGCCAGCCTCGTACAGGCACCACGCTCGTTGAGCGAATTATCACCTCGCATTCCCAGGTTCATTCGGCGGGTGAATTGCTCCAATTTGGTATTACAGTGCGCAGGCAAAGTAATTATAGCGGCAGTGAGCGATTTTCAGCATCGCTATTTGAAGCCGCCGCCAATCTTGATTGTGAAAAGCTGGGCGAAGCATATATGGCTAGTACAAAACAATTTAGAGGAAAAACCGCTCATTTCGTCGATAAACTTCCCTACAATTATCAGTTTTTACCACTTATCTTAGCGGCATTACCAAAGGCTAAAATTATTCATTTAGTGCGCGATCCTATGGATGTTTGCTTTTCTGGTTACAAACAATTATTTGCTGATGCCTATCCTCACTCCTATGATTTAGAAGAAATGGCGAGACATTTTGTGCGCTACTACCGCCTGATGGACATTTGGCGACAGCGCTTTCCCGGCCGTTTTCTTGACGTGCGCTATGAAGAGGTAGCGGCTGATGTGGATACCGAAAGCAGGCGTATTATTAATTACTTAAAACTACCTTGGGAAGATGCCTGCGCCAATTTTCACCAGCAGGAAGCGGCGGTAACCACCGCAAGCGCGATGCAAGTGAGACAGCCGGCACACACAAGGTCTGTTGGGCGGTGGCGGCGTTACGAAAAACAATTACATCTAGTATGGGAGATTCTTGTTAAGGAAAACATAGTGACTAATGAAAAGCGTTAGAGTCAACGCATACGGGCCACTTTTCGCTATGTTAGGTTGATTGAATCATAAAACTTGGCTGTCATCGCGCCATTAGCTGTGACGCAAGTTGCCAGCAGGGAGTTTCACTAAACCTATCTGGTACCCAAGTATATGAACCAGGCACAGTGTGAGGCTTTGGTTGGAAAGATAGTCAGTTAAGTTTAGAACCTAAATTAAAATTTTGGAGTTAATATGAACAGTAACGAGACAATAGTTGCACAAGCTGCGAACCTGCAGCGTTTGCTTGAGAGTCAACGTGCGGCCCAGTTAAAGGACCCTTATCCTACCCTTGAGCTTCGTCAAGATCGTATCAACCGCATGATCGATATGCTAGTTCGTCATGAGCAGCGCCTGGTAGAGGCGGTGAAGGAAGATTTTGAAAATCGTTCTCATCTGATGACGCGTGTGTCTGATATCGTACCGACAATAGAGAACCTCAAATATGTTCGTAAACATATGAAGCGATGGATGAGGCCGGAGAAGCGCAAGAGTCAATTTCCCCTAGGATTATTGGGCGCTAAATCTAAGGTAGAATATATGCCGCTCGGCATCGTGGGCAATATCTCACCCTGGAATTTCCCGATAGCGCTCGCTCTTGGGCCGATAGCGGAAATTTTTGGCGCGGGCAATCGAGTTATGTTGAAACCTTCTGAGCTTAGCCCCCAAACATCTCAGGCGATGGCAGAGATCATTGCAGGCAGTTTCGATGAAACTGAATTCTTGGCAGTGTTGGGTGGCCCAGAGATGGCGGCAGAATTTTCCAAATTGAAATTTGATCATCTATTGTTTACCGGATCAACCAACATCGCGCGCCTGGTTGCTCAGTCCGCAGCACCGAATTTAGTGCCAATGACGTTGGAACTGGGAGGAAAGAATCCCGTGGTTATTTCCTCTACTGCAGACATTAAGCTGGCTGCAGATAAAGTGATGTGGGCACAAACCTTTAATGGCGGCCAAATTTGTCTGTGTCCTGATACGGTGTTTGTACCTGAGTACTTGGTGGAAGAGTTTGTGGCGGCGTGCCAGGCGAGTGTAAAAAAAATGTACCCTGATATTGCCAATAATGAAACCTATACCCACATCATTACCCAGAGGCATGCTGACCGCCTCAGGGCGATGGTTGCCGAGGCCAAAAATACCGGTGCTCGGGTAGTCCCATTGTACGATAATGAAG
>Ga0307995_1001225_pt1 | contig 16429 bp, 14 predicted proteins | sample EllFjometagen262_FD_203132 | JGI IMG/M metagenome (GOLD analysis project Ga0307995, IMG submission 203132) | Marine microbial communities from Ellis Fjord, Antarctic Ocean - #262 | ecosystem: Environmental > Aquatic > Marine > Unclassified | place: Southern Ocean | collected 2014-11-02
TGTTGACCTATAAGTGCGGGGCTAGGATGCCCTGCCGCTTTTAAAAACCCTCAAAAATCAAAGTTAGTAGCTGGCTAATAATCCCTTCGTCAAAGCTAATCCTAGCCCCAGCAGCAATTTCAATAAGTTGAGAAAAAATACCTACAAATTATTTTCTAGCAACCATAATTCAACCTGTTCGACATAGGGCACTTTGTAAGTGAATTTCACACTATCATGAGCGGCCACGAGATTTACCAAAACACTAAACGTCCCAATTAAAACCAAGGAACACCAAAAATTAGCAGGGGTTATCCAATTCTGAATCAGATAAACTAGCATATTCATAGCTGCGAAGGGGTACAGCATGATCAGGTGCCAATAACCAAAAACCGTAGGTGACAGACCCGCGCTAATCAAAATGGCAACAACACAAGCACTAATATATAACAGCACCCACTGCTCGTTGTCGACCTTTAAGCCTCCCGTTTCAAAAACTTCATCACCCTTAGCCCTGCCTTTTCGAAAAATAAAGTAGCTAAGAGATCCACCAAACCAAATAGGTTTTACTTGTTTAAACAAATACCAATTAGCTTTAAATGAAAAGTACAAAGTAAACAATCCTGCCCCATAAAACATACCACGATAAGCATACTGTACTGCAAGCCGCAGCATATCACTTGACGTAATCCAGTCAAATGTAGCCCCACTAATAAGCTTTTCCGTAAACAAAAAAGAGCTGTACCTTAACCAATAAATCATTGCCTTTAGCACTGGATAAACGTGCACCAATCCCCAACCAACATATCGTTTTTTAGCAAATTCCTCAGGCCACGTAGCTTCAGAACTCACTGCAAATACATCCAATACATAAGGGATAAGGCTAGCAGCCAAAACTACAGCTCCCACCACTACAGCCCAATAATTAACTTTAATAATGCCACGTGCAAACAGATAACCTGATATTACTACTAGCAACGGCCATGAGTAATATAGCTGAACCACCAAACCAATACTCACAACATGCCAAAATGTTAGCCAAAAGCTAGATCTATTTCGCATATGAAAGGCCGTATAAAAATGTAACGCAGAACAAAAGAATAAGTAGGCAGGGTTATAAAGCATATGCTGATATAAAAACCATGGACTAAGCCAAAAAAGCACCAAAAACAACATGCGGGCAGGCTGATCAAACACTTGTTTAACCACTTTATCAAACAGGACCAACGCAGCTATATTGCATGCAATAATGACCAACATAGGCGACCATGATGACTCCCAAACTACTAAAGGTACTCCCACCACTAAAGTAGACAAAGAACCTGGCACATTGCCAACCACGCTAGCTGCATTACCATAATTGAGCCAGTTGCCATGATGGGCCGCCAAATAACTTCTATAGAGAGTTTGTAACTGATCACACATATCGAGACCTTTGCACGAAACCCAAGTGTTTCATGCTTTTTCCAATCTCTAGAATAAATGTAGCTCTAAAATAAGTATCTGCACGCTTTTTTAGAAAAACTATTAAAGCCCCCTTTAAATGCATCAAATTAAAATAAAGTTTACGACTTTAGCTCACCAATTATTGATGCAAAAATACTTTTTTGAACTACTCTTATAAGAGGTAAAACAACCTGTTGGACGGTATTCATGGCGTGAAAAAACTCTAAACAACGCAGCTTAGCTGACTCAATGCTGATTGATCATGATGCGCTAAAGGAGCTGTGTAATTCCCCCGTAAATAAAGATAAGAACGGTGAGTTCACACAAGATCCTGAAGCGCAATGGAATGTGAAAGCAGGCTCTGATGGTCAACGCAAAAGTACATATGGGTTTAAGGCTCATATTAATGCTGATGAAGACGGGTTGATTACGTCGACAGACTATACGCCAGGCAATGTCCACGATTCCAACTGCTTTACCTCATTGCTGGATGGTGATGAGTCTGCCGTCTATGCTGACAGTGCGTATGCCAGCGAAAAACACGCAAAGTGGTTGAAGGCGCACAAGGTAGAGATTCGAATCATAAGACGAGCGTACAAAACCAAACCCCTGACGACGAAAGACAAGCAATCTAACCGGTTGCACTCGGGCACGCGCTGCACTGTTGAGAGAGTCTTTGGCGTACTCAAGCTACACTATGACATGGCCAAAGCCTGTTACATGGGGCTAAACCGCTACCGCACACGGTTTGAATTGATGTGTGTGGCGCATAATATTAAAAGAGGACTGTCGATACGACAGTATAGTTGTGCCTAGAAAGTGGGAATAGGCCTATAAATTGGCCTACAACGCATTAATTAGGTGAAGATCGGGCGGTTTTTGCAATTTTTGATAAAAAACACACGTAACAGGCATCGATGCTGATGTGCCTTAATTGTACAAAGGTCTCAAAATAGCTTAATTGGTTTTAGACCCACGCTCTGTACTGGTTGGCTTGCCACCTACTTGAGAAGATTTTGGTATTGGATTGACTAACTCAGCAAGCCGCAGCAATTGAATAGGGGGGTAAAGTTTAAACTTGCGAGCTGTGTGCATATTTATAAAGATTGAGTACTGACTCAAGGATGGAATACTTAGCTCCTCAGGTTTAGCACTTTCAAAGAGTACTTTTTGCGCCTGCTTAGCCGCTAACTTGCCCACGTTATAATAGCTGTTGGCCACTGCAATTAGGCCGTCAGACTGAGCTACTATTAATTCATAAGCACTGGCTATAGGTAACCCAACATCCTGCGCGTGTGCGATAAACTCGTTACGATTTGCCGTGTTGTAAGAGCTTGATCCGATATAGATTATGTCTACGCCTCGATCGGCTAATTGACCCATAAGTTCAGGGAGCTGAAAGGGTAAGGGGTACCCCTGTGAGTCTAATTGGTACTCTAAAGAGGTCAATGTAAAGCCCACTTGAGTAGTCAAGCGCTTTAACGTTTGAGTGTTAAGTACCGAATTTAATTCAGAAGGATTGTTAATGACGCCAATGTGCGGGGTTTTTAGCCCAAGATACTCCTTAATAGTAAGCATCTGCACTTCTTCAGGCACTCTGTTACGAACGCCAGTCACAAAAGCTCTACCACTTTTGTGATAGCTTTTCACAAGCCCAGCACCAATAGGGTCAGCTACGATCATAAAAAGGGCAGGGATATGACCTAAAAACTGGCCCCTGGAGCCCTCTTTCAGTGGTCCGATAATGCCCTTACTAACAGACGTTCCCCAGGTGACAACTAAGTCTGGGTTTAACTGTTTTATCTCAGATAACAAACCCTTTAGTTTTGTCTTGTCTAAAGAGGCATCGCGCAGGGTGATAGCCACAGGGAGCCCCTGCTCTTCCATTTTTTGCTTGAACCCTTGGCATGCTTCTTCACAACCCCTCCATAACACCATATGAATGTTGGCTGGGTTATCTTTGCTAAAGACTTGTGCACTGGTGAAGGTGCTAATGAATAAGCTAACCACCAGCACTAGGTAAATTTGCATCATTGGGTTGCCCCCTTACAACGGTTCGAATAAAGAAATAGGCCATGATAAGACCACTAAAAACAACCCCAATACCAATGATGGCCAATGTCTCAGAGAAGTTAAAATACAACAATAAAGCGCCAACCATAATAGGGCCAAGCACGCTGCCTGCTCGCTCAAAAGTGCGCAGAACACCCAGCACGCTAGTGTGACTGACGCCTGAAGTTGCTTCTGCAGCTGTCATCACGGCTGCAATCAGTGGTGCCTTTAGCATGGCGTGTGCAATACCCATCAGCGTAATGGCTATCAGCAGGCTCATTATAGATTCTCTTTGATACAGCGACATTAAAACCAGTCCAGATGCTATCGTACCGATGACCACTAAGTGTTTCATTTTACCGTATCGATCTGCAGCGCTTGATGCCAGAGGGCTTAATGGAATAATAACCAAGGCGTAAACCATCATAATACGGCCAATCTCAGATTGGCTGGCATCCAAAGAGAGCAAGTAGAGTGGAGTTAAGTAGTAGAGAAAACCTGTTAATATGATCTTGGCAGGAAGCGCACAAAATATGATCAGGCAGACAAACTCTGGGTTACGTATCAGCACCTTTATTGCGGATCCCCCGGGTTTTGCCATGGCATTCTTAGCTTCACCTTTGTTTTCAGTCAGCATCACCCAAGCTAATCCGCCCGCCACAAGCGTGATAATAGCGCTAATAAAAAACACATTATGATAACCAATTCGATCAGCAATAATCCCACCAAGTGCAGTGCCACACAGGGTGGCAGCCATTAATACACCTACAAATATAGCCATACCCCTGGCCCTATTTTCAGCCGAAACCGCGGCAGCAATATAGCCCTGGCAACTAATGGTAATAATGGCATAGCCTAGGGCTGTCAGAGCACGTGAGGCAATAATATGATAACTATCAAACGCTATTGCACAGCCTATGTAGCCCAAAAATGCAGGAATTAGCCCCAACATAAAAAGTTTTTTATTACCCCATCGCTCGACCCACCCTCCTGCAAACGGAGTGGTTAAAGCAACCACCAACATAAATACCGATATAGGCAATGCCAATAAGATGTCTTGGCTAAGCCATGGATTTGGCTCGTAGTACTGCGCGACAAACAAAGGCATAAAAGACTTTTGAAGCTCCTCCGCAAAGGCAAAGACAAACAGTGGCACACGAGCATCTAATACATTAATTCGCTTTTCTTTGAATACTTTGATTAAGTTGAACTTGTTTGAGACCTCTTTTAACTGCTCATTAAGCTTAGATTTTTGCTGTTCAGCTGCCTGATGATAGGTCTGCTGTAACGCCATGGAATCTCGATTCAGTTTTTGGTTAAAGCTTTCAATGGTACCCTGACCATATTCTACATCAGTCACACTGAAGTCACCGTTAGCCTGACGCTGCAATAATTTTTCAGTTCGACGAAAAGGTGCAATGACATAAAACATCACCAACACAATGATCACCTCAAAAGAGATTAAGAGCACAGAGATCAAAACGATGACAATGTCAAAATAAACATTACTCAATTGAGAGCGAATGTAATCACTATTGAGCCCGACTTGCACGGCACCAATACGCACGCCCTGTAGGGTTAGTGGTAAAAAGTAATCATCTGAGCTGCTGTGTTGGAGGGTGGTGGCGAACACTAATTTTGCCAGCTCAGAGATACTATCGATCCAAGGGTAGCTGACCTGAGGTGCTGTTTGCTGAAACATTGCTCGCAGCGCTTGGGCTTGATCCAGATTGACGATGATCACCTCACTTCTACTTTGATGGTGAAGTAACGCGCCGTGCTGATCACTGATGGCTAAATACTGTAGTTCAGGGTAATGAGCTAACACTTCATTGAGGTAAGGCTCTAAGCCTTTAATGTGAGCTATGGGTATGCCCACTGAAACCGCTAGTTCGACGTCTAACCTGACAGATTCAACTATCGCTTCAACTTTTTTTAATAACTGAGGTTTTAATGACTGGTTGAACTGCGCAAGCGTGAAAACTGCACTTAATGTGGCGGCTATTAAAGTACTGACTAAGGTGATGAAAAGTAGCTTGTTGTTGATAGAGTGGTTTAGTTCATGGCTTTTTTTGGTCATTACTTAGCCCCGACTGTGATGGAATCAATGCGTTTAGTTCAGGACAACACGTTTCAATTTGCTGAGCAACATGTCCCATCATTTTTTCCCGGTGTTCAATTTTTAAGGCCAGTTGGTAGGCTGCAGAGCCTTGACTTAATGACTGCTGTGAATGGGATGTCGGTTTGAAATTTAGCTGTTGTTGGATCACTTGAAGTACTTTATTGACGTCTGAGAAGCCCCACAAGACTGCTAAAAAAGTAAATAACGCGAAGAGGATAAAGATCACTGCGCTGGCACTGACTAATTGATGGACCACTTGATTGGTGACCTTCAGGTACCCCTTTTTGTTGTATCTGACAATTATGTTACCCATGGCTTGGTCAGTGGCATCGAATATTTTTAACCCACTAAATAATTCAGCACTATTTTCAACCCTCCAGTTAGGCTTTTTAGCACTGATAGCTGCCTGCAACACATTATCTTGGATGTACTGTTTTTTCGGGGAGTCTAAGCTACTGTGAAACAGAATTTTTGCGCTGACATCTATGATAAATATGTCTTGTATAAGCGGATCACGTGCTTGCTCGCGCTGCAGCAAAAAAGGGAGGTTTTGCATTTCAATCAAAGGTAATCCTAATTGCCCTGCCTTACTGATCGAGCGGTTAATAGAACCTGAAATGACTTGGAGTTGTGAGTATGCAATATTGGACATCATGCTTGAGAACTTAATGGCGTTCATCAATAACAATAGGCCGAGCACGCAAAACAAGACAAGCCATATGGTAGCGACTAACTTTAGCTTTATTTCAATAAAGGTTTTCATACGATTGCACACATGATCACCCACCGATCATGACCGTTGGGCAACCTAATACTATAGACCCCCCGTGTGCAGTGCTGTCTCCCATGCGTGCGGCCGGTTTTCCTCCAACCATGACAGTAGCACTGCCTTTGACAATGCTGTCTGGAGGGCCTATGCAGACACACATGTCCCCTATGCCTGCGGCGGGCATTTTGCCTATGAGCACGGTAGGCGCACCTGGGCCAATAATAGGCCCTCCTACGTGAGGTATGGGCACTATCATTGGAGTTTGCATTGGACAAACATGCATATCTGTTAACCGTGCGGCTAATGTCATGGTAAGGCTGCTCCAGCCCTTTTAATTACACCTTGACCACCGTTTGCTAGGTCTTCAGCTAAAGCAAAAGTGTCTAGATAAAAGGCATGGTAGTTTTTCCACTCAGGTTTTAATGCTGCTGTATTTATCGCTCCAGCGACAGCCTTCGCATAGAGGTAGGGAACGGGCATTACGTCAGGCTGAGCACTGTCAGCAATGCTTCCCACACCACTCCAAAAAACAGCTTGGGCCAACCATCCGATGGCACAGTCATGCCCCAGAATTTGCAGGCGCTGCTCTACTAACCTTCGCTTTGCCTCCTCAGGTTTTAGTACCCATTCTTTACATCGCAAAAGCGTGTCACGCTCTAACTCACTCCAGTCATCTAGGCGTAATTCAAGCACGATGGCACACCACCAAATTGACTCTCTCATCGGTAAGGCATGGGCGAAAAAAATGGTTAGATCTATTAACAACCCTGCACTGCGTAGCAGCTGAATCGTTTGTGCTGGCGGTAGTTTTGGGTCTACCACTTCTAGGGCCTCTGGCGAAGGGTCAAACCGTGAAAGGATCACTTCACTGCTGGATAGTGGTATTTTTTTGTAGCTCATTAGTTCACCATTACCACGCCGCCTTTCACTACGGCCATACCACTGGCAGAAATTTCTGCCATTGCAGCACCTTTAACTTTTGCGCCTACCGTTCCAGAAAGTTCAGCGTTTAATCCCGATGCCTTAAGATCTGCGGTGGCTTTAATCGTGATGCCCGCGCTGGAATTGATGTCCACTTTACTCTGTCCCTTAATAGAGACTTGTGCCCCATCAACCAGCACTTTAGAGTCACCGGTCAGTGTTATTTCACTACTTTTAAATTCAATTTTAGAGCTGCTCATAACCAATTCACTGGAGCCTACTTTAAAAGTGATGGTGTCCTGCGCTTCCAATGTAATGGTTTTTGCCTTTTCCAAAATTGACTCTTTGACAGTTAATGTGTAATTTTTGGCGCTGCTGGCATTCATGTCTTTCTCCACCACTAAGGTGTGTTCTCCTGTAACCGCCTCTTTACTGTCGTTTAACACTTTGATGCTGATGTCATTTGCAACTTCAAGCGCATAGTTTTTTGCGGCATGGAGATATAACTCTTCGTTGTCTTTTTTGTCGTCAAATCGAAGTTCATTAAACTCGCCAGAGAGTTTGGTTTTTATGCCTGATTGGGTGGTATCTTGGTCTGCATAGGGTACTTTATGTTTGCCGTTGTACACACTTCCCGTTACGACAGGCTTATCAATATCTCCATCCAAAAAGCTAATGAGCACTTCTTGGCCAGCGCGTGGTGTAAATTGCATACCATAACCATTACCAGCCATTAGTTGTGCCACTCGCACCCAACAGCTGGTCTTTTCTCCATCTGTGTCATCCCAATGAAACCTTATTTTAACCCTGCCCTCATTATCACTACTGGGTTCATGTTTTTTAGCACCAGAAACAACTGCACTGTGTATGCCATGAATCAAAGGCTTACTATTTTCTGTGGGATAAAATGGGTGGTCTTTTGGGCAGCAGGTCAACTGCATGGTTTGCGATAACTGCCCACTTGCATCGACGTGGTATTGATATTCACTACTGAGGACTAAATAATCACCTAACTGAGAGGGATCAATATGTGAGGCCAAGTTAATGTATTGGCCACAGTTAATTGAGGCATGCTCAGTGCTCGCATTAACTAGCTTGTGCTGAGAATCTAATTGAGAACGCTTAATTTTTGCTAAGACCTTGGCAAGGTCATCCTGTTGCCCACTAATACTTGCTTGAGCATATCGGACGTCGATTAGTTTACGATTGCCAACTAATGGATAATCAGAGGTGATAGAAGGCGACTTTACCAACTTAGTTTGCTTTGGATCATAGCTTGTCAGTTCAAGTTTTGCGGCGTGATAACCTAATTGTGGCCTCCAATCAAACATCACGGGCAAAGTGCCACTTTTAGTGACTTCGCTATCAAAACTTAGTTTATCTCGGCTACTAAAGGGCTTAGACGCATCTTGAAGGATCAGCTTTGTGCTTTTATGATCGTGGAAAAAGTAGAAATGGATGCCTTCTTGCGCCAAAATCCTACACACAAAGTCATAATCAGTTTCGTTGTACTGTAAGCAATACTCACGTTTTGTGCTAGGCAAGGCATTGAGCCTATATTGACCCTTAAATCCCAGTTCATTGAAAATAGAAGTCACAATTTCCTGACTGCTCTGATCTTGAAACACCCGGTAGGCCCTACTATATTGCAGTAGCGCTAGCCAGGGCCTGACAGTCAATAGGAAACTGTGGGTTTTATCCTTTTCGCTTCCAAATAGAGATTCGACACCTACAACTACGCCACCGTACCTTTGAATGGCTTTTCGACTGGTAGATAACTGGTTGAATATTTCACAAGTGACATACTGCCCCAACCATTCAGAGCCTTCTAAGTCATTCGTTAAGACGGTCGCCTCAATGAGTGATAGTGCTGATAGGCTCTCTTTTATATTTAATTGCGTGAGGACAAAATTTTGACCACTTTCATCTTTCATAGTCAGCTGACTACTCTGGGGGTCCCGACTTACGCCTTTTAAATTATTCCGCTGACCCGATAACATGGCTTAACCTCTATATTTTTTGGGGCGTTTTGCACAGAGGCACATTGACAATTACTGAACATAATTTAACTTGGATCATACTTTAATTATAAGTTTTATAGTACAGAAATTTAAGTCCTGAACTAAACTAACCCCAAGTTGGATAACTATTTTAAAACTTAACAACAATAGGTAGTGCTATGTCACAGGTAAAACTAAGTCATTTAATCAAAAAACTGGACCCCATATTAAAAGAAGCTCTTGAACAAGCAGCTGGCGCTGCCATGGATCAAGGTTGCGCCGTCATTGAGATTGAACATTGGTTATTACAGATATTGCAGCTTCAAGACAGTGGAGTAGATGCTTTTTTATCACAACAAAAAATAGATAAAACAGCGTTTGTGGATGAACTCAATAGCAGGCTCAGGGCCATAAGCGTGAGCGATTCTATTCAACCTAGCGTCAGTAAATCACTCAGTGACTTACTAGAACTGTCATGGCTACAAGCCTCTGTTAACTTTAGCCATCATAAAATTGTTGCTGTGCATTTGTTTTTTTCGATGATGCAAAAAGACAATTTTGGAATGTGTTTACTCAGCCTAACCGCACTGGAACAGATGTCGATGCAGGCACTAGAGGGCCAGATATTTAAGCTTAAGCTAAGTGCAAATGACACCCTCGGCATGCCTGCCGACATCACTACAAGTTATGGGGACTGCGCATTAGACAAGTACACTGTTAACTTAACCGCGTTGGCACGAGAGGGCCGTATCGATCCAATTTCAGGTCGCAATGCTGAAATTAGATCATCGATCGACATCTTATGTCGACAGCGCCAAAATAATCCAATTTTAGTGGGCGAACCCGGTGTGGGAAAAACGGCAGTGGCAGAAGGACTAGCCCTACGTATAATCTCGAATCAAGTTCCCACTGTCCTTCAAGGTGTAGAGCTTCACAGTTTAGACCTTGGCTTATTGCAGGCTGGCGCCAGCATAAAAGGTGAGTTTGAAAGCCGCTTAAAAGACGTCATTAATGAGGTAAAAAAATCAACCCCACCAATCGTGATGTTTATTGATGAAGCGCATACTCTCATTGGTGCAGGCGGTGCTGCAGGACAAAACGATGCAGCAAACCTATTGAAGCCAGCATTGGCGCGCGGCGAATTTAAAACATTGGCAGCCACAACATGGGCTGAATACAAAAAATACTTCGAATCAGACCCAGCCCTCACACGTCGCTTTCAAGTGGTCAGCGTAGAAGAACCCAACGAAACTGATGCGACCGCGATGTTACGTAGCGTAGCCAAGTCACTGAGTGCTCATCACAGCGTATTTATTTGCGAGGAAGCGATAGAAGCCTCAGTCAAGCTTTCAGTGCGTTATTTAACAGAACGCCAGTTGCCAGATAAGGCGATTAGCCTCCTTGATACTGCATCAGCGCGGGTCGCTTTATCTCAGGGCGCCAAGCCCGAACCCCTCGAAAAACTAGAACAACAAGTCAGCTATTTAAGCAGTGAACTTGAGTCTGCACGCACTGAAGCAGTAGTTTTTGGCCGTGGTGCTAAGGACATCATCCTCAAAGAGTCGCAGCTACTCAAATTACAAAATCAGTTACTGCTATTGCGTACGCAGTGGAAGCAAGAACAAGGCTTGGTCACCCAGATTATTGCGCACAATCAGCGACTAAAGCTCAGTTATCAAAACGACTGTGTTGATAGTCAGCTGCAGGAACAGTTACTGGGACTAAATGAAGCACTTAGCCAGCTGCAGGGTGATCAACCATTGGTGCATGCGGTGGTGGATCAGCAAAGTATTGCGCAGGTCATCTCTAATTGGACGGGCATACCTGCAGGAAGCATGGTTAAAGATGAAGTATTTAAGCTGCTCACCTTGGAGAAAGAGTTGCATAAGCAGGTTGTTGGGCAAAAATCTGCTATCTCTGAACTTGCTAAAAGCATTCGTGTTTCTCGAGCCGGTTTAACAGATATTAGAAAACCAGTTGGTGTGTTCTTGATGTGCGGCCCAAGTGGGGTCGGAAAAACAGAAACAGCTATGGCGCTTGCACATCAAGTATTTGGTGGAGAAGATAACCTCACTGTGATCAACATGACAGAGTTTAAAGAAGAGCACAAAATCTCCATGCTTTTGGGTTCCCCCGCGGGTTATGTCGGCTATGGAGAAGGAGGTCTGCTTACAGAAGCGGTTCGTCGGCGCCCATATTCAGTGCTTTTATTGGACGAAATGGAAAAAGCCCACCCTAGCGTTCATGATGTTTTTTATCAAATCTTTGATAAGGGCTACATTAAGGATAGTGAAGGGCGCACAGTTGATTTTAGAAACACGATTATTATTATGACTTCTAATGCAGCAGACCAAGCCATTTGTGACCTCTGTAATCGCCCACATGGCAGGCCCGTTAACAGTGAATTGGTAGATTTAATCCGCCCCGAATTACAGCATTTCTTCAAACCCGCTTTTCTGGGCCGCACTAATGTGATTCCTTACTACCCATTGGATGACGATGAGCTTGGTAAAATTACTGAAATTAACTTGCGCCGAATTGAACTTAAGTTGGCCCAGCAATACGGCGCTCGCTTTAAATGGAGTAAAGCGTATGTTGATTATGTGGTAGCAAATAATACCGATTCAACTACAGGCGCACGGGCAGTAGAACAGATTATCAATCGTTCTTTAATGCCTCAATTGGCGCAAAAGTGCATCATTCGTTTAAGCGAAGAACGGACAATAGACAGCGTAGCCATCGACATTTTAGATGGGTGTATAGCGTTGCACATAGAATAGCATTGGCAGCAGTCTATGCTGGGTAGCGGCTAACCGTGCTGGCTTTCCATACTCAATACGTCTAGCCGCCTATAGCTTAACGCTTCTAAAAGATGGTTTTTCTCGATCGTGTCTTTTACGTCTAGGTCTGCAATGGTACGTGCTACTCTGAGTACCTTGTGAACCCCACGGGGTGAAAGTTTAAGACTTGTAATGGCAGCAGCAAGCAGGTTTTCTTGCGCTAGATTAAGCGCTGCATATGTCATTAATTGTGATTCTGATAGCAAGCCATTAAGCTGGCTACTTCGGTTTAGTTGACGCTGCTGTGCCGCTAAGATCAATTTTACCGCTTGTTGGGTAGACAATCCCGATTGAGGGGCCATCAATGCAGCTGCTGTGGGGCGTTGCACGGCTACTTGCAGGTCTATACGATCCAGCAGCGGCCCTGATAGGCATTTTAGGTAGTTGGCCACTTTAGTAGGTGTGCAACGACAGGTGTTTTGCTCGTCACCAAAGTAGCCACAAGGGCAAAGGTTGGTGGCTGCTATAAGAAGGAATTGAGCGGGGAGTATGCTTTGATACACGGCCCTTGATAGGTGTATTTCACCACTTTCAAGAGGTTGGCGCAGGCTATCAAGCACATGCCTTGGAAACTCTGCCAGCTCATCTAAAAACAACACACCATGGTGTGCTTGGCTAATTTCACCTGCCCTTGGCACTCTGCCACCCCCACCAACGACACCGATGATTCGCTGTGATGAGGAGCTCGCCAGGGTGCCACTCGCCAGGTCTTTGGGTTGAATATGCCCAAGCTTGAATTAATGGCGCCAAGGGATAAGGCTTGGGGCTCAGTGAGGGGGGCTAAAAGCCCATGCAAGCGCTGAGCAAGCATCGTTTTTCCAGTGCTAGGAGGGCCGCACATCAATAAGTTGTGATGGCCCACAGCAGCGATAGTTAACGCCCTTTTAGCTTGTTCCTGCCCTCGCACGTCGAGTAGGTCTGCGCTGGTGGGCGGCTGGATAATACAATCTGGTGGCTCTGGGGTAAGCTGCTTTTCTGGGTAATGTAGCCACTGACTAAGCTCGTTTAGGTGGCTAGGGCAAATGACGCGACTGGCCACTGGCATAGTGGCTTCTGCTGCATTTTCTGGGGCGACCACCAAGGTCCTATTACAGCTTTGGCAAGCCACCGCAGCACTCAATATAGCAGGGCAACGCCTAAGCTGGGAACTTAGAGCAAGCTCAGCCACAAACTCATACTCCTTAACTTTTTCCACTGGTAGCTGGCCGCTTGCAGCTAATAACCCGATAGCGATGGCAAGATCGAAACGGCCTCCTTTCTTTGGTAAATCGGCTGGGCTAGGTTGATGGTAATGCGCTTGGTAGGGAATTCAAAGCCAGCATTTATTATGACGCTACGAACACGATCTTTACTTTCCCTAACTGCTGTTTCAGGCAATCCTACTATGGTTAATGCTGGCAACCCTCCACTTAGGTGAGTTTCAACACTTACTAAAGGGGCGTCCACGCCTACATAAGCACGGCTGTAAGTCAGAGCATACGACATGGCCTTTCCTTGGCTGGTTTGTTAATACTGATTTAAGCATAGCAGGAGATATTAATACTGCACTGACCTTTCTTACCTAACTCGAACAGTGTCCGCTTCCATTGAGCCAAACCCTCGGCGATGGCACAGTCGTTTTGAGAAGTAGATACACTTTGCAACACAGCCCTTATGGTTTCTTTCCACGATGATAATGCATAACGGTTTTTCGCTCGCCCCTTAGCACCATGAAGTTTAGACGTCACTAAAAATAGGCTTCTGCAGAACTAGTTACATGGGTGCATTTACCTAGTGAGCTACGTTCCAATACAGCGGCAATGGCATAGGCCCATTGCTTGGTCATACCCCCATCTCCATAGCGTGGTTGTAGCAGTCCGTGTTTCATCATCATCTTTCGTATTGCAATAGAATCGATCTTTAGTGGTGCTACTCGAAATTTATCTGAATTCAGTGTTCTGGAAGTCAAACCCATTCTTGAACTCTCCCCTTTGGTTACAGAAAACCCGATACACTTATCTTCTGATAACCCTAGTTTTAAGCATATTTGAGTATGGCCGGAACTTAGCCCTGCTTTAGCTCTCAATTGTGGCGTTAAATTGGGATGCAATATTGATATGGGGATCTGCCTTGCTTCAATAATTCCAGCTATATTAGATGTATACGCAGCATCAAGAACACCAATATTTTCATTACCCCTTCGTGTGGCCACCAAGGGGTTCAGATACAGTTTACTATCAGGTAGGTGAACAACTCCAGTAAATGAAACTCCCCAGCCCGCTTTCTTAAACATCAAAAGGCTATTGGTATCAAGTGTCAGATTTTCCGGCACACTGGGGTTAGTTTCATACGGAGATTCGAATGATGTTGGTACTGATATATTAAATTTTGGCATGCTTTACCCAATAAACCAGCCACGTAGTCACCTAGAAGCGACCACTGAGGCAGAAGTGTTTTTCCCTTTTAACTTGAAGTTCAAAGGGCGCTGATAATTTTTGAAAAAACCCCAGTGTTTCATGCTTTTTCCAATCTCTAAAATAAATGTAGCTCTAAAATAAGTATCTGCACGATTTTTTTAAAAATTTATTAAAGCCCCCTTTAAATGGCATCAAATTAAAATAAAATTTACAACTTTAGATCACCAATTATTGATGCGAAAATACTTTGTTGCACTACTCTTATACTAAATAAAACAACCTGTTGGACAGTATTCATGAGAAAAACCTTAAACAACGCAGCTTAGCTGACTCAATGCTGATTGATCATGATGCGCTAAAGGAGCTGGACTGCGTCAATGAACTAATTGACTGGAGTAGCTTAGAGTGGATATTGCAAGGTATTCATGGGAGCCCTCGTGGTGAAAAGGCATGGCCACCTTTATTAATGTTCAAGGCGCTACTGTTACAAAGTTGGTACACACTAAGTGACCCAGTGTTAGAAAAACAACTTGCCCGCGACCTATTATCTCGTCGGTTTGTTGCCCTAGATATTGCAGAATCAGTGCCAGATCAAAGCTCCTTTTGGCGCTTTAGACAGACGCTGGAGCGGTTGTCTTTAATGGATAAGCTACTCAGCGAAATCAACGCCCAACTCAGCAGCCAAGGGCTTTACATTAAATCAGGTGGCGCAAGCATTGTTGATGCCAGTGTGATTGAGGCCAAGCAATGCCGGCCAAATAAAAATAAGAACGGTGAGTCCACACAAGATTCTGAAGCGCAATGGAATATGAAAGCAGGCTCTGATGGCCAACGCAAAAGTACATATGGGTTTAAGGCTCATATTAATGTTGATGAAGAGGGATTGATAAAATCAACGGACTATACGCCAGGCAATGTCCACGATTCCAACTGCTTTACCTCATTGCTGGATGGTGATGAGTCTGCCGTCTATGCTGACAGTGCGTACGCCAGCGAAAAACACGCAACGTGGTTGAAAGCGCACAAGGTAGAGAGTCGAATTATAAGGCGAGCGTACATAAACAAACCCCTGACGACGAAAGACAAGCAGTTTAACCGGTTGCACTCGGGCACGCGCTGCACTGTTGAGAGAGTCTTTGGCGTACTCAAGCTACACTATGACACGGCCAAAGCCCGTTACATGGGGCTAAACCGCAACCGCACACGGTTTGAATTGATGTGTGTGGCGCATAATATTAAAAGAGGACAGTCGATACGACAGTATAGTTGTGCCTAAAAAGTGGGAATAGGCCTATAAATTGGCCTACAGCGCATTAATTAGGTATAGGGTGTGCGATTTTTGCAATTTTTGACAAAAAATATACGTGAAAACATTAAGGCTGATGCGCCTCAATCGTGCAAAGGTCTCTAAATATGAATGTAACCTGAGACTGTTGTACCACATCGTAATATAATTCATTATGTCCTGCTGGGCCTCGTTACGCGTTTGGTAATTGCGCCATTGCACCCGCTCTTGCTTTAAACTGCCAAAGAAGCTCTCTGCCACTGCATTATCCCAAAAATTACCCTTGCGACTCATGCTTCCTACAAAGCCATGAGCCTTCAATAAACGGCGATATGCTTTGCTGGCCTACTGTGAGCCACGATCCGAATGAACAATAAGGCCTGCTTTAGGTTGGCGCTGCCAAATAGCCATTGTTAACGCATCACAGACAAATTGAGCTGTCATTCTTGACCCCATGCTCCAGCCCTCTTGTGTCCAGATGTACGTTATGTCCTGTACATAGGCCTTATTTGGGCCACAAAGCAGCCCTAAAAATGCTCCAGCCTGATCAAACACATTCGGTGTTTGAGCAAACCCCCTTACAAAGCCGCATTTACCATCATGGCTACCCTTGGTACAT
>Ga0307995_1001230_pt1 | contig 16395 bp, 14 predicted proteins | sample EllFjometagen262_FD_203132 | JGI IMG/M metagenome (GOLD analysis project Ga0307995, IMG submission 203132) | Marine microbial communities from Ellis Fjord, Antarctic Ocean - #262 | ecosystem: Environmental > Aquatic > Marine > Unclassified | place: Southern Ocean | collected 2014-11-02
GCGGGGCCAAAACACCACTAGAAAAACGACGGCTACGAGAATCAGCAGCAGAGCTAGCAAAGAGAGAGTGGATTGAGTAGTCACGCTTTATAATAACAAGTCATAGTGGGAAGAAAAGGGGACGGAGGGATTAATAGGGAAGAAAAGGGGACGGAGGGATTAATAATTAATCCCTCCGTCCCCTTTTCTTCTCTAGTTCTGACTATTTTAGAATCGCACTTCGAGATAGCTGATAGCGCCCTCGACGGCTGTGTACTGATGCGGCGTACCTTCGGGAATTAGTACGGCGTCGCCAACAGTAACTCTTCGGGCCAATCCCTGCTCAATATTTGCTCTGCCGCCGTCAGCTGGTCTGACTACGATGCCGCCGGTAACCAGCGTTCCAGCTCCTTCGGTAATGAAGTGAAGCTCCATGCCTACTTCATGCACAATTGCGCCTGCAGCAGTCGTGCGCCGGATTAGGTTGATTCGATAATCGTCACCATTGCTTATGGTTCCCACAGCCATGTTTTCTCGTTCGGTGGCTGATTTTTGTAACGCGCTATTTATGTCATCTGCCTTGATGTACAGGGCCGGAGGTACGGCAGTTTGTGCAATCGCCAACGTGCAGATGAAAAACAGTATGCTTGCAATAGTAAAATTCTTCTTCATGTTGTTTATTCCTGATTTCTCAAAATATTTTGGTTTTCTTATTATGTGATGAGCTGCTCAAGATACTACTTTTTACGTGTATTCACGACATCAATCAATGGAGGCAGTTACGCTATTATTTGTGAATTCATTGGTTTAGGTAAAACCCTGCAGCTAGATGGACAGTCGTTATTCCTGTTTCGCTGTCAAGTTGATGAGCTACACGATTCCACTAAGGCTTTTTAGGGGAGCGCAGGAAATTGTACATTTCAAGAGAATAGCAAAAGTTTTATTGGGAGTGACAGCCGGCAACCGCTGACCAGTTTTGATACTTTCTGGTATAACTGGAGCTTGAATAATTCTGGTACTGCATTGCTTCAATAGTAGTTTGAGATAATTCTGCAGGAAATTCAGCATCCCCGGCGATCTCATTCGTCAGCTTCCTGCCTTCTCGCCCCAGCTAAAACTCCGACAATCGAATAGTTTCCCTCATGGCAAGCAGACTCATAAATTCTTTGTCCTTCCTCCATCCGTGCAAGTGGTATCTCCCCGGTAAACGGCTGAGCCAATGTGACTGGGTCTGTATAAGTAAATCGGTATAGCAGTTCGTTCTGAGACACCAAGGTATAAACTTCCGTGATCTCCAATTCACTCGAGGAGAGGATTCTTCGATGGGATTGTTCTGCTCTAAAATTTTTGGTGTGAACAACGAGGCTGTCACCTTCCCAATGTCCCATTGAAGTGCCCATCCATTGTGGCCAGGTAATATTGCGTTGCGTCTGGTTTAGCGGAACAGCTCTAAGCCCAGTGTTGTATTCTGCATTTAGAAGCACATGATCTTTTGTCTGTAGAATTTGCAGCGTCTTGCTGTCCTCTGGAGGAATCTGCGTGATCAAAGGTAGTTGGCCGGGGTAGTTCAAGCAACGTTCATTCGCGGTTCTTGATTCCGGGCCGTCGAATTGCCCGAAGCCTTCGGCTCGGCGTTCTCCATGAATGTCCTTAGCGCCTTCATGATAAGCGATGCGGCCATTCGGTGGATCGATGACTATCGAGGTGCGGTACTCGCCGTTCACGATTGCTAATTGTGTATGCAGTACAGGATTAAAGTTCGCGTCGGCAACATTGGTAATGAATTCGCCTGCAGGCGGTGCGGGACGGTCTGGTTCAGCCGGCAACACTCTTACGCGCTGTTGTTCAACAGCTGCATCTATTCGGGCTTGTGCTTCTTCCTCTGTATAGAAACGCTTTTTGCCTAAGGCTACAGGTCTTTCGAATACGACGTTCTTGTTGTTAATCCAATAACCCTCAAGATCTGGTTGGCCGGATTCTGTTCGCGGTACTGTCCATTCCTGCGCTGCCACTTCGATGCCACTAAAAAGCGCACAAGATAGCGCTGCAATGGTTAAAATTTCTCTTACTCGCATCACAAATCCTAGCTCTTTATGAAAACCAATTAATCGGGCAGTGCAAAGACCCACATTGTGGCGCCGGCTACCGGCAGTGTAATTCCTGCCGCATTCTTCATCGTTCGCGTATGAATGCCGCCTACATTCGTTGCTACTGCCACGTACTGCCTCCCATCCACTCGATAGGTAACTGGGTAGGAGTTTAGGGCATTGTCTAGCCTGCGCTCCCACAGCACCTCACCGGTGTCCTGATCTAGCGCTTTAAACCATCTGTCCACCGAGCCAATAAACAGCAGGCCTGAATCGGTCGTCATGTTTGCGCTAGCCTGCGGGCCGCTCTGGCGTTGTTCCCAGACGACTTCGTGTGTCTCAAGGTTGACCGCTTTAATGATGCCCCAAGTACCCGTCGTTGAGTCGTCTGGGTACTTCTGCCAGCGCTTACCGCTGTCATCATCCAGACAAGTGTCCGATATCGGGATATACAACATCTTCGTGTTTGGGTTATAGGCTGTGCTTTGCATGTTTCTTGCGCCTAACCAGTCGGGGCAGATGCCGGGCATGGAATACTGACTGATGAGCTGATCTAATTCGGGTATGGCAGCAGGGCTTATTGTTTTTCGGCCGGTTCGGGTATCGATCTCTGTTACAACATTTTGCATGTCCAGGTCGAACGAGAACAGGTATTCACCGGTGGCGGCATCGAGTGCCTCAAAAATCGCTAGCTTGCCGCCGGTTACCACGGCCTTGCGATTTACTCCATTGATGCGCAAATCCATGATCTGTCGCTCGAAAGCCCAGTCGTGATCGAGTTGGTCATTTGAGATATGTTGGTAGTGCCAGGTTAGTTCGCCGGTGTCCGCATCCAGTGCCACCGTGCTGTTGGTATAGAGCGCATCTCGAGTCATAGTCGGGTCTGGGTGCGGTGTACGTAATGGATTTGTGTCGTAAGTGGGGGCGGGCCCGAAGTAAACCAAATTCAGGTCAGCATCGAAGCTGCCCGGTATCCAGATAGAGCCGCCATTGCGTTCCTCTAATGGTAGTCCGTTCCAGGTATGCCCACCGGGTTCGTCGGGTCTAGCGATTGTATAAAAACGCCAAACTTCTTCGCCGGTGTCCATGTCTAGCGCAAAGATGAAGTCGCCACCTTCAACGGCGGTGCGACCAGTGAGCCCGATGATCGCCTTGCCGTTGGCAATAAGCGGGGCACTGCGAAACAGGAAGCTATCTTCGCCACCGCCGTCTACCTTGTGGTCCCAGGCAATCTTGCCTGTTTTCGCCTCGAGAGCAATTAGATGAATGTCGGAAGTCGCGATGACGATCTTGTCATCATAGATGGCAGCACCCTTCTTCATGCCTGGGGACTTTCCGCCTTCAAGTTCGCGTTGAAAACTCCATAACAATTCACCTGTGGCTGCGTCCATGGCCTGCAGCACATCACCATAGCTATACGTGAACATGACGCCGTCATGCACGATGGGTGTCATCATGTTTTCGCCTTGGGGCAAAGACCAACTCCAGGCGAGTTGCAGATCTTCGACATTTTCTTTGTCTATTTGATTCAGCGGACTATGACCATAGGCGTCGCGCGTGCGGCGCCAGTTCAGCCAGTCATCCGCAGGCGGATTTAATAGCATGTCGTCGGTAACGGCTGTAAGCGATTCCAAGCGACTGGAGCTGACTAGTGGCCCATCGCTGTTATACAAAAGCGGTGCCGATGACGCCGCGCCGGCATTGTTTAGTTCGGAAGCTGGAATGGTTAACGCGGCGAGGGCATCGATTCCAGTCGGCAACACCGCAGCACCGGCATTCATGCCATTGTGTTCTAAGACATAGGCGAGAATCTGTGTGTATTCCAAGGGATCGAGACTGCCTTCGGCCCCTGGCGGCATGCGGTTTACGCTGTTGGCTAACTGGTCGGCGGATTTATCACCCCATCGGCTAGCAAAGACAGCGCCAGTCAGGCTCGGTATTAATCCAAATCCTTCCAAGGTGTTGCCATGGCATGACGCGCAGTTTTCCTCATAGCCGGCTTGTCCGGCGGTGGCTTGTGCCTGAGTGAAGATCGCTACGGTTTCGTCTTCGGCGGCCAGAAGCGTAGTAGGGGTAAAGATGAGCGATAGTAGGGAAAGAGCAGTACTAGTGAGGGGTCCTGCAAAAGTTCGGAATCGAGTTCTTATCATTATTATCTCCGGGCGCGGGCAGGCGTGAAGCCAAATCCTACATCTATAGCTGTAACCATACTTTACAGACCTAGGCAGAAGATTAAAACAGCCCCTACTTTAGATTTACGCTAGTTGGTTTTTAATTTTACTAGCAGGCTACTTGCCTACACGAAGGGTGAAATCATCACGACCACAATTAGGTTATACCTATCTGGCAACAGCCTCCACAGGGTATAAAAATGCATTCAGGCAGCATAAGCAAACACAGGGATAACCGTTATCCCTATCAGGTTTCTATTGCCGCCGCTGCAAGCATTCCTACTATCGATTTCTGTGCTAATTTTCTCATTACTTCTCCGTGTTTTGATACTTGTCATTGCTCAATGCATCTTCTTGATTCTAGTGTAGAGAAATCTGTGTTTGGGTATGGATCGGATTGTTGTCCCTTATCCAGTATTTACGTGCGTTAAATGCAATTTTTTAACGATACAGCGGGAGGAGAATGCTGTCTATTCAACTGGAATTAAGCCGTATATTGAGATGCTGCGCTTCGACAACAATTAACAGCAGAACGTAATGAGGGTAGCAATGAGAAATTTATTACTTTTAAGTGCAATGCGGGTGACGGCATGCAGTAGCACTGCGGTAATCAGGTCTTCAGATCCTGACTCGCGAATTTATGTGAATGGCGAATACATGGGCACGGGACACGCTCACTATACAGATCAGAAAGTCGCGTTCTCAAAGAACGATGTAGAGATACGAAAAGACGGTTGCGCGGCGGAAAACACCAGCTTTAGGCGCAGCCAGGAGGCAGATGTGGGCGCTATAGTTGGCGGAATATTATGGACAGTTCCCTTGCTTTGGGTTGCCGAGTACAAGCCTCATCACGGCTACGACTTTGAGTGTGTGCCTAGCAGTATCTAGTATTTTTTAGGGGGCGAGTAACGCGTCGAATTCACCACTGGCTGTGCTCGCCAATAACTCCTGATAGCCACCGATCGACTTCTCGCCGACGAAAATTTGTGGAACGGTGCGCTGCCCGGATTTTTGCATGACCTGGAGCATGAGCTCCTGATTACCTTGCATATTAATTTCCTCGAACTCGTAGTCTCTGCTGGCTAGAAGGTTTTTCGCGGCAGTGCAGTAGGCGCAGTAGGTTGAGGTGTAAATTGTAATTGTAGTCATAGTTAAACCGTACATCTAAAAAGGGAAGAGGGAATAGAAAAGGACGGTAGGCCATGCTGATCCACTTAAGGCCGCAAGTATCTAAAAGGGCGAGTCCTAAATCATTTAAATCTATGTCTTGCTTTAATGCCGCATAAAAAAAGGGCGGTAATCGCTTACCGCCCTTTTCATTATTTTACTCTCTCTAACTCAAGAGAGGGTAGTACTAATTGCCGATTTAGAAATCAGCAGTTAGACGAGCAAACCAATACGAACCGTTCCAGTCTAGAACAGAGCCAGACTCATAAAGACGTCCACAGCAAGTATCGCCGACATTGCCCTTATCAGGGTACTCATCGAATACATTACGACCACCAGCGGCTATCCTGAAGGTATCGTTGATCTGATACTGAGCTTCGAGATCGACGAACCAGGTAGGATCCTGAACTTGCCGACGGGAAGTGCCTGAGTTTGCATTCTCATGCTCACCCCAGTAGCTCGCTCTCGCGGTTAATCTCAGATCGTTGATATCGTGTGCAGCCGTGAAGACGCCACGCCAGTTTGGATTGTAGTTTACATAATCAAACTGAGCCTCTTCATTTCGGAAAGCGCTCGGATCAGATTCAAAAGCCTTCTTGTTATAGCTTAGCGCCATAGACAAGTTGGTGGAGCCAGCGGAATCCCAGTTAAGCGGATAGGAGGCAACAATGTCGACTCCCTCGCTTGAAACGTCAAAGCCGTTGGTGAAATACAAAACACCACCAATGGAATTAGCGCCGGCAACGCCGGCATTATCCAACAGCAGGAAGTTTTGGTAGGCGTCGCCAGAAGTAGGATCAGTGGACACGTCTCGCGTCGATATCGCATAAGTAGCGTCATCGAGATTGATTCGATAGAAGTCCACAGTCAGATCTAGCTCAGCTATATTAGCTGTAAAACCAATAGTGTAGTTAGTGGATGTCTCAGGCGTAAGCGGAGTTGCGCCTAGTGCTTGAGCCACTGGACCACCGGCAGGGAATAGACCTGTCGCAACCGGAAAACCATTGGGCAGTCGAGTCGATACATTGATCGTTCCCTGCTGTCCCGGTGTCGGTGCACGGAAACCGGTACCGATGGAGCCGCGAATTGCAAAATTATCCGTGAATCGATAGAGGCCTGCGACCTTAACAACGGTCTCAGCGTCGAAGTCGCTGTAGTCCTCGTAACGAACCGCACCTTGCAAGAAGAGGTTATCGGTTATGTCCGCACTGACGTCAGCGAAAAGCGCAGTTGAGCTACGCTCATACTTTTCAGAGAACTGTGGGGAGAATCCTGGGAATCCATTCGAGCCCACTCCCACTACCTGATACACGGGGTCACCTGAGTTGGCGCAATCCAGAGTCGAGCCTCCAGCGATTACATTCATTCCAGCTGTGGTAGCAGTCATATCAGCGTTACAAAAGCCGAACGGATCCGGCGTCGCGTGTGGCCCTGCCACATAGGAATTTAGTTCCCCTTGCACTACTTCGTAAGACTCGTCCATGTAGCTGGCGCCGAAGGCGAGCAGTATGGGACTGGCGAAGTCTGATTCAAACTCATAGTTGAAATCGGCTTGGAATTGAGTTTCAGAGTTAATTAAATCCCCAGGCTTAAAGGACTGCTGGGAAGCTCGTCCCTGTGAAGGGTTAATGGTGTTACCCAGAGTATATCTGATCTCACTCTCACCGGTTCTTCCACTGAAGTCGTAGTTGAGACCGTTATCGAAGGAACCTCGAATTCCTCCCAATAAGGAAAAGTCGGATACCTCACCAAAGAATCTTGGCGTGAAACCACCGGGATATTTCTCTAGCGGGTTGTAGATACCGCCATCTGACTCTCTCAAGTCCTCTATGGTTCCATTACCAGGGTAGCGATAGAAGAAACCGCCATCGGATTCGCTCTCCGAGATGTTGCCGAAGGCATAGGCCTCAGTGTCAGCATCAATTTGATAGCCGGCATTGAAGAAAAAGCGCGCAGCTTCCGCATTTGGTTGACCCCAAGGTTGGACCACAGCATTGTCTTGGCCTATATTGGCGCTGGGTAAACCTGCCAAGAAAGCGGCATCTCCACCGTTCTGTCCAGATCTAATATTGTACGGCGAGGAACCGTTCGGATCGGCACAAAACCAACTTTCACAGTATTGCTCTGATCGAGAAGTAGCATCCGCCTCAGAAATTTCACCGGAAATATTAATAAATCCACTTTCCCCTAGAGGCAAACCGAGATTGGCCTGCACCGTAGTCTGGGCACCGTCACCTTCGCTGAATTCACCGCTATCGATAGAAACGCTGAATCCATCGTCGGCATCTTTGAGAATGAAGTTAATTACACCGGCGATGGCGTCAGAGCCATACTGTGCCGAAGCACCATCACGTAGCACTTCGATGTTTTTCAATGCAATGGATGGAATGGTAGATATATCGGGTCCCTGAGTACCAGAACCGCCGATGGATACTAGCGCGGAACGGTGGCGGCGCTTGGAGTTAACCAGCACGAGAGTTTTATCTGTGGGCAGGCCGCGAAGTTCGGCGGGCCGGATAAACGAGGATCCGTCAGAGATGGGCTGTCTTCCAAGGTTGAAGGACGGCACCAATGTCTTAAGAATGTCGTTGGTATCAGTATAAGAAACAGCTCTGAGATCTTCCGAGGTAAATACGTCGATAGGTACTGGAGAGTCGGAGACCGTTCTTGGCCTACCTCGTGCTCCCGTTACGACAATTTCTTCGAGTTGTGCATCACTGTCATCTTGTGCAAACACCATCGGCGTGTAGGCCGCAGGCGCTAGCAGTGCAAGCGCGATGGCTGTCGGGAGAACCCGTTTGGCCATTGTGGGTCGTCTTGTCATTTACTTTTCCCCTTTATATAGAAGTAGAACGAATGTGCCTGTTGAACAGGCTTTAAATTAAACATGGAGCTCATACGAATACACATAGGATAGCCTAGGCGACTCACCATAAACCCTGCTGGGGCGAAGAATATGATTCTGAGAGTGAAAAGTCCAATAAAAGTATCATCTTAGGCGATCTAACTAGCTCCAGCTGCAGAATGTATGACCGTTAAACGAAAATTTCCCTTGTAATGAGCGTGAATAGCTCCAAAAGAAGCGTGGTTATGCCATTTTCAAACATTTTGCCGATTTTTTGTACAGCCGCCCAGTTTAGCGGGCAAATAGAGGTGTGCGGGTCAATATTTGCCCTGTTTTGTTGTCGTACAACAGGGGGCTTTAAGCGGGTATTTGGTATTGACCTGAATAGCAGCTTCCGCATAGCATGAGGCCATTGCTCAGGTAGACATATGCAAACCCTCGCTCCAGCTGGAGTGGGGGTTTTTTGTTTGGGAATACGTTATTCGAGGAACACGACATGAGGGGCGACTCCAGCACAGAAAATTCATTATTCAGCAATTCTGTAGTCTACCAATTACCCCATGCGGGCAATGTGCGAGAGGGCATCAGCTATGTTGACGATGCGAGAGTTTTCGATATTTATTTTCCAGAGCAGGTTGAAAGGCCAGTACCGGTGGTAGTGCTCGTGACGGGTTATCCAGATCCGGCGTTTTTAGAGCGGGTAGGCATTAAGCAGATGCAGGTTCAGGCCTATAGGGACTGGGCAAAATTGTTGGCCGCTAGTGGTATGGCGGCGGTAATTTACAGCAATGTCGAGCCTGTAGATGATGCCTTTACACTGCTGGATTTCCTGCGCTGTAAGGCGGATGAGTTGCAGATTGACCCTGCACGAATCGCCGTTTGGTCTTGTTCGGGCAACGTGCCGAATGCAATCAATATTCTGCACAAAGACAGTGCTGTACGCTGTGCAGCTTTGCTATACGGGTTTATGTTGGACACGGCGGGTTCGGTAATGATAAAAGAAATAGCGCAGACATTGGGCTTTGCGAATCCCCACGAGGGCATGGAAAACTTCCCTGAAAATACCCCTATATTGGTTATTGGCGCGGGCAAGGATGAGTTTTCAGGTTTGAATGAATCCATTGATAACTTTGAGGCGGAGGCAGTGGCTCGCAATAGCCCGGTGAGTGTTATTCGTTATCCCCAGGGAGTGCATGCCTTCGATAGTCTTGATGATTCGCAGCGCTCGATCGAAATGATCAAACTTTGCCTGGGCTTTCTGCGGCTACGATTAAACGTTTATTGATCCTATCGCTACCCATAGTCGGCGTTCAGTAGCCACCGCGTGCACTAAGTTATGTACCTGTTGGCGAATATTTGATTAAATACCGAGCAGTTTCCTGAGGCACTTTATGCTTTCCAGAGGTTCCAGTTTTAGATGCAGTATTTACTAGATTAGTAGAAGCACTCTAGTAGAAGCACTCTAGTAGAAGTACTCTAGTAGAAGAACTCAAAATAGGAAAATAATAATAATGCAGTTGTGCCGCACTTTGAGATTATTACTCGCCACCCTGATTAGCCTATCCACGTTTTTCGCGACTCTCGTGTTACTCCCGGCTATTGCCCTGGCGCAGGCGGGCTTGCTCGATGCCGACATTACGCTGCTGAAGAAGGTTATGCCTGACGCTGCTAGTTTTTCCGAGAAGGCGGGTGATCCGCCTGTCTACAGAGCATTTGGCGCGGCAGAGCAGGGCGGTCAGGGCGAACTGATCGGTTATTTATTCGAGACGCCAGACTATCCGCCGGAAGAGATCGGCTACAGCGCGCCTATAGAAGTGTTGGTTGGAATGGATCTCGAGGGAATACTGTCGGGAATAGAGGTTCTGTACTACCGGGAATCGTATAAAAGTATCCGTGGCGATTTCATCAATTCTGAGCGCTTCCCCAATCAATTCGAAGGAATGTCCGTGTCAGATGGCTTCCGCGTTGGTCGGGATCTCGATGGTGTATCTCGCGCCACTATTACCAGTTGGGCTACATCGCGGGGCATTCGTAATGCAGCGCGTAGGGTTGCCCGGAACTATCTGACGGATTCCGAATTTGTTGCTAACGCGAACAGCGGTGAAGTGGCGTTGCAAATCTTGCAGGCGCAGTCTTGGGGGGAGATGAAGGAGTCTGGCCTCGTCAAAGAATTTCCAATCCTGCTTGAAGATCTAACTCAGTTGAATCTTACGCTCGCGTTTATAGGGAATGAGGCGTTAGGTGAGCTACTCGTCGGCCCCGATGACTATTCACGGGCAGAGAGGGAAGCGAGTAACAGGGTGGAAGATGGCAACATGTTACTGGTAGGTATAGATGGTAATGCCTCTACGCCCTTTCGGCAGGAACGCCTAGCTATAACACAGGGCGACGCTGTGTATAACATCGAGCGTCGCCGCTTTGTTTATGTTGGCAGTGCCGATGATGGCAAAATTGCGGGTCAGGTAAGGTTTGCCGGTGCGATTGTCATGTCTAGCGACATTGATCTGAGCCAACCCTTTACCGTGCTGTATGACACAGGTCTTCAGGTTGAGTCCGTTGAGGAGCTCGCGCAGGTCGATTATCAAGTTCCGCCCGTTCCATTTTCGTTGGCGACAGGAGCTGCTTTGCCGGCAGAGTTTTTACCTAAGTCTGCGAATCCGTTTCCCGAGTTTGATGATTTCGAAGAAGTAGACGAGGGTGTATTAGCTACCCTCATCAATAGTGCGCCGGTGGCGGAGGTACTTGCTCTGTTACTTCTTTTCGCGATGGTGATGACGGCATTCTTGCGTAAGAGTTCGACAATTCGCTGGGTAACGCTCACGTATACTCTGTTCTATCTAGGGTTCTATAACGGCACTTTTCTCTCGGTGTCGCATATTACTAATGGATTAAAACAAGGGCCGTCTCTGTTCTTGAACGACTTACCGCTATTGTTAATTGTCGTCTTTACGCTTGTTACCACATTGTTCTGGGGTAGGGTGTTTTGTTCGTCACTATGTCCTTTCGGGGCATTACAGGACTTTATTACTCGTATCATGCCGAAGAAGTGGCAGCTTGAAGTGCCTCAGGCGATTCATGATAAGGCGCTGACTATCAAATACGGGATACTCGCGCTGCTGGTCGTGACATCGCTGACATTTAGCGACCTGAGTCTGTTTCAATATTTTGAGCCTTTCGGCACTATCTTCTACTTCAGTCGATCTATGTTGCTATGGGCCATATTGGCCGTATTCATAGTTGCCTCGATGTTCGTCAGTCGATTCTATTGCCGCTACGCCTGCCCCCTAGGAGCTGCACTTGGCGTTACTTCCTTTCTCTCGCCATTTCGTATCAAGCGCGTTCCGCAGTGCGAAGTGTGCAAGGTGTGTGAAAAAAGTTGCCCGACTGGCGCGATTCGCGCTCATCAGGTCGATTTCAAGGAATGCGTGCGTTGTGATATTTGCGAAAGCAAGTTGATAACCAAGGCAGGAGTCTGCAAGCATACGGTTGAAGATGTGTTGGCACGCCACAAGACCTGGACGCCTGTTACCGTCACGTAGCCAATAAAGGGGACGCAGGGATTTATTTTTGATCAGTTTGATGCTTAAACTGATCAAAAATAAATCCCTGCGTCCCCTTTGTTAGTTAATCCGTGCAAAAAAAAGACCCACCGTGGTGTGGTGAGTCTTTGCCTAAACCATTCCCTTATTCTCTATCGACTAATCACTGTCTTCAGTCAGCCAGCTCAAGTCATCCTGACTTTGGTCTAGCAGGTTTGCGCGTTCGCGACGATTCTGCTCTTCTTTCTGCGCCGTTTCGAGTATATCGGTCGGTATATCGTTGCCTACTACGATGCCGCGCTTGGTCGTTGGCGCATAGTAGATGCGCGCGTTAGCCATCTCATCGGTAGTCTCGGGGCCATATTCAACGGCTGCACTAGAGTCAGGATTCCAGCGATTCTGTGTAGAATTATCGAACCACCAGCTCATGTGCATGACCGAGCCGGCCGGCAAGAACTTGGGTTCCTGATATTCGTACAAGAACTGCCAGTTGAAGTCGTAGTCGGGAACCCACAGCAGCGTTTCTCTCTCGCCGTCAGGATACTCCACCTCGTAGCGCATGGCCTTGCCGCGGTAGTGCATGTGCGGACCCATGGACAATAGATAAATATCTTCTTCTATCTCGTGTGTGTTGGTTACCTCGAAGTTGGGGTCTCCTGGTGGGATGGTCCAGCCGCTATGAGGGAGTAGATTCGTTTCCACGACGTGATCGATGACGGTACCGTCTTCATAAAATACGAAGCCGGCGCGGGTCATGTCAGTAATAGCTGTGCCTTCGCCCGGATCTTTGTGGTAATGCATGTTCACAGTTATGAATGGGTCTTCCGGCATGAGTACCCCCCAGCCTTCGGGATAGGTAAACGGGCCGCGACCAGGAACGCCAACACCCATATGGCTGGATACTATGTGATGTACCCAGGGTCCGCCGGGAGCGAGTTCGGCTTTGGAGACCCACTTAGGCTCTGTGTGTGCACCTTCGGGAACCGGCATCTGTACCGTAGGTTGCCAATCCATAATGTCATCTTTTACATAGACTGGTCGATCAAATTGCACCACTAAATCTGGATCGCCTATCCACCATCCAGAATCGGGTAAGACAGTTCCGCCGGCCTCGGCAATTTGGCCTGACTGGTCGGCTGCGTCCCTTGGACTGCCCTCCAGTGCGCCGCCATCTACCCACGCTACTAGAGTGGCCAGCTCATTGTCTTCGATATAGCGTTCATCTTTGAACTCGCCACGATGACGCTCGTGGGCACCCCAGGGAGGCATATATCCAGTGATCAACGCGTTCTTGATCATCGGCGCCCAGAGTTTGGCCTGATCGTAATCCATGAGAGACATCGGTGCGGTTATACCGCCGACCTTGGGGCCATCGGGCTGGTGGCAAGCGACGCAGTTCTTCTGGAACAACGGAAGTGCATCGGCATAGAACGTAGGAGCCGAATCCTGTGCGGAGACTGCCCCGGACAGAAGAAGGGAGCTGAATCCAGTCAGTAGGACAGACGCAGGCAAAGCTTTTAGGAATAGGGCGCGAGTAATGAGTTTCATGACGTGCTCTTTTTATTGGATGGTTTTCCCAAGATTAATCCCAAAAATCAACAATGTCTAACAAATACGGGCTTACGTCCAAGTTTAGGAGACAATCATGTTATCGATAATACCGATTGGAACGATCGATATTCCTCGTTTTCACTATAGCTAGAGATTGGCTATGCTAAGTTAATTGTGAAGCACTCGCCTTAGTTCGGCCTCAGTAACACTGGGATTTATGCCGGAATCGTTTGTGCACAATCTCCATAGGTACTGCTCTGAGTGCCCTTCATGCGGCAGTGCGACGCACACGGTTCCCTTCAACTAGGGTGTCTGACAGCGATCACTGCCGTTTTTTTTGCTCGAATTTGTAGAACTCGAGCCGCAGCGGCTTGGGTGTAGTGCTCTTAGTGCGACCAAGGGTCGTCCATAGCGGCAAAGAATTTAGTATGACCGGCTATGATGCGTGCGGTGTCTTGTGGGTCTGGAGTCGTAGTCCAATCATTTCGTTTGAACGTGCCCCCCAGCAGAATGCCATCCCTTCTTGGGAACATGTACAGACCGCCGTTGCCCACTGTCATGTAGTCGATCTCTTCCTGCGGCAATAAGAAGCTAAGCTGTCCCTTGATCGGCATGAGTTCATCGTCTGGAAATAGTTTGCGCGAGCCTAGCCCTGTGCAATTGATGAGCACTGACTCGGAAAGGCTCAAGGCATCATCTTGGCCCTTAAATTCTCTTATCACAATCTCGCCGCCTGCTGCATAGAAGTCTTGCATCATGGCGGGAAGGTAGATCGCCGGTTCAATCAACATGGTGTTGTAGTGGAGAACGTGGTCGGCGGCAAAGGGATGCTCCGTGGCCGATAAATCTCTAAGTTCGGGGTACATCTGTGAGTAGCGATCGGTAAAGCTATTCGCTTCGGGCGGTTCGCTTGCTATCGAATAGTTACTAATCCAACGCACGCCGTATCTGGGGCCAGCAAGGTTTTGGAAATAACGGTAAGCGTGGCGCATAGCCGCTTCGAACTGCGCTTTGAATTGTGGGGTAACTTTGTCATCGTCGTAGACTGAAGTAGGTGACCACTGGCCGCCTGCGATATTGGACGTGGTGTTGGGTGGCAAATCACGCGTATAAATAGTCACGTCCCAGCCGCGATCCTGTAACAAACGCGCGGCTGCAAGACCGACAGCACCCGCACCGAGAACCGCACAGCGGCGGTGTGAACTCTGCTGCGCCAATTCCATGGCGAGGTAAGATGTTCCCCCGGAGAGAGTGATTCCGCCGCCGCCATGACCGTAGTTGTGAATCACAGTCTTGTCGCCGAATGACTCTGCCTCCAGGCGGAAACCCGAGGGGCGAAATGGACGTGAACCTGCAATAGTTCTAATCACCCGGTCTGGCGATACGATGACTCTGCGTAGTGGGAGCCCAGAAGGCGTAAAATTGCGAGCTGAGTTACTTGGAACTGTGCTGCACGCTGAGATTAAAGGCGCTAGTGCCATGCCCTGAATGAGTGAGCGTCTGCTGGTCATATTCTGTTCCGCTAGCTAGCTGGCTAGATTGGTTGCGCTTGAGCATAGCGCAGCACAGTGAATAAGTTAAATTTCCTAGTGTTACGATAAGCCTAAAAGAAGAAAGCACTAGACCAATAGTCTTGATCTGGTGCTTTCACTATTTTACAGCGAGGTTGCCCGCAAAAAAATCGGAGCTAGTCAGAGGAGCTGCCATAGCTCTTCGGGTGAGCTAGCAGCCATTCGACGACCTGCTCAGCGAACGTGTCTGAGAAAGCAGGCACGTGTGAGCCATCAGCAATAGTCCATAGCTCGCTAGAACCACCAGGCTTGCATCCTTGATTAAATACCATTACTGACGATTCGTGTCCTTCTAGGTTTACCACTAGATCACGCAGTTCGCGATCGGCAGCTTGAGCACCACAACCGTTATATTCAGCCCACTGGGCAACCGTGTCTTTTGCGCTAGGGTAGGCGTTGCCAGCAATATCTGCGCCTTCGTAGGCGATTGTGCCGTCATTAGTGCCATGAATCTGCAGTATGTGGACCGGGTTTTCTGGAGCAGGACGAATGTCTATATGGCTAGCGCCGGCAAGACTGGCTAGCGCGGCGATAGTTTCGGAGTGATCGTAGGCTGCACGGTAAGACATGAAGCCGCCGTTTGAATGACCTATCAAGTAAATGCGATTTGAGTCTACATTGAAGCCGGCTTTCACTTCATTGATGATGTCAAGTATATAGGCAGAATCATCAACATCGGATTGGAAGAAGTTGCAGCAGGCAGAAGATGCATTCCAGAAGCGATTGTTATCGCCTCCTGACTCCATGTCTCCATCGGGCGAGACCAGCAGGAAGCCGTAGGTGTCGGCGATTGCGCTGAAGCCCATATAACTGTCCTGGCCCGCACCGCTTGAAGTGTAACCGTGCAATAGAACGATTAGCGGTGCTGGTGAGCCAGCATCATAGTTGGCAGGAACTGTTACTGGTAGTTCGCCGCGGCCTAGATCGATGGATTGTGCACCCACACTTGTTGAAAATAAAACAAGGACAGTGGCTGCTAGGAGCGTTCGTAATTTTTGCATTGTTGTTACCTTTTGTTTTTGATTCTAGTTTTGAAATAGACAGTCTCAATTAATTGTGAGGCTAGGGAGTAAGAATTATCTTGCCTGTAGTCTTGCGACCCTCCAAGGCTTGATGCGCCTCACGCGCATCGGCTAACGAGAAAAAGTGTTCAAGTCGCAAGCTCAGTTTTCCTTCGTCAATCCATTTAAAGACATCGCCGCTACGCCATTTAAGACTCTCTCGGTCCGCTGTGTAGTCGAATAGAGTCGGTCGGGTTAGAAACAGGGAGCCCTTTGGGCCCAGAGTTGCTGGATTAAATTCCGTCACCGGCCCGCTCGCGTTGCCATAAAGTACCATGTAGCCAAAGCGCTGCAAACACTCGATGCTCTTATCGAACGTAGTCTTTCCTACAGAGTCATAGACTACATTAACTCCTGCACCCTCGGTAATGCGCTTCACTTCGGTCTCAAAATCGGTCTCACTGTAGAGAATGACCTCATCTGC
>Ga0307995_1001232_pt1 | contig 16384 bp, 11 predicted proteins | sample EllFjometagen262_FD_203132 | JGI IMG/M metagenome (GOLD analysis project Ga0307995, IMG submission 203132) | Marine microbial communities from Ellis Fjord, Antarctic Ocean - #262 | ecosystem: Environmental > Aquatic > Marine > Unclassified | place: Southern Ocean | collected 2014-11-02
TGACTATTCAAGAATTAGGAACTATTTTTCAGCAAAAAGCAGCGGTTAAAATTGTAGTTTTAAATAATGATTTTTTAGGAATGGTACGCCAATGGCAGCAGTTGTTTTTTGAAAAACGCTATGCATCTACAGAGATGGTGAATCCTAATTTTGTAGCCATTGCGGAAGGATATTATATTAAGGCAAAGAAAGTTACAAAACGTGAAGAGTTAGCTGATGCTGTCAAAGAAATGATGGAGAGTAAAGAAGCTTATTTTTTAGAGGTTTGTGTAGAGAAAGAAGGAAATGTGTTTCCAATGGTTCCTTCTGGAGCGAGTGTTTCAGAAATAAGACTAGCATAAGATGAATAAAGAAAAACAACTGTTTACAATATCAGTTTACACTGAAAACAACATAGGTTTGTTAAATAGAATCTCAGCAATTTTTCAGAGAAGACATATCAATATAGAGAGTTTAAATATCTCTCCTTCAGAAATTGAAGGGGTTGCTAAATTTACAATTGTTGTACATATGACTGAAGAGAATGTGAAGAAAATTATTGGTCAGATAGAAAAGCAAGTAGAGGTTATTAAGGCATACTATCATAACGATGAGGAAACCATTTATCAGATTTCTGGATTGTTTAAAATAAAATCTAAATTATTGTTTGAAGAGCCTCAAATTCAGAATATTGTAAAAGAAAGTAACGCAAGAATAGTTACTGTAAATAAAGATTTTTTTGTTTTAGAAAAATCCGGTAAAAAAGAAGAGGTAGTAGCATTATATAATCAATTAAGTGTTTTTGGTATCATGCAATATACGCGTTCAGGTAGAGTTGCAATCACCAAAGAAGAAATGAAAATTTCAGAATTATTAGAAACATACAACAACTAAATAAATAAAAATGTCAAATTATTTTAACACATTAACATTAAGAGAAAAATTAGAACAATTAGGGAAATGTCGTTTTATGGATGCTTCAGAATTTGAAGACGGAGTAAGCGCATTAAAAGGAAAGAAAATTGTTATTGTGGGTTGTGGAGCACAAGGCCTAAATCAGGGATTGAATATGAGAGATTCTGGTTTAGATATTTCTTACGCTTTAAGACAAGCAGCTATTGATCAAAATAGAGCTTCTTTTGTGAATGCCAATTCAAACGGATTTGTGGTGGGTACATATGAAGAGTTAATTCCTTCCGCAGATTTAGTATTAAACTTAACGCCAGACAAACAACATACTAATGTTGTGAATACAGTAATGCCTCTAATGAAAAAAGGCGCAACACTATCTTATTCCCATGGATTTAATATTGTTGAAGAAGGAACACAGGTTAGAAAGGATTTAACCGTAATTATGGTGGCACCTAAGTGTCCTGGTTCTGAAGTTAGAGAAGAATATAAAAGAGGATTTGGAGTGCCAACATTAATTGCTGTGCATCCAGAAAATGATCCAGAAAATAAAGGTTGGGCGCAAGCAAAGGCTTATGCTGTTGGAACAGGAGGTCATAGAGCAGGTGTTTTAGAATCTTCTTTTGTGGCAGAAGTAAAATCTGATTTAATGGGAGAACAAACTATTTTATGTGGTTTGTTGCAAACAGGAGCAATTTTGTCTTTTGATAAAATGGTAGCAGAAGGAATTGAGCCAGGTTATGCCGCAAAGCTAATTCAGTTCGGTTGGGAAACTGTAACGGAGGCTTTAAAGCATGGGGGAATTACCAATATGATGGACAGATTGTCTAATCCTGCGAAAGTAAAAGCATTTGAAATTTCTGAAGAACTAAAAGATATTATGCGTCCCTTGTTTCAAAAACACATGGATGATATTATGACCGGTCATTTCTCTGCGACCATGATGGAAGATTGGGCAAATGATGATAAAAATTTATTGACTTGGAGAGCCGAAACAGGAGAGACTGCTTTTGAAAAGCAACAAGTTACAACGCAGGAAATTTCTGAACAAGAATATTTTGATCACGGAACTTTGTTAGTTGCTTTTGTTAGAGCTGGAGTAGAATTGGCTTTTGAAGCAATGACAGATTCTGGAATTATAGAAGCATCTGCTTATTATGAGTCTTTGCATGAAACACCGTTAATTGCAAATACAATAGCAAGAATGAAATTAGCTGAAATGAACCGTGTAATTTCTGATACTGCAGAATATGGTTGTTATTTATTTGATCATGCTTGTAAGCCTTTATTAACAGATTTTATGAAGACAGTTTCTACAGATCTTATAGGTAAGAAATTTACAGATGGTAACGACGTTGATAATAAAGAGTTGATTCGTATCAATGCAATCATTAGAAACCATCCAGTAGAAATTGTAGGCGCTAAATTAAGAGCTTCTATGACAGCAATGAAGGTTATAAAATCGGCATAAGTAAATAAATATTTTAAGGTAAAAAAGTTCCTAATATTTTTTTATTAGGTGTTAAATAAAATAATCATTTCCGTGTAAATAGAAATTAGAAAAACCTATTAGAACTAATATCCTGATAGGTTTTCTTTTTATATTCGTCCTATGCAAGAGAAACAAATTTACTTTCCGAGTTTAGAAAACGTAAAAGCGGCTTCTAAGAATTTAGAAGGTGTAGCTTATAAAACACCGTTAAATCAAAATGCTACTTTTTCAAAAGAATTTGATGCAACTATTCTGTTTAAAAGAGAGGATTTACAAGTAGTACGTTCTTATAAAATTAGAGGAGCTTATAATAAAATGTCTTCTTTAAATACAGATGAAAAAAAACGCGGAATTGTATGTGCTAGTGCAGGTAACCATGCACAAGGAGTAGCTTTATCTTGTAAGTTACTACAGATAAAAGGAACTATTTTCATGCCTTCACCTACACCAAACCAAAAAATAAATCAGGTAAAAATGTTTGGTGAAGATTTTATTGAAGTGGTCATTGAGGGAGATACTTTTGATGATGCTTTTAATGCCGCTAAGCAAGCATGCGATGCAGAAAACAAAACATTTATTCATCCTTTTAATGACGAAAAAGTAATTGAAGGGCAAGCAACGGTAGGTTTAGAAATCCTAGAACAGACAACAAAAAAAATTGATTACGTTTTTGTAGCTGTTGGTGGCGGTGGTTTGTCATCTGGTTTGTCATCTGTTTTTAAGCAATTATCTCCAAAGACAAAAATTATTGGAGTAGAACCAGAGGGAGCACCTTCCATGTTAACCTCAATTAAAAATAAAATAAATACTCCTTTAGATACGATAGATTCTTTTGTAGACGGGGCAGCTGTTAAAAGAGTAGGTGATTTAAATTTTGCTATATGTCAGCAAAATTTGCATGATATGATAACAGTTCCTGAAGGTAAAGTTTGTCAGACTATTTTAGACTTATATAATAAAGACGCAATAGTTGTAGAGCCAGCAGGTGCATTAAGTATTGCAGCGTTAGATTTTTTTGCAGATGAAATTAAGGGTAAAAATGTTGTCTGTATTGTGAGTGGAAGTAATAACGATATTACAAGAACTCCAGAAATTAAAGAGCGAGCCATGTTATATGCCAATCTAAAACATTATTTTATTGTAAAATTTCCTCAAAGAGCTGGAGCTCTAAAAGAATTTGTAGTAGAAATTTTAGGACCACATGCTGATATAACACATTTTGAATATACTAAGAAGAATAATAGAACAAATGGGTCGGCTGTGGTTGGTTTAGAGTTGCTGTCTTCAAAAGATTTGGAACCTTTAATTAAAAGAATGAAAGATCATAATTTCTTTGGAGACTATTTAAATGATAACCCAGATCTGCTTCAGTTTTTAGTGTAATTTTTTAAAAAGAATAAGAAGAATAAAAAATCAAAGAATAAGTTATTTTAAATAGAAAAAACCTAACTTTATTTATAATCAGTATAAATTTGAGCATATTAATTTTAAATAATATCAAAATGCTTAAATTATTGGAAATTAGTAATCTATAAAAAAAAGCATCAACAAATTACGAATTATCGTATTTTTAGATAATTTTTTAAACTCAATTTATGAAACATACATTTAAAGAAATTCCGAGCAAATACAAAATCACTTCACTTGTAAATCAGAACACCTATTTAATTGGGGGAGAATTAAAAGAGTGGAAAGGTGCTAGTGCTGAAGTATATTCTACAATTTCATCAAATCAAGAATATAAACCAACCTTATTAGGTACAGTGCCAGATTTAACAGGAGATGAAGCTATAGAGGCTTTAAATGCCGCGTCTAAAGCATATGATCGAGGGCAAGGTTTGTGGCCAACAATGAAAGTGGAAGGCAGAATTGTTGCGATGGAAAAGTTTGTTACGCAAATGAAAACCAAAAGGGAAGAAATTGTAAAATTACTAATGTGGGAAATTGGAAAAACTTTACCAGATTCAGAAAAAGAGTTTGACCGTACGGTAGACTATATTTATGATACAATAGAGGACTATAAAAAAATGGATAGAGATTCTGCAAAGTTTGATAAAAACAGTGGAGTTCATGCACATATTAGAAGAGGTCCATTAGGGGTTGTCTTATGTTTAGGGCCTTATAATTATCCTTTAAATGAGACTTTTGCTTTGTTAATTCCAGCTTTAATTATGGGTAACACGGCTATTTTTAAGCCAGCTAAACATGGTGTTTTACTACTTTCACCTCTTTTAGAAGCGTTTAAAACTAGTTTTCCTGCAGGTGTTGTAAATATTATTTATGGTAGAGGTAGAACACTAGCAACGCCAATTATGAAAACGGGCCTTGTAGATGTTTTAGCATTAATAGGAAATAGTAAATCTGCTAATGCGATTCAAGCAAATCATCCCCAGAAAAATAGATTGCGTTTAGTGTTAGGTTTAGAAGCTAAAAATCCAGCTATTGTCTTAGCAGATGCAGATTTAGACTTAGCAATTGATGAATGTATAGCAGGTGCAACTTCTTTTAATGGACAGCGATGTACAGCTTTAAAAATATTATATGTACATGAAGATATTGTTGCTGAATTTAATAAACGATTTGCAGAGAAAGTAGACGGTTTGAAATTTGGAAATCCTTGGGAAAATGACGTAAAATTAACACCTTTACCAGAACCGGGAAAACCAGCATATATTCAGGAATTAATTGACGATGCTGTTCTGAAAGGGGCGAAAGTAATCAATAAAAGAGGTGGAGAAACTACCGAAAATTATATTTTTCCGGCAGTTTTATATCCGGTTTCTAAAGACTCTAGAGTTTTTGAAGAGGAGCAATTTGGTCCAGTAATACCGGTTGTTTCGTTTAAAAACATTCAAGAACCCTTAGATGATATGGCAGCCTCTAATTATGGGCAACAGGTTAGTGTATTTGGGAGTGAGGTGAAAACTTTAGCGCCATTAATTGATACGCTTGTAAATTTAGTTTGTAGAGTAAATTTAAATAGTGCGGCACAACGTGGGCCAGATGTATATCCGTTTACAGGAAGAAAAGATTCTGCCGTTGCCACTTTAAGTGTGCATGATGCTTTGCGTTCTTTTTCAATAAGAACTTTTTTAGCAGCTAAAGACACAGATTATAACAATGCTATTTTAAAAGAATTGTTAGACAAAAAAGCATCTAATTTTATTAGTACAGATTACATTTTATAATATATTTTTTTTAAAATAAAAAAAGCCTCCTATCCATAATTGGGAAAAGGAGGTTTTTTTCACTAGAAACTATACTTTAACCGTAAAGATTGGTTTTAAAGCTCTTTTAGATAAGCTTTTCGCAACGCTTCTCGAAAATAAATGAGAAATACCACTCCTACCATGGGTGCTCAACGCTATTAAATCTACTTTTTTCTCTCTAGAGAAATTAATAATTCCTTTTTCAATAGAAGTATCATCATAAATATTTATTGAATATTTTACTAAATTATATTCCTTTATAAAATCTTTTATTTTTTGCTTTGCATCCGATGTACTCTCAAATTTCGAGGGTGTGTTTACTCTTAGTAAATGTATTTTACTATTAAAAGCGTTCGCAAAATCTAAAAATTTGATAAAAACTTCTTTATTATCTTTTTTAAAATTAGAAGCAAAAACTAAATTTTTTAAACTAAATTTTTTCGAGTCTCTTTTCACAACAATAACTGGTATTTTAGAGGTTCTCACAATTTTCTCTGTATTTGATCCAATAATAATTTCTTCAAATTTAGAATGGCCCTTAGAGCCCATAATAATTAAATCTGCATCAATTTTATCGGCATACTTTCTAATACCATCAAAAGGATTGTTTAATTTTATAAAATAATCAACCTTCATGTCTTCAGAAAAAAAACTATTTTTAAAGTTTAAAATTTTTTCTTTTATTTTCCTCAAATAAAGCATGCTTTCAGGGATGCTAAACCTACTGCCATAATCTATATCTACAACCTCAGAAGGAAGCTCAATTAAATGTATTAGAGTAATGGAACCACCAGTTTTTTTAGCAATTTTAGCTGCCATCTTTGCAGCATATTCCGAGGTTTTAGAAAAGTCGATAGGAACAAGTATTTTTCTCATAAATTGCTATTTAAATTTAAAATATAGTTACTATCTAAAGTTACAAAAAAATAATGAATTACAGAGTTTTGGTAAATCATAAACAATTCGTATATTTGCACCGAAATTTATAGTAAATGAAGAATGAAGGGGACTTAAAAGTCCCCTCTTTTTATACTTTATTTTAAGGGTTAACATGAATCAAGCAGCATTAAAAGACATAATAGACGAAGCATTGGCTCTTAACGAGTCTTTGTATCTCATAGAATTATCAATATCTGTAAACAACAAAGTTCAAGTTGTTATAGATGGTGATAATGGTGTTTCACTAAGTGAAACTATGCGTATAAGTAGGGCTATAAACGATAATTTTGATAGAGAGGTAGAAGATTTTTCTTTAGAAGTTAGTACACCAGACATTGCGCATCCATTAAAAGTAAAAAGGCAGTATATTAAGAATTTGAATCGAATTCTTAAAGTAAAAACTGAAGAAGAGGAGTTAGAAGGTACTTTAGTTACTGCAGATGAAGACAAAATTGTCTTGCAGTGGAAAGCTAGAGAGCCAAAGCCAGTTGGTAAAGGAAAGGTTACTGTAGATAAAACAGCAACTTTAGAGTATATAGAGATTAAGGAAGCAAAAGTGAAAATCTTATTTTAAGAATAAACGTAATGGAAAATATAGCATTAATTGATTCGTTTTCAGAATTTAAAGATAACAAGAGTATAGACAGAGTAACATTAATGTCTATTTTAGAAGAGGTTTTTAGAGCTACTTTAAAACGAAAGTTTGGTTCTGATGATAACTTTGATATTATTATTAATCCTGACAAGGGTGATTTAGAAATATGGAGAAACAGGGTTGTTGTTGCAGATGGTTTTTCTGAAGATGATAATGAAGAAATTGAATTAGCTGAAGCAAAGTTAATTGAACCAGATTTTGAAATTGGTGAAGATGTTTCGGAAGAAGTTAAATTAATTGATTTAGGAAGAAGAGCTATTTTAGCATTGCGTCAGAATTTAATTTCAAAAATATATGAACACGACAGTACAAATATATTTAAGCATTTTAAAGAATTAGAAGGTGAATTGTATAGTGCAGAAGTTCACCATATACGTCACAATGCAATTATATTGTTAGATGATGATGGTAATGAAATTGTATTGCCAAAAAGTGAACAAATTCGTTCAGATTTCTTTAGAAAAGGAGATTCTGTAAGAGGTGTTATAAAAACAGTAGAGTTAAGAGGGAATAAACCAGCAATTATTTTATCTAGAACTTCTCCGGACTTTTTAAATAAATTATTTGAGCAAGAAATTCCTGAAGTTTTTGATGGTTTAATTACTGTCGAGGGTGTAGCAAGAATACCAGGAGAGAAAGCAAAAGTAGCGGTAGATTCCTATGATGATAGAATAGATCCTGTTGGAGCTTGTGTTGGTGTAAAAGGATCAAGAATTCATGGGATAGTTCGTGAGCTAGGTAATGAAAACATAGATGTTATTAATTATACTAAAAATGAACAACTCTTTATTTCGAGAGCATTAAGTCCTGCAAAAGTGACTTCAATGGAAATTGAAATGTATGAAGAGGAAAGGAATGGTAAAAAAGGACGAGTAAGTGTTCTTTTAAAGCCAGAGGAAGTTTCAAAAGCAATCGGTAGAGGTGGTGTTAATATTCGTTTAGCTAGTGAATTAACAGGTTATGAAATAGATGTTAAGAGAGAAGGTCTTGAAGAAGAAGATGTAGAATTAACAGAATTTAGTGATGAAATTGAAGCTTGGGTTATTAAAGAATTCAAAAATATTGGTCTAGATACTGCTAGAAGTGTATTAGAAGCTAGTGTAGATGAATTAGTTAAGAGAACGGATTTAGAAGAAGAAACTATTTTAGATGTTCAAAGAATTTTGAAAGAAGAATTCGAAGAATAATCTGTAGTTAAAGAGTAATCGTAAAAAGTGTATTTTTACAAATTAAAGATTAAAAAATAATATATGTCTGAAGGCAAAACAACGAGGCTTAATAAGGTTTTAAGAGAATTAAATATTTCTCTAGATAGAGCAGTAGAATATTTAGCAGATAAAGGTCACGAGATAGAATCGAGACCAACTACTAAAATCTCTGGTGACGTCTATCAAGTCCTGCTAGATGGTTTCCAAACAGATGCTAGCAAAAAAGCTGCGTCTAAGGAAGTTGGTGTGGAGAAGCGAAAAGAGAAAGAAGCAATTCGTGCAGAACTAGAAGCTAAGCAAGAAGTAAAAAGAGCAGAAGACGTTAAAAAAGAAGAAGTTCTTAAGGCAAAAGCTAAGAAGTTAGAGCTTAAAACTGTTGGAAAAATAGATATCGATAATATAGGTAAGCCAGCTCCTAAAAAAGAGGTGGTTAAAGAAGAAGTTTTAAAAACCGAAACGCCTAAAGTGGAGACTGAAGCTTCAAAAATTGAAACACCAAAAGAGGTGGTTACTGAGGCTCCAAAGACTGTAGTAGAAAAAAATATTGCTAAAGAAGTAAAAGAAGTTAAGGTTGCTAAACTTGTCTCTGAAGTAGAAAAAGAGGCTTCTAAAATCGAGAAAAAAGGAGAGTCTAAAAAGGAATCTTCTACTCCTGATGTAAAAAATGAAGAGGTTACTGCAGAAACTGCAGAAGCTTTGAAAACGCAATATAAGAAGTTAGACGGTCCTAACTTTACAGGTAAGAAAATTGATTTAAAACAATTTGAAAAGCCTAAAAAGAAAAAGCCAGAAGCGAAACCAGCTGCCGCAGCGGATCCTAAAAAGAAACGTAAGCGTATAGTAACTAAAATAGGTGCGCCAGGAAGTAGGTCAGCAGCAAGAGGAGCAGTTCCTAGTAATAGTAGAGCTGGAAACGGAAGAGGGCCTTATAACAAAGCGGGAAGAAGTCCAAGACCAGCTGCAAATGTTAAGAAAGAAGAGCCAACAGAAGCAGATATCCAGAAGCAAGTAAGAGAAACTTTAGAAAAGCTTCAAGGAAAATCTTCCAAAGGAAAGGGAGCGAAATACAGAAGAAATAAAAGGGATGCTCGTAGAGAACATTCAGATGCAGAGTTAGAAGCTCAAGCATTAGATAATAAAATATTAAAAGTAACAGAATTTGTTACAGTGAGTGAAGTTGCAACAATGATGGAGGTACCTGTTACCAATATTATATCGGCATGTATGTCTTTAGGTATGATGGTAACGATGAATCAGCGTTTAGATGCAGAAACATTAGTAATTGTAGCTGAAGAGTTTGATCATAAGGTAGAATTTGTTGGTGCAGAGGTAGAAGAGTCTATAGAGGAAGTAATAGACAGTCCAGAAGATTTAAAATCACGTGCGCCAATTATTACAGTAATGGGACATGTAGATCATGGTAAAACTTCTTTATTAGATTACATTAGAAAAGCAAATGTTATTGAAGGCGAAAGTGGAGGGATTACACAGCATATTGGTGCTTATTCTGTAAACGTTGGCGATCAGCAAATAGCATTTTTAGATACACCAGGGCATGAGGCTTTTACGGCAATGCGTGCACGTGGTGCTCAAGTAACAGATTTAGTAATTATTGTAGTTGCAGCAGATGATGATGTGATGCCGCAAACAAAAGAAGCAATTTCTCATGCGCAAGCAGCAGGAGTTCCTATTATTTTTGCAATCAATAAGATAGACAAGCCGAACGCAAATCCAGACAACGTGAAAACACAACTATCTTCAATGAATTTATTAATTGAAGAATGGGGAGGAAGCATTCAGTCGCAAGATATCTCTGCAAAAACAGGAGCAGGTATTCCTGAATTGTTAGAGAAGGTTTTATTAGAAGCAGAGGTTTTAGAACTAAAATCTAATCCTAATAAAAATGCAGTTGGTGCTGTAGTAGAGGCATTATTAGATAAAGGTAGAGGATACGTTTCTACGATACTAGTACAAGCAGGAACTTTAAAAATTGGAGATTACTTGTTAGCAGGTAAGCACAGTGGTAAGGTAAGAGCAATGTTTGATGATCAAGGAACTAATTTAAAAGTTGCGGGTCCATCAACACCAGTATCAATATTAGGTTTAGATGGTGCGCCACAAGCAGGAGACAAGTTTGTTGTTTTTGATGATGAAAGAGAAGCAAAACAAATTGCTTCAAAAAGATCTCAATTACAACGTGAGCAATCTGTAAGAACTCAAAAAACATTAACGTTAGATGAAATTGGACGTAGAATTGCTTTAGGAGACTTTAAAGAGTTAAACATTATCTTAAAAGGAGATGTAGATGGTTCTGTAGAAGCGTTAACAGATTCTTTCCAGAAATTATCTACGGAAGAAATACAAGTAAATATTTTACATAAAGGTGTTGGAGCCATTACAGAAAGTGATGTATTATTAGCAACAGCTTCAGATGCAATTATTGTAGGATTTAATGTGAGACCTCAAGGAAATGCAAGAGTAATTGCAGACAGAGAAGAAGTAGATATTAGAACATATTCTATTATTTATGATGCCATAAACGATCTTAAAGACGCCATGGAAGGTATGTTATCTCCTGTGATGAAAGAAGAAGTTACTGGTAATGTTGAAATTAGAGAAGTGTATAAGATCTCTAAAGTGGGTAACATTGCAGGTTGTATGGTAATGTCCGGTAAGATATTTAGAGATTCTCAAATTAGAATTATTAGAGATGGTATCGTGGTTCATGACGGAACGCTTACCGCTTTAAAACGATTTAAGGATGATGTAAGAGAAGTTGCCAAAGGATACGATTGTGGGGTTCAAATTAAGAACTACAATGATATTGTAGAAGGAGATTTAATTGAAGCTTACAAAGAAGTAGCAGTTAAGAAGAGGTTGAAATAAACTTTTAAATTGTATAAAGTAAAAGCCGAAATTCATATGAATTTCGGCTTTTTTATTTTCTATTAAAAAACGAATTACTTTCCTAAAGGAATTACAATAGTTCCAGAGAATTCTTTCTTGTAGATTAAATTAGCTCTGTCTGCTTCTAATTTAGTTTTGTAATTTCCTACCTGTACTTTCCAGTCTGGATTATCCCAAACGAGCTTTGTTTTTATTGCGGGATATAGAATAATAAATTTTGCATTCTTGCTTTTTGCAGTTGTCTCATTTCCATAATAAATTTGAATACTATAACCAAAACCTACAGTGCTGTTGTAGCGAGTCTTTTTGTCTAGTAATTTTTTGACCGCTTCACTCTTATTTGTAGCGTTTTGAGCGCTCAAACTACTAGTGTTTGCTAACAAATAGCATAGAAAAATTGGTATAAATAAGTTGTTTTTCATATTCAAAAATCTTTTCACAAAAATAACAACTTGTGATAGAATAAATTGCGTTTTTTTGTTATTTAGAATTGTTATAAATTGATATTTAAGATTCTATTAGCTTTTCAAAATTTAGCAATATGTAGTACTTTTGTACAACTGTTCAGAAGGCTTTTTTTTTGAACGAATTTATACACAATAGTAAAATTATAGTTTGTAAATATGAAAAGTGTAGCATTACAGAGTAAACTAACTACGGTACTTTTAAAAAGTCTTACCATACTGTTGTTTTTTGCGTTTAGCGTATCTTCTTATTCGCAAGATATGGACGAAACTCGTCAAAAAGAGGGTAGAAAATTATTTAGATCTTTATGTGCATCTTGTCACAAGTTGGATAAGAAATTGGTTGGACCAGCATTGGGCGGTGTAGAAGAGCGTAGAGAGAATTCTTGGTTAAAATCATGGATAAAAAATAATGCAGAATTTCAAAAAGTAAATGCAGAAGCAGCGGAAGCATCTTTGTATGCAACTTCTGCCATGAACGCATTTCCACAATTAACAGATAAAAATATAGATGATATTTTATATTACACAACTGTTGGTGAAATAAAGAAAGTTGCAGCCCCAGGAGAAACTTCAATAGGTGGTAATGTTGTTGCAGATGGTGGAGCACCAAGTTGGGTGATCTATTTCTTAGCAGGAGCAATCGTGGTAGCTTTTTTAATGATTGCTGGTTTATTAAAACAGGTAAACGAATTAAAAGGAAAGAAAAAGCCAGAAATTCAGTCTAATTTAAGAAGAGATCTTCAAGAGTTATGGGCGGGTTTAAAAAAGAATACTTTCTTAAAAGTTTTAGGAACCATATTTGCTTTATTAATGGGTGCTTATATTGTTTTTGGAATGCTTTTTAGTGTTGGTGTAGATCAAGGGTATCAGCCAATTCAACCCATTGCATTTTCACACAAAATTCACTCAGGAGAAAACAAAATTGATTGTCAATATTGTCATTCATCGGCAAAACATAGTAAGCATTCGGGTATACCGTCTGTAAATGTTTGTATGAATTGTCACATGGCAATTGCAGAAGTTGCCGAAGGAACTGAAATTGAGTGGAACGGACAGATTTATGGTAAAGAGAGGTTAGATAAAGAGATAGCTAAGGTGTATGATGCCGCTGGTTGGGATCCTGAGGAATTAGAGTATACAGGTGAAGAGAAGCCAGTGAAATGGGTTCGTATTCATAACCTACCAGATTTGGTATATTATAATCATGCACAACACGTAACGGTTGGAGGCATCAAATGTCAAAAATGTCACGGTCCTGTAGAAGAGATGGATGAAATGTATCAATACTCTCCATTAACAATGGGCTGGTGTATTAACTGTCACAGAGAAACAAATGTAGATTTAAAAGGAAATGAATATTATGCTAAAATTCACGATCAATTAGCGAAGCAATACGGAGTAGAGAAAGTTACAATTGCACAGTTAGGTGGTTTAGAATGTGGTAAGTGTCATTACTAATTCATAAAGATTAAAAAATTCAAAGATTTACAAAATTGTTTTTCAATTTACAAAATCTTTCAATCATTAAATAAAAAAGTATAAATGGCTTCAAACAAAAAATACTGGAAAAGTGTTGAAGAACTAAAAGGTAGTTCTGTTGTTGAAACGCTTAATAAAAATGAGTTTGTATCAGATATTGCTACAGACGATTTTTTAGGTGATAAAGAAACACTTGAGAGTTCCTCTACTACACGTAGAGATTTCTTAAAGTATGTCGGCTTTACTACAGCAGCAGCATCATTGGCGGCATGCGAAGGACCTGTTGTTAAATCAATTCCTTATGTTGTAAAACCAAATGATATCATTTCTGGGGTTGCAGATTGGTATGCTACATCCATAGCAGATGGTTATGATTTTGCGAATGTTTTAATTAAAACACGTGAAGGTCGTCCAATTCAAATAATGCCAAATAAAGAGGCAAATGGAACAACAAGTGCTAGAGTTCAAGCAGCTATTCTTTCTTTATACGACGAAAAATTACGTTTAAAGGAACCAACTAAAAATGGTGAAGAAATTTCTTGGAGTACTGCTGATAAGGAAATAGCTCTAAAATTAAACGATTTAAAAGAAGCTGGTAAACAAGTTGTTTTGTTAACAGGAACAATGGCAAGTCCATCTACAGATAAAATAATAGCTGAGTTTCTTGTAGCGCATCCAAATGCAAAGCAAGTTGTGTATGATGCAGTTTCTGAAGATGCCGCAGCAGATGCTTTTAAAGCAGTTTATGGAAGAAGAGCTTTACCAAATTATAAATTACAAAATGCAGAGACCATTGTATCTTTTGGTGCAGATTTCTTAGGAGATTTTCATGGTGGATTTGAGAAACAATTTGTAGCCGGTAGAAAGCCGTCAGCAGGTAAGATGTCTTATCATGTGCAAATAGAAAGTAACATGTCTCTTACGGGAGCAAATGCAGATAAACGTTTGGTTGCAAAACCATCTAACGTAGTTTTTGCTTTGTTAAACCTGTATAAAGAAATTACTGGAGATGCTGTAGCTTCTAATACTACGCCTATTGATGCAGAAATAAAAAAAATAGCAAAAGCACTTAAAAAAGCAGGTTCGAAAGGAGTTGTAATGACAGGTATAAATGATGTAAACGCACAGTTAATTTCATTAGCTATAAATAAAGTATTAAATAGTGAAATTTTAGATACTGATAATTCATTAAATATTCGTCAAGGTAGTTTTGAACAAGTTCAAAATGTAATTTCAGATATGAAATCTGGAAATGTTGGTGGACTTTTAACGGTGAATATAGATCCTTCATATTCTTTACCAAATGCAACTGAGTTTACAGAGGCATTGGCAAAGGTAGATTTAAAAGTTGCACTATCAGTAGAGAATAACGAGACTGTAAATGCAATGGAATATGCTTTACCTTCTCCACATTTCTTAGAATCTTGGGGAGATACTCAATTCTCTGAAGGAAATTTTGGTTTAGTACAACCAACGATTCAACCTTTGTTTAAAACACGTCAAATTCAAGATACTTTATTAAAATGGTCTGGAAGCACTACTGCTTATTATGATTATTTAAAAGATTCTTGGACTGCAAATGTTTTAGAAGGTTCTTCATGGAACAAAGCATTACACAACGGGTTTTATAGCAAAAAAGAAATTACTAAAACAAGTACCGCCAGTACGATAGTAATTTCTGAAATTGCTGCAGCATTAAAAAAGAGCACAACAGCTTCAGAAATGGAGTTAAATTTATATACCAAAACTAATTTAGGTGATGGTAAGCAAGCAAATAATCCTTGGTTACAAGAATTTCCAGATCCAATAACAAGAGCTTCTTGGGATAATTACTTAACAATGTCTATGGCGGATGCCAGAGCATTAGGTTTTGAGAATCCTGTAAAAGATAACGGAGCAATTAATGGAGATTATGCGAAAGTATCCGTAAACGGTGCAGAAGTAGTAGTTCCCGTAATGATTCAACCAGGACAAGCAAATGGTTCTGTTGGTTTGTCATTAGGCTTCGGAAAAACGTTTGGTTTAAAAGAAGAAATGCAAGTAGGTATTAATGCTTATCCTTTATACACAGGAGGTAATAACATTCAATACAATGTAGCAATAGAAAAAGTATCTGGAACGCACAAGTTTGCTTGTACTCAAGTACAAAAAACAATTGCTGGACGTCATGATATTTTAAAAGTAGCATCCTTAAAAGAATACAATACAGTAGCACCTAAAGATCATAAAAATGGGTGGAATAAGCCTGCGTATGTTTCTTATGATCACAAAGAAGTAGAAGCAAAGACCATAGACTTATGGGATGAGCACAATAGAGAGATGGGGCATCACTTCAATTTATCTATTGATTTAACTTCTTGTACAGGTTGTGGAGCTTGTGTTGTAGCTTGTCATGCAGAAAACAATGTGCCTGTTGTCGGTAAAAACGAAGTAAGAGTAGGTAGAGATATGCACTGGTTGCGTATTGATAGATACTATTCTTCTGAAGTTGAAACTAGAGAAGATGCAAAAGAGTTAGGGTTAAGCACAGCAGAAACTTACAAAGGTTTAGAAACTGAAGCTGAGAATCCTGAAGTTACTTTTCAACCAATGATGTGTCAGCACTGTAATCATGCTCCTTGTGAGACTGTTTGTCCGGTTGCTGCAACAACACACGGTCGTCAAGGTCAAAATCAAATGACATATAACAGATGTGTAGGTACAAGGTATTGTGCAAACAACTGTCCTTATAGAGTTCGTAGATTTAACTGGTTTAAATATGCGAATAATAATGAGTTCGATTTCCATATGAACAATGAATACGGTAAAATGGTTTTAAATCCAGATGTTGTAGTTCGTGCAAGAGGAGTTATGGAAAAATGTTCTATGTGTATTCAAATGACACAAGCAACAATTTTAAAAGCTAAAAAAGAAGGAAGACCAGTAGATACAGATGAGTTTGAAACAGCTTGTTCTACTGCTTGTACTACCGGAGCTATGGTTTTTGGAGATGTGAATAATAAAGATGACCAAGTAGCTACATTAGCAGAAGATAAAAGAGCTTACCATGTATTAGATTATCTTCAAACGAAGCCTAATGTAGTATATCAGGTAAAAGTGGTTAATACAAACGAAGCGTAATTAAAATTTAAGGTATAAAA
>Ga0307995_1001233_pt1 | contig 16383 bp, 7 predicted proteins | sample EllFjometagen262_FD_203132 | JGI IMG/M metagenome (GOLD analysis project Ga0307995, IMG submission 203132) | Marine microbial communities from Ellis Fjord, Antarctic Ocean - #262 | ecosystem: Environmental > Aquatic > Marine > Unclassified | place: Southern Ocean | collected 2014-11-02
AAAGAATACATCTACTTTTTCATAGCCTTCAACATTAACATTGGCTAAATCTATAGCTTCTGCATATTGATAAATATAGGTCCAAGTCATAATTTGTGCCCCAACGTAAAGTATTTGAGAAACAACTCCAAAAACATATTTTTTATTTTTCCCTAATTCCCTAAAAGTTGTTGCAATACTTGGCATATTACCTTCTGCTTTAGACTGCGGCATTTTAACGATTAAAAATAGTGCGAAAACCGCTAAAATCACTAAACCTAAAACGACGTAAGGATCCCGAATTACTGCTAAATCTGATATTTTTATTAGTGTTCTTTTAGCTTCATCCAAAGTACTGAAATCTGCAATATCATCCGATTGTAATTTGTCATAGACAAAGTATTTCGCAATCAACAAACCAGCAATTAAACCAATTGGGTTTACTGATTGCGCTAAATTTAAACGCTGTGTTGCTGTTTCTTTGGCGCCCATTGCCAATATATAAGGATTTGCCGCCGTTTCTAAAAACGCCAATCCAAAAGTTAAGATGTACAATCCTAAACAAAAAAACCAAAACTGCTCTGTAATAGCAGCTGGATAAAATAACAAAGCACCACCTGCATATAAAGCTAAACCAATAAGCACACCAACTTTATACGAGTATTTACGCATAAACATTGCTGCCGGTAATGCCATACAAAAGTATCCTCCATAAAATGCCATTTGTACCCAAGATGCTTGTGTGTTTGATAATTCTAACACTTTTTTAAAAGCATTTACCATTGGATCGGTTACCGCATTAGCAAAACCCCATAAGGCGAAAAGCGATGTAACCAATATAAATGGAATTAATACTTGTTTTGAAACTACGGGTATTTTTTGATTATCTTCTGATATGTCGTTTTTCATACTTGGTATTTAGTAACTTTAATTATTATCTGAACTCATAGAATAAGGTCTTGAAGCTTTTGTTGTATTTAATTTTTTATTTGGTGTATCAATCATGTCAAATGAAAAATTAGCTCCGTTCATTAAATCATCGAAAGTGATATAACTTTTAGAGTATTTTTTACCATTTTTAGTAATCCTATTTATAAAAATATTCTCTTTTGAATTTTTAGATGCGTCTATTTCAACTGTATTTCCATTTTGAAGATGCATTTTTATATTCTTAAATAATGGGCTACCAATAGCATATTCACCAGTTCCAGGAGTAACAGGATAAAAGCCCATTGCAGAAAACACATACCAAGCAGAAGTTTGACCATTATCCTCATCACCACACAGACCGTCTGGAGCAGAAGAATATAATTTACTCATAATTTCTCTTGCGTGTTTTTGCGTTTTCCAAGGTTGGTCTAACCAATTATATAAATAAATGGCATGCTGAATGGGTTGATTTCCATGTGCATATTGCCCCATATTACCAACAAGCATTTCTGTTATTTCATGAATTTGTTGTCCGTAATAAGAATCATTAAACGTTGGTTTAGCTGTAAAAACCTCATCTAAACGATCGCGCATTTTTTCTATACCACCAAAAGATTCGGCTAACCCAATTGGGTCATGAAAAACACACCAAGTCCAATGCCAAGAAGAACCTTCTGTAAAAGCATCACCCCATTTATCTGGCGTAAATGTTTTTGCCCAAGAACCATCTTTATTTTTCCCACGCATAAACCCAATTTCTGGATCGAATACGTTTTTGTAGTTTAAACTTCGTTGTTTAAATAAATTAATTTCTGTCTTTGGTTTGTTTAATGCTTCACCCAATTTAGAAATGCTCCAATCTGCGAAAGCGTATTCTAAAGTACGTGCTGCGTTTTCATTTACACCTACGTTGTAAGGCACATAACCCAATTTATTATAATAATCTGCTCCAAGTCTACCAACAGAACTTACGGGGCCTTCTTTAATACTATTTTTTTTAATTGCTTCGTACAAGGTTTCAATATCAAATCCTCGAATTCCTCGTAGATAAGCATCTGTAATAATTATAGCCGAGTTAGACCCAATCATACAATCTCGATGCCCCGGACTTGCCCATTCTGGTAACCAACCACTTTCTTTATAAGTGTTTACAAGACCTTGCATAATCTGACTTAAATGGTCTGGATACATTATCGTGAAAAGTGGAAAAACTGCTCTAAAAGTATCCCAGAAGCCGTTATCGGTAAACATATAACCAGGAAGTACTTGTCCGTTATACGGGCTATAATGAACAATATCATTATTAGCATCAATTTCGTGAAATTTTCTAGGAAATAATAAAACTCTGTATAATGCGGTGTAAAATGTTCTGTTTTGTTCCAGAGAGCCACCATCTACTTCAATTCTACCTAATTCGGTATTCCAAATATTTTCTGCTTTAGATTTTGTTTGCTCAAAAGTATCGTTTCCTATTTCTCTACTCAAATTTAATTCAGCTTGCTCTAAACTTATAAAAGAGGATGCTATTTTAGCGTTAACTTTTTCTCCGTCTTTTGTTTTAAAGGATATCGCTGCGCCTACATGAAACCCTTCAGATTCTAAAGAATTACTTAACTTACTATTATCAACCGTTTCTTTTTCTTTGCTATTCCAAGTTTGAATTGCTTCAAAATCTTTATCAAAATAAATGACAAAATAGTTATGAAAATTATCAGGCACGCCTCCAGAATTGTTACGGCAATATCCAATTATTTTGCGTTCTTCAGGAATCACTTTAACCATTGATCCCTTAAAAAAGCCATCAACTAAAACATGTGCTTTATCAGATTTTGGAAATGTAAATTGAAATTGTGCGCCACGTTCTGTTGGCGTAATTTCGGTTGTAACATCATAATCTGCTAAATATACTTTGTAATAATGTGGTTTACTTACTTCTGCTTTATGCGAAAACCATGAAGCGCGTTCATCTTCATTTATTTTCAACTCTCCAGTTTCTGGCAATAAAGAAAAAGCAGCATAGTCGTTAATCCAAGGACTTGGTTGATGTGTTTGCTTAAACCCTCTTATCTTATATGCATCGTAAGTATAGCCCCAACCATTTCCCATTTCACCAGTTTGAGGTGTCCAGAAATTCATGCCCCAAGGTGTTGCAATTGCCGGATACGTATTTCCATTAGAAAGCTCAAATGAAGAATCACTACCAACTAAAGGGTTTACAAAATCAACATAAGAAACATTCGTTTTTTCTTGAGCCTGACTTTGTGCTTTTATAGTGATTACCACAAATAGCAAAAAAAATATTCTTTCTAATTTCATTTTACTATTCTTAATTAATATACTTTAGATTTTGGACGATCTTCCTCTTTTTTACCAAAAGCAAAGTTTGGCTTGTTACCCATAACAAACCTTAAGGTTCCTCCTTTAGTAATATCTTTATGAGTGATGAATGCTTTTGTATAATTTTCACCATTTAAAGTAACCGATTGTATATATATGTTTTCTCTATTGTTGTTTTCAGATTCTACTGTAAACACTTTGTTTTCTGGTAATTTAATTGATGCTTTATCAAATAGTGGTCTACCAAAAACATACATTCCATTAGCAGGGTTTACCGAATAGAATCCCATAGAAGAAAGAATATACCACGCTGACATTTGTCCACAATCTTCATTTCCACTTAAACCATCTGGTTGATCGGTATATAATTCGTTTAATATATAATCTACATTATCGGCAATCTTATATTGTGCTCCGGCATATGCATACATATAGGTTGTATGGTGACTAGGTTCATTACCATGTGCGTATTGTCCAATTAAACCTGTAATATCTATAGAAGCACCTTTCTCTTGTTCTGAAGACATACTAAACAACTCGTCTAATTTTTTTATATACGGTTCATCACCTCCTAATAATTCAATTAAACCTTCAGGATCTTGTGGTACCAACCATAAATATTGCCATGCATTTCCTTCGCAATAATCGTTTACACGATGTTGTGCTGAGACTGGGTCGAAAGGCGTTCTCCAAGACCCATCCGCCAATTTACCTCTCATAAATCCTGTTTCTTCATTAAAATATTGCGTATATGCTTTGGCTCTTTTTGCAAAATATGCTGCGTCTTCAGTTTTGCCTAGTTTTTCTGCTAATTTTGAAATAGCCCAATCTGCAATAGCATATTCCATTGCACTTGCTACAGATTCAGGTCCGTGATCTGCTGGTATATAACCATATTTCATTAAATCTTTAATGCCTGGTTCAAAATCACCAGTTGCTGAAATTTTCATTGCATTATATGCTTTCTCAACATCTATGCCTTCAAAACCTTTTAAACACGCATCAACAATAACAGGAATTGCACTATAACCTGGCATTGTATTGGTTTCATTTCCACGTAAATGCCAAACAGGTAGTTTGCCTTGTTGTTCAAAAATCGCCAACATAGAATTTACGATATCGCTCATTCTTTCTGGTTGCATAATTGTATATAGAGGATGCGCTGCTCTGTAAGTATCCCAAAGAGAAAACAAGGTGTAATTTGTAAATCCGGGATTATCGTATACTTTTTTATCAGTACCTCTATATTGTCCGTTAACGTCACTAAATAAGTTTGGAGCAATCATAGTATGATACATTGCTGTATAAAATACTTTCTTCTTACTTAAATCTGGTGTTTCAATAGTAATTTTAGCCAATTCTTTGTTCCACTTCTTGTCGGCTTGATTAACTATTTCATCAAAATCCCAATGTGGAATTTCAGCTTTCATATTTTCTAATGCATTTTTAGAACTCACAGGAGAAACGCCCATTTTAACTTGAATCACTTCGTTTTCAGAAGTTTCAAATTCTAAAAATCCTTTTACGTAATTTCCTTTCTTTTCAGTGCCTTCAATTATATCATTTCTATCATAAATTATAAAATTTGAAACTGGTTTAGAAATAATCAATGTGAAGTATTCTCTTTGATCTGCTGCCCAACCTTTTGAAAAACGGTACCCCTCAAAAGTGGTTTCATTTATTTGTTTGATGTAAGTATCTACAGTGATATCAGAATTACCTTCAGATAAATCAATAATAACTCTTGATTTTTTTGATTTTGGGAACGTATATCTATGCATTCCAACTCTTTCTGAAGCTGTTAATTCTACTTTAATATTATAATCATCTAAAACTACCGTGTAATAACCTGGTTTTACCGCTTCTGTTTCTTTTGAATAAAAAGACGCATATGCATCATCTGGATGACTTTGATTTCCTGCCCACATTTTAAGTTTTCCGGTAGCTGGCATTACAATAAAATCTGATAAATCGGTCATTCCTGTTCCGCTTAAATTCAAATGTGTAAATCCTTTAACGATACTATCTGTATAGTGATAAGAAGAAGACCAGTCCCAACCTTTGTTAAAATTACTTGGACCAACTTGTACGCCTCCAAAAGGAACGTTTGCTCCAACAAACACATGTCCATGACCACTAGAACCTATAAACGGATCTACAAATTGTGTTAAATCTAATTCGCTTTTAGTACCCTTTTTAATATTAGTAGTTTGACAGGATATTATTGTAACTATAAAGCATAATACTAGAAGAATTGTTTTATGTGAGTAGTTTAATTTCATTTTTTTGATTATTATTTTTCTATTAATTATAGCTTGGTGGTGTTTGATTTTTACCCCAATATTTTTGAGGTTCCTTTGAAATTTTAAAATCTAATGTGCCTCCTTTTTTTATGGTTTCCCAATCGAGCCAAGTATCTGTGTAATTTTTATTATTCCATTTTAAGGATTTGATATAATGTAATTCTGTAGATCCTCCGTTAATAATAAGTTTCCCTTTTGGAAGCGTTATGGTTACCTTTTTAAACTGAGGCGCATTTATAGAAAACCCACCAATACCTGGTATCATTGGGTATAATCCAACGGATGCAAAAACATACCAAGCTCCCATAGTTCCTAAATCATCGTTTCCGGGTAATCCATTTGATTTGCTATTATAAATTTCATTAAAAATTCTATGGATTACTTCTGATGTTTTATAAGGTGTATTTGTCCAATTATAAATCCAAGGCACTTGAAAATTAGGTTCATTGCCTGCTGCAAACCAATCCTCTTCATACGATGCATCTAACCTTTCAAAAAGGATGTCTAATCTTTTTTCGGCGACTTGTTTCCCTCCAATAGTATTAATTAATGTTTCAAGATTGTAAGGCACCATCCAGAAATAATTTTTGTAAGTTGCCTCACGCCAATCATGCGTAACATTTTTCCATTTCCCGTTAGGGTGTCTAGAATTTAACCAATTATTTTTTGGGTTGTAGATATTTTTCCAGTTTTGAGACTTCTCAATAAAAAACTCAGCATCTTCTTTTTTATTAAGGGCTTGTAGAGCAAACTGACCAATAGCAAAATCTGCCGAGGTGTATTCTAGCATCATAGACGCAAAAGTGTGTCCGTCTCTTAAATACTCGGTTAAATATGGACGTATTTCTTGGTTTTGAGAACGTAATAGTGGAATGGTTGCACCACGTTTCATGTGTTTATAAGCACCTTCCACATTAAAATTGGTTGCTCCAAATGCATAAGAATTTGCGATAAGAATTGGCGTTGGATCTCCTTGCATAATACCAGTTTCTATATTGGCTAAAATCCAACGTCCGAAACCACCACTTTGATCTGCAAAATCGACTAAGGATTGCATCATATCGCTACTTTGTTTAGGATACAGCATAGCGACTAATTGCGCTTGTGTTCTGTAGGTGTCCCAAACACTGAACGAGCTATATTGAGCTTCGCCTTTGGTTTTATAAACTTTAAAATCGGCACCCATATACTCTCCATTAACATCGCTTACAATATTTGGGTGAATTAAAGTATGATATAAATGTGTGTAAAATTGAACTACTCTATCTTTGTTTGGAGTTTCAATTGCTATTTTAGATAAGTTGTCGTTCCAAACTTTTTCAGCATTGTCTTTATATGTTTCAAAACCGCCTTTAAACTTACTTGCTTTTAAATTTTCTTTCGCATTTTCTATAGATACAAATGATACTGCAATTCTATATTCTACTTCTTCATTTTTATCGGTATTGAATGTAAAATAAGCCCCAGAATTTTCCCCATAACCATAGAGTGATTCTTTTAAAAGTGCATTACCAATCCAAGTTCCTTTTTTTGAGGCTTGTCTATCAAATTCAACTGCAAAATAAATTCTATACGGTGTTTTAGTGCCACAAAGTTCACCCCCATCAGCAAAACCCTCACATGTTTTATTAGATGTGATTTTAATCATCGCATTTTCTGTAAATGTAGAACTGATTCCTGCTCCAATAATTACAGAACCATTTTTATTGTTTTTATCAAACTTAAATTTAGCAATACCAGAACGATTATTTACAGTTAAAGAAGCTTCAGTTTTATCTTTCATGGTAACTGATAAAAAACCTGCATGAGCCTCATTAATCGTTTTGTAAGCATCAAAACCTTCCATGTTATTAGGCGATTTTTCTATATTCCCTGCTAAAGGCAATACAGGTACATTACCCATGTGAGGGCAGCCTGCACCACTTAATTGATTTATAACAAATCCTTTTTTAGGTGAAAAAAAACTAGGTGTAAATTGCACCATCCCAAAAGGATAACTTGCTCCAATGTAATTGTAACCACAACCTAAACCACTACCTTCTGACCCTATTTTTGTGTCAACTAGCTTTGCGTAGTTTTGAGAATTTAAATTTGTACAACTAATAAAAAGGAAAATAAATACCCTATATAAGTTTTGAAACTTCATTATAAAAAAATATTAAAAATATTAAAAATTCTGTTTTTTAACCGCCTTAGAAAGACATAAAAATAAAATCAACTGTTTAGTTATTTGTTGATCCACTACAATTTCTTTGGGAAACTATAGTGAATCTTTGGTTATTTTAATATTAATTATTGAACTTTTAATAATCGCCATTCACTTAATTGGAAGAGACTATCCCCATTGTTTGCAGTAATAGACATACGGTAGTGTTTATATGGTGTCGTAGAATTAAAAGTATATTCTTTGGTTTCATTTCTGCTGGAAAAAGATTCATCCGTTCTGGTATCTAGTTCTGTCCACGCTGTTCCATCATTGGATCCAGCCAATACCCAATCCTTGGGGTCTCTACTATCGGCATCATTTCCTGAAGTTAACGTGTATTGATTTGCAATCTCTTTATTAAAAAATTCTTGTTGCATCCAAAAATCTGTAGGGTAATCAAAAATCAAAAATTTAGTATTAGTATCATCATCAACTACTTTTAATGAGCCTTCACCAGCATCTGCGCCACCTGGGTTTTCTTGGCTAACAGTTAATGCATTCAATAGATATGCTGTTAAATCTATTATTGGAACATCTCTTTCCAGTAATCTCCATTCACTTAATTGGAAGAGACCGTCCCCATTGTTTGCAGTAATAGACATACGGTAGTGTTTATATGGTGTTGTAGAATCGAAGGAGTATTCCTTAGTTTCATTTCTGCCAGAAAAAGATTCACCCGTTTTGGTATCCAAAGTTTCCCAAGTTATTTCATTATTGGATCCAGCGAATACCCAATCCTTAGGATCTCTACTATCTGCATCATTTCCTGAAGTTAACGTGTATAAATTTACAATCCCTTCATTAGGAAGATCTTGTTGCATCCAAAAATCTGTAGGGTAGTCAAAAATCAAAAATTTAGAATCAGTATCACCATCAATTAATTTTAATGAACCTTCACCTGCATCTGGACCACCTGGATTTTCCTTATTAACTTTAATTGTAGCAGCAAGTGTCCAATCTCTATTTAATCCTGAAGGCGGCGCTTCTGGTAATGTTCTTTCAACTAAATCTAAATCTGCAGTATCAAAACCATTCTCACCTGAAATTACAGTAGATACTATTTCTATTCGGCCTTCAGGTTTCCAATCTTCTAATAGTGTTGACATGTCATCTTGAAATACAACAGCTTCTGTCATTGTACCACTATTATTTTCATAACGAATTGTTGTGTAAATCACAAACTCAGACTCTGCACTATTTGCCCAAATAATATAATCTACACTATTTAAAATGTCAAATTCTACAATTCTTCTAGGTACTTGTCCCTCTATAAAAACATTACCAAATACTCTACCTCGTAGTGTTTGCTTTACAGATTGATTGTTATTTTCATCACTTGTAATAACATCGAATTCGTAGTTTCTTTCAGCTAATTCATCAATAATAATTTCAAATTTATCATCTACTATTTGATCGATAGTGAATGTTCTAGTTTGATCACCCCAAGATACTGTTGCTTCTTTAGAGTTACCTAAAAATTGCGTATTCCCAATAATTTTAAGGCGTTCAAAGCCACTAAAAGCTTTTAAAGAATCTAATTTTCCTGCATATACTTGCTCACCATCAAGATATTGCTCGTGAATAGAGTTCATATCGTCACAACCTATTATAGCTAAGCATGTTACTATAACTAAAGCATATATTTTTATAAATCTTATTTTCATAATGTTTTATATATTTTATTAATTATTCTGATATCTCACCCCAAAAAGAGAGTTCCCCAATCACAGTCCCATTAATATTTCCCCAATTTTCAAGTACTTCAATTCGGATGTATTTGACTTCAACTAGATTATCAACATCAAAATCAAAATCTTCCCCTTTGTTTTGATACTCATAATCTTCTGCCGTTGTTTGACCAGTAGGTAAACCTGAAGGTTTAAAAGAATCACATTCTTTTAGTAATGTCCAACCAGCGTTTGGATTGTTAGGGTCGTAGGGTGGAAGACTATTAATATCTAGTACTCCATAAATATTAAATCTCTTAGGATTACCATGTTTGTATAGCTCGCTACCACCACGTTGATATAGTTTAAAACGACTTAATTTTGCCTCAACTGCTAAATCAACTGTTAAATAGTGAGGTAAAGTTGTTAGAAAATCGGTGTGACCACAATTCCATTGGTCACTCCATCTATTATCCCACATTTGAGTTTCATTAAACCCATAATCATTAAAATCTTTATCGCCTTGTAAATTAAATACTGAAAATAATGATTTATTTAAAAATTCATCTGGTATTGGAGTTACTTCAAAATAGATTGTATCAGAAACGTTTTCCCATCGATCTTCTACATACACTCCAAATTTAGTTCTCACAGCAGGGTAACCTCTAAAGGTATACGATCCAGAAGATTGACTGGTAAAGAATGACTCTCTATATACAAAATCGTCTCTAAGTTCATCGAAAACCACTAGATTTAAGGATACTTCAGCGCGTAAAATATTTTCATAACTAACTTTTATACCACCAAAATCTACTTCGCCAATTAAAGTTGGAAATATTAATTGTACAGGGGGTATCAATGGAGAAATTGTGACATCAATAGGTGCTGATATATTTTCTCCACGATCTACAGCATTAAGAGTTATGTTATAATCTCCAACTTGTCCAAAGCCTTCAATAACAATAGAATCTATTACTTGAGATACTTTTACCTCTCTAGGTCTTCCTCTGTCGTCATTAAAACTTGCCTTGATATAGAGTACATCTACATCTGCAGGAGATGTATAATAAATAACAGCACCACCTGGTTTATTAATAATGCTATTAACTGTTACCGCGCCTGGAGCAACACCATCTGAACCATATGGTCCGTGAGGCTCTTCGTCTTGGCAGCCATAAATAAACAATGCTATTCCTAAAGAAAAAATTGCTAGTTTAATATAATTTTTCATGTGTATGATTTTTAATTTGTAGTCCCTATTTACCATCCTGGGCTTTGTATTAAATTCGGATTTCTAATCATTTCATTCTGACCAATTGGCCATAAATAATCTTTTAAAAGGAAATCTCTAAAAAAGATGTTCTTTACTTGATAAAATCCGTCAGTATCAGTACCGTTTATATTCCAACCTCTTATAGGTTTACTAAAATACTCTCCAGCTAGTTTCATTCTACGTAAATCCCAATATCTTTGCCCTTCAAAAGACAGTTCTATACGTCTTTCTTGCCTTATAATATCACGCATTCCTTCTTGTGTAGTAGGTTTACCTGGGTTATTAGAATGCGTTGCCCAAGTGGTTACTAAGTCTGATCCAACATCTAGCCCTGCTTTATGTCTTACTTTTTGAATGTACTCATAAACTTCAGCATCAGGAGAGCTTTTAACCTCGTTGGTAGCTTCAGCATGCATAAGGTATAAATCGCTCAATCTTATTATTGGAAATGTGTATCCTATGATTGCTGCATTGTTTACCGTAATTACGTTTTCATAATTCACTAATTTCTTGGTAAAATAACCAGTTATTGAGTAAATTTCAAAACCAACTTTACCGGAAATTTGTCCTGCTTTTGCATTAATAGACGGTAAATTTTCTAAATCGTCACTTTCTAATGAGAACCATTTTCCACCATCAAAACCAACCGTAGCATAAAAACGAGGTTCTCTATAGGTGTGTAATTTAGCAGTTGTTACATCACTTTGAATGTAATATTTATGATCGTCTGCCATTTGATTACTTACAGAAACTACATCATATCGTTGGTTATAATCCCAGTTTGTATCTTCGTCAATTGGCACACCATTTACAGTATAGTAATCTTCTACCATATTAAGCGTTGGTGCATGCGATTTTTTAGAAAAATTAAAGAGTGATGAATGTTCATTTGTCCAACGAGGTTGACACCAAGCTTGTAAATCTCCTGTCCAACCACGATCTACACCCCAAATTTGTTCTTCGTTAAAACGATCTGTTATGGTTGCTCTCTGGGTTAATTCTTCACGTATTTCATCATTTAATTGACCTATTGGTAATAAATCTGTAAAAGTATAAAGTCTGTGCCCAGAGCCTTCGGCAGTTAGGATAGCATCAAGACATGCATCTTTAGCTGCAACCCATTTTTCTGGAGCGTACGTTTGATTCACTAACGGATTCCCTTCTGCATCAACAAAACCAGCATAATCTGTATTTCCATTAAACAATGGACTCGCAGATAACATTAATACTTTAGCCTTAATTGCTTTAGCGGCAGGTAAAGTTAAACGACCATAATCGGTGTTAATAAATGTTATATTTTGAAATAAGGCATCACTAGCAATTACCTCATCAAGTAAACCAACAATATAATTTACCACATCATCAACAGGTTCACGTTTTACTTGTGTTTCTGCTGTACTAGCATCTACAGGGATATTAACGTCTATTATTGGAATTGGGCCATACATACGTAATAACCAAAAATGATAAAACGCTTTTAAGGTTTTAACCTCAGCAATCCATCTGTTTTTTTCGTTTGAATCTAATCCAGGAATGTCAGTTAAGTTTTCCAAAAATATGTTGCAATCTCTTATCGCTACAAACATATTAAAGGCTCCTCTGCCACCTTCCCAGTAATTCAAGTATGGGTCTGTGGCATTTTGTAAGCCTTTTGCTAAACGGAAACTCGTTTCATTATTTACATAAAAATCATTCTCGGTGTAATACCAAACTTCATCTCCGGCAAGCATTGCGAAATTTTGTTCTATATGTGCATGTTCTGGAACATAGCTATAACAAGTTGATAAAAACTGTTCTGCTGTAGATCTGTTATTAAAAACAATATCAATAGTTGCCAAATTATCTGGGACAATATCTAAATAGTCACTACAACTTGACATAATTATTACGAATACAATTGTGATATATTTTTTCATTCTGATTTATTTAGAAGTTAATATTAGCGCCTATATTAAACACTCTTTGAATTGGATAACCTAAGCCATTACCTCCCATTTCAATATCCCATAATTTAAACGAACTAAAGGTTAAAAGGTTTGTGCCACTTAAATAAAATCTCATACTTTTTATACTTGCTTTTTCCATTATATTTTTATCATCTAACGTATATCCTAACTCTACTGATTTTAACCTTAAAAAAGCACCATTTTTAAGAAACCAAGTACTTGGTCTGTTATTATTATCTACAACTTGGTCAGACAGCCTAGGCCATGCAGCATATAAATCTCTATTGTCTTCCGACCAATGGTCGTCTGCCCAAACTTGCAATAATGCGTTATTTCCAATCCTATCTGGACTAGTGTCTATAAAAGGAGCTGTATTTAGGGCATCTACGAAGAAAGATGATCGAGCAGATCCTTGAAAAAAGAAAGAAAAATCTAAATTTTTAAATCCTAATGAAGCACCAAAACCATAAATAATTTCTGGCGTTGTTGAATGACCTATCGCAACTTCATCATTCGTATCTATACGTCCATCATTATTAATGTCTTTATATTTAATATCTCCCGCAAGGTAATCTCCAAAAGTTTGTATAGGAGAATTTGCAATATCTGCCGCATCTACAAAGAGCCTTTCGGCAATTAAACCATAAGGTTGATTTATATTTTGACCTAATCTAGATTTCCAAGGTAAACCAGCACCCACATAATCTAATTCCTCAAAAACTTCAAATTTATTAGTTGCGTAAGTGAAATTTGTCCTTGTAGACAACCAAAGACCATTACTAAAACTATCATTGTAGTCAATTGCCACTTCAAAACCTTGAGAGGATGCTTCTCCAATGTTCGCTCTTAATGGTGCTTGGAGCCCAAGAGTAGCGGGAACTTGAGAACGATCCATTAAAATATTTGTTCGATATTGTCTAAAAAAGTCTGCCTGAATATCTATTTTCTTAAATAAGCCGATTTCTATCCCCAAATTTGTAACGTTTGCTACTTCCCAAGTAATTTGCTCATTAGGGTACCTGTCTATCCCAATTCCTGGAATGAAATTATTATAATCGATTCCAAAAGAAGTACCTCCACTATTTGTATTTACTTGTGAAATATAGAAGAAACGGTCTGTTTCGCTTCCAATGGCATCATTACCAACAATCCCATAAGTTGCTTTGAATTTTAACTTATTAATTTTGTCTTTCAGGGGTTTCCAAAATTTTTCATTTGACACAATCCAGCCGAAACCAGCCGAAGGAAAGAAACCAAAACGTTCTTTTTTAGCAAAGCGCTCTGAACCGTTATAACCAAAATTAAATTCTGAGAAAAACCGATCGTCATAGGCATAGGTAAACCTACCCGAAAGGCCAATGTTTCGGAAGGGCAGCGATGTTTGAAGGCTGCCCGCATTTGCAAACTTTTGCTCTCTCATAATTCCTACAAACATACCCGTTACGGCGTGTTTTTCTTTAAAAGTACGGTCATAATTTAATGCTGCTTCTCCATAAAAAGAAGTTGTTATTACTTTATTACCTTCATTATAATTTAGAAACTCGGTTCCAGAGTTTGGGTTCAATTCAAATAAAGAATATTGATCAATCCCTGCGTCATAGCTTCCAATAGAATAATAAAAAGGATTGTAAAATCTATTTAAACTAAAAAAGGATTCCCTCGTAGTGTTTCCAAGAACACGCAAGTTTAAGCCCTCGGTTACAAAATTTAAATCTTGCTCTAATTGAACAGATGCAAGTACCATGCTTCTGCTCTCGTCTTTGTAACCTCTTACCATATCTGCATATGGATTTAAATAATCTCCATTTTGCCCTGCATTTCCAAAAAGAATATGCTGTGTATTTGCAAATATTGCATCTGGCTCAAAATATTTAGGATATAAGACAGGGTTTGTTTTTAATGCTTTTCTGTACAGGTCTTCTCCACTATCAATAGGACCATTGTAATCGTCAAAATTACCATTAAACCGGACAGTAACCTTTGAAGTTTTAGTCACATCTATATTTATATTAGAACGCAAAGAGATTCTCTTAAACTTTATATTATTATTAAAATTATTTTGCTTATCAACTTTTAACATACCATTATCTGCATTCACTGTACTTGCTAAATAATAGCGTGCTACTTTACCACCTCCACTTAGATTAAAATTGAATCGATCATTAAATGTGTTTTCTTCAAACAACTCATCAAACCAGTTTACTGCAGGATATACATTTTGATTGCGGTTTGCATTCTCTGTAATTCTGATCCTTTCTAAGGAATATGCTCTACCTCCTAAAGGATCTCTTGTGGAAATTGCTTCGTTATGTAATTTCATGTAAGTTATAGGATCTGCAATATCTATGGATCTTGTTGGCATAGATAATGATCTCTCATAACGAACATTCAACTTAGCCGGTCCTTCTTTTCCTTCTTTGGTGCTTACTAGAATTACACCATTGGCACCTCTTGCACCATATAGTGCAGTTGCTGTTGCATCTTTCATTATAGAGAAACTAGCAATATCGTCAGGTTGCAAACGTGCTAAATCGGTCGTAGTTAACTCTATGTTATCGATTAAAATAAGCGGTGATCTGTTGTAACCAAATGTTGTTACGCCTCGAATAAAAAACTCTGCATTATCTCGCCCGGGTTCTCCACTCCGCTGAAAACCAATAACACCAGCTAATCGACCTGCTAATGCAGTCGTAAGGTTACTACTTGCGACTTTTAACTCAGATGGTTTTATAGTGGATACAGATCCAATAACACTAGATTTTTTCTGTTTTCCAAAAGCTACAATTGTTATCTCATCTAGCTCATCTGCTTTTGCCTCCAACAATACATTAATTTCTTTTTGTCCAGAATAAACTACTTCTTTTGTTTTCGTACCGAGATAAGAAAACTGAAGAATTTGACCAGTTGCAACTGAAATAGTGTATGCCCCGTCAAAATCTGTACTAGCACCTGCCGTTGTTCCTTTTATAAGAACATTAGCGCCTGGAAGAGGTGTGCCATCTGCATAATAAACAATACCTGATATTATGTTTTTTTCAGTTTGTGCATAACTTACTGTTGTTGCATAAAGCAATAAGGTCAAGACAAAAATATTTATCTTTCTAGCTCCACCCCATAGCTTATTGCAAATACGTTTTCTAAGTGAGAAAGTTAATTTGTTCTTCATATAAGTTAAATTGGTTAATTATTTGTTTTAAATTGATCTTTCATTTAAAGTTATTAAAAAGCAAGAACTTTAGCTGGATATAAAAGGATAAATATATTTGATACAACTTAAGTTACAGATTAATTACTGGTTAATTTTCGGTTAAATTATTATTATTATTATTAATTTTAAAATATATCCAATAAACACCTTGCATTCGAAACATATTTTAAGAAAAAAAAACATGTTTTTGTTCTATAAAATTGAACAAAATAGTATGGTTTTCGGATTTTTCGTCAAAACCATAACCAGAAGCTCACTAGTTCGAGTTCAGTTTCCACTACTAAGTAAAACCTTCAACCTTTTTAGGGTGAAGGTTTTTTATTTGAATTTTTCAATAATTTTATTTTTGATTATTTTCGAGTAATAGCTTTTTTATATCCTCTAAAAAGTTTGAACTTTTGCCAGTTGAGGTCACTTAAAGCTTCACAGAAATGTGAGGCTTTTTTGTTGTTTGAAACCCTAGGTACATCCTCCTTCTTTAATTCAGCTACCTCTGTCTCTCGTAAATAGATTGGCGGTAATAATAATGTAGTG